>Ga0326728_10005594_pt1 | contig 34939 bp, 28 predicted proteins | sample MB3enrmetagenome_FD_207602 | JGI IMG/M metagenome (GOLD analysis project Ga0326728, IMG submission 207602) | Lab enriched peat soil microbial communities from McLean, Ithaca, NY, United States - MB31MN | ecosystem: Environmental > Terrestrial > Soil > Wetlands > Peat | place: USA: New York...
GTCGGCGAAAACACGCTCGGCGGCCATGCGGTCGTTGTGGGCGACCTTGAACATCCACTTTTTCACCGGCTCGGCGATGACGACGCCGGCGGCGAAAGAAATGAAGGGGATTTCCGCCCGTTCGACCAGCGGATAGATCGCCATCGTCGAGCCGGTCGTGCTGCCGCCGAGCAGAACGTCGACATGATCCTCCTCGATCAGGCGCTTGGCGAAGCCGTTGGCGCGCGCGGCGTCGGAACCGTCGTCGTAGGCGACGAGTTCGATGCGGCGGCCGAGCAGTCCCCCTTCGGCGTTGGCCTTCTCGACATAGATCTGCAAGGTTTTCAGCTCGGGCTCGCCGAGGAAGGCGGCCGGCCCGGTCACCGACAGCACCGAGCCGATCCGGATCGGGTCGGCGGCGAGGGCGAGCGAGCCCACGGCGAGCAGAGCGGCGGCGGCGAGCGCGGCGCGGAAGAGGTTTTTCATGTGTTCCCCCAATCAATCCCGCGCCGGTTCCCCCTCGGCGCGAGGCGAATGACGTACCACGCCTTGTTGCGGCCTGCCAGCAATCAACCGGGCCATGCGACATTGCGCGCGGCCGGCCAGGGCGTCGCCAAATTCCCCGTATGGCCCCTCGTCGCGGCCGAACCCGAGCCCGCCGCTCAATGCGCGCGCTGCACCGCGAACTCCACGGCGTCGAGCAGCGCGTGCTTCCACGGCGAGGCCGGAAACAGCTCCAGCGCGTCGCGGGCCATGGCGCCGTAGTGGCGCGCGCGCTCGACGGCGTCCTCGAGCGCGCGGTGCCTCTTCATCATCGCCAGCGCGATTTCGAGATCGCCGTCGACGATTTCGCCTCGCTCCAGCGTCCGCCGCCAGAATTCGCGATCCTCGGTCGAGCCGCGGCGAAACGACAACACCACCGGCAGCGTGATCTTGCCTTCGCGAAAGTCGTCGCCGACGTTCTTGCCGAGCTTGGCCGCCGAGCCGCCGTAGTCGAGCGCGTCGTCGACCAATTGGAAGGCGACGCCGAGATTGGCGCCGTAGCCGCGACACGCCTCGATCTCCGCCTTGCCGCGCTGGGCGAGGGTCGGCCCGACCTCGCAAGCGGCGGCGAACAGCGCCGCCGTCTTGGCGCGGATCACCGCGAGATAGGCGTCCTCGGTCGTGGCGGTGTCCTTGGCCGTCGAAAGCTGCATCACCTCGCCCTCGGCGATCACCGCCGCCGCGGTCGACAGCACGTCCAGGCAAGCGAGCGACCCGACTTCGACCATCATCTTGAAGGCCTGGCCGAGCAGGAAATCGCCGACCAGCACGCTCGCCTCGTTGCCCCACATCACGCGCGCGGCGACCTTGCCGCGGCGAAGATCGCTTTTGTCGACCACGTCGTCGTGCAGCAGCGTCGCCGTATGCATGAACTCGACCGCGGCGGCGAGCTTGACGTGGCCGTCGCCGCGATAGCCGCACAGGCCGGCTGCGGCGAGCGTGAGGATCGGCCTGAGACGCTTGCCGCCCGAGGAAATCAGGTGATTGGCGATTTCGGGAATCATTGTCACCGGCGATCCCGCGCGCGACAGGATCGTCTGGTTGACCAGCGCCATGTCGCCGGCCACCAGCGAAACCAGAGGCTCGATCAGCCTTTCCGGCGACTTTTCCTCAAGCGGAACGACGATTCCCACGGCCGTCTCCCTTGCCAGAGCGCCGGGCGGCGACCATAAAGACGCCCAGGCGGGCGGGCAAGGCCGCGAGGAGGCGGAGGCCGCAGCGTGATCGAACTCGTGCGCACCAACGACCTCGTGCTGATTTCCCTCGTCGAGACGCTGCTGACGCAGGCGGGCGTGGCGTTCTTCGTCGCCGACCAGCACATGAGCGTGGCGGAAGGTTCGCTCGGATTCCTGCCGCGGCGGATCATGATCGACGCGGGCGAGCGGGAGCGGGCGCGGCGGCTGATGCGCGACGCCGGACTCTCCGGCGAATTGCGCGATGAATGAGGCCGCAGGCGAGGCGCCGACCAGCCTCGACGCGATCCTGGGCGGGCGATTGCGCCTGCGCCAGCCCCTCGGCGGTCACCGCGTCGGCGCCGACGCGGTGCTGCTCGCGGCGGCGGCGGGCGCGCCGGCGCGCCGATTGGTCGACGTCGGCGCCGGGGTTGGCGCGGTCGGCCTCGCCCTGCTCCAGCGCTGGCCCGAGGCGCGGGGCGACCTCGTCGAGATCGACCCCTTCCTCGCCGCGCTGGCGCGCGAAAACGCCGCGCTCAACGGCCTCGAGAGCCGCGCCCGCGTCGTCGCGGCCGACGCGCTCGACAAGGCCGGCCGGCGCAAGGCGGGCCTGGCCGACGGCGCCGCCGATCTCGTGGTCGCCAATCCGCCGTTCTTCGAGCCGGACAAGGTTCGCGCCTCGCCGGACGGGGCCCGCGCCCGCGCGCACGTGGCGCGAGCGCGCCGCGGCGCCGCTTCGCCGCTCGAAGCCTGGATCGTCGCCTGCCTCGCCCTGCTGGCGCCGGGAGGACGTTTCGTCATGATCCATCGCCCCGACGCGCTCGCCGCAATCCTGCTGGCGATCGGACGTCGGCTCGGCGGCGTCGCGCTGCTGGCGGTCCATCCGCGCGCCGAGCGAGGCTCGCACCGGCTGCTGGTCGCCGGCGTCAAGGGATCGCGGGCGCCGCTCAGCATCGCTCCGCCGCTGGTGCTGCACCAGGCGTCCGGCGCCTTCACCGCGCGGGCCGAGGCCATCCAACGGGGCGAGGCGACGATCGATTGGCCGGCATGATCCGCCGGCGTCCTGGCTGCGAACCTAGTCGATGAAATCCGACATTTGGCGCCCGCGCCGTTGGTCGGGTGGTAATGGGGTGCGGGCTTAGCCCAAGCTCGCGAACGCAGGAGCGTAGTCGATCCTGCCGCCGCTGATCCGAAGGCGTGCGCCGAGCGACAGGGCCATGAAATGAGGTCCAGCGTAGGGGGACGAGAAGCCCCGAGCGAGGTCCACACGGAAGCCAAACCGTTGGTAGTAGGCCGGGTCGCCAAGCACGAAGACGGCCTCCCACTCTTGCTCTCTCGCCTGCTTCAGGCTCTCATCGACAAGCAAGCGTCCAATCCCTCTTCGTTGATGTTCGGGCGCCACGGACACTGGCGCCAGTCCCAACGCGCGAAGCGGCGCGACCATGCGGGAGAGCATGACGTGTCCCACAACTTCGTCGCCGACGACCGCAACGAGCGAGATAGCCGCGTCTCCGTCAGCGCGCAATTGCGCGACGAGGCGAGCTTCATCAGTCTGCTCGAAAGCTCGCGCGACGAGAGTCGCCACGGCCTCCTCGTCACCTTGCCACTCAGTCCGGATCAACATGTCGGTGGTTATCGCAACCATGGCGATCGCTCGCAATAGGTCGTGAGCCAGCTATGTCGGGCGGGAGCCGAGCGTCAGGTCGTGTCCACGAGTTCAATGCGAACGCTCCGGCAATGCGACGGTCCCCGCCGTGGACCTCTTGCATGCGAGAATTTCGACCGCCCGAGCTTGCCCAGGGCTTTGGCCGCCGCGCGGAGCCACGCGTGATCCGCGTTGACCCCGAGGGACGGCGTCTCTAGGGTCCGCCCGCGAAAACGCGAACCCTGAGCCTGCAAACCCGATGTCTCCCGCCAACCCCGACGCCTCGCTCGATCCCGCGCAATCGTTCCAGGCCCTGATCCTGATTTTGCAGAACTACTGGGCCCGGCAGGGCTGCGTGATCCTGCAGCCCTACGACATGGAAGTCGGCGCCGGCACGTTCCATCCCGCCACCACGCTGCGCTCGCTCGGCCCCAAGCCGTGGAAGGCGGCCTACGTGCAGCCTTCGCGCCGCCCCAAGGACGGGCGCTATGGCGAGAACCCCAACCGCCTGCAGCACTATTACCAGTTCCAGGCGATCCTCAAACCGTCGCCGGAGAACTTGCAGGAACTCTACCTCGATTCGCTCGCGGCGATCGGCGTCGACATGGCGCTGCACGACGTGCGCTTCGTCGAGGACGATTGGGAGAGCCCGACGCTGGGCGCCTGGGGCCTGGGGTGGGAATGCTGGTGCGACGGCATGGAGGTTTCGCAGTTCACTTACTTCCAGCAGGTCGCCGGCTTCGAATGCGCGCCGGTGTCGGGCGAACTGACCTACGGGCTCGAGCGGCTGGCGATGTACGTGCAGGGCGTCGACAGCATCTACGACATCAATTTCAACGGCCGCGCCGGCGACGAGAAGATTTCCTACGGCGACGTGTTCCTGCAAGCCGAACAGGAGTATTCGCGCTTCAACTTCGAGCACGCCGACGCCGAGCTGCTGTTCCGCCACTTCAAGGACGCGGAGAGCGAATGCCGTTCGCTGCTCGCCAAGGGCGAAGCGGGGACACGCCATCTGATGGCCCTGCCCGCGTACGACCAGTGCATCAAGGCGAGCCACGCGTTCAATCTCCTCGACGCGCGCGGCGTCATCTCCGTCACCGAGCGCCAGAGCTACATCCTGCGCGTGCGCGAACTCGCCAAGGCCTGCGGCGCGGCGTGGCTGAAGACCGCGGGAGGCGGCGCCCCTTCTCCCGCCTAAAGGGAGAACGGGAGCGCGCCCTCTTTGATCGATTTACAAGTTTGAGACTTCCCAATGCCCGACCTGCTCCTCGAACTCTTCAGCGAAGAAATTCCGGCGCGCATGCAGCGCCAGGCGGCGGACGATCTGAAGCGGCTGGTCACCGACGCGCTGGTCGAGGCGGACGTGACCTATGAGGGCGCGCAAAGCTTCGCGACGCCGCGGCGGCTGGCGCTCGCCATCGTCGGCCTGCCCGAGGCGCAGCCGCATCGGCGCGAGGAGCGCAAGGGGCCGCGGGTCGGCGCGCCGGAGGGCGCGATTGCTGGTTTCCTCAAGAGCGCCGGCCTCAAGCGCATCGAGGACGCGAAAATCGAGAAGGACGCCAAGAAGGGCGAATTCTACGTCGCGGTCGTCGAAAAGCCCGGCCGCCCGACGCGCGAACTGCTCGCCGAGATTCTGCCGGCGATCATCCGCGCCTTTCCGTGGCCGAAATCGATGCGCTGGGGCGCGGCTTCGGCGCGGCCGGACGCGCTGCGCTGGGTGCGCCCGCTGCGCTCGATGCTTTGCGCGTTCGGCGGCTCGCACGAGGCGCCCGAGACGATCGCCTTCGCGGTCGACGGCCTGACGGCGGGCGATACGACCGCCGGCCATCGCTTTCTCGCGCCGCAACCGATCAAGGTCCGGCGTTTCGAGGACTACGCCGCGGCGCTCGCCATGGCCAAGGTCGTGCTCGACGCCGACCGGCGCAAGGCGATCATCTCCGCCGACGCGCACAGCCTCGCGCTCGCCCATGGGCTGGAGCTCGTCGAGGACGAGGGGCTGTTGGAAGAGATCGCCGGGCTGGTGGAGTGGCCGGTCGCGCTGATGGGCGAATTCGAGGCGGCGTTCTTAGAACTCCCGCCCGAGGTCGTCCGCGCGACGATCCGCGCCAACCAGAAGTGCTTCGTCCTGCGCGATTCCGCGGGCAAGCTGGCCAACAAGTTCATCCTGGTGTCGAACCTCGTCGCCAGCGACGGCGGCGCGGCGATCGCGGCGGGCAATGCGCGCGTCGTGCGCGCGCGCCTCGCCGACGCGCGGCACTTCTGGCGCACCGATTTGGCGCCGCTGCCCGATTACAAGGACAAGGCGGCAAAGCCGCTCGACCAGCGGCTGGCGAAGCTGAAGGCGCTGGGCATTGTGTTTCACGAGAAACTCGGGACGCAGGGCGCGCGCATCGAGCGTATCGCGGCGCTAGCGCGCGAGCTGGCCCCTCTTGTTGGCTGCGTGCCCGAACTCGCCGAGCGCGCCGCGCAACTCGCCAAAGCCGATCTCGTCACCGAGATGGTCGGCGAATTCCCGGAATTGCAGGGCCTGATGGGGCGCTACTATGCGGAAGCGCAGGGCGAGGACGTCAGCGTCGCCGCGGCGATCGAGGAGCATTACAAGCCGCAAGGGCCGAACGATCGGATACCGACGTCGCCGGAGTCGATCGCCGTCGCGCTCGCGGACAAACTCGATACGCTCGTCGGCTTCTGGGCGATCGACGAGAAGCCGACGGGCAGCAAGGACCCTTACGCGCTGCGGCGAGCGGCGCTGGGGGTGATCAGGATCATTCTGGAAAACGAATTGCGAATCGCGATCTGCTCGACCGTGACGCAGAAGTTTTCTCCGATCTTGAATGCATCGCTTTTGCGGGACTTGAAGCAGAGATCGGCCCAAATTGAGAGCCTTGGCGGAATATCGGCTTTGGCGGGGGCAACCAGCTCTGAGGCCAGGAATTTTGGCGGCCGAATCATCAACGTGCTGGCAATCGACCTCCTCGCCTTCTTCGCCGACCGCCTGAAAGTCTACCTGCGCGAAAAGGGCGCGCGGTACGATCTGATCGATGCGGTGTTCGCGCTGCCCGGCCAGGACGACCTGCTGATGATCGTGCGCCGCGTCGAGGCGCTGGGGCGCTTTCTCGACACCGACGACGGCAAGAACCTGCTGGTGGGCTACCGCCGCGCCGCCAACATCCTGCGGGCCGAGGAAAAGAAGGACGGCGAGGGCGCGTTCGCCGGGGCGCACGATCCGCTGCTGCTCGTCCTGCCGGAGGAAAAGGCCCTCGCCGACGCGCTCGCGGCGGCCGGCGCGGAGGCGCGCGAACGGGTTGCGCGCGAGGATTTCGAGGGGGCGATGCGCGCGCTCGCAAGCTTACGCGCGCCGGTCGACGCGTTCTTCCTCGACGTCACCGTCAACGCCGACGATCCCGCCTTGCGGCTCAACCGCCTGCGCCTGCTCGGCGAACTGCGCGAGGCGGTTCACGCCGTTGCGGATTTTTCGAAGATTGCGGGGTAGCGCCCTTCCCCCCTTGCGGAGGAAGGGGGCGCCGTCCGACCGCTCACGCGGCGGCGGCGAAGCGGACGGCGGCGCCGGCGGCGACGAGGCGGCTGAGCGGCACGCCGTCGACGCCGCCGGGGACTTCTTCGACGGCGAAATTCACCTCGACCAGCGCGTCGGCGCCGTATTCCTCGGCCTCGCGCACCAGAGCGCCGAGCACGGCCTGCCAATCCGCCTCGGGGTCCGCCGCGCGCTTCGCGCGCCACTGCCCCACGGCCTTGACGCGGCCCAACGAATAATGGGCGCGGCCGTCATCGAGCGCCCGGGAAAAACTGACTTGCATGGGATTGATCGTTCTCTTGGCCTCGTAGGATCGTATGCGCCAGCCAATCTTTCGCTCGCCTTAATGGGCACCTGACGTAACGACATTCGTTGGTTTGGGTTGACGAAACGTGGCTGCCGGACGGGCGCAAGGAGAGAAAAAGAGAGCGGCGCCGCCGTGGCGCCGCTCGGGCGATTTCAAGGATTAACAAACTTTAACCCCTGACGGCCGGCCGACTTCAATTCTGCGCGGCGGCCTCGGCCGCCTCGGCCTTTTCGAGATCGGCGCCGGTCTGCTGATCGACGACGCGCATCGACAGCTTGACCTTGCCGCGATCGTCGAAGCCCATCAGCTTGACCTTCACCTTGTCGCCCTCCTTGACGACGTCGGTGGTCTTGCCGACGCGGCCTTTGGCGAGCTGCGAGATGTGCACCAGACCGTCCTTGGAGCCGAAGAAATTGACGAAAGCGCCGAACTCCATCGTCTTGACGACCGTGCCGTCGTAGATCTGGCCCACTTCCGGTTCGGCGGCGATCGACTTGATCCAATTGATGGCGGCCTTGATCTTGGCGCCGTCGCTGGAGGCGATCTTCACCGTGCCGTCGTCTTCGATGTTGATTTTGGCGCCGGTCTTCTCGACGATCTCGCGGATGACCTTGCCGCCGGTGCCGATCACTTCGCGGATCTTGTCGGTGGGAATCTTCATCGTCTCGATGCGCGGCGCGAATTCGCCCAGCTCCGCTCTGGCGCCGGTGAGCGCCTTGCCCATTTCGCCGAGGATGTGCAGGCGGCCTTCCTTGGCCTGGGCGAGCGCGACCCGCATGATCTCCTCGGTGATGCCGGCGATCTTGATGTCCATCTGCAGCGAGGTGACGCCCTCGGCGGTGCCGGCGACCTTGAAATCCATGTCGCCGAGGTGATCCTCGTCGCCGAGAATGTCGGAGAGCACGGCGAAGCGCTTGCCTTCGAGAATGAGGCCCATAGCGATGCCGGCGGTCGGGCGTTTCATCGGCACGCCGGCGTCCATCAGCGCCAGCGAGGAGCCGCACACCGTCGCCATCGACGACGAGCCGTTCGATTCGGTGATCTCGGAGACGACGCGGATCGTGTAGGGAAACTCGGCGACGGTCGGCAGCATCGGGTGGATGGCGCGCCAAGCGAGCTTGCCGTGGCCGATTTCGCGCCGGCCGGGGGCGCCCATGCGCCCGGTTTCGCCGACCGAATAGGGGGGGAAGTTGTAGTGGAGCAGGAAGCGCTCCTTGTAAGTCCCCTCAAGCGAGTCGACGTATTGCTCGTCCTCGCCGGTGCCGAGCGTCGCCACCACCAGGGCCTGCGTCTCGCCGCGGGTGAACAGCGCCGAGCCGTGGGTGCGCGGCAAAATGCCGACCTGGGCGAGGATCGGGCGCACCGTCGTCAGATCGCGCCCGTCGATGCGGCGCTTATGGTCGAGGATGTTCCAGCGCACGACCTTGGCCTGGGCGTTGTGGAAGGCCTCGGCGACGTGTTCGGCGGGGAATTTCGCTTCGCCGCCCTCGGGCGCCAAAGCCGCCATCACCTTCGCCCTGGCCGCTTCGACGGCGGCGAAGCGCTCCTGCTTCTGCGTGATCGCATAGGCGGCGCGCAAGTCCGCTTCGCCGATTTCGAGCGTCGCCTTCTCGACCGCGGCCTTGTCGCTCGGAGGGAGTTCGCGCGGCTCCTTGGCGGCCTTCTCGGCCAGGCGGATGATCGCTTGGATCACCGGCTGAAACGCGGCGTGGCCCGCCATCACCGCCTCGAGCATCGTCTCTTCGGAAAGCTCCTTGGCCTCCGATTCGACCATCAGCACCGCGTCGGCGGTGCCGGCGACGACGAGGTCGAGCGCCGATTCCTTCATTTCCTCGATGGTGGGAAAGACCTTGAGCTGGTCCTTGACGAGACCGACGCGCGCCGCGCCAACCGGACCCATGAACGGCACGCCGGAAAGGGTCAGCGCCGCCGAGGAGGCGATCAGCGCGAGAATGTCGGGCTCGGTCTCCATGTCGTGGCTGAGCACGGTGGCGATGACCTGCGTGTCGCAGTGAAAATCGTCGGGGAACAGCGGCCGGATCGGGCGATCGATCAGGCGCGAGGTCAGGGTTTCCTTGTCCGTCATCCGCCCTTCGCGCTTGAGATAGCCGCCGGGGATGCGCCCCGCCGCGAAGGTCTTTTCCTGGTAGTGGACGGTGAGCGGAAAGAAATCGACGCCCGGCTTGGCCGCCTTCATGGCGACCACGGTCGCCAGGACGGTGGTCTCGCCCCAGGTCGCCAGCACCGCGCCGTCGGCTTGGCGCGCGAGGCGACCGGTTTCGAGAACGAGCTTGCGGCCACCGAGAATCAATTCTTCGCGTTGGATATCGAACATCGTTTCATCATCCTCTTCTTCATCAAAAGGATGCGAAAGCTCTCGGCCCTGCGGCGGGCTCGCCCATCTCCGTCGTCGGCAAGACGGCGAGGGGCTGGCCCGTGCCGGGCCCAGCCCCTGGCGATCCTGCCGTAGGGCGTTCGCAAGAACGCCCGTCCTTCGACGGGCTATGGGGCGTTCTTAAGAGAACGCCCGTCTTTCGACGGGCAATGACGCGCGGCTTTCGCGATCCTATGGCGCCGGCGGCGGCCCCATGCCGCCGCGCGGTCTGTTCTTCCGCGTTCAGCGACGAATGCCGAGACGCTCGATCAGCGCCTTGTAACGCGCTTCGTCGCCTCTTTTGACATAATCGAGAAGCGTGCGCCGCTGCGAGACCATCTTGAGAAGGCCGCGGCGCGAGTGGTTGTCCTTGACGTGGGTCTTGAAATGGCCGGTCAGGTTGGCGATTCGTTCGGTGAGGATCGCGACCTGAACTTCCGGCGAACCGGTGTCGCCGGCCTTCAACGCATAATCTCGAATGAGCGCGGCTTTGCGCTCGGCGGTGATCGACATCGAACTTCCCTTTCCTTGCGGCGAGCGCGCCTCGCCTGCTCGTTTTCGGCCGAGCCGGGATGTCGTCCAGGTCGGTCGCTTCAAACTGGGGCGAAAACCCCAGGCCGGCGGCTTATACAGGATTTTCGGCGCGGCGCCAGAGGATTGTCGCCGAGCGGCCCCCGGCGCCCGGCTTTCCGGCATTCGCTTGTTCCCGGTTCGTCCGCCGCCGGCCGAAGCTCTCTCACTGCCGATCGGCGGGGCGCCCCTCGCCGCTTTCGTCGAATTCGGCGAGGCCGTATTCGAGATGCGAGGCGAGCAAGCGATCTTCGAGCAGATAACCGGACGTCGGCCGCCGGCGCCCCCTGCGCGCCTGCGCAACGGCGGAGAGCCATTCCTCGGCGGTGAACTCGCCGCGTCCGATCCACGCCAGGGCGACCAGTTCGCATTGCTCGTCCTCGTCCATGGCGTCGATGGCGGCCGCCAATTCGGCGCGAACGGGCGCATGGGCGCCGTCGGTCGTCAGGCTGACGAATTTGTCGCCGCTCGGGTTGGCGGCGTCCGGTTCGAGACCTTCGTCCTCGCTCTCCAATTCGCGCGCCTTGACGATAACGAAGCACACTTTCTCGGTGTTGATGTCGGGCATCGTTGTCCTCCCTGCCGGCGCGCTCCCGCGCGAGGGCGCCGCCCGGTCTTTTCATCATATTGTTACTAACGGAGAGTTTGTCGAGGCGAATTGGCCTGACGCAAAAGCAACAATCGTTATTCACGGTTTGCGGCGCCGTCGGCGCAAGAAAAGGAGATGCGCGACGCCGGCGCGAGACGTCGCCCCGCCGAGGATCCTTCCCAGCGGGCCGCGATCGACGGCGGCCGGCGAAGGCTTCCCGGCGCGGTCGGAGGCGCGGACCCTGCCTTCAGATCACGTTGCGCTCCAGCAACGGCCGCCCTTCCGCGATGCGCGAGAAGGAAAAATCGCTCAAGTCGAGCGAGACGTAGCGCCCTTGCGCGATCAACTCGGCCAGGCCCCGCCCGATGGCCGGCGATTGCTGGATGCCGTGGCCGGAAAACCCGGCGGCGAGATAGGCGTTCTCGTATTCGCCGAGCCGGCCGACGACGGCGTTGTGGTCGAAAATATTGAGATCGTAGTGGCCCGCCCAGGCGCGCGTGACGCGCAGCGCCTCGAAGGCGGGAATGCGGCGCGCCAGCGCCGGCCAGATGATCTCCTCGAACTGGCTCCACACCACGTCAAAATCGTCGCAATCGGGATCGTCCGCCTCGGGAGGCGAAACGCCGGCGAGATAGGTCCGACCCTCGGGACGGAAGAAGACGCCGGTCGTGTCGATGACTAGCGGACAATCGGCGAAACGCTGCTTGGCCTCGAACACGAAGATGCAGCGCTTGCGCGAGCGCACCGGGATTTCGACGCCGAGATCGCGCGCGAGCTTCCACGCGCCCGAGGCGCCCGCCGCGTCGACGAAGGCGCCGCAGGCGACGCGCGCGCCGCTCTTGAGCCTGACGCCGCTCACGCGCGCGCCTTCGCGCTCGACGCCGACGACCTCGTCCTCGCGATAGACGACGCCGAGGCTCCTCGCCTTGCGGCGGAACGCCTGCGTCAGCGCGTAGCCGTCGAACCAGCCTTCGCCGCGCCGCCCCCACGCGGCGAGCGCGACGCCCTCGACGTTCACATAAGGGAAGCGCGCAGCCAGCGCCGACGGCTCCAACAGCGCGACGTCGGCGCCCTCGCGCGTCTGCGTCGCGTGGTTTTCGCGCAGGATCGGCGCGCCGGCCTCGCTGGCGAGATAGAGGTAGCCGTTTTCGACCAGCGTGAATTCGGGCGCCTCGCCGTCGACCGCGAGCAGTTCCGGCGCCCGCTTCAGGAAGTCCGCGCCGTAGCGTCCGACGCGAATGTTGACCGGCGAGGAGAACTGCTGACGCAGCGAACTCAGCGACAGCGCGCTCGCCGCCTTGGCGTAGCTCATGTCCTTTTCGACGACGAGGACGCTCCCTGCAAAGGAGGGCTCGGCGGCCAGATGATAGGCGGTCGAGGAGCCCATCGCCGCGCCGCCCGCGATCGCCACGTCGAAGGTTTCGCTCATCGCGCGGGGGCCTTTCGTCATCAGCGCGCCACAGCCTGGCGGTTGTGCGTTTGCCGCCGAAGCGTTGTCAAGCGATCAAGCCGCCGTTCCCGACGGCCGGCGAAGCTCGGATTGCCTCGGCGCGGCGCGAGGGCTACAGGTCCCGCCGACGACAAGGAGCCATTCGATGCGACCCTCCCAGCGCGCCAACGACGAAATGCGCACCGTGACCTTCGAGCGCGGCGTCGCGCGCTATGCGGAGGGCTCGTGCCTGGTGCGCTTCGGCGACACCCACGTCCTGTGCGCGGCCTCGCTCGAGGACAAGCCGCCGCCGTGGCTGCGCGGCCAGGGCAAGGGCTGGATCACCGCCGAATACGCGATGCTTCCGCGCGCCACTTCGACGCGCACCCGGCGCGAATCTTCGACCGGCAAGGTCTCCGGCCGCACCCACGAAATCCAGCGCCTGATCGGCCGCTCGCTGCGCGCCGTGGTCGACCTGCCGCGGCTCGGCGAGCGGCAGATCACCCTCGACTGCGACGTGCTGCAGGCCGACGGCGGCACCCGGACCGCCGCGATCACCGGCGCCTGGATCGCGCTCGCCGATTGCCTGAAATGGATGACCCAGCGCTCGATCCTGCGCGACAATCCGATGAAGGACCACGTCGCCGCGGTCTCCTGCGGCGTCGTCAAGGGCGAGGCGGTCCTCGATCTCGACTACGCCGAGGATTCGACCGCCGAAACCGACGCCAATTTCGTCATGACCGGCTCCGGCGGCCTGGTCGAAGTGCAGGGCTCGGCCGAAGGCGCGCCGTTCAGCGAGGCCGAGCTGATGAAGCTGCTGGCGCTGGCGCGCGGCGGCGTCGGCCAGCTCATCGCGTTGCAGAAGGCGGCGATCGGCTGACGGATCAATTCAAACGCTTGGCGCCTCGCCTCGCAGGGCCGCCAGGGGCGGAGGGTCGACTTCAAATCTCGGAGCGTCATGAGGCGGAGTCCGGCGTCGAAGCCGCCGGCGCCGCGGCGCCCGCCGGCCTTGCGGCGCTCGCTATTGACGCCGCCATCGTTCCCTGTCGCGACCATCGCATCGGCGATTGCTCGACCCCCGCTTCGCAGCGTCGACGACCGCGGCGCGTAATATTAAATTAAGTAGATTTGCCGCGATTGTCGGTAACGACTTGTTGAGTTACGCTCTATTAATCGGGGCGACCTACCGTACGCAAACTTTTTGGAACGGGCGCGGTTTTATTCGCTTGGCTCGGACCGTCGCGGCGGAGGAACTTCAATTGCGCGCAAAACCGATAAAGCGTGACGAGCGCACGCTCGACGAATCCAGCGTCGCCGCCCTCGCGCGCGCGGCGAGCGCGTCGCATGAAGTCGTCGAGGGCGAGCTTCGGGCCGAGATCGCGACGCTGAAGGCGCAGGCGCTGCGCCATCAGACCGTCATCGACGCCGTCGCGCAAGGCATTTGCTTCTTCGACGGCGAGGATCGGCTGATCCTGAGCAATCGCCGCTTCGCGGAGATCTTTCGGATCACGCCCGAGCAAATTCGTCCGGGCGCGACGCTGCGCGAGATCGTCGAACTTCGCGCCGCCGCCGGAACCTGGGCGACGGCCGCCGACGACTATCTATCGTTTTGCGCGTCGGCCCATTCCGGCAAGGAAGCGATAGTCTGGACGGCCGAGCTGCAGGACGGCCGGCTCATTCAAATGCGCCGCCAGCCGATGCCCGGCGGCAGCGGTGTCGTGACCTATGAAGACATCACCGAACTCAAGGCTGAGCGCGCCGCCGCCAACGAGCGGCTGTCGCTGCAAACCCTGATCGACCGGCTGCCCGACAACCTTTGGGTCAAGGACGTCAAGAGCCGCTTCGTCATCGCCAACCAGGCCACGGCGACCCGAATGGGCATAGCGGGGCCAGCGGAGCTGACGGGCAAAACTGACCTCGAGCTCCTTCCCCACGAGTTCTCGCAGAAATTCTTCGCCGACGAACAGGAGATCGTCCGGACCGGAAGGCCGATGATCGACATGGAGGAGTACTTCTTCAACACTTGGATCCTGACGACGAAAGTGCCTCTGCGCAACGAGCACAACGAAATCTTCGGCGTAGCGGGCATCTCGCGCGACATCACCGAGCGCAAGCTGGCGGACACCTTGCGCGACGGCCAGGCGCAAACCCTCGAGATGATCGCAATGAGCGCCCCGCTCGAGGACGTGCTCGATCGTCTCATGCGCCTGATCGAATCCCAGGTCACCGGGATATTCGGCGCTGTCCTGCTGGTCGACGACGATGGGACGCGCCTGCGCCTCGGCGCCGCGCCGAGCCTGCCCGAGGCCTACGTCAAGGCCGTCGACGGCATGCCGATCGGTCCCAACGCGGGGCCGTCCGGCAGGGCCGCCTATCGGCGAGAACCCGTCATCGTCGCCGATGCCCGGACCGACCCGCTGTGGGCCGATTACCGGGACTTGGCCGCCGCGAACGGGCTTCGTTCATGCTGGTCGACGCCGATCCTGTCGCATGACGGCGGAGTGCGGGGCGTCTTCGCGATGTATTCGACGGAAGCGCGCGAACCCTCGCCGGTCGAAATGCGGCTCGTCGACATCGCCACCCACATGGCCGGCATCGCCATCGAACGCAAGCTCGCCGAAGACCGCATTCAATTCATGGCCAACCATGACGCGCTGACCGGGCTTCCCAATCGCACCTTGTTCAACGACCGTCTGTCACAAGCCCTGTTGTATGCGCAACGATACGACCGCTGGGCGGCGGTGGCGTTCGTCGATCTCGACAATTTCAAGACGATCAACGACAGTCTGGGCCACAACGCCGGCGACGAACTGTTGAAGGTCGTCGCCAGCCGGATGGTCGCTTGCGTGAGGGCGACCGATACGGTGGCGCGGCTCGGCGGCGACGAATTCGTCATTCTTCTTCTCGATCAGCCCAAGAGCGCGGATATGATCTCCGCGACTGTGCGAAAAATCAGCGCGGCCATCGCCGAGCCGATTTGTCTCGAAGGCCACGATCTTCGCGTGACCAGCAGCATGGGGATCGCCAACTATCCCGACGACGGGACGGACGCCGAGACGCTGCTCGCCAGCGCCGACGCGGCGATGTACCGCGCCAAGGAAATGGGTCGCGACAATTTCCAGTTCTACACCCCCGAGCTGAACGCCAAGGTCCACGAGAAGTTCCTGCTGCACGAGGAATTGCGAAGCGCCGTCGCGCGTCGCGAGTTCGCTCTGGTCTATCAGCCGCAGGTCGACCTGCGGACCGGGCGCATCTTCGCGGTCGAAGCGTTGATCCGCTGGAAACACCCGACCCTGGGCGTGTTGTCGCCAATCAAATTCATTCCGATGGCCGAGGAGACGGGCCTGATCGTGCCGATCGGCGACTGGGTGCTGCATGAGGCCTGTCGGCAGAACAAGGCCTGGCAGGACGCCGGCCTGCCGCCGATGACCGTTTGCGTGAACGTATCGGCGCGGCAATTCCGGGATAAGAGCTTGAGCAGCCGGGTCGTCAGCGCCCTGCGGAAGAGCGGCTTGGACGCGAAATATCTCGAACTCGAGATGACGGAAAGCATGATCATGCTGGATGTCGAACTCGCCGTCACGACAATGAAGGAATTGCAAGAGCTGGGCGTCCACCTCTCGATCGACGACTTCGGAACCGGCTATTCCAGCCTCAGCGCGCTGAAGAACTTTCCGGTCTCCCGGCTGAAGATCGACAAGACATTCATCAGCGATCTCACCACCAACGAGAACGACACGGCCGTCGCCAGCGCCGTGATTTCCTTGGGACAGAAGCTCAATCTGCGGGTCATCGCCGAGGGCGTCGAGACCGACGATCAACTCGCGTTCCTGCGCGCGAACAACTGCGACGAAATGCAGGGTTTTCATTTCAGCAGGCCGATCCCGGCGCAGGAGATCGAGAAATTGCTCGAGGCGCAGACCCAGCCCGACCTGGGCGCGTCTTGATAAGCGCGACCGACTTGGGACGTCGTCCCGTCGCCGCGTGCGCTCGACGCCTGCCCGACCTGACGCCCGACATTTCTTCGACAACGACGGCGGCCTGCCGCCGCCGTCGGCGGCGCGTGGGTTGAGCGGCGGATGCTCTCCGTTAGACGTCGCCGGCGCCCTCCGCCCAATAGCGCATGATGTGGTGCGCGATCGCCATCGGAGCGGGCGCCGACAGGCCCTCGGGGCAGCGCTTCTCGAGCATCGCTATGACCTCGGCGCGGTCGAACCAGCGCGCGTCCTCCAACTCGACGCGGTCGATCGCAATCGCGCGCGAGGCCGCACGGGCGAGACAACCGATCATCAGCGAAGACGGGAACGGCCAGGGCTGCGAGGCGACGTAGGCGACTTCGCCGCAGGCGACGCCCGCCTCCTCGTGGATTTCGCGCCTGACCGCCTCTTCGATCGTCTCGCCGGGCTCGACGAAACCGGCCAGGCACGAAAACATGCCCTTGGGAAAGCGCGCCTGACGGCCGAGCAGGCAGCGCTCGCCGTCGAGCGCCAGCATGATGACGACGGGATCGACGCGGGGAAAATGCTGCGCCTTGCAGGCGTCGCACTCGCGCCGCCAGCCCGCCGCGGCGATGCGCGTCGGCGCGCCGCAGTTCGCGCAATGGCCGTGGCGGGCGTGCCAGCGCAGGATCGCCTTGGCCTGGCCGAGGATGGCGAGCGCGTCGGGCGAGACCAAGCCTTGCACGGCGATCGTGCGCAGATCGACGAGCTCCAGGTCGTCCCGGCCGGGAACGATCAGCGCGCGCCGGTCGAAGAAGCCGTCGCTCGAGTCGGCGACTTGCTCGACCGCCTCGTCGGCGAGCATCGCGGCGAAGATCGGCGCGCCGCGCCCGTCGAGGCCGAGCAGAGCCTCGAAGCGCGCTCCGGCGAGCGCGGCGAGCGCCGAAAGCGGGAACAGCGGATCGCGCCGGCCCTCGCCGCGCCGCAGGATCGGCATGTCGCGCGCGATCAGCGCGACGCGGCCATCGGCGCGTTCGCGTAAGCCCGCGACCGCGTTCGCGTCCTCGCGCTGGTCGGCGAGGCGGTTGAGCGGCGCGCCGGCGAAGCCGAAGGAGAGCGGGCGCGCGGCGGTCTTGAAAAAGGCGTCATTCATCTCTTTCTCCTCGCGCCGCCGACGCCGCGCCGGGCGCTGGCCAAGCGGCGCAAAGCCGGATTAAATCGCCGCCGAATCGGCCGTACGGCAATTTGTGGGGAAAGCAAGCCCGATGCGCTTTACCATGACCAGGCGCGGCGCGCTGAAGTGGACGGCGGCGGGGCTCCTCGCCTGCGGCGGCGTCCGCCCGCCCACCGCCCTCGCCGAGGATTGGGTCGAGACCCACGGCCTGTCGTCGTTCGGCGACCTCGCGCTTCCCCCGGATTTCAAGCATTTCGCCTACGTCAAACCCGACGCGCCGACGGGCGGCCTTTTGTCGCTGCAGATCACCGCGACCAGCGGCAACCAGAATTTCGACACCTTCGACACGCTGAACATCTTTTCCAAGAAGGGCGACGGCGCGGCGGGCATGTCGGCGACCTTCGACGCGCTGATGAGCGGCAACGGCGACGAGCCGGATTCGCTCTACGGCCTGGTCGCGCGGGCGGTGCGCTATTCCCCCGACAAGCGGAGCTACCGCTTCCTCCTGCGCCCCGAGGCGCGCTTTTCCGACGGCTCGAAGTTGACCGCCGCCGACGTCGCGTTCTCCCTCGGCGTTCTCAAGGAGAAGGCGCACCCGACCTATTCGCAATTACTCAGCGAGGTCGAGAGCGTCGAGGCCGAAGCGGAGGACGTCGTCCTGGCGCGTTTCATCGCGGGGCGCAGTCGCGACGCCCATCTCGTCGTCGGCGGCATGCCGATCTTCTCGGCGGCGTGGTGGCAGGGGCGCGACTTCGACGCCGCGACCCTCGAAGCGCCGCTCGGCTCCGGCCCCTACAAGGTCAAGACCTTCGAACAGGGCCGCTTCATCGAGTTCGCGCTCGATCCCCATTATTGGGGCAAGGACCTGCCGGTCAACGTCGGCGCCAACAACTTTCAGCGCTTGCGCTTCGAATATTATCGCGAGCGGCAGGTCGCCTTCGAAGCCTTCAAGGCCGGCGCGATCAACTTCCACCAGGAATACACTTCGCGCATCTGGGCGAACGGTTACGACTTCGCCGCCGTGAAGGACGGGCGCATCACAAAGGAGGCGGTGCACAATGGCGCGCCGACGGGCTCGCAAGGTTGGTACTTCAACACGCGGCGCGACGCCTTCAAGGACCCGCGCGTCCGCGAGGCATTGGGACTTTGCTTCGATTTCGAATGGACGAACAAGAACGTGATGTATTCGTCCTACAAGCGCGTGGTCTCCTATTTTCAGAACAGCGCCATGGAGTCCGTCGGCCCGCCCGGCGCCGACGAACTGGCGATCCTCGAACCGCTGCGCGGCAAGGTTCCCGACGCCGCATTCGGCGAGCCCTATGCGCCGCCGGTCAGCGACGGCTCGGGCAGCGACCGGGCGCTGCTCAGGCGCGCCAACGAGATGCTGCTCGCCGCCGGCTGCACGCGCGAGGGCGGGGTTCTGCGTCTGCCGAGCGGCGCCGTCTTCGCGATCGAATTTCTCGATTCGTCCGACGTTTTTCAGCCGCACGTCGCGCCGTTCCAGCAGAACCTCAAGAAGCTCGGCATCGACGCCCATTCGCGCATCGTCGACGCCGCGCAATTCAAGAGCCGCACCGAGAACTTCGATTTCGACGTCGTCGCGTCCGCTTTCGGCGGCGCCTCGACGCCGGGCGCGGAATTGCGCGTGTTCCTCAGCTCGGCGTCGGCGGCCATGGTCGGCTCGCGCAACCTCCCCGGCGTCGCCGACCCCGCCGTCGACGCGCTGGTCGAGAAAATCGTCCACGCGACGACGCGCGCCGAACTGAATGCGGCGTGCCGCGCGCTCGACCGCGTGCTGCGCGCCGGGCATTATTGGGTCCCGATGTGGTATAACGACGACGCCTGGCTCGCCTATTGGGACGCGTTCTCGCGCCCCGAGCGCCAACCGAAACTCGGAACCGGCGCTCCCGACACGTGGTGGTGGGACGAAGAGAAGGCGAAGAAAATTGGGTTGTGACAGAGCGGCGAGTGGCGAATGGCGAGTAGCGAGCGGCGAATGGCCGTCCCGCCATTCGCTCCTCTCCATTCGCCATTCGCCACTTGCGATTCGCCTCCTTCGGCGCTAGCCCCATGCTCGCCTACATCGCCCGCCGCCTTCTCCTGATGATCCCGACCATCTTCGGCATCATGCTGGTCTCCTTCGCCATCGTGCAATTCGTGCCGGGCGGGCCGGTCGAGCGCGCGATCGCGCAATTGCAGGGCAACGAAGTGGGCTCGACCGCCAACTTCGGCGGCGGCGGCGGCCAGATCGGCGCCGGCGCGATGGCCCACGCGGGCGCCGACATTTCCTCGCGCTATCGCGGCGCGCAGGGACTCGATCCGAAATTCATCAAGGAGCTGGAGAAGCAATACGGCTTCGACAAGCCGGCGGCGGAGCGCTTCTGGATGCTGGCGCGCGACTATTCGACCTTCAACCTCGGCAAGAGCTACTACCGCGACGCGCCGGTCATAGAACTGATCAAGGAAAAGCTGCCGGTCTCGATGTCGCTCGGGCTGTGGATGACGGTCATTTCCTATGCGATTTCGATTCCGCTCGGCATCCGCAAGGCGGTCAAGGACGGCTCGCGCTTCGACACCTGGACCTCGGCGCTGGTCATCTTCGGCTACGCGATTCCCAGTTTCCTTTTCGCCATCCTGCTGGTGGTGCTGTTCTGCGGCGGCTCGTTCTGGAATGTCTTCCCTTTGCGCGGCCTCACCTCGGACAATTTCGCCGACTTTTCCTGGCCGACGAAGATCCTCGACTATCTCTGGCACATCACGCTGCCGGTCAGCGCCCTGGCGCTCGGCTCGTTCGCCACCTCGACGCTGCTGACCAAGAACTCGTTTCTCGACGAGATCAAGAAGTCCTACGTGCAGACCGCGCGAATGAAGGGCCTGAGCGAGCGGCGCGTGCTCTACGGCCACGTCTTCCGCAACGCCATGCTGATCGTCATTGCCGGCTTTCCCGGCGCTTTCATCGGCGCCTTCTTCACCGGTTCGCTATTGATCGAGCAGGTGTTCTCGCTCGACGGCCTCGGCTATCTCTCCTACGATTCGCTGATCCAGCGCGACTATCCCGTCGTGCTCGGCGCCCTCTACGTTTACGCGCTGCTCGGCCTCGGCGTGAACCTCATCTCCGACCTCACCTACACCTGGATCGATCCGCGCATCGATTTCGAAACGCGCGAGGTGTGACGCCAATGCGACGCCCCGTGCAAACGCCGTCATTGCGAGGAGCCGCAGGGCGCGCCGCGGCGCGCCCGTCGCTTGAAGATTCGCTCGGCGCAGGCGTCGAGCTATGGCGACGAAGCGATCCAGCGATCGCGTCGCTGGATTGCTTCGCTTCGCGCGCAATGACGGCTACGGCCAGGCTCGCGCGCGGAGGCGTCGCATGATCTCTCCCGCCGACCCGCGCGCCCCCCGCCGCTGGCTGCGTCTCAGCCCGATGAACCGCCGTCGGCTCGACAATTTCCGCCGCAACCGGCGCGGGTGCTGGTCGTTCTGGATCTTTCTGACGTTGTTCGCCGTCTCGCTCGGCGCGGAGTTCGTCGCCAACGACCGGCCGCTGATCGCCTCCTACAAGGGCGAAATCCTGTTTCCGGCGTTCGTCGACTACGCGGAAGAGAAATTCGGCGGCTTCGAGGCGCATACCGACTATCGCGACCCCACGGTCGCCGACGAGATCGGCGCGCACGGCTGGATGATCTGGCCGCCGATCCGTTTCGCCAACAACACGGTCAAGCTCAATCCGCCGACGCCCTTCCCCTCGCCGCCGACCTGGACGCTGAGCGAGAAGCAATGCCGCGCCGCGGTGATCGCGCAGGCGCATGGCGACCCCGCCAAGATTCCTCCCGGCGGCGGCTCCTGCCGCGATCTCGAGCCGATGTGGCTGGGCACCGACGCCGACGGCCGCGACGTCGTCGCCCGGCTCATTTACGGCTTCCGCATTTCGGTGCTGTTCGGCTTCATCCTTGCCGGCGTCTCCTCGGTGATCGGCGTGTTCGCCGGCGCGGTGCAGGGCTATTTCGGCGGCTGGCTCGATCTGATGCTGCAACGCTTCATCGAAATCTGGTCGTCGCTGCCGCACCTCTACATTTTGATCATCCTGTCGGCGATCCTGACGCCGGGATTCGTCGTGCTGTTGACGATCCTGTTGCTGTTTTCCTGGGTCAGCCTCGTCCACCTGGTGCGCGCCGAATTCCTGCGCGCGCGCAACTTTGAATACGTCAACGCGGCGCGCGCGCTCGGCCTCTCCAACGCCAAGATCATCGTCAAGCACGTGCTGCCCAACGCGATGGTGGCGACGCTGACCTTCCTGCCGTTCATCGTCAACTCCTCGATCAGCACCCTGACCTCGCTCGACTTCCTCGGCCTCGGCATGCCGCCGGGCTCGCCCTCGCTCGGCGAATTGCTGCTGCAGGGCAAGTCCAACCTCTCCGCGCCCTGGCTCGGCCTCTCCGCCTTCGCCGTCGTCGCGCTGATGCTGTCGCTGCTGATCTTCATCGGCGAAGCGGTGCGCGACGCCTTTGACCCGCGAAAGACCTTCTCGTGAGCGCCGAACGCCCCCTGCTCGAGGTGAGCGACCTCTCGGTCGCCTTCGCCCAAGGCGGGCGCCGGGAGACCGTGGTCGACCGCGTCTCGTTCCGATTGGAGCGCGGCCAGGCGCTGGCGCTGGTCGGCGAATCCGGCTCGGGCAAGACGGTCACCGCGCAATCGATCGTGCGCCTGCTGCCCTACCCCGCCGCGAGCCATCCGACGGGAGAGATATTCTTCAAGGGCCGCGACGTGTTGAAGATGAGCGACGCGGATTTGCGCGAAATGCGCGGCGCCGGCGTGACCATGGTGTTCCAGGAGCCGATGACTTCGCTGAACCCGCTTCATTCCATCGAGCGGCAGATCGGCGAGATCATCGCGCTGCACGGCGGGCGCGCCGCCTCGACGCGCCAGCGCGTGATCGCGCTGCTCGAGGAAGTCGGCATCGCCGATCCGGCCTCGCGGCTCGGCGCCTATCCGCATCAGCTCTCGGGCGGCCAGCGTCAGCGCGTGATGATCGCGATGGCGCTCGCCAACCGCCCCGACCTGTTCATCGCCGACGAACCGACCACCGCGCTCGACGTCACCGTGCAGGCGCAGATTCTCAAGCTGTTGAAGGATCTCCAGGCGCGGCTCGGCATGGCGCTGCTGTTCATCACCCACGACCTCGGCATCGTGCGCCGCATCGCCAGCGACGTCGCGGTGATGCAGAAGGGCCGCATCGTCGAAGCCGGCAAGACCGCGGAGGTGTTCGCCAACCCGCAGCACGACTACACCAAGATGCTGCTCGCGGCCGAGCCCAAGGGCGCCCCGCCGGAGGTCGACGCTTCGGCGAGGCCGATCGTCGCCGCCGCCGACGTGCGGGTCTGGTTCCCGATCAAGCGCGGCCTTCTGCGCCGCACGGTCGGCCACGTGAAGGCGGTCGACGGCGTTTCGCTGACCGTGCGCGAGGGCGAGACGGTCGGCGTCGTCGGCGAATCCGGCTCGGGAAAGACGACCCTCGGCCTGGCGATCCTGCGCCTCATCCGCTCCAAGGGAGCGATTTCCTATTGCGGGCGCGGCATCGACGGGCTTTCGGTCGCGCAGATGCGCCCGTTGCGCCGCCACATGCAGATCGTGTTTCAGGACCCCTTCGGCTCGCTGTCGCCGCGCCTTTCGGTCGCCGAGATCGTCGAGGAAGGGCTGATCGCGCAAAAGACCCGGCTCGGCGCGGCGGAGCGCCGCGACGCCGTCGCGCGGGCGCTCGCCGACACCGGGCTCGACCCCGCGACCATGGACCGCTACCCCCACGAATTCTCCGGCGGCCAGCGCCAGCGCATCGCCATCGCGCGGGCGATCGCGCTCGACCCCAAGTTCATCGTGCTCGACGAGCCGACCTCCGCGCTCGACATGTCGGTGCAGGCGCAGATCGTCGACCTGCTGCGCGATTTGCAGAAGCGGCGCTCGCTCGCCTATCTCTTCATTTCGCACGACCTGAAAGTGGTGCGGGCGCTGGCGAGCGAGATCGTCGTCATGCGGCGCGGCGAGGTGGTCGAGGCCGGCCCGGCCCGCCGGATTTTCGCCGCGCCGCGCAACGACTACACCAAGGCGCTGTTCGCCGCCGCCTTCGCCATCGAAGCGGACGCGACGGGCGTCGTCAGCCAATAGGAACGCCATGGGCCGCGCGCTGATCATCGTGCTCGATTCGGTCGGCTGCGGCGGCGCGGCGGACGCGGGCGCCTATGGCGATGAAGGCGCGGACACGCTCGGCCATATCGCGCGGAGCTGCGCCGAGGGGAAGGGCGATCGGGCGGGCCTCAGGGCCGGACCGTTGCGGCTGCCCGCGCTCGACGCGCTCTGCCTCGGCCTCGCGATGCGAGCCTCTACGGGATTGAGCCCGCCCGGATTCGCCTGTGCGCCGGCTGAGGGCCAATGGGGCTACGGCGTCGAGACCTCGAAGGGCAAGGACACCTCGTCGGGCCATTGGGAGATCGCCGGCGCGCCGGTCGACTTCGCCTGGGGCTATTTTCCCGAGACCATCCCCGCCTTCCCCGAGGCGCTGACCGCGGCGCTGATCGCGCAAGCCGGCCTGCCGGGAATCCTCGCCAATCGCCACGCCTCCGGCACGGCGATCATCGCCGAGCTGGGCGAGGAGCATGTCAGGACATTGAAGCCGATCTGCTACACCTCCGTCGACTCGGTGTTCCAGATCGCCGCCCACGAAAAGGCGTTCGGACTGGAGCGGCTCTACGCGGTCTGCCGCGTCGCGCGCCGCCTCTGCGACCCGCTGGCGATCGGGCGCGTCATCGCCCGCCCCTTCGTCGGGCGCAGCGCGGCCGATTTTCGCCGCACCGCCCATCGCAAGGACTTCTCCGTGCCGCCGCCGCCCGGCAACCTCCTCGAGCGCGCTTCGAGCGCTGGACGCGAGGTCGTCTCGATCGGCAAGATCGGCGACATCTTCGCCCATCGCTTCACCGGCCGCGAGGTCAAGGGCGGCAGCAATGCGGAAAACATCGAGCTGACGCTCGCTGCGCTGCGCGAAACCGCCGACGGCGGCCTCGTCTTCGTCAACCTGGTCGACTTCGACAGCGAATACGGCCATCGCCGCGACGTCGCCGGCTACGCCGCGTGCCTGGAGGCGTTCGACGCCCGCCTGCCGGGAATCGCCGCTTCAATGCGCGCCGACGACTTTTGCGTGCTGACCGCCGATCACGGCGCCGATCCGACCTGGCGCGGCACGGATCACACCCGCGAGCACGTGCCAATCCTCGCCTTCGGCGGCGGCGCGCGGCCCGGGCCGATCGGCGCGCGCGCAACGTTCGCCGACATCGGCGCGACGGTCGCGCGCCGGCTCGGCCTGCCGCCGACGCCGCGTGGAGAAAGCTGGCTCGCATGACTTTCGCGCTCGATCCGCGCCTCGCCGCCGACACGCTCGCCATCGGCGACCTCGCGCTGTCGCGCGTTCTGTTGATGAACGACCGCCGCTATCCCTGGCTCGTCCTCGTTCCGCGCCGCGAGGCGTCGCGCGAGATCGTCGACCTCGACGCGCAGGAGCGCGCGACGCTGATCGAGGAAATCGCCGCGTCCTCGCGCTTCGTGCAGAGCCTGCCGGGCGTCGACAAGATCAACGTCGGCGCGCTCGGCAACCTCGTCGCTCAATTGCACGTCCACGTCGTCGGCCGCGCCGTCGGCGACCCCGCCTGGCCGGGCCCCGTCTGGGGCCGTGGCGCGGCGCGGCGCTACGCGCCCGAACGGGCGGCGGTCTTGATCGCGCAAGCGCGCGCGGCGCTCGTGACGCCTTGAAGCGCGTCAGCCCTTCAAGGACGCGCCGAGCCGATCGAGCAGCAGGCCGGTGCCGTGCTCGCGCGAGCCGGCGTCCTCGTAGCCGTTAAGGAACGCGCCCTGTTCGGTGACGACGAGGCGGACGCCCGCCTCGACCGGCTGAAGCTCGACCGTCGCCAGCGAAACCGAAGTCTTGCTGTCGTCGAGATGCATCTCATAGGCGTAGACGAGGCGCCGGTTGGCGACGACGTCGAAGTAGACGGCGTCGAAGGTCGAAACCATCCCATTCGTCCAACGCCCCTTGAGGCGCTCGCGCCCGCCGGGCCGCACGTCCATTTCGCGCTCGATCACTGAAAAGCCCTCGCCGCCCACGAACCAGCGCGCCTTGGCGGCCGGGTCGGTGAGCGCATGGAACACCTGCGCCGGCGTCGCATCGTAGAGGCGCTCGATCGAGAATGCGGCGTGGACCGCGGGCTCGCTCGATCGGATGCGCGCGACCTCGCGCCCGAGCTTGTCCAGCGTCGTGCGCCAACCTTCGGCCGAGCCTTCGACCGCGAAGCGGAACGCTTGGTCGTAGATTTCATAGCTTTGCTCGACCGTCATCCGTGTGCCCGCGCCCTCGACGGCGAACAGCACCAGCGTGCGGACGAGAAAGCCCGTTTTGCCGCCGGTGCTGACCTCGCAGTTGAAGGTCAGTCTTTCGACCGGGACGACTTCGCCGAAGGCGCCGCGGCACCAGTGCTCGGTCCCGTCAGGCAGGCGCATGCGAACGACGAAGGCGCCGCCCGGACGGAAGTCGATCTCCGCCTCGGGAACCTCGACGCCTTCCGGGCTGAACCAGCGCTTCATGTGCTCGGCGGTGCTCCATGCCCTGAACACCAGCGCGCGCGGCGCGGCGAAACTGCGCGAGATCACCAGCGGTTTGAGCTTGTCGCCGAGCTTGAGGTCATTCGCCTGAGCCATCGTCGTCTCCTCTGGCTTTCATGTCCTTGAGGTAATCGTCCAACCGATCGAACCGGCGCTCCCACTCGGCGCGCCGCGCGCTGATCCAGCTTTCCGCGACGCTGAGCGCGCGTTCGTCGATCCGGCACGTCCTGACGCGCCCGACCTTTTCGGACGCCACCAGCCCGGCGCCTTCCAAAACCGCCAAATGCTGCATGACGGCGGGGAACGTCATCGACAGCGGCCGCGCGAGGTCGCTCACCGAGGCGGGGCTGCGCGAAAGCCGCTCCAGCATCGCCCGCCGCGTCGGATCGGCGAGGGCCTGGAAGGCGAGGTCGAGGGGGGTCGATTGGTTAAGCATATGCTTTAGTATCACGGCGAGGATAGATAAGCAATCGCTTTAGTGATCGCAGGGCCAAAATCTTCGCGGCGGGGACGCCCCCCTACGCCAGCCGCTTATGCAGCCTCACCATCAGCGTCGTCGCGAACAGCGGTGTGAGCAGGTTGAGCAGCGGCACGGCGACGAAGCCGGCGATCAGCAGGCCGTGCGCGAACACCAGAAGCGCGTAATGCCGCCGCATTTCGCGCGCTTCCGAAGCGGAGCGAAAGCGCATCGCCGCCAGCTCGAAATATTCGCGTCCGAGCAGGTAGCCGTTGGCGCCGATCCAGGCGACGAGGCCGAGACCGGGAACGAACAACAGCACGAGCGCAATCACGCCGACGAGCGCGGAAAGCCCGGTGTAACGCAGCGCGAACATCGCGGCTTCGAGCGCCGGGGCGGGGCGTCCCGGCGGCCCCTCGGGATCGACCTCGCGCTCGACGCAGGCGGCGATTTCGTCGAAAAAGAAGCCGGCGACCAGCGACGAGACCGGCGCCGCCAGCACCATCAGCCCGGCGAGCAGGCCGAGCCCGACAGCCAACGAAATCGCCGTCGCCAGCCAGGCCGGCCCGATAGGAACCAGCGACAGCGCCAGCCGGTCGAGGCCGAACCAGGCGAGCGCCAGCGCCGCCGCGGTCAACGCCAGCGACTTCGCCATGACGCGACGAAACGGGCGCGAGAAAACGTCGCTGAACGAGTCGAACGCGTCCTGAAACATGCCGATGCCCGCTCTCGCGCGCCGCCCTCAGGCCGAGCGCCGCCTGCGCCAAACGATGGCGGAGCTAGCCGCGTAATTCCACACCACGCTGACGAACGCGCCCGCGAGGCCGGCGAGCCACCAATCCTGTTGGCCGTGAAACAGCCGCCACGCGATGTCGACGTTGGCGATCGCGCCGACGCCGCACAGCAGCGCGAACAGCGCGAAGCCGCCCGCCATCGCGATCCCACGATAACGATAGTCGCGATAGGTGATCTCGTTGTTGAGCAGAAAATTGCTCGCCATCGCGATCAGCGTCGCGACGATCTGGAAGGCGACGAAATTCGCCGGGCCGAAGCCTTCGATCAGCGCCGTCAACACGACAAGGTGGACGACGAGGCCGACGCCGCCGATCAGCGCGAACAGCACGAAACGGATCGGCAGCGCGCCGCCGGAGGCGTGATGCGCGACGAGGCCGAGAAAGTCCAGGCCGACCAGCGGCGACAACTTGGATTCGCCGGCCTGGCGCGGGCGAAAGACGTACGGCGTCTCGACGATCTCAAGATCGCCGTGCGAGGACAACACGACGTCGACGAGAATCTTGAAGCCGTCGGGAGAAAGACGCGGGGCGAGGCGCGAAACGATGCCGCGGCGAATCATGAAGAAGCCGCTCATGGGATCGCGGATCGCGACCCCGGCCAGGCGCCGGAAGAACCACGCGCCGAGGTCGCTCAGCTTCTGGCGCGCCGGCGACAGGCCGCCCGGCGCCGCTTCATCGGCCACGCGCGTGCCGATGGCGAGATTGCCGCGGCCGGCGGCGAGCGCCTGGTACATTTTCGGCAGGATCGATTCGTCGTGCTGCAGGTCGCCGTCGATCACCGCCACCAGGTCGGCGCTCGACGACATCCAGCCCTCGATCACCGCGCCCGCCAGGCCGACCCGATCGATCCGCCGGATGCAGCGCAGCCGCGGATCGCGCGCCGCCAGGGCGTAGGCGACGTCGGCGGTGCCGTCGGAGGAATCGTCGTCGACGACGATCATTTCCCACGGCAGGCCGGCGAGCGCCGTCTTGAGCCGCTCGAACAGCACAGGCACGTTGGCCGCTTCACGATAGGTCGGCACGACCACCGAGAGGGTCGGGCGCGCCTCGGGCGTCGCCGGATCAGAATTCATTTCGCGCTCGAGAAAGGCGCGCGCGGCCATTCGCGCGCGGCGACGTCAGTGCGGATACGGCACGGCAAAGGCGCGCGTCAAGCCATGCGCGCGAATCAGCGCCAACGCGATTTCGTCGCGCCCGATCGGAAGCCTCCGTCACGGCGCCGCCCGCGCCCTTTCGGCTTCGACGCCGGGAATGAACGAATCGAACGCCGCCCAGAATCGGTCGCGGAAGACGTCGCGCTCCATCAGGATTTCGTGCTGCGCCCCGTCGATCACGATGAGCCGCCCGGCGCGCAGGCGCATAGCGAAACGCTCGGTCGCGCGCGTGTCGGCGATGCGGTCGGCGCCCGCCGCGACGACCAGGATCGGCGTCAGCGTGCGGCGGGGAAAATCCGCCTCCTCGAACTCGCGCATCAGGCGAAAGGCGGCGTGAAGCCAGCCGATCGTCGGCCAGCCGAGGCCGAGGTCGGGCTCAGCCGCGACGACGTGCGACGTGCGGGCGAAGCGCGCAGGGTCGGAGGTCAAGGGATTGCCGGCGAACGGCCCGGCGACGACGACCCTCGGGCCGCCGCCCGGCACGAAGGCGCCGCCGAGGCCGACCGCGTCGAGAACCTCGATGACGAGACGCGCGAGGCGCGGCCGCTTCGGTCCGCTGAGCGCGATCATCGGCGAAGTCAGCGCCAGCCGTTCGAAGGGACAGCGCCCAGCCCGCGCGACCGCCAGCAGGATCGCCGCGCCCATGGAATGGCACAGCCCGTACCACGGCCGCGGGCAGGACGGATCGAGAACCTCGCTGACGAGCGCCTCCAGATCGCGCTCGTAAAGCGAGAAATCGTCGATATGGCCCTTGCGCGGGTTCTTCAATTGCCGCGCCGAACCGCCCTGCCCGCGCCAATCCATGGTCGCGACGGCGAAGCCGCGATCGAGCGCTTGCTGAATCGTCTCGAAATATTTCTCGATGAAATCCGCCCGTCCGCCCAAGATCACGATCGTGCCGCGCGCGGCCCAAGGGGGGGTCCAACGCGCCGTGCGCAGCTTCGCTCCGTCGACGGCGTAGGCCGACGCGACGATCGCCCCCGTCGGGATCGGATTGTCGGGGGTGGAGACCAGATGCATGCTTGCGGCTCTCGAGGGCGGCGAGGCCGTCTTATAGGGCCGCGCCAGCGCGCCGCAAAGCGGAAGGCGAGCGCGCGGGGTCTGACTTTTCGGGCGCCCGGCTCATCGCAGGACGGTCGCCCGCACCCACCACCTGGGATGCGCGCGCCGAACAACGCCCGCCGCGCGCGCCGCGAGGCGGCGATCCGCGTAGAGCGCGAAGCAGGTCGCGCCCGAGCCCGACATTCGCGTGACATAGGCGCCCCCAGCGCCCGACAACGCTTCCAGCGCGTCGGCGATCCCCGGCGCGATCCGCAGCGCGCTCGCCTGCAAATCGTTGCGGCCGCTGCGCAGCGCGGCGATGAAGCGCGGCGCGTCGACGGGCGCGCCAATCGGCGGCGAGCGACCCCAGCCGGTCGCCTCGCCCCGCTCGAGGCCGAGCCCCGCGAAGACCTCCGACGTGGCGACGGGGATTCCGGGATTGGCCAGGACCGCGAAGAGCGGCGGCGGATCGAGCGGGGGGCCGAGCCGCTCGCCCTGCCCCGCCATGACGCGCGCGCGAGGGCGCAAGCACACCGGCGCGTCCGCGCCGACTGCGCGCGCCGCCGCCCACAGCGATTCGTCGTCGTCGGCGAGGCCGTTTTCGTGCGCGAGCGCGCGCAGCGCCGCCGCCGCGTCCGCCGAGCCGCCGCCGAGTCCCGCGGCGACCGGCAGGAGTTTGCGCAGGCGGAAGCGGCCCATCCGCAGACCGGGCGCGCGTTCGGCCAGCGCGCGCGCCGCGCGCAACACCAGATTGTCGTCGAGCGGCCCGGCCGCCAGCCCGGTCGGCCCGTCGACGACGAGCGACAGCGCCGCGCCGGGCTCGAAGCCGAGCCAGTCGCAGCAGCCGGCGAACGCCACGACGCTGTCGAGTTCATGCCTGCCGTCCGCGCGCCGCCCGAGGACGTGCAGGGTCAGATTGACTTTGGCGGGCGCCCGCCAGAGCCGGGACGAAGACGGCGGCGCGGGCAATGCTAGCCGCCGTTCTTCGGATCGGGCGCGGCGGGCGCTTCCTTGCTCGGCTCGTCGGGCAGACCGGATTCGATCTTCTTGAGAATGCCGGGGAGGTCTTCCGGGTCGGGCTGCATGTCGCGCGCGTGGTTCCATTGGAAGCGCGCCTCGATCTTCCGGTTCACCCGCCAAAAGGCGTCGCCGAGATGATCGTTGACGACGGGGTCCGCCGGCTTGAGGTCGATCGCCTTTTCCAGCTCTTCGGTCGCTTCCGCGTAATGGCCGAGCTTGAAATGCGCCCAGCCCAGGCTGTCGACGATATAGCCGTCGCTCGGCCGCAAATCGACGGCGCGGCGCAGCATCTTGAAGGCTTCCTCGAGATTGACGCCTTGATCGACCCAGGAATAGCCGAGGTAGTTGAGCACCAGCGGCTGGTCGGGGTACAGCTCGAGCGCCTTCTTGAAATCGGCTTCCGCCTTCGGCCATTGCTTGGCGCGTTCGTAGCAGATGCCGCGGAAATAGAACAACGTCCAGTTGCTCTTGTCCGGCGTTCCCACCAGTTCGATCGCCTTGTCGTAGGACGCCGCGGCGTCGTCGTATTTCTTCGCGGTGCGCTGCAAGCTTCCCAACGCGCTCCACGCGTCCGGATCCTTGGGTTTGGCCGCCACGATCTCTCTCAGGCGCTTCATCGCGTCGTCGGCGCGGCCGATCGACTCCAATTCCAATCCGGCCTGAATTTCGGCGCTTTCGCGCATCGGCGACGCGGCCGGCACGAGCTGATAGGCGCGAATCGCCGCGTCGGTGCGCTTGATCTCCTCGAACAGGTTGGCGACGCTCACCGCCGCCAGATCGTGATCGGGGCGCAAGAACAAGGCGAGGCGCAAATAGATCAAGGCGGCCAGTTCGTCGCCTTGCCGGTTTCCCGCCCCGCCCAAGCCGTAGAGCGCCTCGGCGACGCCGTCTTTGGCGTTGCGGATCAGCGGCGCGAGCGGCCGACCCGCCGCGAGGTCCGCCATCGCGCTGACGATCAAGGGGTGACGCGGAACGAGGCGATCGAAGTCGGCGTAGATTTTTTTCGCGCCTTCGACGTCGTTGTGGCGCACAAGGAACCACGCATAGGCTTCCGCGAGCCGCAGCGTGTTCTTGTCGGCGCCATAGGCCGTCTGCAAACGGCGCTGCGCTTCGGTCGCGTCGCCGAGCAAGTCGGCGATCAGGCCGGCGTGATAATCGCGAAACACGGCGACGCTGGGTTCGCGCAAGCGGTCGAGCGTCTCGAGCGCACGGCGCTCATCGAAGCCGCCGGCGTAGCTCCAGGCCGTCAGCAGCGTCGTCGTCACGTCGTGCGCCTTGCCCGCCTCGCCGGCGCCGAGCTCAATACGCGCCGCGGCGAATTGCCCGTCGGCGACCGCGCGCGCGGCCAGGGTCAAACGCGCCAGGCTGTTGCCGGGGTCTCGCACGATCAAGCGATCGGCCAGCGAAATGCCGTCGGCGACGTCGCCGTCGGCCAGGGCGGCGGCGAAGGCGCGCTCGACGAGACCGGGATTTTTCGGGTCGGCGCGCAGGGCCTCGCGGAAATAGACCGAGGCCGCAGCGGTGTCGCGATCGGCGCCGGCGACCAGCGCCGCCAAGTAATTGCCCGTCTGGCTGTCGCCGATCGGCAAGGCGGCCGAATCCGCGGGCGAGGCGGACGCCGCGGCTTGGGTCGCCCCGATCGCGACGAGCGCGCTCGCGGCGACGAGCGCGTTGAGGAGTCTTCCCCTGCAGCGGGTCGGCGAATGGTCGACTGGCACGATCGACATCTTTCTTCTCGAGGTCGGCCGGGCGCCGACGGGGATGCGACGAACGAACGTCCTTACAGGAAAAACGATCTCAGGCAAAAGTGGCGCTTTCGGGCCGTCGCCGCGAGGCCGAGGACCGACGCGCCTCCCGCCTACATATCGGCGTAATTCGGACCGCCGCCGCCCTCCGGCGGCGTCCAGTCGATGTTCTCGGCGGGATCCTTGATGTCGCAGACTTTGCAGTGGACGCAATTCTGCGGGTTGACGACGAAGCGCGGGTCGGCGCGCCCGGCTTCGTCGCCGTAGACGACTTCGTAGACGCCGGCGGGACAATAGAGCCGCGCCGGTTCGCCATAGCGGGGCAGGTTGTCGCGGATCGGCGCGGCGGCATCGCGCAGGCGCAGATGGACCGGCTGGTCCTCCTTGTAGCTGATATTGGACAGGTAGACCGACGACGACCGGTCGAACGATATCTTCCCGTCCGGCTTGGGATAGGCGATCGGCGCGACGTCGGCGAGCGGCGCCAGGGTCGCGCAGTCCGGCTCGCCATGCTTCAGCGTGCCGAAGATCGAGACGCCGAAGAGCTCGTTGGTCCACATGTCGAAGCCGCCGCAAGCGACGCCGAGCGCAAGGCCGAGCTTCGACCACAGCGGCTTGACGTTGCGCACTTTGTAGAGGTCGCGGCCGATGTCCGAGCCGCGCCACGCCTCTTCGTAGGCCGCGAGTTCATCGTTGCGCCGTCCGGCGACGAGCGCCTCGTGCGCCTTTTCGGCCGCCAGCATGCCGGAGAGGATTGCGTTGTGCGTGCCTTTGATGCGGGCGAAATTGAGCAAGCCGGCGGCGCAGCCGATCAGCGCGCCGCCGGGAAAGACCAGCTTGGGCACGGATTGCCAGCCGCCCGACGAGATCGCCCGGGCGCCGTAGGCGAGGCGCTCGCCGCCCTCGAGCGTCCCGCGGATCAGCGGATGGGTCTTGAAGCGCTGGAATTCGTCGAACGGCGACAAGGTCGGGTTGCGGTAATTGAGGTGGACGACGAAGCCGACCGCAACCAAGCTGTCGCCGTAGTGGTAGAGGAACGAGCCGCCGCTCGATCCCCTCCCCAACGGCCAGCCGAGACTGTGCTGCGCCAGGCCCGGCTTGAACTCGCCGGGCGCGACCCGCCAGATCTCCTTCAGGCCGACGCCGTACTTCTGCGGAACGCGGCCTTCATCGAGATGGAAGCGCGCGACGGCCTGCTTGGTCAGCGAGCCGCGCGCGCCCTCGGCGAGAAGCACGTACTTGCCGCGCAGCTCCATGCCGCGGGCGAAGTTCGCTTTTCGCACGCCGTCGCGGCCGATCCCCATGTCGCCGGTCGCCGCGCCGACGACGGCGCCCTGGTCGCCGTAAAGCAATTCGGTCGCGGCGAAGCCGGGATAGACCTCGACGCCGAGCGCCTCGGCGCGCGCGCCAAGCCAGCGCGCCAGCGCACCCAGCGAGCCGATGAAATGGCCGCGATTGCCCATCAGCCGCGGCATCGGCCAGTTGGGCAGCGTGATCCCGCCGGCGGGGCCGAGCAGTAGAAAGCGATCGGCGGCGACTTCGGTCTTCAGCGGCCGATCGGGGGCCTCGCGCCAATCGGGCAGCAAGCGATCGAGGCCGATCGGGTCGACGATCGCGCCGGAGAGAATATGCGCGCCGACGGCCGAGCCTTTTTCGACCACGACGACAGAGCGATCGGCGTCGAGCTGCTTCAGCCGAATCGCGGCGGCAAGCCCCGCCGGCCCGGCGCCGACGATGACGACGTCGTAATCCATCGCCTCGCGGGCGGGCGCTTCGCTTGCATCAGCCACGGTCGTTCTCGGGCGGCGAAAGAGTCGAGCTCTTATTGCGCAGTTCAGGCGGGAATGTCGATCCGAGCGCGACGCGCTGAGTTACGGGCTTGGGTAAGCAAGGGCGCCGAATCATCGGCGCCGCGCGCCGTCGTCGAACGGGAGCGCTTGCGCTCACCCGAATTCGGAGCCCTTTCGGCGTCGCGCGCCCGTGCTAGAAGGGAAAACGGCAACTCGGTCCTTCCGCGATGAGCAAGCCTGCAAATTCCGACCGCCTGACCGCGCACGAGGCGGCCGAGGCGCTGCGTTGGTGGCGCGACGCGGGCGTCGATCTCGCGCTCGACGAGACGCCGCACGACCGTTTCGCCGAAAGCGCGGCGCCCGCGGCGCGGCGCGCGCCGATCGCCGCATCGGCCCCCCGCGCGGTCGAACCCCCCGAGCCTGTCCCGGCCAGTTCCGCCCCAGCCAATCCCGCCCCGACGCTGACCGCGCCGCCGGACGAAGCCCAGCGCTCGGCGCGCGAAGCCGCCGCCGCAGCGCGGAGCCTCGATGAGCTGCGCGCGGCGCTCGAACGGTTCCAAGGCTGCGGCCTCAAGGCGACGGCGACGCAGCTCGTCTTCGCCGACGGCGCGCCGGAAGCGCGGATCATGCTGGTCGGCGAAGCGCCCGGCGGCGACGAAGACCGCATCGGGCGCCCGTTCGTCGGCCGCGCCGGCCACTTGCTCGACCGCATGCTCGCGGCCATCGGGCTCGACCGGACGAAAGTCTACATCGCCAACGTCGTGCCCTGGCGCCCGCCCGGCAACCGCACCCCGACGCCGCAGGAGACCGCGGTCTGCCTGCCCTTCGTGCGCCGCCAGATCGCCCTCGTCGGCCCACGGATTCTCGTCTGCCTCGGCGGCTCGGCGACGCAGACGCTGCTCGACGTGAAAGAGGGGATCACCCGCACCCGCGGCGTCTGGCGCGAGTACCGGAGCGACGACGGCGCGGCGATCCCGACGTTGCCGATGTTCCACCCCGCGTATTTGCTGCGCCAACCCGCCGCCAAGCGGCAGGCGTGGGCG
>Ga0326728_10005595_pt1 | contig 34933 bp, 29 predicted proteins | sample MB3enrmetagenome_FD_207602 | JGI IMG/M metagenome (GOLD analysis project Ga0326728, IMG submission 207602) | Lab enriched peat soil microbial communities from McLean, Ithaca, NY, United States - MB31MN | ecosystem: Environmental > Terrestrial > Soil > Wetlands > Peat | place: USA: New York...
GCTCGAAGTGGCAAGTCAGGTACGAAAGCCCGGAACACAACCGGCAGGATACCGTCCCCGGCTACCACGGCCTCATTTACGTGGACCGGGACGGGCTGGATGTCATGCGCGTCACGCTCGCCGCGGAGACTCCCACGGACTTCCCGATCCAGGACGTCTCCACCGTATTGGACTACGACCTCGCCGACATCAGCGGGCATCAGTACATGTTGCCGCTCAAGTCGGTGACGCGCATGCGCCACGGAAAAATTCAGACCCGGAACGAACTCGAGTTCCGGCTGTACCGGAAGTTCACCGCCGAGGCGGAGATCAAGTTCGATACAGAGACGCCGCCGCCTCTGCCGGACGATAAGACCAAAGAAGAGCCGACGAAGTAGGCGGGGCCACCGCTCCCTCACGGTCGCGGCTCGGAAACGGCTTGCCGCGCCTCGGGCGGCCGCGCCGCCGGCGGCGTTGGAGGTCCGGTCAGCGCCTGCCGCGTATAAACATTCGATGGGCTCCACATCATCCAGCCGGCGAATTTGGCGCCGAGCGCATCCTGGACGGCTTTGATCTCCGCCCGGACCGCTGGCGCATCGTACTTCGCGCCCAGGTTGAAGTCCTGGAGCCAGGGCCGCAGCCTGGCGGCCTTGATTTTCGGCGCGGCAGCCGGATCGGCGGAGGCGCCGCCTTTCGGGTCAGGCGCCGGCGGTTTGTTGAACGCATCCAGGCGCTCGCCCGCCTCTTTGATCGAGTAATTCACCACCTCATACGGGTGCGCGGCGGGATTCGGGAAACCGAGAAACTGGCGCGCGAAGTGCGAGGGATACACCATCGGGCAAACGTAGTCGAAGGAGGCGTAGGCGTCTTCGATGACCTGTCCGATTCCGAGATCGTCGCCGTTGACGGTTGCCAGGCCGAACAGATCCACCGAGATCCGCGCCTCCGGAAGCTCGTGCCGCAGATAGCGGAAAAACGAGCGGATCACAATGTGCTTCGGAGTCTTCCCGTCCCAGTTCGGGAAGTACATATCCTTGAGATTGCCGTCGGACGGAAAGCGGACGTAGTCGAAATTGACCTCGTCCACGCCGTGGCTGAGGGCGCCTTTCGCGATCGCGGCGAGATACTCCCAGGCCGGATGCGAGGCCGGGTCGAGCCAGGCCAGGCCCTTCCGGTCGAGCCACAGCGAGTCTTTCGTGAGCGGACCGCTGCGGTCCCGGGGCAGCTTCGAAACCCGGTGGACCGCGAGGTCCGGCCGCGCCGCGGCCAGCACGGGATCCTGAAAGCACGTAATGCGCGCGATGACATAGATGCCTTCACGATGGAGGCGATCCACCAGCGCGTCGAGGTCGCGGATCATGACCCGCACCGCACCATACTTCTTCGCGCCGGCGACGCCGGTGCGATACGCCACGTAACCCGAGTAATCCTTGACATCGATGACCACGGCGTTGACGGTCGTAGTCTTGTGCAAGTCGATGAGGTATCCGACCCGGCTCTCGAGGCCGGCCGACCAGCCCGTGAAGTAGACGGCCCGGATCGGATCGGGCGGGTTCGCGAGAGGTTTCGGCGCGGTCAAAGAATTCGGGGACACTCCGGGCTGGCTCGGCGGAATGTTCGGCTGGGGGACGCTCGCAGGCGCGTCCCCAGGATTCTTTGGCGGCGGCTTGCGGCCCGGCTTGTCAGCCGCGTGTACGGGACGGGCGTCCGGCTGCGCCGTGGAAATCGAGCTCTCGTACCAGACGAACGCCGCGGCAGGGACGAGCAGGGAAAGCGTCAGGACGCTATGACGCGCCGGGAACCACACCTTCCGAGGATAGCATCTGTCGACTTTGACTAACCCCGGGCGCCGGCCGGGTGATATCTCATCTGCCTTCCGTAATCCGCCGAAAAACGCGCAGCAGGTTCAGCCCGAGGAACTTGCGAATGCGCTCCTCGGGCCAGCCGCGGCGCAGCATTGCGTCGGTAAGCATGGGAAGGTCGCTGATGTCATGCATGCCGCGCGGCGGGTCGGGACCGCCGTCGAAATCGCTTCCGAGCGCCACGTGATCCTCCCCCACAATCGAGATGGCCCGCTCGACCACCGCGATCCAATCGTCCACGGAGAACAGCACGCTCGCGGGCATGTCCGGCGGCCCGACCATGGGGAACTGCGGAGCGACCATGCGATCGATGTCCTCGATGGAGCCGGTGCGGGCCTTCTTCGCGATGTCGCTCGTGTCCCAGAAGGGCTTGCCGGCGTGCTTCGTGCGCCACTCGAAGGCCCTCGGATTGTGGAAGTCGTTGCCGATCTGGATTCCGATCACGCCGCCCTTGGCCGCTATCTTGCGCATCAGGTCGTCGGGCATGTTGCGGGGGATGTTGTTCAACGCGCGCATGCCTCCGTGGGTGGAGATGATCGGGCTGGTGCTGATCTCGAGCGTCTGGGCGATGGCCTCATCGGACGCGTGCGCGACGTTGATGACCATCCCCAGGCGATTCATCTCGCGCACCACCGCCCGTCCGCGCTCGTTGAGGCCGTGAACCTTGGGCGGGGAGCAGCAGGAGTCCGCGAAATTGTTCGCCCAGTTGTGCGCCGAGAGCTGGGCGGAGCGCAGGCCGAGACGGTACAGGTCGCGCAGCACGCCGAGGTCGCCGTCGAGATCGAACCCGCCTTCGAGGTCCAGCACGGCGGCGATCTTGCCGGTGCGGTGGATGCGTTCGATATCCGAGGCGTTCAAAGCCAGCTCGATTTTGTCCCGATTCCGTTCGAGCTGCGTGAGCGCCAGGTCCACGAGGCGGAAGACCTGTTTCGTTTCGAACCGTTGCGGGTAGTATTCCTCGCTGACGAAAAGCGAGAAGAACATCGCGCCGACGCCGCCTTCTTTCGCGCGCGGCAGGTCGACTTGGCCGTCCGGCACGCGGTCTCCGATGTCGCCGCCGAGATAAAACTGGCGGTCGATCATATGGACGTGCGCATCGAAGACCAGCGCGTCAGCGTGCAGCTTGCGGGCGCGCTCGGAAATCGCGGCCAGCAGCGGGACGATCGCGGCAACCACGATCGCGGCAATCAGGAACAAGGCATGTTTCAAGGCGGGCTCCCGCAAAAGACCTATAATGACCCTCATGCGCTCTGAATGCAAGATTTCGAGGCGGCACTTCCTCGCGGGCGCCGCGAGCCCGCTGCTGCTGCGGGCCCAGACGGGCCGCCGGAGGCCCAGGCTGGCGGCAATCATCACCACAATGTTCAAGTACTCCCACGGGCAGCACATCGTGGACCGGCTGCTGGGGGGCTACGGCTGGAACGGGACCTATCACCATCCAGCCATGGACCTCGTCGCGCTGTACGTGGATCAGGTGGGCAAGGACGACCTGAGCCGGGAGCGCGCGGCACGCTTCCCGTTCATGAAGATCTATCCGACGATTGCGGAGGCCTTGACGCTCGGAGGCGGCAAGCTGGCGGTGGATGGAGTGGTGGTGGTCGGCGAGCATGGCGAGTACCCTCGCAACGAGAAAGGGCAAACGGAGTTTCCACGCTACCAATTCTTCCAGGAGATCGTCAAGGTTTTCCGCGCCAGCGGACGCACCGTGCCGGTGTTTAGCGATAAACATCTCTCCTGGAACTGGGACTGGGCCAAGGAGATGTACGACACGTCGCGCAGTATGGGCTTTCCCCTGATGGCCGGGTCCACCTTGCCGATCACGTGGCGGACGCCGTCGATCGACATGCCCTACGGGGCAAAAATTCAGGAAGCCATGTGCGTGTCCTACGGCGGGGTCGATAGCTATGATTTCCATGCCCTCGAGGCGCTCCAGTCGATGGTGGAACGGCGCCAGGGCGGCGAGACCGGCGTGAAGTGGCTGCAGGCATACCGCAACGCCAACTTCTGGCAGGCACATTACCGGCAGGCATGGTCTCACGACCTGATGCAGGCGGCGCTCTGCCGCACCTTCACGCTTATGCCGCCGCGCGCGGATTTGAATGACGTGATGCCCGGCCCCGTGGAATTGGAAAAGCTGGTGAAGCACCCCGTGGCGTACCAGTACGAGCATGCCGACGGCCTGAAGTGTACGATGATGTTGCTGAACGGCCTGATCCGCGACTGTAATTTCGCGGCGCGGCTCGATAGCGGAATCCTTTCCACGCAAATGTACGTGCCGATGCCGGACGGCCGGACGACGCTGGCGAATTTCTTCAGCCCCTTGGTGCACGCCATGGAGCAGATGTTTCTGACAGGCAAGCCACCCTATCCGGTGGAGCGGACGCTCCTCACGACGGGGCTGACGGCGGCCGGAGTCGAAAGCTTGTATCGCGGGCAGGTGCGCTACGAGACGCCGCACCTGGACATCCGGTACCGGTCGCCCGAAGCGTCCACATTCTGGAGGAGCTGAATGAAGCGTATCGCGGTAGTCGCCAGCGTTTACAAGTTGCTTTCTGACGCCCAGCACATCACCGACCGTTTTCTGTACGGATATCCCCGGCGGGGCGCCTGGCACCGCCCGGACATGCAGGTGGTCTCGATGTATGTCGATCAGAGGCCGGAAGGCGATCTCAGCGGCACGCGCGCGACGGACTTCGACTGCACGCTGTACCCGTCCATCGCGGAGGCGCTGCGCTGCGGCGGGGACAAGCTGGCCGTCGACGCGGTGCTCCTGATCGCCGAGCAGGGCGACTATCCGCGCAACGAGAAGGGCCAGATCCTCTATCCCCGGTACGAATTCTTCAAGCAGTGCGTCGAGGTTTTCGAGAAGGATGGCAGGGCAGTGCCGGTCTACAACGACGGGCATCTCTCCTGGAGCTTCGAAAAGGCGAAGTGGATGATGGAAGCTTCGAAGCGACTGCGCTTCCCTCTGCTGGCGGGCTCCTCTCTGCCGCTAACGTGGCGGCTTCCGGATGTCGAGTTGCCGGCCGGCTGCAAGATCGAAGATGCGCTGATGGTGGGCGAGGGCGAGTCCGATACGATGGACTCTCGCGCGCTCGAGGTCATGCAGTGCATGATCGAGCGGCGCAGGGGCGGCGAGACCGGAGTCCGTTCCGTTCAACTGATCGAAGGAGACGCCGTGTGGAAGGCCGGCGAGCAGGGCCGCTGGTCGAAAGATCTCCTGCGATCCGCCCTCTCGCGCAGCGACACGCCGCTGGGCTGGAGCGAAAAAGACAGCCGGACGCAGGATTTGGCGGACAACGGCCAGTTGCCGGTACTCGCTAAGAATCCCGCGGCTTACTTTATCGAGTATAGGGACGGGCTCAAGGCGACGCTGCTGATGCTCACCGGCGCGCTGAAGGATTTCAATTTCGCGGCCCGCGTGCGAGGCGTGGGACCGCGGTCGTGCCAGTTTCTGCCGACGCCGGTTCCGAACCTGGTTTACTCGGCCTATCTCGCGAGCAAGATCCAAGAGATGTTTGAAACCGGCCGGGCCCCCTACCCGGCGGAGCGGATGTTGCTCGTCAGTGGAATGCTCGAGAGCTGTCTCACCTCGCGGCTGCGGGGACACGCGCGGCTCCTAACGCCGCACCTCGACGTGCGCTACCAGGCGCCTCGCGAGAGCCAGCACGCGCGGGCGTGACGAGACTCAGTGGGGCGGACGCCCGCGGCCGGCCCCCTTGGCCGGCTCTGAGCGGGATCAGGGGATCCCGCGCGGTCCAGGGGGACCGCCCCACTTCGCTTACTTCGCCGGTTCGATCTTTTCTACCGCGAGGATGCCGGTCTTGGCGTCCAGGGTCCCGGTAACTTTCACCTTCGCCCCGGCGTACTTATCGGGCGTCTTCTGGTCGCTCAGCGTGTACACGTTGTTGCCCACCAGCAGCGCGTATTTCGAGCCTTCTTTCACGCACTCGCGCACGCATTTGGCGTCCGGCTTGGTGCCCATCTGGCTGTGATCGGCTCCGCACATCGTGTCGGTGATTACGCCGGTGAAGGTCTGTTTGGCCGCGGCGCCCAACAGGAGGCCTGCGCCCAGTAGAAGAGTTGCGATGGTTTTCATTGGTTGCCCCTTAGGTTCAGTCTTCTCCAAAGCTCGTCGTATTTCCGCTCGTCGAGCGGCTCCTTGAGTTGAAAGTTGAAATCCTTGCGGTTGCCGTAGTGCGACCTGGCCCGCTCGAAGGTCGTCAGGGTGAGGTTGAGAGGACCGGAGGTGCTGAGGTTGTCGATATCGCCGTAACGCCATGTGCGCGCGTCGTCCTTGCGGCCGGTCTGGTACACAATGCGGGCCGCGCCGACGATTAGCAGCCCTTCGGAGCCGCTGATTCGGCCAAGATGCTTCACCGGAATCTCCCACATGGGCTGAACGCCGTCATCGGCAAGCTCGGCGACGAACCGCTGGTCCAGCCGGTCCTTGAGCAGCGCGTAGGCGCTCGTGAAATCGGAGCCGTCCAGCGCGGTGAAAGTGTACTCCCGGTCGGCGCCCAGCTTCCATCTATTATCGCTATACGTGAGGATGCGGATTCTCTTCGCAGAGAGCTCGAATTGCTGAATGTTCGCGTAATCCCAGGTCCGGTTACGCGGATGCCTCTTTCCCTCATGGTACGTGACGCCGCGCTCGTCGATCGTTAGTACGCCGGCGCAGCTCTTGGGTATGTGATCGTGGCGTACCTTGTATTCCGCCGCCGTCGCCACCGGGAACACAAGCACGATCAGGGCAAGCAGCCTCACGCAGCCAGCCGTCTTTTCACTTCCGAATGCCATTTCCACACCTCGTAGATTGCGGGGTAAACCACCAGTTCGAGAAGGAACGATGTAAAGATGCCGCCGATCATCGGGGCGGCGATGCGCTTCATGACATCGGCGCCGGCGCCCGCCGACCACATGATCGGAACCAGGCCGGTGAACATGCAGGCCACCGTCATGAACTTCGGCCGGATGCGCTTCACCGCGCCGTCGAGAACGGCCCTCTGCAAATCCCCCAGGCTGGCGAGGCGGCCCTCGGCCCGCGCCTGGTCGTAAGCAAGGTCGAGATAGAGCAGCATGAACACGCCAGTCTCGGCATCCACCCCCATTAGCGCGATCAGCCCGACCCAGACGCCGATGCTCATGTTATAACCCAACAGGTAGAGCAGCCAGATCGCGCCCACCGCGGAAAACGGCACGGCAAGGAGGATGATGGTCGTCTTCGCGAAAGATCGCGTGTTGAGGTACAGCAACATCACAATCAGGAACAACGTGAGCGGCAGCACGATCTTGAGCCGCTCGCGCACCCGCTCCATGGACTCGTACTGGCCGCTCCACTGAAGCGAGTAGCCCGGCGGAAGGCGCAGCTTGTCGCGCACGATCCGCTTCGCAGCGCGGACGTAGGAGCCCAGGTCGCGTCCCGAGACGTCCACATAGACATAGCCGTTCAGCATTCCGTTCTCGTCGCGCAGCATCGACGGTCCCGCCACCAGCTTGATCGCGGCCAACTGGGCGATCGGAATATGCTGGCCGCCCGGCGTGGGTACCAGGACGCGGTCGAGCGCGGGGACGCTGTCGCGGAAACCGCGCAGGTACCGGATGTTGACCGGATAGCGCTCGCGGCCTTCCACCGTGGTGGTCACGTTCTCGCCGCCGATAGCGTTCGTGACGGCCATCTGCGCGTCGCTCATCGCCAGGCCATAACGGGCCAGCTCGTCGCGCCTCCAGTCAATGTCGAGGAAATAGCCGCCGCCGGTGCGCTCGGCGAAGACGCTCCGCGTCCCTGCGACGGCAGGCAGCACGGATTCCAACTGCGCGCCCAGATGCTCGATCTCCTGAATGTCCGCGCCGTAGATCTTGATGCCCACGGGCGTGCGGACGCCGGTGGTGAGCATGTCGATGCGCGCCTTGATCGGCATCGTCCACGCGTTCGAGACACCCGGCAGCTTGAGCGCCCAGTTCATTTGGTCAACGAGCTGATCGGTCGAGATGTGATCCGGCGTGATGCGTCGGAAGATGCTCTTGGTCCACTCCGGCGCCTTCCAGTCCGAATACCATGTGTCCACCTTGCGCCATTTCGTGTGCGGCTTCAGGACCACGACGGTCTCCAACATGGAGAGCGGCGCGGGATCGGTGGAGGTGTCGGCGCGGCCGGCTTTACCGAGCACCGTCTGGACCTCGGGAAATCTCTTGAGGATGCGGCCGGTGATCTCGAGCAGGTGCTGGGCTTCGGTCTCCGAGATGCCCGGGAGGGTCGAAGGCATGTAGAGGAGCACGCCTTCGTCGAGCGGCGGCATGAACTCCGAGCCGAGGCGCTGGTAAACCGGGATGGTCAGGACCACCGCCGCCACCGCGCCCAGGATGATGAACCACTTCCAGCGCAGCGCCCACGCGCAGACCGGTTCGTAGAGGCGGATGAGGATGCGGCTGATGGGGTGGCTCTCTTCGGAGTGGATTTTGCCCACCAGCACAGCATTCACGGCGCGCGCCAGCCAGCGCGGCCGGAACTCGAAGTTCTTCATATGGGTGAAGACCAGCCGCATCGCCGGGTCGAGCGTGATGGCGAGCACCGCCGCGACGATCATGGAGAAATTCTTCGTGTAGGCGAGCGGCTTGAAGAGCCGGCCCTCCTGCGCTTCGAGCGTGAGCACGGGCAGGAACGCAACCGCGATCACGAGCAGCGCGAAGAAACTGGGGCCGCCGACTTCCTTGACTGCGTCCATGACCACGCGATGATAGTCTTCCTTGCGGCCTGTGCGCTCCCACTCCTCGAGTTTCTTATGAGTCTGCTCGACGACCACGATCGCGGCGTCCACCATCGCGCCGATGGCGATGGCGATACCGCCGAGCGACATGATATTCGAGGTCAGGCCCATCTGCTTCATCGGAATGAATGAGATCAGGATCGCGATGGGGATGGTCAGGATCGGGATGATCGCGCTCGGAATGTGCCACAGGAAGATCAGGATGATGATCGCGACGATCGCCAGCTCTTCAATGAGCGTGTGTTTGAGATTATCGATCGAGCGCAGAATGAGATCCGAGCGGTCGTAGGCCGAAACGAGCTTCACCCCGGCCGGCAGTCCCGGCTCGATCTCGCGGAGCTTCGCCTTGACCCGCCCGATGACATCCAGCGCGTTCTCTCCCTGGCGCATCACGACGATGCCGGAGACCGTGTCGCCCGTGCCGTTCCAGTCCGCGATGCCGCGCCGCAGGTCGGGGCCGAGCACCACGTTGCCGACGTCGCGGACTTCGACGGGCACACCGTTCACGCTCGTCGAGAGCACTATCTTGGCGATGTCTTCCGAGGAGTGGATATAGCCGCGCCCGCGCACCATGTACTCGGCGCCGGTGAACTCGATCAGCCGGCCGCCCACGTCGGTATTCCCCTGCCGCACGGCCTCGACCACTTTGCTGATCGGGATGTTGTAGGCCTGTAGCCGGTTCGGATCAATATTGACCTGATACTGGCGGACGAAGCCGCCGAGCGGCGCAACCTCGGCCACTCCGGGGACGGCTTTGAGGTGGTACCGCAGATACCAATCCTGCAGCGATCTCAACTCCGCCAGATCGTGTTTGCCGCTGGTATCGACCAGCGCGTACTGGAAGACCCAGCCGATGCCGGTTGCGTCCGGACCGAGCTCGGTATTGACGCCCTGCGGCAGGCGCGGCAGCACGCTCGAGAGGTATTCGAGAGTGCGCGACCGTGCCCAGTAGATGTCCGTGCCTTCGTCGAAGATGACATAGACATAGGAGTAGCCGAAATCGGACAGGCCGCGGACGGCTTTGACGCGCGGCGCTCCGAGAAGCGCGGTGACGATCGGGTAGGTCACCTGATCTTCCACGATGTCGGGGCTGCGGTCCCAGCGCGAGTAGATGATGACTTGCGTATCGCTCAGATCGGGGATCGCGTCGAGCGGTACGTTGTTCATCGACCACCAGCCGGCGGCCGCGGCGAAACCAACCAGCAGGAAGACCGCGAATTTGTTGCGGCCGGAGAACTCGATGATGCGGTCAATCATGCCGGCTCCCTCCCGGCGCCTCCATGCCGGGCATCCCCGGCAGGGACTCCCGTTTCCCGGCGGGTGCTGCCTGCGATTCCGGGGGCGCTGCCATTCCCGGCATGCCCGGCATCGCCGCCAGGCCCTGCGCGGCGGATTCGAGCTGGCTCTCCGAGTTGATGAGGAAGTTTCCTGAAGTGACGATGCGCTCGCCTGCTCTCAGCCCGCTGAGCACCTGAATGCGGTCGCCCATGCGTTCGCCGGCCGTCACGTCGCGCGGTTCGAGGTAGCCGTTCCCGCGATCCACGAACACGACCTTCCTGGTGCCGGTGTCGAGGACTGCCTCGGCCGGCACCACCAGCCGCCTCGGCTGTGGAGATTTCAGCTCGACGTTGACGAACATCTCGGGCTTCAGCATGATGCCCGGGTTGCGTAGATCGAGGCGCACCTGCATGGTTCGCGTCGCCGGATCGACCTGCGGCTGGATGTAGTTTACGCGCGCTTGGAGGCTCTTGCCGGCGTCGTAGGGCAGGAAAACCGTTGCCAGCTGGCCCATACGCACGTCCGGCATCTGGTATTCGAAGACGCTGGCGAGTACCCAAATCCGGCTGAGGTCCGTTATGGTATAGAGCTCGGTCTCGGGCATCACCTTCTGGTTTGCGAAGGCGTTGCGCGCGGTCACGTAGCCGGAAACAGGGGCGTAGAGAGTGACACTCGAGAGCGGCTTGCGAGTGCGTTCAACCTCGTCGATTTGCGAGTCGCTGAGATCCCAGAGCTGCAGCCGGCGGCGCGCCGCATCGACAAGCGAGCTGCTGTCCTCCGCCGCCTCGTGTATGCTGCTGTGGTGCCCGCCCATGCCGGTGAAAATTGCCAGCGCCATCATGTCCCGGGCCTTGAGCGCGAGCAGGTACTCCTGCTGGGTAGCGAGCAACTCCGGGCTGTAGATGGTCAACATCGGCTGGCCCTTCTTGACCACATCGCCTACGAAATTTGCGTAGACCTTTTCGATCCAGCCTTCGGTACGGGAATGCACGTGGCTGACGCGGGCCTCGTCGATCGCAACCTTGCCCACGGCGCGAATCGTTTCCGTCCCGGACGCATACTCAGCCGTGCCGTAGCGCACCCCGATCAACTGCTGGCGCTCCGCATCGATCCGCACCGTACCCGGCGGTATGGCGGCGCCGGGGCGCGCCGGGACCGCCAGGCCGGCGGCATCCGCGTACACGGGCACGAGCGTCATGCCGCAATCCGGCGCGATGCCGGGCTTGTCGGATTTGTAAGCCGGATGCATCGGGTCCACCCAGTAGAGGACCTTCCGGCCGTACCCGGAGGGCGCCGGTTTCGAGGACTGCCAGCGGCCCACGACGAACGCCGCCCCAACCGCGGCGACCACAACAAGGATCTTTGCGAATCTCATAAGCATTGCCTCACTTGGTCAGATCCACGCCCGTCATCTCCTCGACGCGCGCAAGTGCGAGGAAGTAGTTCAGCACCTCCTCGTGGTAGTTCAACTCGTATTCGACCATCGTGCTGAAGTTCATCAGCACCGACAGGAAATCCACCGCGCCGGTCTCATAGGAGGCCAGCCCGGACTGGAACGCCAGGCTCGCCTGCGGGATCACCGTAGTCGAATACATGTCCATGAGACGGTAAGACGTTTCCGCCTGTAGATAGTCGTCCTTCACCCGAAAGCTCAGGGTCTGGCTGGCTGTTTCGTAGTCGTGTTTCGCCGCGCTGACGTTCGCGGTTTGCTCGGCAACCTCAGCCCGTTGCTTGCGCCAAAAATAAGCCGGCAGCTTGAAATCGACGCGCGCCACGTACATCGGTGGCATGCTGCCCATGTAGTAGTAACCGCCCGAGAGCGTGTAGTCCGGGCAATAATCCTTGCGGGCAAGGTTCAATGTCAGTTGGGTGCGCTCGACCAGTTTCTGCTGCTGGCGCAGCGCGGGGGCGTTCTCCCGGACCTGTGTCATCAGCTCCTCCAGGCCGGCGCGGATCGGTGCGGGCGGCGCTTCCTCCGGGCGGGAGATCGGAGAACCCGGGGCGCGATTGAGCAGGCTGTTGATCTCGAACTGGCGCGACCGCAATTCCTGCCGGCTCCGCTCGAGACGCGTCTCCATGATGGAAATCTGCGTCTGGGCTTTGAAAACGTCCTGCTGGGCGGCCTTGCCGACCGAATACCGAGCCTCCGTAATGCGCAGGATCTTGCGCAAGAGGTCGCGGTCCCGTTCCATGATGTCGATCATTTCGTAGGCGTGGTGGAGCTGGTGATAGGCCTGCTTGAGACGCGAGACGACGGAAAGGCGCGTCATGAGATATTGCTGGAACCCGGCGTCTGCCTCGCGCGCGGCAATGCCCCCGCGCAAGCCGAGCTTGCCGGGAAACGGAAACTCCTGCGACACCATGAAGCCGGCGTTCGCGGTTGGCTGCGTGCCGATGCCTGCCCCGGGCAGGGGATTGCCGTTGGAGTTGTAACCCAGCGACAGCATCGGATCCGGCAAGCTGCTCTCTTCGCTTGGCCTCTGCCGCATCGCTTCGTACCGCTTCTGAGCGGCGAGGATCTCCGGATTGCGCCGCAGGGCCTGCTCCACAAGCTCATCGAGCGGCTGAGCGTGCGCCAGCGCGACGCTCGCAATGAATAACAAAGTAGGGGTCTTCACTGCACCTCCTCGGACTACACAAACACTACGGGTTGCGGTAACAGAAGCCGCGAGGAGAGGGGATCAGACGAGCAGTGCGGAGTTGAGAAGATACAAACCGGGCGGTCCGGTGTCAGGCTTGGTAATAATCCCGGTGGCCGGCTCGAAGGAAACTTCGACGAGCGTAACGACCGTAGCTACCGCCGCGGGCGCGACAAGCTCTACGGCGATAACTTGGGTGTTGTGATGGCCTACCGGCGCGAGTGCCAGGTTTGGACACGCCGGCGGTGTCTGCGGCTTGTGAGAGGGCATCTGGCAGGATCCCGAATGCCGCCCGCAGCAGTGTTTCCACGGAGCCACCAGCGGGCAGGACGCGCACTCGCCCCACACTGCCCCGAAGGCGAGCAGAACTACCAGCGCAATGCTGGAAAACCTCAACACCGCAACCATCATATCACCGCGGAATATCACCGCGGAGACGCGGCGGCCGCAACGCTTTTAAGCGGCTTTTCTCTGCGCCCCCCCCGCGTCTCCGCGGTCATTCATTCGATTTCTTCTTGCCCTGAGCCGCTACGGCTTCCATCGCCGCCTCGATCTTTTCCTGATCGCCCAGGTAATAGTGCCTGATTGGCTTCAGGTTTTCGTCCAGCTCGTAGACCAGGGGAATGCCGGTCGGGATATTCAGACCGACAATCTCGTCGTCCGACACGTTGTCGAGATACTTCACCAGCGCGCGCAAGCTGTTGCCGTGCGCCGCGACGATCACCTTTCTGCCAGATTTCACTGCCGGCGCGATCGTCTCGTGCCAGTACGGCAGGAATCGCGCGACCGTGTCCTTCAGGCACTCGGTCACGGGCAGTTCCGAATCCGCCAGGTCTTTGTAGCGCGGGTCGTGGCCGGGCCAGCGCTCGTCCGATCTCTCGAGCGGCGGCGGGCTGATGGCGTACGCGCGGCGCCAGATCTTCACCTGGTCCTCGCCGAACTTCGCGGCCGTCTCCGACTTGTTTAGGCCCTGCAACGCGCCGTAGTGCCGCTCGTTCAACCGCCACGAACGGTGGACCGGAATCCACATCAGGTCGGTTTCGTCCAGGATGATCCAGAGCGTGCGAATGGCGCGCTTGAGCACCGACGTGTACGCAACATCGAACGTGAAGCCTTCCTGCTTGAGAATGCGCCCGCCTTCGAGCGCCTCGGCGCGACCCTTCTCCGACAGGTCGACATCCGTCCAGCCGGTGAACCGGTTTTGCTTGTTCCAGTCGCTTTCGCCGTGGCGAACCAGTACGATTTTGTGCATGTAAGAATCTGCTCCTAGTGAGAATAGAACTTGATTTTCAGGCCGGAGATTTCTCTCTTCAGCTAGCCTGTTTCGCGGAACACGGCTCCGGCCGGGTGTAGATGTCCTGCTCCTCGCAGATCACCACGATGCCGGTGTCGGTGACCGTATACCCTTTCACCCGATCTTCAGTCAGGTTATACCCGATCACGCTGGACTCCGGAATCTTCACGTTCGGGCCGATGATCGCGCCCCGGATCCGGCTGTAACGGCCGATCTCGGCGTTGTGCATGATGATCGAGCTCTCCACTTCGCAATAACTGTTGACGCGCACGCCTGGAGAGAGCACGCTGCGTACTACGCGGCCACCCGAGACAATGCAGCCGCCCGAGACGATCGAGTCGATCGCCACGCCCATGCGCCTTCCCTCCTGCGCAAACACGAACTTGGCGGGCGGCATCTGTTGCACATTGGTTCGGATGGGCCACCGCTTGTCGTACAGGTTGAACTCCGGAACGATGGACACAAGATCCATGTTGGCCTCATAGTAAGCTTCCAGCGTTCCAACATCGCGCCAGTACTTTACTTTCTTGTCATTGAGGTCGGCGAAGTCATAGGCGACCACGCGCGCCTTCTGGAGCACGCTCGGGATGACATCCCTGCCGAAGTCGTGCGACGAGCTCGCATCGCCCGCATCCTCCATCAGCGCGCGAAGCATCACCGGAGTGTTGAACAGGTAGACGCCCATCGACGCGCTTACCATCGCCGGGTTGAAGATGGACTTGAACGCAACGCCGTTGCTCGGTTTCTCTTCGAAGCCGGTAATGCGGTACCCGCTGTCAATTTCGAGGACGCCGAAGCGGCTCGCTTCCTCCGGGGCAACCTGGATGGTGGCGATCGTGATGTCCGCCTGCTGCTGGCGGTGCCACGCGATCATCTCGTGGTAATTCATCTTGTAGATGTGATCGCCCGAAAGGATGAGGCAGTGCTCGGCGGCTTCGGCCGCGATGGTCTGGATATTCTGAAGGCACGCATCCGCCGTGCCGAGATACCAGCCTTCGTGTACGCGTTTCATCGGCGGGATCACTTCGATATACTCGCCGAGTTCGGGAGAAAGAATCGTCCAGCCGTCGCGGATGTGCCGGATCAGTTCGAGCGCTTTGTATTGGGTCAGTACGAGAATACGCCGGATATCGGAGTTAATGCAGTTGGAGAGCGTGAAATCGATAATACGATAGTGCCCGCCGAATGGCACGGCGGGTTTGGCGGTGCTCAGCGTGAGAGGCGAAAGGCGTTCTCCAGCGCCCCCCGCGAGAAGGATGGCCAGGACGTTCTCCATTATGGAAAAGAGCTCTTCTCTTGGAGTGTATCATCTCGCCGCCCGTGAGCCGCCGCTCGGAGGGCGGGCCTTCGAGCAACGGCGCGAGGGTTTAGCCTCGCATCAGCGTAGCGGAGCCGAAGCTCCGTCCGGCTCAAGCCCACCCGCCGCGCTTGTCCTGGCCTGCGGCGGCCCGCGCCGCGGGCTTAGAATCTAAGGATGCATACAACCCCGGACCGCGGCCCGCAGGCGGCGGTTTCCACGGCGTCCGAGCACGGAAGCTCTCTTTACGTCTATCTCATCGCGACGGTGGCGGCGATCTCGGGCTTGTTGTTCGGTTTCGACATCGCCGTAATCAACGGCGCCATCATTTTTATCCGCGATCAGTTCGCGCTCACCGAATTTCAAACCGAAATTGCGGCCAGCAGCCTGCTGGCGGGCTGCGTTCTCGGCGCCAGTATCGGCGGAGTGCTGAGCGACCGGTTCGGCCGGCGGCGCACGCTGATCGTTGCCGCACTGCTGTTTGCGGCCTCGTCCATCGGCGCGGCGTTGCCGCGAAACCTCGCCGAATTCACGGCCGCGCGCTTCCTCGGAGGCATCGCGATCGGCGCCGCGTCTCTGCTTGCGCCGCTCTACATTGCCGAGGTCGCGCCGCCCCGCATCCGCGGCCGTCTGGTGGGACTGAACCAGATGGCGATCGTCTCGGGCATCCTCATAGCCTACGCGGTCAACTGGATGCTTTCGGGCGTTGGACCCACGGGCTGGCGCTGGATGTTTGCGACCGCGGCGGTGCCTTCCGTCGTTTTCTTCTTCGCCATGCTGTTCGTTCCGGAGAGCCCGCGCTGGCTGACGGAGTTCGGACGCCCGGACCAGGCGCTTCAAACGCTGACGCGCGTCAGCGGTCGCCAACAGGCGCTGGAGCAATTGCAGCAGATCAAGGATGCCATCGCACAAGAGACCGGTTCGATCGCCGAGCTCTTCCGGCCCGGCTTGCGTCTCGCCCTGATCATCGCCGTGGTCCTGGCCGTGCTGCAGCAGATCACCGGCATCAATACCGTACTCTTTTACGGTTCGATCATCTTTAAGGACCATGCCGCCAGCGGGCAGTCCTCCGCAATCTTCGCCAACGTCATTGTCGGCGCGGTGAATTTCGCCGCTACCATCGTTGCGCTCTGGATCATCGACAAAGTCGGGCGTAAAGCGCTGCTCATGCTGTCGGCCGCCGGGATGGCCGTTGCCGAAATCGGGCTCGGGATTGCGTTCCTGGTGCACCCGGCTCCCGCGAACCTCATCCTGGGAATCATCCTTTTTTGCACAGCCAGCTTCGCGGTCGGCCTGGGCCCGGGTGTGTGGATCGTGATGTCCGAGTTGTTCCCGACGCGCATTCGTGGCCGTGCGATGTCCATCGCGACCGTCACTCTCTGGGTGGCGTGTGTCGCGCTGACCGCGACGTTCCTTTCTTTGGTGCGCGCAGTGGGCCCATCGGGCGCCTTCTGGCTGTATTCGACCATGTGCGTCACGATGTTCGTCTTCGTATGGCGTGTGGTCCCGGAGACCAAAGGGAAGACCCTCGAAGCGATCGAAGAAATGTGGCGGGTGCGGGGGTAGCAGCCAGCGCGGCGGCGCACTACAATACAAGCAGTTCGAAGGAGTGCGCCATGCAGACGGCCACCTCTCATCTTTCCCCCTACAGTGGTGCGTGGTATCCCGGCGACGCGGCCGAGCTTCGTGCACTGGTCACCCGGCTGTTTGCGGACTCCGAGCGCCGGACCGGCCGCTACTCGGCGCCGGACGCAGCCGGGTTCGTCGTGCCTCACGCCGGGCTGATTTACTCCGGCACGGTCGCATCCGCCGTTTACCGCCAGCTTCGTTCCATCGTTCCGCGGCGGATTGTCCTCCTGGGGTTCACACACCGTGGCGCGGCGCGGGGCGCGTGGATCCCGGACGTGGGCGCGTTCCGGACACCTCTCGGAGATATCGAAGTGGACGGCGAGTTTGCGGAGGCGCTCATCGAAAGCGGCGCCTTCGGCCGCTTCCCCGAGCATCTGCTGTGCGACCACTCGGTCGAAATCCAGTTGCCGCTATTGCAGGTGGCGGCGCCCGAGGCCCGCATCGTCCCCGTGTATGTCAACCGCCTGGATGCGGAAGCACGGCGTCTGGCCGCGCACCGGCTGGCCTCCCTGGTTGCGCCCGGAACGGTGCTGGTTGCGAGTTCCGATTTCACGCACTATGGCCGCGACTTCTTCTACCAGCCGTTTCCCGCCGATGAGCTCATCGGGGGGCGCCTGCGCGAGTTGGACGAGTCGGCCATTGAAGCCGCGGGAACCCTCGACCCCGAAGAATTCCTGCGCGTCCTGCACTCGACGGGCTCGACCGTCTGCGGCTACGACCCGATCTCGCTGCTGCTCGAGACCCTGCGGTGTCTGGGGGAACGCGAGGAGATCTTCCAGGAGACGCTCGATTACCAGACTTCCGGCGAGATCACCGGCGATTTCCGGCACTCGGTCAGCTACGCGGCGCTGGGCTATTTCCCTTTTTCGGCCTTGGATCTCGGGCCTCAGGACCAGCGGGCTCTCCTGGACAGCGCCACTCGCACCCTGGCGGACTACCTGCGGACCGGAAGGCGAAAGCCGTTTCCGCCGGATCCGGCCAGTCCGGCGCTGGACCGGCGCGGCGCGGCGTTCGTGACTCTCTACTCCCAGGGTGCTCTACGCGGATGTGTCGGCCGCCGGGCGTCCGAAGAAACACTCGCGCGGATCGTGCCTCTGCTGACCCTGTCGGCCGCGCTCGAAGATACGAGATTTGACCCGGTCACGCCGGGCGAATCGGATCTCGAAATCGAAATCTCCGTGCTGTCGCCCATGAAACGCATCGGAAATCTCGAACAGTTCCGCGTGAACCAGCACGGAGCGCTGCTCGAGGCGGGCCATGATCGCGCGCTTCTGCTGCCCCAGGTGGCGGCCGAGCGCAACTGGCGCGCCGATCAGTTCTTTGAGGCCCTCGCGAGAAAGGCGGGCGTGAGCCGCGAGGTGTATCACGACCCCGCGACCCGTCTCTTCGTTTTTCGAGCGCAGATTATCCGGCGAACCGCTCAGGAGGCGTGAACCTTCCGGTGCAATGCGGAGAGCAGGCGCTGGTGAACTTCCGGGGGCATGGGGTAAGGTTCCGTTCCACGATAGAACTGGATCGTCTTCTTGGTCGTGTCGCAGATCACATAACAGTTGGGGCACTCGCTCAGGTGTTGTTCCAGTTCCTGCTTGACGCTCGCCTCAACCGTTTCGTCAAGGTAATCGTTCAACTCATTGAGAAAATCTTTACATGTAACCAAAAAAGTCGTCCCCTTTCCGCTTGAAATAGCGGGTCAGCTTCTCTCGAAGCCTGAGGCGCGCCCGCAAAAGCCGGCTCTTCACCGCGGGAATGGAAAGGTTCAACATAGCCGCTGTCTCTTCGGTTGAGAGCTCCTCGATATCCCTCAACGCGAACACCGCCCGGAAAGTGGGCGGCAATGTCTCGACAGCCTTATCCAGGATCGCCCGAATCTCTTCCCGCGAATAGGTCTGCTCGGGATTCGGCTCCCAGACGGCAATTTCCCTCGTCAGGTTCTCTTCCCCGGTGTCATAGGGATCGTCAAGAGAGACGGACGCGTCGCTCTTGCGCTTTCGAAGCTTCATCAACGATTGATTGACCGCGATCCGCACCAGCCACGTGTAGAACTTCGAGTTGCCCTGAAAATCTACCAGGTGCTCGTACGCCTTGAGAAACGTCTCCTGTAAAACGTCTTCCGCATCTTCCGGGCTCTGTGTAATGTGCCGCGCGAGCCGGTAGATGTTCCCCTCGTATCGGGTCACCAACTCAGTAAAAGCCTCGACGCCTCCCTGTTGGGCCTGAGCCACCAAACCAGCTTCATCGAACTCGCTCGTCTGCCCAACACGTTGGATCATGGAAACCTGCTCCAGGATTCATACTTTAACACAATGCCCTCCAGAAACCCTGCTGCGCGGGCCGGTGTGGAGAGCCGGACGAGTTGGTCCGTAATCGGCTCCCTGGGGGGCCCGTGATTCAGCGGCTCCCGCTGGCCGTGTTACGCTGAAAAATCTCCGGTTATGAGCGAAATCACCATTACCCTACCCGACGGGAGCCAGCAAAAAGTGCCGCAGGGCGCGACCCCGCTCGATATTGCCAGGTCGATCAGCCGGCGGCTGGCGGACGACGCCATCGTGGCCAAGGTCAATGGCGAGCTGTTCGACCTGACGCGCCCCATTCAGACGGATGCCGCCGTCCAAATCCTCACTCCCCGCGACCGGGAGGCCCTGGAGGTCTACCGGCATTCCGGCGCCCACCTGCTCGCGGCGGCCGTTCTCGAGCTGTACCCGGAAACCAGGCTCGGCATAGGGCCGCCCACGGAAACGGGCTTCTTCTATGACTTCTACCGCGACGAGCCCTTCACTCCGGAAGACCTCGAAAAGATCGAGGCCAGGATGTGGGACCTCCAGCGGGAGAACCTGCCTTACCAGCGGAAGCTCACTCCCAAGCCGGAAGGGCTCAAGCGTTACGCGGAGATGGGCGAGGAGCTGAAGTGTGAGCTGATCGCCGAGAAGGCCGGCGACATCTTCTCCGAGTACACCCTCGGGCCGCACTTCATCGACTTCTGCCGCGGCCCGCACGTGCCCTCCACTTCGAAGATCAAGGCTTTCAAGCTGCTCTCCATCGCCGGCGCCTATTGGAAGGGCGATGAGCACAACCGGCAGGGACAGCGGATCTACGGCGCTTCGTTCTTCACGAAGAAGGAACTCGACGAGTACCTCAACCAGCTCGAGGAAGCCAGGAAGCGTGACCATCGCAAGCTCGGCCAGGACCTCGATCTTTTCAGCATTCAGGAACTGGCCGGCCCGGGCCTGATTTTCTTCCACCCGAAGGGCGGCACGGTCCGGCGCATCCTCGAGGACTGGATGCGCGACCAGTACGTCCAGCGCGGCTACTCGCTGGTCTACACACCCCACATCGCCCGCGCCGACCTCTGGAGGACCTCGGGCCACTACGGTTTCTACGCCGAGAACATGTTCAAGCGCATGGAGCTGGACGACGCGGAATACCAGCTCAAGCCCATGAATTGCCCGTTCCACATCCTGATTTACAGGGACCGGATGAAGAGCTATCGCGACCTGCCCGTCCGGCTGGGCGAGCTCGGCACGGTGTACCGGTATGAGCGCTCCGGCGTGATGCACGGGCTGCTGCGGGTGCGCGGATTCACCCAGGACGACGCCCACATCTTCTGCACTCCCGAGCAGATTGAGGACGAGGTCGTCAGTTGCCTCGAGTTTGCCCGCGATACGCTGCGCACCTATGGATTCGAGCGCTATGAGGCCGAGCTTTCCACCTGGGATGGCGGAGCCAGCGGCAAGTACGACGGCGCGCCGGAGCAGTGGGCGCTGGCGGAAAACGCGTTGCGGAAGGCGGTGGACCGGCTGGGCATGGAGGCGCGAGTCGTCCCCGACGAAGCCGCGTTCTACGGCCCGAAAATCGATGTCAAGCTGGTCGATGCGATCGGCCGCCTGTGGCAGCTCTCGACGGTCCAGTTCGATTTTACGCTGCCGCGGCGCTTCGGCCTGGAGTACATCGCCGAGGATGGCAAGGCGCACCAGCCGCTGATGGTCCACCGGGCGCTGTATGGCTCGGTGGAGCGCTTTTTCGGCATTCTGCTGGAGCATTACGCGGGTGCGTTCCCGCTATGGCTGGCTCCGATTCAGGCAGCCGTCCTTCCGATCACGGACCGCCAGACGGACTACGCCCGCCAGGTTACCGCGCGCCTCAAGGACGCCGGCATCCGCACGCATCTTGATGATCGCAACGAGAAGGTCAATCTCAAGATCCGGGAAGCCCAGCTTCAAAAGGTGCCCTACATGCTCGTCCTGGGCGAGCGCGAGGCGCAGTCCGGGTGCGTGTCGGTGCGCAACCGCAAGCACGGCGACCAGGGCGCCAAACCGCTCGACCAGTTCATCGCGGACACCCGGCGGTTGATCGAGACCAAAGCGCCGGCTGAATAGGGCCATGGCGCTCGTCGCGTGGGTGCTGCTCGCGCTGGTTGCGGGATCGTTCGTCTTCTCGGCGCTCGTGATCCTGGGCGCACGGAGCTACCGCGCCGTGCGCCCCCCACGGCTCTCGGACCCCGCTCCGATCAGCATCCTGAAGCCGCTCTCCGGGCTCGACGAGGGCCTCGAAGAGAATCTGCGCTCGTTCTTCAGCCAGGACTATCCGGCCTTCGAAATCATTTTCAGCGTCCGGCACGAAAACGACCCGGCCGTGCCGCTGGTCGAGAAGCTCCGCGCCGAGTACCGGGAAATACCGGCGCGGCTTCTCGTCACCGGCGAGCCGCCTTGCGCCAACGCGAAGGTTTTCGCGCTGGAGCGGATGCTCTGGAGCGCCCGCTTCGACCTGCTCGTCATGAGCGACAGCGACACCCGCGTCGCGCCCGGCCTGCTCCGGGCGATTGCAGCGGAGTTTCAGGACCAACGGCTCGGCCTGGCCACCTGCCCGTACCGCGCCGTGCCCGGCGGCGGCATCTGGTCCGCGCTCGAAGCCATCGGCATGAACACCGAATTCCTGGCCGGCATCCTGGCCGCCCGCCTGCTGGAGGGGATGAAATTCGGAGTCGGTCCGACGATGGCCATCCGCCGCGAGGTCGTCGGGCGGATGGGCGGCTTTGAGGCATTCAAGGACTACCTCGCGGAGGACTTCGAGATGGGCCGCCGGGCCGCCTCTCTGGGATACCGAACGATTCTTTCCTCCTCGGTGATCGAGCACCGGATCGGGACCGCGCGGATGCGGCCGAATTTCGAGCACCGGCTCCGCTGGGTCCGCAGCACCCGGCGATCGCGTCCCGCCGGGTACCTTGGCCAGTTGTTCACCTATCCGTTGCCGCTGGCGTTGCTGCTTTGGGCCATCCGCCCGGTGTGGTGGCCGGCGGCGGCGCTGGCAATCGCGATGCGCGCCGCGGCGGCATGGGCGACCGCGGGCTGGGTTTTGAGCGACCGTTTGACGCTCACGCGATGGTGGCTCGTGCCGTTCGAAGACATCCTCAGTTTCGCCTTCTGGATCGCCGGGTTCTTCGGGAACACCGTGATTTGGCGAGGCCATCGCTATGTTGTGAATCGCAACGGCACCTTCAGCCCCCAGTAGGGCGGGGTGGATTTTTTAGAAACCGAGAATCTTGGGTAGTGTCCTGATAGAGCGTTGATTTCGGAGGGCCTTGTCCGCTTGCGAGGTCTTGATCTCAAGATGTACTCCTGTTCAGATTTGCCTTGCCAGTGCGTCTAGGCCGTGTTGTAATCGAGGCGCATGGCGAACGAAGCCCCGCTTTTGTCTCCCCGCTCCTGTTCCGGTTTGGCGTACAATTACCGGAGTTATGAACAAGCGTTGGTTGTGAACGCACTGACGAGAGAGGAGCCCCGTTTGCCGCGCAAATTTCTACTAGTAGAGGTCCAAGAGCCGTGTTGGTACAAACGGCCTACATATATCGCGTTGGCCATCACCTCAATCGGATTTCTGCTGACACTTCTTTCGAGATCGGTTCGCCTAGCTGCTCCTTGGGATGCACTCACGGAATTTATAGGGAAGTTCGGCGAGGCTGTGCTTATTGCTGGCATCCTCGCATTTGCGCTGGACCGCTTTCTCAAACGGGAACTGCTCGCGGATGCGGCGAGGGGACTATTTGTTCACATGCTCGGATTCGATCAGCACCCAGCGGTCAAAACGCGGCTTGCTGCGATCACATTCAACACAAAGCTCTTTATCAGCAAGAAGGGGATCATCTGTATTCTGGAGAGAACTGCCGACGGAAAGGTGAAATTGCAGGTTCGGATGGACTGGACAATCCAAAACCCTACAGCAGAGAGGCTTCCCTATCCGTATGGCTTGGCGTTCGAGCGGGTGGAGCGGCCCGCCGAAGCGAGCGTGACGATGATCTGTGCTGGTGCCGACCAACTACAGAATACGCAGGAAGATCCGAAAGAACCGGGGGTTTGGCGGTTAGGTGGCGAGACCGAGATTCCACCGGATTCCAGCCGGGAGTTTACCGCTGCCTATACGATAATCCTGCCAGACGATTTCTATCACGATTTTGCGACAGCGACGCCTGTGATGGACACCACATTGACTGTGGAAGCACCAGAGGATTTACGGGTTGAGGTAAGCCGAGGGCACACGGATGCCAATATCGCTGCCCACAGTTGGCGCTATGCCAACCTCTTCATGCCGGGTGAGCGCATCACACTGCGTTGGTTTCGGGATTGAGTCGAGATTTCATGGTAGACGCCTAATCTCAGCGACCTCGCCTTCAACATCCAGCAGATATGACATGCCGTCGAAGTAGACCCGTGCTTTTGGCTCATCACAGCAGCGTTTGGCGTATTTCCTGCTGACTTGCTGCCAACGCTCACCGTTTGCCAAAGTGATGATCTGATCGGTCCTCCAGCCATCAAAGAATCCGATAATCTTGGTTTCCGCTACAAGCTTTAGATCGCGCCGACGCTGGCCCAGAATCAACCAGAGGGCCGCACCCAGAACGACTATCACTGCCAATTCAGTGAGCAGCCTGGTGACATCAAGGGCCGTATCAGGCGGGGGATTGAAAATCCAGTTGTACCCGGCAGCGCCTGTCAACTCAGCACGCGCCGCATAACGCCAGGGCGGGTACACCCCGGCTACGCCAACGAGTAGGGAGACAATGAGCATTGCAATCTTTTGCCCTGCGGTTGCGCTCCTTGGACTCGGCGCAGGATCGGAGTGCAACGGCAGACCGTTTTCGAGAAGCAGGGCAAACAGCCTATGCAGGCCGCGTTCGGTGCTCACATCTGCCCGAACCAAGTCCTTCCTGTGATCCAGCAGTTCCGCGCAACGTTCGCAGAGGTCCGGAAGGTAGGACGTCCCGTCATCGCTAGGCTGTTCGAGGTTGAGCCAAGCGCAATGCGTGCATTTCAAGGCTTTCATGCCCTCTCCTTGTCGGTATCTGAGCACGGCTCTGGCTGGGCCGGCCCGATGATCTCAAAGCCTGTCACCAAGCCCAATTCGATCAACCTGCGAAGCTCGCGCAGAACGGCGTCTTTTTCTTCTTTGGTAAGCCGGGCGTACGGTCGGTCTGGACTGGTGGGCGGGTCTGGCGTGTCCATAATCCTCTGCTACCGTCTCCCACAGTAGAACCAGTTCGCAAAGCAAACAAGCGCCATGAGTCCCAGAAACTCAAGAGCGGGTTCGAACATCAAAATGTCCTCCTGTTTTCAATTTTGTTCGTTGGTACGTTCGCGCCCATGTTTTAATTGGGGTGCATGGCTGTCGCGGCACCTTCAACGCCTAATCCTCTATGGGCTCTCGATGACGAGGTGGATCGGATTTTTCTCGAATCTCGTGAATCAAGGCTATCGTCTGGGCATAATGATCCTCATAGCGGTCATGACCCTCGTCGGCCTTCGTGCGGAACGCCTTCCATTGATCGGCAGAAACGAGGTTCTGGCCCAAAAGTGCAAACCGGAGCGCCGCAATCTGTACTCGGATATCAGCGAACGCCTTCAGTACGTCTTGACGGAACGACTTTAGAGCCTGTTCTAGTTCTTCTGGGTTGCTTGGCATTGGATGAGTCTCCTTATCTGAGCCTGGGTGTCGAGTCTATCAAGAAATCAGTTCTCCTATCGCCCACACGTGATCGGTGATCCCGGCCTCCATCGCCGGGGTCACCCGCAACGTCTTGTGGACGCGACAGAAATTGTACCAAGCGAAGTGCAGGCAATACGCTGCCCAAAGGTTTTCCCACTTCTTTGAGAACGCGTTCGTCAACCGCGTCAATCGGCGCATCTGCATTCGGATCGTGAGGTTCTGGCGCTCCACAATCGAAGTACAGATGCGGTCCGGGTCGGGTCTGCCGGAAACTGGGACCACCTCCACGGAGGCGACTTCGGGAGGCGAATAGCGGGCTTCGCCTTCGGTGCCGGCCCGGTAGACCTTGATGAGCTGCGCGAAGTCCACCCGATCGCCTAGGGTCGTGGTGATCGCAGAGCGGTACGGTCCGAATCCGTCCGTGGTGATCTGGAACGGCTGCGGCGCGGTAGCGCTGCGCAAGCCCTCGATGAAAACGTCCGTAGTCGCTTGGTCCCGGCGCCCGAGCGCGAAGTTGAGCACGAGTTTCGTATTGCTCTCGATGGCGACAAAGCAATAGGCGTCCCCGATAGTCTCGTTGCTGGATTCCTCGGGCCGCTTGTGGGCTTCTTTCTTCTGGACGTAGCCCCAGATTTCATCGCACTCGACATCCCGAACGGGGACGTTTACCAGTCGCCGGCCCATGAGCTTGTCGCACCGCTCGCCAGCGAGCACCAGCAGCCGCAGGATCGTATCGCGGTGAACTTCCGTCAGCCGCTCGATGCTCCGAATGCTCACGCCCTCGCAGAGCAGTTTCAGGATCATCTCGGCCTTGGCCACAGCTAGGCGCATCTCGTCTAAGGGGCGTTCATGCGGCTCGGTGAAGGTCTTGTGGCACTGAGCGCAGCGGAACCGCTGGAGTCCGTTCCGATGCCGGCCGAAACGCGGGCATTCGGAGCGGCAATTGTGGCAGGTCATGGCTGTAATCTCCTTGAGATCCACAGCCGGTGAGCCTATGATGGGGTTGGAAGGTCCGCATGGCTTCGGCTGTGTGGATTTCAGCCCCGCTCGGTGTTTCAGCATCGAGCGGGGCTTTTTGTTTATGGAGAGAGGGGCTGGAGATCAGTTGGAGATCCCCCCTCTAAAGTGCTGACAGAGGTAGCTTTAGCCCTGATAGATTGTCGATCAGAATTGGTGCCGACTTGACACTAAAGGTATCGCAGTCTATTGAGAAGCGTACAGTAGTATTGATGTTCACTCCATCCAATTGAACGGAGATGTCAACGACCCCCCGAAGCTGTGGTTTGCCTGGGATTTCAAGGTTCCCGTTGCCGTTCACAAAACTGTCGTTGCTTATGGCTATACACGGTCGCCCGTTGATCGTTGCCACAATATCCAGTGAACGAGTTGAGCCAATTGGGAATCTCACCGGGAGATCATTGGCAACGAAATCACGTGACTGATCCCGATCCGCCATTTGTGGGGCGTCTGCCCACCTTCCGTCTCTTTCGTCAACTCTCTTGCCGTCTGAATAATAGGAAACCTTAGCGAGGGCAGCCTGAGCAATGCAGGTTTCCGACCTCCCCACTGGCTGGTTACAAATCCTCAAGCGCAGAGCGGTACCTCGCGGCTTCCCTTCAGGTTGCAGCGTGTACCAGAACGTCGTCGGCTCCTGCTCAACCGTCTCCCTGAGAGCGAATGGAACAATCTCAACGGGGGGGTCGGCAAGTACGAGCCTGGGAGATCCGATCGTCAGATCCCTATTCTTTGTGAACTGCTCATGCCATGCCAGGTAAGAGGCGATCAGAATCCCCGAGAGGATTGCCAACCCCCATGTCCACCATTGTGCAGTGCCATGTATCCCAAACCAGCCAGCAACCGTGCCGGCCATCCACAACAGAGCCGAGGGGCCGCTCATAGCAATCCACCTCCGGCCGCCGTGCTCCCAGACAAGGGATTTGAGAAATATCGAGAATGCGCGCATTCGCCCCAGTGTACTAGGGCGCTGCCATACGGGTACGGTCGAGCCAAAGTTCCTCCTCTCCGTGTGTGAGGAACCCCCGGCCCTGCGTGCCCTGATTTTTGCGTTTTTCGGATCAACGCTCTATCAGGACACTACCGAATCTTGCCTTTTGGTCCGATGAATGTTATATTAAAGACAACCATAAGTCGTCATCGACTTATTAGCATCCCCGGCGACGAGGCCCAGCTTGTCGCCAGCCCCTCTGAGTGAAGCCCCGAGATCCCAAATCCCGGGGCTTCCGTATTTTGGAGGGTGGCCTTCAGCCCCGTATCCGGATTGGCAAAAGGGGTTACGCCGATGAGTCCTCGCAAACGGATTTGACCTTCGCTACCAGTGTGGCGGCGGAATAGGGTTTGCCGACAAAGCCCGCCAGTCCCTGCCCCGTGAAGCGCTTGATCACCTCGATCTGGTTGTACCCGCTCGAAAGCAGCACTGGTACGTCCGCCCGGATCGCGTGCAACCGGCGGAATGTCTCTTCGCCGCTCATCACAGGCATGGTCAAATCGAGCAATATGACGGTGACTTGATCCGGGGCCTCGCGAAAATGTCGAGATTAAGAAGAGTTTAGCACCCCGAACACCCGGAGGGCGGACTTCGCGAGGCTTCAGCCCCGCGTCAGCGCAGCGGAGCTGAAGCGGGCGCTACAGCCTTTCCAGCCGGATCGAACCGTCGCCCGTCCGGATCCGGAGCGGCAGCCCTCCGCCATTCAGCTTGCCCCGGAAGTTATGGTCGCCGTTGTGGAACCCGGTCGTCGTAACGGGCAGCGAGACCGAGATGCCGCCGCCTCCGGTGTGAGCGTCGAGGTCGGCGGCAAACCCCTCCGGCAGGCGGATCGTGACGTTACCGTCGCCTGTTTCGACCCGCCACGGCCCGGCCATTTTTGAACCGCGATCGAAGCTGGCCTCGATGGAGCCGTCATTTGTACGCAGGTCGATCTGGTCGAAACGCCCGCGCACCCTGACCGATCCATCCCCGGACCGCGCGCTGAGAGCTCCGTCCAGCGACTCCGCCTCAATGGCCCCGTCACCCGTCACAAATCGGAATTCACCCTTCAGACCCTGGGCCGAGACGCGGCCGTCGTCAGTGTGGATCTCCGCTCGTAATTCTTCGGGAACGAGCACCTCGAGGCTCACGGACCGGCTGCCAAATCCCCAAGGATTCCCAGCGGCGCGAACCTCCATCTCGATGCGGTTGCCGTCCTGACGGGTGTGTACGCGTACTTCGTCCGTCCCGATCGCCCGGCCCTGCGAGGTCAGGCGGGCGCTCACGGCGCCGGCCGCGCCTGCTCTGAGAGTGACGGCCGCATCGCCGGCCTGGATGCGTAACTCGGGTTGGCCGGCCACGTCAAATCGTTTCGACCAATCCTCCGCGCGGCCCGACGCGGCAAGAATAACAGTGAAAACAAGGAGAGTGCGCATAGTCAACCTGAGGATACGCGATCGGCGGCCCGCTGGTTCCCGCGGTTCTGCCCAGAACGCCGCGCGTGTACCCGGGCGCGCCGCCAGCCGGGACCGGCGGGGCCAAGCCTCCCCGCCCTCACGCCGGGATTTCCTGGGGGCTCGCCGCGGCCTTGCGGTACCGCCGCAGCCACCCTTCCAGCCGCTCCATGTAGAGGTAAATCACGGGCGTAATGTAGAGCGTCAGAAGCTGCGAAACCACCAGACCGCCGACCACCGCCAGTCCCAGCGGCTGCCGCGCGTCGGCGCCTTCGCCGTAGCCCAGCGCGATAGGCAGCGTCCCGAACAACGCCGCCAGCGTGGTCATCATGATCGGCCTGAACCGCAGCGTCGATCCCTGGTAAATCGCCTCGAGCGGGCTCCTGCCCTGCTCGCGCTGCGCCGCCAGCGCGAAGTCGATCATCATGATCGCGTTTTTCTTCACCACGCCGAAGAGCATGATCAGGCCGACGAACGCATACAGGTCCAGCTCTCGGTGGAATAGCTTCAGGGTCACGAGAGCGCCGAAGACCGCCGACGGCAGCCCAGAAAGAATCGTGATCGGATGGATGAAGCTCTCATACAGGATGCCCAGCACGATATAGATCACCAGGATCGCCACGATCAGCAGCACCGACAGGCCGCGAAGCGATTCCTGGAACTCTTTCACCGTGCCCTGGAGGTTCGTGCTGATCGTCGCCGGCATGCGCAGGTCCCGAACCGCATTGTTCACCGACTGGGCCGCGTCGCCCAGCGAGACGCCGGGCCTCAGGTTGAACGACACGGTCACCGCCGGAAGTTGCCCGAAGTGATTAACCTGGAGCGGGCCCACCGTGCGTGAAATGTGCGTTACCTCGTCCAGCGGAACTAGTCGTCCTTGCGAGGACCGCACGTACAGCTTGGACAGCGCGTCCGGGCTGCGCTGGTATTTCGGCTCCACCTCCAGGATCACCGGGTACTCGTTCGCCGGCGTGAAGATCGTCGAGATTTGCCGGTTCCCGTACGCGCTGTAGAGCGCGTCCTGAATCTGTTCGGGCGTCACGCCCAAGGCGAGCGCGCGGTCGCGGTCGATGTCCGCCAGCACCTGCGGGCTGGCGATCTGCAAATCCGAGTTCACGTCCACGAACCCGGGCAGCGCGCGCATCCGGTTCACCACGCGCGGCACCCACGCGTAGATCTCTTTCAGGTTGGCGCTCTGCATCGTCATCTGGTACACGCTGGTGGTGAACTGGCCGGTGAGCGTGATCGGCGGCGGATTCTGAAGAAATGTCATGATCCCCGGAACCGCCATTGTCCGGGGCCGTATCGCCTCGATGAACTGGTCCACGGAAAGCCGGCGCTGATCGCGCGGCTTCATCCGTACGAAGAGGTAACCCAGGTTGCCTGGGGGCACAAAGGCGCCGCCGTCCTGCACATTCGGGTCGCCGAAAACGATCTCGCTGACCGCTTTGTGGTGCTTCACCATGGATTCGAACGAGATGTCCTGCCCCCCCATCGTCAGGCCGAACACAAACCCGCTGTCCTGGCTCGGGATGAACCCTGTGGGCATCGTGAAGAACAGGTACACCGTCCCGGCCAGCAGTGCGAACCCGGCCATGAGCACCGCGAACTGGTGCCGCAGCACCAGGCGAAGCGTGGCGTCGTATGCGCGCGCCATGCCCTTGAACCCGGCCTCCAGCGCCCGGTACACGCGGCTGCGCCGGCCCGCCTGGCCGTAAGCGAGGAAGCGGCTCCCCAGCATCGGCGTGAAGGTCAGCGAGACGAAGCCCGAGATCAATATCGCCAGCGCAATCGTTACTGAGAACTCGTGCAGCAGCCGCCCCACGATGCCGCTCATGAACAACACCGGAACGAAGACCGCCACCAGCGATAGCGTCATCGAAATGATCGTGAAACCGATCTCGCGCGACGCCAGGATTGCGGCCTCCATCCGCGGTTTGCCCATCTCCATGTAGCGAACGATGTTCTCGAGCATCACGATGGCGTCGTCCACCACAAAGCCCACCGAGAGCGTCAGCGCCATCAGCGAGAGGTTGTTCAGGCTGTAGCCGAGCAGGTGCATTGCCGCGAACGTACCGATAATCGAAAGCGGCACCGCGGCGCCCGGAATCATCGTGGCCGAGAGATTCCTCAGGAAGAGGAAGATCACCATCACAACCAGGCAGACGGTGAGTACCAGGGTAAACTCCACGTCGTGGATCGATCCGCGGATCGATCGCGACGCATCGAAGGCGATCTCGAGTTTCACCGCGGGCGGAATCTCGCGGCGGAACACAGGCAGCACCCGTTTGATGTTGTCCACCACCTCCACGGTGTTGGTTCCCGGCTGGCGCTGGATGGCCAGGATCATGCCGCGCGAGCCGTTGAACCAGGCCCAGTTCCTATTGTTCTGGACGCTGTCGAGCACGTGCCCCAACTGCTCCAGCCGAACCGGGCTGCCGTTTCGCCAGGCCACAATCACCGGACGGTACGCCGCCGCGTCGTTCAACTGCCCGCTCGATTGAACGGTGAACGCCTGCTTTTGTCCGTACAGCCTTCCGGTCGGCAGGTTCACATTGCTCTCTGTGATGGCGCGCTGCACTTCGTCGATGCCGATGCCCTTGGCGTCCAGCGAGTCGGGATCGACCTCGACCCGCACCGCGTACTTCTGGCTTCCGTAAACGACAACCCGCGAAACGCCGCTCACCATCGAGATGCGCTGCGCCAGCTTCGTTTCGGCGTACTCGTCCACGGTATTCAGGGGCAGCGTGTCGGAGGTGAGCGAGAGGTACAGCACTGGCTCGTCGGTCGGGTTGGCCTTCTGATACGACGGCGGGCGCGGCAGGTTGGCCGGCAGAGATCCGGCGGCATTCGAAATCGCCGCCTGTATGTCCTGTGCTGCTGCGTCGATGTTTCTCGCCAGGCTGAATTGGACGGTGATCTCCGTGTCCCCCTGCGAGTTGGTCGAACTCATCTGCTGAATGCCCGCGATGGTCGAGAACTCGCGCTCGAGCGGCGTGGCGATCGACGAAGCCATCGTCTCCGGGCTCGCCCCCGGAAGGTCTGCGTTGACTATGATCGTCGGGTAATCCACGCTCGGAAGCGCGGCCACCGGCAGCGCCCGGAAACCCACGATCCCGAACAGAAGAATGGCGAACGTCACCAGCGACGTCATCACCGGCCGCTCGATGAAGATGCGCGAAATATTCATGGCCCGTCCTGCGGACATCGGCGGCTTCGCGTCACAGCTTCTGCGAGTCCACCCTGCTGGCTGGAACCGCCTGGATTCGCGCGCCCGGGAACAGCAGCAATTGCCCGTCCGTCACCACCGTCTCCCCCGGCGCCACGCCCTTCTCGATAATCGCCTTCCCCCCCACGGTCGAACCCACCGCCACCGGCCGGAATTCCACCGTCCGGTCCGGCTTCACCACGTACACGAACTGCCCTTGCTGCCCGGATTGGACCGCCTCGGACGGCACCACGGTCTCCTCGCTCGTCTCCAGCCTCAACACGACATTGACGAACTGCCCCGGCCAGAGCGCATGGTCGCGGTTCTCGAAGACCGCCTTGAGCTTGATGGTTCCGGTGGTGGCGTCCACTGCGTTGTCGATGAGCGTGAGGTATCCCTGAACCGTCTTGGCGGCGGCGTCCCCCGGCGAGACCTCGACCACGAGCTTCCCGCCGCCGTTCATCCTCGCGCGGACCGCGGCCAGGTGGTGCTCCGGCACGGCGAAGGAAACGAAAATCGGCTCGATCTGGTTGATGACCACCAGGGCATTGTCGCCGTTCGCCTTCACCAGGTTGCCCGCGTGTACCAGCAGATTGCCCGCGCGGCCGGAGACCGGCGAGCGGATTTCGCAGAAGCTCAGATTCAGCTTCGCGGTCTCTGCCGCGGCGCGGTCGCTCTCGAGCGAGGCGCGCGCGCTTTCGATCGCGGCTTCATCGGCGCGTACCGACTCGATCATCGCTTCGAAGGCCGTCCGCATCTGCTCGTGCTGGTTGCGCGCGGCGATGCCTTCCTTGAACAGCTCATCGTAGCGGTCCGACTCGGCCTGGGCGTTCTTCTCCTGTGCGCGATCGTGCGCCAGGTTGGCCTCGGACTGCTTGAGTTGCGCCGAGTCCTTCGCCACCGCCGCCACGGCCTGCCGCAGCGCTTCCTGGTACGGCCGCGGGTCGATCTGGAACAACAGATCGCCCTTGCGGAGTTGGCTGCCCTCGGCAAATCGCACGCCCACCAACTCGCCGGCGATTTGCGATTTCACCTGCACCGTCCGGAACGGGTCGGCGCTGCCCACCGCGCGGACCTCCACCGGCACCGCCTCGCGTTCCGCGGGCGCGACACTTACCGGAATCGCGGGCATCTTCGCCAACCCGGCCGGGTCCGCCTGCGTGGGCTTCTGCGAATTGCACCCCGCCAGTGCCAGCGCGCCAGCCGCAATGACCAAAAACCTGAAATGCAAGCCGAGTCTCCTCCGCACCCTCAATAATTGCTCATTCTACCTTCCGAGCGCGCGCTTCAGCCTGGGCCGCAACGCCCTTCTCACCCGAACTCGAAGCCGGCAATTCCGAATACCAGCGAATTATCGCACTCGAAAGGCGCGGCCGCCGGAGCGATCCGCCTTCCCATCCGCGCCAGCCGCCGTACCGGTGCGAATCCGAATTCATTCGCCAGGTCCGTCGCGGCCTTGTTCTCCGGCAGCAGGTCCCAGAACACCGGCTCCCGAGGGTGCGCCGCGAGATACCACTCGAGCAATCGCCGCGCGCTTTCCGCCGACCTGCTCACCGAGGGGCCGAAGAAGGCCGCTCGCGACCCGGGCCGTCCCATCGCAAACGCCTCCCCGGGGATGGCCGCGCCGCCTTCGGCCGCCAGTTCCCGCAGCAGCGCGCTCCGGTCCGCTCCGAACGCGCGCCGGTCGAGCCGCAGGTCCGGTTCACCCGGGCCGATCGCGCCGTTGGCAAAAATCGGACCCGGCTCGCGCAGGCGCCGCTCCACCGCGCACTCCGATTCGAACCCGAGCTTCGCGTAGATGGGCGCGCCCATGTCCGTGGCATCGAGTTTCGCCCACTGCACGCCGCGGCGTTCGCAGTAAGCGATCGAGTGCTCCATCAGCTTCCTCGCCAGCCCGCGCCCGCGGAATTCCGGCAGCGTCAGAACCATGCCGATCCACGCCAGGTCCGTTCCGTAGCAAACGACGGTCGCGGTGGCCGCCAGCGTGCCGTCGCAGTCGATGCCGAAACAGCCTTCCGGCTCGAGGGCGAGCACCCGCCGCCAGTCCCCGGCGGTTTGATTCCACGCCGCGGCGTCTTTCAGCCGTAGCAGCCCCGGCATATCCGCCGGCCGGAGCAATCTCGGAGTTTCGCTCGTCACACCCAAGTAAGTCATAATAGAACCTTTGCGATGATCCGTACAGAAGCCGAACTCGAAAACCTGCTATCCACCCCTTCGGAAGCCGACATTGAGGCCGCGGCCCGGCTCGAAGGCGACGTCATCGTCCTGGGCGCGGCCGGGAAAATGGGCCCCAGTTTCGTGGCCCGCTTGCGGCGTTCCATCGAAGCCGCGCCCGTGCAGACCCGCATTTTCTCGGTCACGCGCTCGGGCCCCATCGCCGTCGAAGGCATCGAACACGTCCGGGCGGACGTACTCGACCGCGCGCAGGTGAACCGGCTGCCCGATGCCGGCAACGTGATCTACATGGTGGGCCGCAAGTTCGGCTCAACCGGCAATGAGCCGCTCACCTGGGCCGTGAATGCCCTGGCCCCGGCGCTCGTCGCCGAGCGCTATCCGCGCGCGCGCATCGTGGCGTTTTCGACGGGCAATGTCTACCCCTTCACGCCGATCGATTCCGGTGGCGCCACCGAGGCCACTCCCACGGCGCCCATCGGCGAATACGCCCAATCGGCGCTGGCCCGCGAGCGGATCTTCGAATATTATTCCAACCTCAACGGCACGCCGGTGGTCCTGTTGCGGCTCAACTACGCGGTCGAGTGCCGCTACGGCGTCCTCGTCGATATTGCCCAGAAGGTGCTCGAGCGCATTCCGATCGATCTCGCCATGGGGTACGCGAACGTAATCTGGCAAGGGGACGCCAACTCCGTGTGTCTGCGTTCGCTCGCGCTGTGTCAGACGCCCGCCCGCGTGCTGAACCTGACGGGGGCCGAGCGCATCTCGGTACGGGAAGTGGCGCTCGATTTCGGCCGCCGCTTCGGCATCGAGCCGGTCTTCGAAGGCGAAGAAGCCCCCACCGCTCTTCTAAGCAACGCCTCGCTCTGCCATCGCCTGTTCGGACCGCCCTCGGTCAGCGTCGCCGAAATGATGGATCTCATTGCCGGCTGGCTGCCCGCCGGCGGCCGAACACTCGGCAAGCCCACCCACTTCGAAACCCGCACCGGCAAGTTCTGACATAGCCTCGGAGGGTGGGCTTAAGGCCCGGCCTGGAGTTCCTGCATTTTGACGTATCGAAATGCCGATCCTGCGGCACACCGTTTTTGTGGCGCAGGCATCTCTTGCCTGCCGCCTCGACACTCGTGTCGAGGCACGCGGGGCTTCAGCCCCGCATCTGCGCGCCGTTCATCGGCACGTTCTATCTGAAGACTCGCGACAACTCCGGTCAAAGCCCCGAGGGATTCCACAGGAGGCGCCCCGAATCCGCAAGCCGCCCAAACCACTTCTGCGGTTTGGGCGTTAGACGGGCAAGGGGTGTCAAGGCAAAGTAGAAATGTCCTATTCCGAGCAAAGTAGAAATGTCCTGTTTGGAGGGATCGGCTGGAAGTGGCGTGCTAGGTTGAAGTCGTCCGCG
>Ga0326728_10005596_pt1 | contig 34930 bp, 25 predicted proteins | sample MB3enrmetagenome_FD_207602 | JGI IMG/M metagenome (GOLD analysis project Ga0326728, IMG submission 207602) | Lab enriched peat soil microbial communities from McLean, Ithaca, NY, United States - MB31MN | ecosystem: Environmental > Terrestrial > Soil > Wetlands > Peat | place: USA: New York...
CCCGTTAATAAGTTGTTTAATCACGTCATCTTTTCGCCAGCCCGGGAACCCCTGGGAGGTTAGGCGTCATGAATCACTCCCGTAATCATCGTCAATCACCGTTGGCGTCGTTCCCTGGCCAGTTGGAGGCATAAAGTGGCACAAGTGAGAATTGAGAGTATCGTCGATCATCTCAGCTACGACATGAAGCGAGCATTGGAGGACGCAATATCGCAAGTGTTGCCGGGGGCTAACATAGACCGCAATGAGCTATATCGTGCGTTTCGCCGGGCAGTTGGCCGAAAATGTTCCACTTGGCCTAACGTGTCTGATAGTCATGTTATGAAGACATGCCAGTTTTGTGGAAAGAACACCTAAGGAAAATTTATGCCAAACTTCGCCAAAAGTCCGGGGAAAGAGGAATTTGAGGCGGCGAGAGATTTTGTTCGCCGCACATTCGAAGATTGGGTAATCAAAAGCATCGAGATCACCTTTCGCGCTACGAGCGAGAGCGAGAGAGACAAGAAAGGCGGGACCCCGTTGGCGGCATTCCTCCTGCTGTCCTGCGGTATCGACGCAATTTCAGGGTTCTATACTGGTAGGGTAAGCAAGCACGGAACTGGGGAACAGTACAAATCATTCGTCAGGGAATACATGCCCAGATACTTACCGGAGAACATGTATGAGAAACTTCGATGCGCGCTCGCTCACAATTTCGCAATCGATAAGGGTTTAGCTCTCACACACGGGCAACCTCACCTTCATAATGTCCTGGATCTTACCGGAGAGATGATCGTTAAGAATTTTGAAGATGTTTTTTTCGACTTCCAGACTGGCGTTAAACGATATTTTGAGGACCTCGACAATTCAGAGGACCTGAAGTTGAAGTTCATGAATAGATTCAGGGAATTCCGCCTCCCGTCTCCTGTAGAATTTAAGTGGCAAGTGGCTCCTGCGTCGGCGGGAGTCGACGTTTCCGTTCCTTCGGTCAGCGGGACGCGCATACCTTAAGCCAAGAGCTTGTCGCTGGTCCCTTTCGCCAGGAATCAGCGCGATCAATCATCCTAATGAGATGACATGGCAAAGGCTCCGCAGGTATTTGAAACTCTTTCCGATACTTACTCAGTAACCGGGGTCATCGGTGTCTTTCTCTCATCTCGGCAGCTTGTAATTCAAGTGGGTCTGGACCAAGCCTCAACACCAACGCTTCACCAAAGCCAGCTCCTTTGCGGCGCTCCAATTCGAGTTGGCGCTTCGCGGCAAAGTGCTTTAATTCAAGCCGCTGTTTTTGTAGGAGAAGTTTCTCTCGCTCTTTGAACGGGTCGTTCGTCATCGCTCCCTTTGCGATGCCCTAGAGGGGAGTAGCCGCCAGCGGGTAGGGTTCCCGTTTGTCGCCTGGCCGGGCTAGACGGCTACAAGATTTTAGCAAAAATCTAGGTGGGATTTTCGGCTTTCTTCCGCGGCCGTCCGCCAGCATGGACCTTGCGTGCGGCTGCCATTTGACGGTAGTGTTCCGCTCCATGTCTTCGTGCGGTCGTGCTGCCCCCTTTGTGGCCCATGGCGACGGCTTGAGACACGGTTCCTTGCTTCAGCAAGTCGTCGGTGAGCGCCAACGCATCACTGAGCAATTCGCGGCATCGTACTGTGCGATTCTCTGGCAGCGGCGTGGTGGTAGACAAAAGCAGGTCGGTTTCAGACAGCATATTTTTGAGTGCTTCGAGGCTTTGACGGTTTGATTCTGCTTTCATGCTATTCCTCTTTCGTGATTGGCTCTCTGAGTTCCAAAATGATTTTGAAGCCCATCAATTTCATGCTAGTTGACGTCCTGAAATCCCTGACGAGCTTCATAAGGGTTTCCGTAAGGGGGAGTATTATCCCCACCTTCTCCCCTATATGCCACTCGTGACCGGAAGCGCATTTATTCGGAAGATTCACTTCCCTGTCAGGAGAAAAGGTAAACCTAAAAGCGCAATCATTGCACTGTAGCGACACCGCTTGGATGTCATCCAACCCAACCAGAATTCGGCGCTCAATCGTCATTGCCCATCCCTCACTGTTCAAAGTTAAAGCTCATTCGCTGAGAAATCAAGAATTCATTCGGAGCCGTCAACGCAACTTTAAGACACTACCGCGGTGTGAGGGTGCGCGACATAGGAGTGAAAGCCGATCCCTGGGACGGAGCGCGGGCATCCTGCCCGCCCCGATTCCTCGGGGTCTCGCCCGCTGTGAAGCCGTGAAAACAATCCGCTGTAGCGCCGCCGGTTTTTTCACAGCGTCACAGCGGGCAGGATGCCCGCGCTCCCTCCGCTTTTCACTTTTATGTCGCACACCCGCGGTGTGGGCGGCTGCGCCGCTCGATGCTACCCGCTCGCCTCGCCACAATCGCTCAGTTTGCGCAGCAAGAGCCGCGCTACGGGCGCTCGGCTGCAACCAAGCGAGGAGCGCAGCGCGGCCGGTGTATACTCTCTCTTTTGGATTGGGGGGCCGACGGTATTGCCCTTTGCCGTACCCATGGAGGAAAAACCTTGCGCAGCGTGGCCGCGAAAATCCTTGTCCTGATTTCAGTCCTCACCACCCTGGCCCTCGGCCTGCCCAATGACCCTCCGGCGCTTCAGCCTTATCCCGGTACGGGCATGTTCCTGATGCTTTCCGATATTCACTTCGATCCTTACGCGGACCCCGCGATCATGGATCAACTTGGGGCAAAGCCTCTGCCGGTCTGCCAGGCTCCTGCTTCCCAATCGTTTTCGAGCTTTGGCAGCGATACCAACTATCCTCTTCTCAAGTCGACTCTCGACCAGGTGGCGGCGACGGCCGTGCAAAATCATATCCACTACGACTACGTCATCGTGACCGGCGACTTCCTGGCGCATGATTTCGACACGCGCTATCGCCATTGTGTGGGGAGCGAGAAGGAAGCCTATCGGAAGTTTGCCAGCGACACGGTCATTTTCGTCGACGCCATGATTTCGAAAGCCCTGCCCGGGGTGCCGGTTTTCGCCGCACTGGGAAACAACGACTCGGACCGGGGGGATTACCAGGAACCCAGCAAGATTTTCCTTCAGAGCGTGGGGCTGGATTGGAGCCGCGCGTGGGGGAACAATCCGGCGGCGAGGCGGGAAATGGCGTTGGCGTCCTTTGAAAGGGCAGGGAATTATGCGCTGCCCCACCCTACCGTTCCGAACGATGACCTCGTCATCCTGAACAGCAACCTCTGGGCGGCCCGCAATTCTAAAGCTTGTAGTGATGCGGACCCTGATCCGGGCGGGCAGTTCCAATGGCTGGAAGAAGTCTTGGACAGGGTCAGGCACGCGGGCGGGACGGCCACCTTGATCATGCACGTTCTCCCCGGCATCGACGCCATGAGATCGTCCGCGGGCGAACCCCAATCGCTCTGGGCCGAGGGCTGCACGCAAAAGTTGATCGCAGAATTGAGCGATTTCCGCGGAGTCGTCCGCGAGATTTACGCGGGGCATATCCATCGGGATGATTTCCGGATCTTTCCCGACCGCGAGGGAAAACCGCTGTGTGCGATCCACATTGTTCCGGCGGTCAGCCCCGTTTATATCAATAACCCTGCGGTGGAAATCGGCTGGTACGAGAAGAGCAACGGCGAGCTGAGAGATTACGCGCCGCTCTATTTGGACCTCAGCAACCCGAAGCCGGCCTGGACGATGGAATATGTCTTCACGCAGGCCTACGGCCGCCCTCGGCCCAACCTTGCCGCGCTGGAGGAACTGAGCCGCGAGATTCGCGAGGGTAATCCCCATTCCGGCGTGGGCAAACAGTACGCGAGCTACTATGGGGCGGGAGTGGCTTGGTTTCTGACTCCGGATAACTGGCTGAATTATACCTGCGCGCAAACCGAAATCAGCATCTCCACCTTCGCCCAGTGCCGGCGCCCCGCCGCGGGCCCGTAGCGCGGCAGGTTGCCGCAGGCGTAGGCTATGGCCGCCACCGTGCTGGGTGGGAAACGGAGTACGGTGGCGGGGTGAAATCGCCCACCCCACACCGGTCAGTGAGCAGTGGGCGGCGGGCAGAACTTTTTGTTGTCGCACTATCCACTATTCTTCTTGATCAACCGCGCACCCGAGGAGGCGGAAACTCAAGAACCCTCCAGAGGCGACTATATATATGAAAAACAGGGAGTTCGGGGAGAATTTTGAGGATAGAAGCCAGAATTCAAGTCATTGAAAAAAAGGTAGTTAGACTGATCGAGCCGAAAGTTAACGAAAGTTGCCTCCCAGGCGACTATATTATTGAAAATAAAAGTAGTTATAGCGCAATTGGAGCGAATCGGATGGAAGAGGCAAAACATCAACCTATTGGAAATAAGGAAGTTATCGTGATGCGGAGGCGGGGAGAAGCGCGAGTCCAAAAAAGATGTTAAAAATGAAGAATGATCCGATTATCTGCATGAAAACAGGTTCGAGAATGGACAAACTGTCACGTGGTCAGTCCGTTTTTTGCACTCGAGATTACAGCGCAAATCCTACGCGCTTTCGCCGCGCCGGGTGCGCGACATAGAAGTGAAAGCCGATCGCTCGGACGGAGCGCGGGCATCCTGCCCGCCCCGATTCATCGGGGTCTCGCCCGCGGTGAAGCCGTGAAAAAAACCGTGGTAGCGGCGCCGGTTTTTCTCACAGCCTCACAGCGGGCAGGATGCCCGCGCTCCCTCCGCTTTTCACTTTTATGTCGCGCACCCCTCTGCGCCTGAGTCCTTGACTCGCAAGTCGGGTAGTGGTATCCATGCAGCGCTCTTGCGGAGGGGTGGAATGGGGACATTTAGTCAGAGCCCATGGAGCGGGGTGATCTGCCATGCCGCGGGAAGTTGCGAGCAGTTGCGGGGATATGCCCTCTGTCCACTATGCCTGAACTGATGTGCCCATTTTCGTTCCCGCAAATGTAAGCCCAATGTTCACGCCGTTATCGGTACGAGCCGGTTGCCGGGGAGAAAAATCACCGGCATCAAATTCGAGGCCCTCATGCTTGACGCATTAACCGTTCATCGCTTGCACTTTGCTTACACCGTCACCTTCCATTATCTATTCCCGCAACTCACCATGGGACTGGCGTTGCTCATCGTGATTTTGAAGACGCTGGCGCTGCGCACTGGTGACGAACATTACAACGAAGCGGCGCGCTTCTGGGCGCACATCTTCGGCATCAACTTCGCCATGGGCGTGGTGACGGGAATTCCCATGGAATTTCAGTTCGGCACCAATTGGGCGCAATTCTCCCGCGCTGCGGGCGGAGTGATTGGCCAGACGCTCGGCATGGAAGGCGTGTTCTCCTTCTTTCTGGAATCGAGTTTCCTGGGGCTGTTCCTTTTCGGCGAAAAGCGCCTGGGCCCGCGCGGCCACTGGTGGGCCGCCTTCATGGTCTTCCTGGGATCGTGGCTCTCGGGCTACCTCATCGTGGCCACGGATGCCTGGATGCAATCCCCGGTGGCGTACCGGTTGGGTCCGCACGGCGAAATCATGCTTACGAGTTTTTGGGGGCTGCTGTTCAATCCCTGGGCGCTCTGGCAGTACGCGCATAACATGAGTGGCGCGGTCATCACCGGGGCGTTTGTCATGGCCGCCGTGGGGGCATTCTATTTGCTGACGAAACAATTCCAGGCGCATGCGAAAACCTTTGTGCGGGTGGGCGTGATCGCGGGCCTGGTGGCCACGCTATTACAGCTTGTACCGACGGGTGACGCGCAAGGCCGCATGTTGGCGGCCCACCAACCGGTCACGCTGGCGGCCATGGAAGGCATGTTCGAGACGCAAAGGGGTGCGCCGATTGCCCTGATCGGGCAGCCTGACGTTCAAAACCAGCGTTTGGATAATCCGCTCGAGGTGCCGCGGGCGCTCAGCTTTCTCACCTACCGGCGCTGGATGTCGGAAGTAAAGGGATTGGATGCCTTCCCTCAGCAGGATTGGCCTGACAATATTCCGCTGCTCTATTACAGCTACCACATCATGGTGGGGCTCGGCACCATCTTCATCGCCATCATGGTGCTGGCAGCGTGGATGCTGCGGAGAGGGACCCTCTATGATTCGCGGGGGACGCTCTGGGCGCTCATGCTCTCGTTGCCGTTTCCTTACATTGCCAACACCGCTGGTTGGATGACCGCGGAATTCGGCCGCCAGCCGTGGCTGATTTACGGGCTCATGCGCACGCAAGCCGGCATCTCGCCGCAGGTGTCCTCCGGCAACGTTTGGTTCACCCTGATTGGCTTTATGGGCATGTACACTGTGTTGAGCATCTTGTTTCTATTTCTGGTTTATCGTGCCATCGAAAAAGGGCCGGGAGAGGCAGTGACTAGTGGTTAGTGTCTAATGGCCAGCGGCTAGCCACTGACCACTAACCACTCGCTCTTCAAGGAGGTTTGTTCATGCAAACGGTTTGGTTCTGTCTCATCGCAATCATGATCGCCATGTACGTGGTACTGGATGGATTCGATCTCGGTGCCGGCGCCATTCACCTGTGGGTGGCGAAGGGTGAGGGGGAGCGGCAGCAAGTTATCCGCTCCATTGGTCCGGTGTGGGATGGTAACGAGGTGTGGCTGCTGGCGGCAGGAGGAACCTTGTACTTTGCCTTCCCGGCTCTATACGCTTCCGGCTTCAGCGGCTTCTACTTGCCTCTCATGATTGTTCTGTGGCTGCTCATTCTGCGGGGGATTGCGGTGGAGTTCCGCGGGCAACTGACCAGCGCCGTCTGGCTGAAATTCTGGGACGTCGTCTTTTCCGGGGCAAGTCTCTTGCTTGCCGTCTTCTTTGGAGCGGCGCTGGGCAACGTGGTGCGCGGCGTGCCTTTGAACGATCAAGGTTACTTCTTTGAGGCGCTTTGGACCAACTTCCGCTTGGGACCTAATACCGGCATTCTCGACTGGTACACGACCATTGTCGGCATGGCGGCTCTCGTCACCTTGACGCTGCATGGCGCTCTTTGGGTGGCCTTAAAGACAGAAGGCCATGTGCACGATCGCTCCTTCGGTTTGGCGCGCGGCACGTGGTGGATCGTCCTGGTTGTGACTATCGTGCTCACCGCGATTACGTTCAAAGTCCAGCCGGGGGTTCCCGCGAATTTAACCGCCCACCCCTGGGGTTACATCTTTCCGGCGCTGGCGCTGTCCGGCCTGGCAGGGATGGCATGGTTCATGCGCAAGCATGACGATTTAAAAAGTTTCCTGGCGTCTTGCACCTACATCGTGGGCATGTTGACCAGCGTCGTTTTCGGATTGTACCCGTTGGTTCTGCCCGCCAGCACCAATCCCACCTACTCGCTCACCGTCGATAACGCCAAGGCCGGCGATTACGGTCTGCGCATCGGTTTGGCGTGGTGGATTATAGGCATGATTTTGGTCGCCTTCTACACGATTCATGTCTACCGAAGTTTTGCCGGTAAGGTCAAAATCGGGGAGAGCGAGAAAGAGTATTAACATTTGCGGGGTTTCGTCTGTGCGGTTCGTTAGTGCGGGCTTAGCGGGCTGATGTTGGGGAAGGCGGGATCGGTTGGAGGGACGTTAGCATCTCCTCCCAAAGGGTCTCCAGCTCGGCTTGATGCTCCGCTGGTGCTTCCCCCTTCAGGACGACATCGGGTTGCTCGCTGCTCTCTGCTACACCTGGGAAGTGCCAGGAGAAGAGGGAAAGGGGCTGGTCGCCCCGCTCGGTGACGGAAATCCACTCTTCCGTCCCCTTTAATCCGGCGGCAGACCGCACCTCATTGCGCAACACCTTGAGCTTTCCACCCTGCGCGGCGAGCCCACGCTCCACCGACTCGATGTCGTCAAGGAAATATGTCTCATTGGGCTCCCTGACGGTCTGGGAGTTGAAGCTGAGGGTGATATCCGGCAGCATCCGATGCACAAAAGAAATACTGGCGTGTTCGCTTTGGCTGGGTTCCGAGGTGATAGAACCGTACCCGACGCAGAATCCGCTGCTTGTTGACGGCTCGTAGGCGTCAACCACAATCTTCACCAGTGCCTCTATGCCAGGCTCGTGTCCGGATTCTGCGCCGCGGGAAACCAGAAGTACATGGTAGCCGACAGCCCTCATGGCCTCCAGAGCGAGCAGCCGGGCGAATTCCGAGCTCCGCCGGTACCACACGGCAGGAACCTCAGGCTCCAACGCAAACGTCCGCACGATGACGTCCGCGACCTCGGGGGGCGCTTTGAGGGCGCGGATCTGTGTTAGCCGGTCGTTCCACACTGCCTCGAGGCCGCCGGACGGGATGGGAACGGTCCTCACATCGACACGGTAGATGCTTTGACTTCGGCCCTCCACCGCCAACGCCTTCGGCACGGACATCCGGAACCGCCCGACACACTGGGTGTCTTCGCTGTCGTCACCATTCATACTTGGTTTCGGGCACTCCGCCCGACTCCCCTCACTTACTGATCACTGCAAAATTGAGTGACCAAAACCTCTCCCCTCTCCCCCTGGGGGAGCGGGTTGCTTGCGAGTCGCTTTTTCGGGCCACATCACTGCCCCCCCTGGGGGAGGGGGTGGCCTGCGAGTCGGTTTCTTGCGCCTCATCACTGCACCCCTGGGGAGGGGGTGGCTTGCGAGTCGTTTTTTTTGGGATTCACTTCGTCATATCGGCACTTGCAAAGGGCAATGATCGCCTTAATGGTATACTTCTGAACGTCCGGGTTCTGATATGCGGGCTGGTGATCGACGGGAAACTCAGCGTGGTCTGGAATCGGCGGCTTGTCCGTGATATCGAGCGCCCCCGGCCCCGCCGATGAATAGGGGACAGTGCCGTCTCCCTTGCCGGCCGGATATTTGAGAACCGCCTGCATGGGCTTTCCATCCTTGTCCCGATAGTATCCCACAAAGCCTCGGGTCAGGTAATGCTCCTCCTTCTCAGGCCAGCCCGATTTGAGTTCCCACTTGATCACGTTTGCGGTCTGGTTTTTACCGCTCTTTCCAGTACCTCGAAAGCAAAAAGTTTTAGGATGCGCATACTTGCCAAGCCGGCGGTGGAATTCTGCTGCGTCGAAAAGGTGGTCCAAGTACTCCCGAAAGACGTGGGTAGGTGGATTCTCGACATTTAACTTCTCGGCGCCTTTGGCCGACTTCGGGTTTGGCTCTTGAGGGTCCAAAAGGGCAGGATCCACCAGCGCCCAGTATTTGTTGACGCTTTTTTCACTGCCTTCATCCGGTCGCACCTCCGCCCAGAAGTTGTAAATCTCTAAGTAAGGATTCTTTTTAGGGAGTAATTCTTTTTTACCATTTATCATTACGGGCAACCATTGCTTCTGCTCCTTTTTTTCCTCGTCCGCTCGGTAATTCAGATTCGGCAGTAATTCTAAGACTGCCGGGGAGTTGGCAAATATGGCGGTCACGTGGGGTCCCGAACCGCCAAGCGTATCTGAGGTCTTGTCTTTTTTCTCCCCCTCAAATCCGGCCTTCATCCGCCAATAGGCAGCCGGCGCGCCGGTTGCAGGCTGGACACCGTGAATGATGCCGAGGATCAGACTTTCGGCTTGGGAGAGTTTACTCGCGGCGCGGGCTACTAACCCGCCCATCGAGTGGGTAATCAGGATCACCTTTTCGCAAAGGCCCGTTACTGCTTTGGCTTCGGCAATGATCTCAACGATTCTTGCGGCGAGCAATATCCCCGACTTTTCGTTGTCGTCTGTCCAGTTATAACCGACGGCATAGACAGGAAACTCGAAGATTTTTCCCAGCGGCCCCCAGTTGTTAGCCTTTAGCAGGTTGAGAAAATCACAGTAGTCTCCCATAATGCCATCGAAGCCATCACCAATGTAACCCTTTGGCGGCTTCTCGTTGATCACCTCGAGGAAGCCCGGATCGAAATGGTCACCGATTAGCATCCTCTTTCGGTACGCCGGGTTGCAGCTACCGTACTTTGGCCACAACCATACGTATGGGTGGGAGGGGTCCCAGCGCTTATTTGGTAGCCCGGCGGACTTTCCACGGGGTCCAGCTCGAAGGCGGCTGCCCATTAATCCGGGGACAAAGACCAGGGGAATGGCCTCCCGCTGGACTTGGAAAACGTGCTCCTTGTCTACGGCTAATTCCTTGGCGGAAATCTCCTTGTCAACCTCGTACCATTTGACGGTGATTGGGTTTTCGGGCATTTTCGTGTATCCGCTACTTTTTCTGTAGTTACTCCTTTAGTTGCTTCTCAAAATAAACGTCGATGTCGGCGTAAAATTTGTCGAACTTGAAGGTGCACGTGCCAGCAGGAACGTTTTCGATAGAAGAATACCCCTGTGAGGTGAGCGAATTATCACCAAAACCGCCGATGCTGGCCTTGAAATGCTCGTTAGCGTAAGGGAGGGGATTATTTTTAGGCCAATATTGGGGTCGCGGGTTTTCGTCGCCCTCTCTAAGCAGCTTCACCTTAATCCAGTGCCCTGTCGGTCCAGGACACGTTCTTAGGGGGTCGCCGACAGACTGGCTGGAAGAAAGACTGGAATGGTCAGCCCCCTTTAAAGGATTCTTGCCATTAACCGGCACTGCATCCTCCCTTCAAGCCCCTTGCGCTGGCCAAGCTCCTTATTGGGGTCAGGCGGCTCGTTCGAGGGTAATCTCACCCTTCTCGAGTTCATCTGTCGCCGTCACATACAAGCGATTGACCTTCACAGTCGGGTCAGCCGCGGCGTCGGCGAGTATGGTCCGCGCCCAGGGCAAACCGGGGTCGCGGTCAAAATCGCGGCCGAATACCACCATCACATCGACGTATTTCGAGACATCACGCTTGATGGTAATACCGTAAGCAGCAGCGCGTTTAATCCCGTATCGAATGGTTTCGCCCATTTGCGACTCGTCCATAACCTCGCACTGCTCCGGAAAAAACTTCTTGAGGTGAATGACCATGCGGTCTACAAATTTTTTGGTCTCCACCTCCGCGAAAACCGCCAATTGTTCCGTGCGAATCGTCAGGGTCATAGTGCCTCACTTGGCCGGTAAAGTTCTCGTCAGAATTTCCGGCCGTCACCGCCGCCGCCCCGCGCCCTGCTTGTCTCTACTGTCCGGAATCTCGCCCTTTTGGTGGAAAAGGCGCAGGGCTTACGAGATCGTTCCGAAGGCCGCCGGTAATGGCGAGTATTTAACACCAACCGGGAGGCGTGGCAACATAATTTTACTTCGTATTTTGCGATTTGATAAAGTCTAACATTCTGCCCAGATACTGACCGACCGCCGTAAAGGATATGCCCTCGGCCGGCTGGCGCAGAGCCGCTTTTCAAGCTCTGCGGCCTTTCGTGGACAAGGGCAGCGGACCTACCAAACAGGCGCTACGCTTGCAGCACATTGTCAAAGGCGCAGGGCAGTGACGAGTGACATGTGACGAGTGACGAGTTCAACCGGGAAGATTTTTCTGTGAGGCGCCGTTCGAACGGGTGAATGCAATTACGAGATGCCGGGCTTGCCCTACCCGGCGTTCCGCAGGGTGAATGCGGAACCAGGGGGCGGCAAGCCGTCCCCCTAAGGCGACACGCCTTGCGGACATCGGCGGCCAGCGTTTTTTTTATACTTCCAGCCCAGCCGCCGCAACCAGAGATCGATCGTGGAAGTGCGGAAAGAGCGGTCCAGGCGCGCGCCCAACTCGGCCAGGGTGGCCTCGGGCTGCGCGCATAAGAGTTCGCGTAGTCGTTGTTTCCGCTCTTCGGTGAGCAGCGTCTTGCGCCAACACCGGTGCGTCTGAGGTTCCAGCGTGCCCCGCTGCCGAAAATGCTGGCGCACCCGGCGCACCGCCGCCACGCAGAAGCCGGAAAACTGCGCGATCTCCCGCGTGCTCTTGCCCCGATCGTAAAGTTCGAGAATGCGCTTGCGAAGGGGAATTGGTATGGCTCGCATGCGCCCACTCTCCCACAAGTGTTCGCATTTTCTAAGCTACATTGTTTATGGAAATGCTCTAGGCGTTAAAAACCAACAATAAGCATTTATACCCCTTCAGGACTCCTTGAATTTGGAATCCGGGCCAATTGTCGCCGATACCGATCTTTTCCCCTTGACAATCTACAAGACGGGACGTAAATTTCCCTTGTCGAGTGTCTAGGGGTAAATGTGAGCGCCTCAGTTTATTAACGTGAAAGCGAAAGTAGGTGGATATGAAACTTGTCCCTCGTCTGCCCCTTTTGTTCCGGAAAGAGCAACTGAACGAGCAGCTCTCGGACGAAATGACGTTCCATCTCGAAAAGCAAATCGAACAGAACATCGCGGCGGGGATGAGTCCGGAGGAAGCACGTTACGCCGCGCTGCGCAGATTTGGCGGAGTCGAGCAGGTCAAGGAGGAATGCCGCGACGCCTGGGGCGTGCGCTTTTTCGAGACCCTGCTTCAGGACATTCGCTACGCCCTACGGATGTTGGCCAAGAATCCCGGCTTCACCGCCGTGGCCGTGCTGACCCTCGCGCTAGGCATCGGGGCCAATTCGGCAATCTTCAGTCTGATCGACGCGGTCACGCTGCGGATGCTGCCGGTTCATAGGCCGGAGGAATTGCGGCTGGTGGGCATGGTTGATCCGCATTCTGGCGACGAAGGCGACACGGAGTTTACCAATCCTCTCTGGGAACAATTGCGCGACCGGCAGGACGTCTTCTCCGGCGTTTTCGCCTGGAGCGGTGACCGCTTCGACCTGGCGCAAGGCGGGGCAGTTCACTACGCGAACGGACTTTGGGTAAGCGGCGACTTTTTCAAGACTCTGGAGCTTCGCCCCGCCGCCGGCCGTTTGCTCACAGCTTCTGATGACCAGCGCGGATGCTCCGGCGCGGCGGTACTGAGCTACGGCTTTTGGCAGGACCATTACGGCGGTGCTCCCAGCGCCGTCGGCAGCACCCTTTCACTCAGCACCCACCCGTTTGAAGTTGTAGGCGTCGCGCCCCCCGGCTTCTATGGTATGGACGTCGGCAGCAAATTCGATGTGGCCATACCGATCTGCGCCGCCGCGCTTTTCGACGGCGCAAAATCCAGGCTCGATAGGCGCTCTAATTGGTGGCTGAGCGTGGTAGGCCGCACCAAGTCTGGGGTGAGCCTAAGCCAGTTGACGGCGCGGTTGGGCTCGCACTCCCCTCAGATCTTTAATGGGGCTCTACCGCAGGATTGGGATGCGGACGGACAGAAAGGTTTTCTGCGACAAGTATTGGTAACCACTCCGGCCGCCACAGGAACATCCAGCCTTCGGGAGGAGTTTGATCGGCCTCTCCGATTGCTCATGGTCGCTGTCGGACTCGTGCTGATGATCGCGTGCGCCAATATCGCGAGCCTGATGCTGGCGCGCGCGGCTGCCCGGCAAAAGGACCTCGCCATGCGCCAGGCTTTGGGCGCCAGCCGGATCCGGCTGATTCGCCAGTTGCTCACGGAGTGCGTCCTGCTTTCGACGGCGGGGGCGCTGGTGGGGGTACTCTTTGCGCGTTGGGGAACCGCTCTGCTGGTTCGCTACATTTCGACCGGCAAAAATGTGGTGTTCCTCGATCTCTCGCTTGACAGCCGCGTTCTGGGATTTACCATGGCGATTGCTTTTTTCACCAGCGTTCTATTCGGCCTATTGCCGGCTCTCCGCGCCACCCGGGTATCTTTGACCTGGGCGATGAAGGGCAGACTGGCAATCGAATGTGCGCCTCGCGGACACTTTCGCAGCCGGCATTGGATCGTGGCCACCCAGGTGGCGCTCTCCCTGGTTTTGTTGGTGGCGGCCGGCTTGTTTCTGCGAAGTTTTGCCAAGCTCGCCACTCTCGATATCGGATTTGACCGCGACAACGTCCTGATTGTGAGCACCAGCCTCAAGACCGCGAACGTGCCGCCAAACCAGCAACTCTCGACTCTGGAAGCTATTGAGAGCAGGCTCCGAGCTCTGCCGGGGGTTGTTTCCGCCGGGCGGTCGTTGATGACGCCGATCAGTGGATCCGGGTGGAACGGCTGGATTCAAACGGAATGGTCAGAAGCGCTTACGGGGCGCCGTTCGCTTGCTTGGTTCAGTTTCGTCTCGCCCGGGTATTTTGAGACGCTGCGCATGACTATTCTGGCCGGGCGCAATTTCAACGGCGGCGACACCAGGACCGCGCCGGCGGTGGTGATTGTCAATCAGACCCTCGCGCACCGCTTCTTCCCCAATCTGAATCCGATCGGCAAGACATTCCGAATCATGGATATCGGCGGAAAGCCCGGTCCGCCCATCGAGGTTGTCGGGGTTATCAGGGATTCCAAATATCGATCGGCCCGCGAGGAAGCTTCACCCATCGCGTTCTTCCCGGCCACTCAAATACCTCGAGATTCTGAGGCGGAGATGTTCGAGTTGCGCACCGGCGTGAGGCCGTCGGCCCTGGTCTCGGTGGTGCAGGCCGCTGTAGGGGAGGTGAATAAGCAGATTCCGCTGGAATTTCACACCCTGGCCGAGCAGGTGAACGACTCGATGGTCCAGGAACGGCTTCTCGCGTTGCTTTCCGGCTTCTTCGGCGCTTTGGCGCTGCTGCTGGCGATGATTGGGCTCTACGGCACGCTCAGCTATCTGGTGGCGCAGAGGCAGACCGAGTTTGGCATCCGCATGGCACTGGGGGCGGAGCCGGGCTCGATTCTGCGATTGGTGATGCGCAATGTCATTTCCGTTCTCGCTGTCGGCGTTGTGGCGGGCACCGCCATCTCGCTGGCGGCCACGCGAGTCCTCCGCAATTGCTGTTCGGGCTCGGGCCACGCGATACCATGACCATGATCGCGGCAGTCGCGGTGCTATCGGTTGTTGCGCTGATCGCCGGTTACCTCCCCGCCCGGCGCGCCACAAAAGTCGATCCCATGGTGGCGCTGAGGAACGAATAGGTGTCAGGTGCCAGGTGTCAGGTGTCAGGACGTAGCGCGGGCGGGACGCCCGCTCAGACCTTGTCGAGCGGCAGCAGCAGCTACCGCTTTCCGTCTTGGGTTCATACGGCAAATGTGGAGGGGGGGAAAAGCGGTAGCTGCTGCTACCGCAGTCCAAAGCGGGCTGCGCCCGCTCCGTCTAAGGTAGGTCACTATGAAATTTGTTCGTCGTCTCCGTGCGCTGTTCCGGAAAGAGGAACTGAATCAGCATCTCTCCGACGAGCTGGCGTTTCATCTTGAGAAGCAGATCGAGCTAAACATGGTGGCGGGAATGAGCGCGGCGGAAGCTCGTTACGCGGCGCTGCGCAAATTTGGCGGCGTCGAGCAGGTCAAGGAAGAATGCCGCGACGCTTGGGGCGTGCGCTTCATCGACACGCTGCTTCAGGACATTCGCTTTGGTTTGCGCATGTTGGCGAAGAACCCCGGTTTTACGGCGGTTGCCGTTTTGATGCTTTCAATCGGGATCGGGATGAACACCGGGATTTACAGCATTATCGAATCTGTGCTCTACCGTCCCATTCCGGCTTACCACCCCAACGAACTCGTGGCAGTTTACACCACGAGCGAGAAGGGATCGGCATACGATTCCAGCTCTTACCCCGATTATCTCTACTACCGGGATCACAGCCAGACACTTTCCGGCCTGATTGCGTATGCACGCGTTGCATTGAGCTGGGAGGATTCCTCTGAGCCGAGGCTCCCCTGGTCGGAATTGGTGTCAGGGAACTACTTCCCGGTTCTGGGTATACGCCCAAGTCTGGGCCGCCTGTTCTCCCCCGTCGATGACCACCCCGGCAGCAACGCGCGAGTGGTTGTGCTTAGCTACAAGTTTTGGAAACAGTATTTGGGCGCTGACCGGAACGTGGTGGGCAAAACGGTAAGCCTGAATAACCGCGTGTTCGTGATTGTCGGAGTGGCCCCGGAAGGATTCGGAGGAATAAACCTGGACTGGGGGGAGCCGCCGGCGTTCTGGTTACCCATGGCAGCTCAGGAAATCGCTATTCCCGGCGCCGGCGACCTGCTTCAGATGCGCGAGGGGCGCTGGTTCCTGATGGTTGGCCGGCTGAATGAAGGGGCGACGTTTGCCCAGGCGCAATCCGAATTGCCGTTGTTGGCGAAACAACTGGCCAAATCCTACCCGGCGACCAACGGGGAGAGCGGGGCAGTTGTGCTCCACGCCACCGAGGGGCGATTTTGGCCGGCCTTCCGTAGTGAGGTAAAGCGCTTCTTGCGTCTCTTTGCCATCGCCGTGGGGCTTGTCCTATTGATTGCCTGCTCCAATGTCGCGACGCTGCTCTTGGCCCGAGGTTTGGCGCGCCGGAAGGAGATGGCGGTCAGGGCAGCCCTGGGCGCGGGACGCGGCCGCGTATTTCGGCAGCTTCTGGTTGAAAACCTGCTCCTCTCGCTCGCGGGAGCCACGGTGGGCTTGTTGGTCGCCGCGGCTATTATGAACTGGGTTCCTCATTACAAGCTGCCGTTTCACATTCCCATGGCACTCGGTCTTCGCCTGAATGTTCAAGTGCTGGGTTTCACCGGGGGAACAGTAATGGCCGCGGTGCTTCTTTTCGGGCTGCTGCCCTCATTGCGGACCGCCCGAACGGATCTTCGCGAGGCATTGAGTGAGGCCGGGGGAAAGTTCTCGGCAGGGGCGACGACGTTGCGTCTCCAGAAGATGATGACCGGGCTGCAACTCGCACTGACCACGGTAACGGTGATTACCGCCTGCCTCCTGCTCGTGAACCTGCGCCGGCTGGAAAACGTGCGGCCAGGTTTTGACCCACACAATGTCCTGGCAGTGGAAATCGACCTCTTCTCGCTGAGATACTCGGCGTCTCGTGCCTTCGGGTTCTGGACGGATGTATTGAACCGGGTTTCGGCGTTACCGGGTGTGCAATCCGCAACGCTGACAAGTGAACTGCCCTTGGGTCTGGGCCGAAGTACAACGCGTATGGAAGTTGCTGGAGGAGCGACCGCACGAGGAGAAACAGAGGGCGAAATCGAATTCAATTCAGTAGGGCCTGCCTACTTTCAAACGATGGGGATTCGGCTTCTCGCGGGGCGGGACATGGAAGTTGCCGACCGGGAAGGTGCGTCAACCATTGCCGTTATTAACAGAACGATGGCACAGCGCTTCTGGCCAGGGAGGCATCCGATTGGACAGCATTTCAAGCTGCCTGAACTGGGGCGCGAGTGTGAAGTGGTAGGCGTTGCTGAAGATGTCAAAGTCCACACGCTGTGGGAAAGTCCCGAGCCTTACTTCTATCTGTCCGCCTTGCAGAATTACGCCGAGATGAGGTTGCTGGTTAAAACCCGCGGGCAGCCCTTGGCACAGGCTCAGCCGGTTCGGCGGATCGTCGCCGCAATTGACAGGACCGTCCCGCTTTACGACATCGAGACCTTGGATCAGCAGGTCAGCAATTCTCTGTCCCAGCCGCGTATGGCCGCTGAACTGGTGGGAGTGTTCGGTCTGTTCGCCCTCATTCTCGCCTCCGTGGGGGTCTACGGAACCGTCGCCTACCTGGTCGCGGGGCGGTCACGAGAGATCGGTATCCGAATGGCGTTGGGAGCTCAGCCGCGCGATGTGCTCTGGCTAGCACTCGGCCAAGGCCTCAAAATCATCATCTTCGGCCTTGGAGCCGGGATCCTCGCCGCACTAGCCGCCACTCGTGTTTTTTCAAGCGTGCTTTATGGGGTCAGTCCTACCGACCCGCTTATTTTTTGTGCCGTAATCCTTTTTCTGCTGCTTGTAGGTGTTATCACATGTTGCATCCCCGCCCTGCGGGCAACGAAGGTCGATCCCATGGTGGCGCTGAGGAACGAATGATTGTCGATTTTCGATTGACGATTTTCGATTGCCCGAAGCGGATACCGGGTGAGGGGAGGCTCCGGCGTGACGATTCCCGGAAAGTTCGCCAAGAACGCGTTCACACCCAAGGATGCAAATGCGCGAAGCGCCTTGGACTGCGGCGGCTCGACGCCGCCTTTTCACCACTCAAGGCACCTTCCGCGCTACGTTTGCTGATGCGGACAAACTCCCATAATTCGGACTCCGGGTTAAGGCGCGGTGGGATCCATAATCCTCAGACGCTTGAAGTACGATCGATAGAACCCGCGGTCTCGGGTCAGCAGGCGATCGGCCTGGCACAGAGCGTGGGCGCCAATCAGGAAGTCGGCCACTCGCGTCTTAGGGCCGCCGCGCGCCCGATACTCCTTGCAGGCGATTCCAGCCTTGAGAGCCGCTTCGATGGTAAGTGGGCTGAACTCCATGTTCAACAACTTCAAGGCGTCCTGAGCTGCCGCGGCAGAGGCGAACGAAACAGCGACCTCGGCCCACACCACCTCGCAGGCGACCAACTGGCCTTCTTGAAGCGCGGCATCCGGTGAGGTTTCCACACTGCTGGCGCTGAAATTCATTAAAGGGAGATTTATGGGAAAGTCAATCGATCTACTTCAAGGGACTTTGGATTTGCTCATCCTGAAAACGCTGGCCCTCGAGCCGATGCACGGCTGGGGGATTTCGCAGCGCATTCAGCAAATCTCGCAGGACTCCCTCCAGGTGCAACAAGGGTCGCTATACCCGGCGCTCCACCGGCTGGAACAGCAGGAATGGATTGCTTCGGAATGGGGCGCGTCGGAAAACAACCGCAAGGCCAAGTACTACCGCCTGACGGATTCCGGGCGCAAACAACTGGAAGTCGAGACCGCCAAGTGGGAGCGCCTGTCCGCCGCCGTCTCGCAAATTCTGGCCACGGCGTAGGGCGGGGAGCAGAGTGAGCCCCCTGAACGCTTTACGTTTGCGCGCCGAGGCGGCTGATGGCGTGCACGCTGCCGGCATCGGATTGGATGACGCGCGGCGGCGGAGTCGCTCCGACCGCCGCATCCCAACCGTCGGGGAGGTCGCCGTTGTCCTCCCGCAGGTATTTCCAGTGCTGCGGCTTGATGGATGCCAGCAATTCCTTCCGGCTCTTCACAGCGAGCGCCCGGCCGCGGTAAATTTTGCCCATCTTCTCCATCAGCCGTTCCGGGAAGGTGCTGGTGAACATCAGCAACGGCCAGGTGAAAGCCGGCCCATTGGTTTTTCGCAACTTCCACAGCCAGAGGAGAAACGCGCCCAGGCGCCATGCCGGCGGTCCCCACCAGCTCTGTAAGGCCGCATTCACGCTCATCTTCCAGCACTTCATCAGGATCTGCCACTGAAGCGGGGTCATCTCGTGGCTTTCGGTCACCCCCTTTTGCGTAGCCAGCCGGGTATCGTGCAGCGGGGTGAAGATCGACGGGACGAAAAAGGCGAAAAGCCCGCGTTGTTCCACCTCGTAGATCAGATCGAGCGTGGCCATCGAGTCGGCATCGGTCTCCCCCGGGTTCCCGATCATGAGAGTCAGGACAGGGAACCAGTTGTTGCGGTTGAGAATGGTTAGACCTTGGATGACCACGCTGGGCCATTCCTCGATGGGGAACGGCGCCGACTTGCCCGGCATGATTTGTTTGGCCATGCGCACCGAGCCCGTCTCCATGCCGATCAACGGTGCGAGGATTCGCCCCTCCGGATGGGTACTCAGGCGCGGCACCTTGACGGGACTCTTGTCGAGCAACACCGCCGATAACTGCTCGATCAGTTTCGGGTCCACCACCGGGGGCGCCATGGTGCTGTGGCTGAGCAGGTGGTGTTTGACGCCCGGCGCGTTGACCACGTCGGTGAAAAGGTCGACGAGCGCTTCGCGATGGGGAAAATAAAACGGCGTGCCCGTGCGCACCTGCCCCCATATGAACATATCCTCGGTGGCGAGCGAGATCAGGTTACTGCCTTCGCGCACGTTGGCACGCACGGCTTCCATAATCTTGTCCTTCGGGAAATCAAGCTGCGGGTTGAGGTCCGGCAGGCAGAACTGACAACGCCGACCGCATCCGGTGGTCATCTCGACCACCCCGAAGGTGGTGCGCCTTGCCGGGGTCAGCAACGCCTCGCGGGTTTCCGGATGGCGCACTTCCACGAAGCGGGGCAGTGCGTCGCCCCGAATCGCTTGGCGAAACAATTCCAGCGTCTGCTCCGATTCGCTGCGGCCTTCCACAACGCAATCGACCCCGAGGTCTTGGTAGCTGTCGGTTTGGGAGATTTGCCAGCCGCCGGACCCCCCGACGATCACCTGGAAGGTCGAGCGGTGCGGGTTTTCTCGCAGCGCACGAAATAACTGTTTCGCGTAATGCGCATTGATCGGCACCCGCGAGGAGCCAAAGACCGAGGCGTACACACCGGCCGCGAATGTCACTCCCAGGGGATTGTGTGTGGAGACCCCTACGACGCGCGTCCGCGGGCCGATGAACTGGGAGAGGTCATCGGGGTAACAGCAACCCACGTCTTCAGCGGGGAATTCCCGAAGGAGCGATGCCTCCAACAGCCTGACGCCCGCCGGCATGGACCGGGCCGATCCGTCCGGGTTGCGCTCGACTTCGCGCCACTTGGGATACTTTTGATCGATGGCGGCTTCCATGCGCTTCGGCATCGATGCTAAGGCCATCTGGATGAAGTAACCGGCATGATCGATGATCTCTGTTAGCGGAGCGGTGAGCACGATCAATTTGCCCTTGCCGGCAAGGACAGTGTCAGTCATCGCAGCGTCCCTATTTTGACCACCGTACACGGCGCACCCCTTCCTCAACAATCTTCCCGACCATTGCCTTCCGCCCAGCTAGGGACAGTTCCACCAAGAGAAACATCAAGGAAGATGTCTCGGACGCCAGCCCCGCAAGCCTCCGAGCCCTCCGTGGCGTAGTGCCTCGCTGAAAATGAAGTCGAATCTCGATCGACTCTCGCGGCTCGCAAATGCCAAAGGCTGCCGAAGGCAGTGCCCCAAAGAACCCTTCATGGACCCCAATGTGGATTCACGGAAAATGGCCCATCGTGTCCCGTTGTCATACGCCTTTTAGTTCGCATGCTGAAGGGCTAGTACAGCGTATGCGGTGGCAGCATCACTCATGAAATGGCCGGTGTACGAAGTCAGGTCCTCTTGCTTGTTCAGCGAGTAAGCCAGCCATCGGCCTTCGGTTTTGTCCTGGTTTAGCGCGAGCCAGGCGAGACCCCGTTGCAATTGGGGCTGGTCGCGCTTCATCCCTGCCTGCGGCAGCACGAAGGTGACGACGCCGGTGGCATAGCCGTCGCTCTTGGTCTCGAGGGGCGTGCCATCATGCCGCTTCCATCCTCCAACAAATGAAGACAGGCTGAAGCCTCCGTCCGCCTGCTGTTTGCTCAGCGCTTCATCCATGATGGACTTCTGCTGTGAGGGCGTCAGCAGGCCGGAAACCTTGGTCGACGCCCAGAGCAGAATCACCCGGTTAATCAAGATTTGCGATTCGCGTTCCTGGACAAGATACTCGCGGAGCAACTTCATGTTGTCCTGAATCTCGGGGGCAGACTGATAGTTACCGGGTGCGCTCCCCACCGCAATTGCGGCCAGCGCGGCCCCGTAGTACTGCGAATCACCCTCCCACGGCGAGTTGTGAAACTGGAGCCAGGACCATGCTCCCCGGGCTTCTCCCGTCTTCAGTTGTTGTCCCCACATGTTGTCCAGCGCCAGCCGCGCATCAGGGCTCAATATGCCCGTGGGCACGTCATAACCCACCAGAATTAAAGCGTTGAGAATGGACTCTGTCCCGCGCGATTCTGCTGTCTTGGGAACGCCTCTCTTCTCGTCGGGGTAGAAAGGCTCAACTTCCTTCCACATCCGCACGCGCTTCGTAACGCTTTCCAGAAGCTGGCGTTCAGTCGGTGATGGGGCTTGCTCTGCGAGCGCCGCCCGAAGAGCGGGCCGGGCCATTGCGTAGGGCAATACCGTGTGGCAGGAGACGCAAAACGTATCATGATCGCGGGCAGCGACTTTCCAGCCCATCCACCAAACCATTCGCCCATCGAGGTACGCGGCGGCCGCCTTGCCACTCCAGGAGGCAGAGTTTGCAGTCGAGGAAGGCTGATCCGTAGCGAACATGCTCGCAACGAGGCACGCAGCCAGGACACAGGTTGCGAATGTTACTGCCCTCATGGAACTTTTTCTCCCTCGCATTTTGAGACTTCTGTTAAAGATGCGCCAGCCGGCAGTTTCCAGAATCTATCCCCGACTTCTGATTTGGGCTGGGCTATGGACGCTTCCTCGTCACAACAGTGAATTCCCTCACCTCAATCACTCGTAGCGGCCGGTGGTCGTTCTTCTCTCCGCTCAAGCCAGCGCCGAAGCGATTTCACACGAGTATAAAGCCGTCGCGCGCCGTTCGCAATTCCCAATTCCTGGCAAACGCAGTAATCGCAAGAGTGAAACCCCTAGTCCCCCGAGGGCCCCTTTACGGAAGTGAACCCAGCGGGGCGGCAGTTTCACCGATTGCACCCACTCGCCGCCAGAGTCTCCAGGAACTCTGCCGTGAACAACGGGTCCCAGCCATGAATCAGGTAGCGTTTGCCGCCCAGGAAGCCTTCCGCGGCGTCCGTGAGGTTGAGTGCCACCTGGCTCATCCAGAGTCTGTTTTGCGTGCCTCGCCGGGCCTCCCTGATTGCGGTTCTTGCCTGCTCTTCCAATCTCGCCCACAGGAAGTTTTCTCAGCAAATGCTGGCGGGATCCATTTCACTAACGCTTTGACTTGGCTGCACGTGCTATACTGGCTATCCCTAGGACGAGATTGCCAATCAAACATAGCCATTCACCCATTATCGGCCAGACGGTTTCCCACTATCGCGTGCTCGAGAAGCTCGGGGGCGGGGGGATGGGTGTCGTTTATAGGGCCGAAGATACTCGCCTTCACCGGTCTGTGGCACTGAAATTCCTGCCTGAGGGCGTCGCCAACGATCCCCAGGCATTGGCGCGTTTCCAGCGCGAAGCGCAATCAGCCTCAGCCCTGAATCATCCGAATATCTGCACGATACACGACATCGGCGAATATGAAGGCCAGGCGTTCATCGCTATGGAGTACCTGGATGGCGTGACGCTGAAACACCAGATTCAGGGCCGGCCAATTGACTTGGAACAACTGCTGGAGATCGCCATCGAGATCACTGATGCCCTTGATGCAGCTCACAGCCAGGGCATCATCCATCGCGACATTAAACCGGCGAACATCTTTATCAGCAAACGGGGACACGCCAAAGTGCTGGACTTCGGTTTGGCCAAGGCCTCCGCGGCGGGCAGCTCTTCCGCGCAGGGTGGTTCGAATACTCTCAGCGCCGTCACCATGGGGGAGCTGCATCTGACCAGCCCGGGGACAGCGCTGGGGACGGTGGCCTATATGTCGCCGGAGCAAGTGCGAGCCAAGGAAGTGGATGCGCGCAGTGATTTGTTCTCCTTTGGCGTGGTGCTGTACGAAATGGCGACGGGGGTGTTGCCCTTTCGAGGTGATAGCCCGGGCGTCATCTTTGAGGCTATCCTAAACCGTGAACCTGCGCCGCCGGTTCGACTGAATCCCGAGTGTCCCCCCGAACTCGAGCGCATTATCCACAAGGCGCTGGAAAAAGACCGCGACTTGCGCTACCAGAGCGCCGCGGAATTGCACGCCGACCTGAAGCGCCTGAGGCGCGATACGGATTCCGGACGCACGGGGACCGTCACGGCTGTACCGGGCGCGGTCGGGCAGGTTCGCGAAGCCCACCTGCATCGTCGAATGCCCGCTTGGGCGGTGATCTCCGGCGCAGCTCTCATCGCCCTCACGATAATTCTCGGGTATCTCTTAACACACCCACTGCCTCCGCCGCGCGTGTTGCAAACGATCCAGCTCACGGACACCAACCGCCCAAAAAGCGATGTGGTCACGGACGGCACGCGGCTCTATTTCGTAGACCCTGCGGGCCTTTCCCAAACCTCCGTGACGGGTGGTGAGACGGCGCCCATACCGTCCTCATTACCGACAATTGACCCTAATTTTATCGGCCTGTTCGATATTTCCGCCGACGGAGCAGAACTTCTTCTGAATACTCACCAAGCGACAGCCCCCGAGGGGCCTCTCTGGACTCTCCCCGTGTTGGGCGGCTCGCCTCGACGATTAGGCAACCTGGAAGTTCACAGCGCGGCATGGTCGCCGGACGGAAAGAGGATTGCCTACTGTCAGGGGAACGAGATATTTCTGGCGAAAAGCGATGGGAGCGAACCAAAGCTTCTCGTTGCTACGGATGGAACTCCGGCACACATCCGCTGGTCCCGTGACGGAAGCATCCTGCGATTTACCGTGGACAACCCCCAAATCAACAGCCGCTCTCTCTGGCAGGCATCCGCGGATGGGTCCCATCTTCATCCGCTGCTCCCGGGCTGGAATAACCCGCCCAACGAATGCTGTGGCCGCTGGACTCCGGACGGAAGGTATTTCGTCTTCCAGTCAATACGCGAGGGAACGGCGAACATCTGGACTCTTCGGGAAAACGCCGGCCTCTTCCGGCCTGCCTCCCACGACCCCGTGCGGTTGACGACGGGGCCGATGAATACCGGCGATCCCGTCCCCAGCCGGGATGGCAAAAAGGTCTTCATCGAGGGCTGGCAGCCCCGCGGGGAACTGGTGCGCTTCGATGTCAAATCTGGCGAGTTCGCGCCTTATCTTGCCGGAATCTCGGCGTGGGGACTCGACTTCTCTCCTGTTGGAGAGTGGGTCGCTTACAATGATTACGCCGATGGCGCCATGTGGCGAAGCAAAATGGACGGAACCCAAAAGCTCCAACTTACTTTCCCGCCCATGCAGGCTTACTTGCCGCGATGGTCTCCCGATGGGAAGCAGCTCGCCTTCTTTGGTCATCCACCCGGCGAACCCTCACAAATCTACATTATTTCCGCCGCGGGAGGTTCACCTGAATTGGTCTATCGCAGTGGGAAAAACCTGGCGGACCCCAATTGGTCGCCGGACGGCCAGTCACTGATCTTCGGAGAGAATGCGAGCAGCAATCAGGGGTCAGCGATCTACGTGCTCGATATGAAAACGCGCAACGCCTCGAAACTGCCGGGGTCCGATGGCCTGTATTCACCCCGCTGGTCTCCTGACGGACGTTACGTGGTCGCCATTGCCCTGAATTCTCTCCAGCTCATGCTTTTTGATTTCACTACGCAGAAGTGGACCGACCTCGCTGACATGTTCGCAGCTTACCCCAAGTGGTCCCGGGACGGAAATTACGTATATTTTAACGGGGCTCGGGATAATGACCCAGGGTATTTCCGCATTCGAATCAGCGATTACAAACTGGATCGGATCCTCAGCGCCAAGGGGTTTCCGGTGGCCATTGGGGCCTTCGGACAATGGAGCGGCCTCGCTCCGGATGAATCCCCCCTATTTGTCCGCGACGCCAGCATCCAGGAAATCTACGCTCTCGACTGGCAAACGCCCTAAGGGCGGTTCCCGCCGCTTCTGAATTATAAAATCTATCTGCACCTTGCTGTCCTAGTAATGGCGATACGAAAACTGCAGGGGCGAGTGGCAACCGACCAGTGGCAAAACCCAGGCAAAGTCCGAAGGCGGAAAGGCGGGCAGGGCGAGATCCTTCGCTGCTGCTCAGGATGACAGCAGGGGCGGGATTCGGGAGGTGGGATTTGGGACTCAGATTGAAAGCGCGTATTGGAGATCTCAGATTCCCAATTCCGGATTCCAGCGGCAGGAATGAGGATGAGCCGACGAACCAATGGGCGGATGATCCGATGCTTCAATGGAAAATCGAAATTCGAAAATCGAAATTCGACATTCGCAAATCACCAATCGCAAATCACCAATGAACCGATGGCCCAATGAGCCGATTTCTCCTCTCCAAATTGACGGCTTGCAAACTCAAGTGTAGACTGGCCCTTCACAGGGAGGGGTACCGCCGGGGTTGGCAATCCCTTCCCCAATTACAATCCGCAGAACGTGAACTTTGGGAGGCGAGAGGAGGACTTATGAGCACAGCACTTTTCGACTACTACGAGGCAAACAAGGAACGCCATTTGGAGGGACTTTTCCAGCTTTTGAGAATTCCCAGCATCAGCACCATGCCGGAGCACAAGCCCGACATTCAACGCGCGGCAGAGTTTCTGGCCAACGAATTCCGCGAGATGGGCATGAAAAGCGTGGAGATCATCGCGGGCAAGGAAAATCAGCATCCCTTGGTTTACGCCGAGTGGCTGGAGGCGCCCGGCAAACCCACACTGCTCATCTATGGCCACTATGACGTGCAACCCGCCGATCCGCTGGACGAATGGATCTCGCCACCTTTCGAGCCCACCATCCGCAACAACAACATTTATGCGCGCGGCGCGGTGGACGACAAGGGACAGGTCTATCTGCTCTGCAAGGCGGTGGAAGGTTTCTTCAAGACGGAAGGCAAGCTGCCCCTCAACGTCAAATTCCTGATCGAGGGAGAAGAGGAAGTGGGTGGCGAGCACATTGACGAATATGTGGAGGCCAACCCCGGCCGGCTGAAGTGTGACGCGGCGCTGGTGTGCGATACGGAACTGTTTGCACCCGAGTTGCCCACAATCACCACGGGCTTGCGCGGCCTCGTTTACACCGAACTCGAAGCGCGCGCCGCCGCCCACGATCTGCATTCGGGAATGTACGGCGGAGCGGCGCCCAATCCCATGCAGGCGCTGGCCGAGATGATTGTTAGACTCAAAGGACCCGACGGCAAAATTCTTATACCCGGATTCTACCAGCGGGTGAAGAAGCCCACGGCGGCGGAGCTGGCAAGTTGGAAGAAGCTGCCCTTTGACGAGAAGAACTTTATGAAGAAAGAAATCGGTACGACCGCCTTGGTTGGAGAAAAAGGCTTTTCCGTGCTCGAACGCCTGTGGTCGCGGCCGACGCTGGAAGTCCACGGCTTCCGCGGGGGCTTTACCGGTGAAGGTGCCAAGACCGTGATCCCCGCCGTCTCCACGGCGAAGATTAGCATGCGCCTGGTTCCCGACATGAATCCGAAAGAAATCATTCGCTTCTACAAGAACTATGTGAAAAAGATTACGCCTAAGGGCATCCGCACAGCCGTGCGCATTTTGAGTTCCGCGCCCGCCTCCGTGGTAAGCACCGATAGCCGCTGGATCGCTGCCGGCGCTGAGGCCCTGGAACAGGTCTTCAAGAAAAAGACCGTCTACATGCGCTCGGGCGGTTCCATCCCCGTCGTGGGCACCTTCCAGAAGTTCCTGAAAGCGCCCAGCGTCATGATGGGCTTCGGCCTGCCCGATGATAATCTGCACGCCCCCAATGAGAAATTCTATATCCCCAATTTCTATCGTGGCATCGAGACGGTGGGAAGGTTTTTGGAGTTGCTGGGACAGTAGGGGAAGGGTCGAAGAATTGAGAGTCGAACGAGTTGAAGAGCCGAAAGTTTGAAGTCTAAAGTTTAAAGCATAAGGGGCCCGCACTTGTTTTGTGGATTGCTGGCCCCTCGGGAAAACCGAGATGCTGCGTTGCATCGGGTTCCGACATCTACTCCCGCCTACGCAGGTTGTCTTGTTTGGAGTGCTCTGGTTTGTCGCTCATGGTGAGAACCAGCGGCAAGGGCCCTGTGACTATTATTGGAGTTCGGTTGAGCCGACGGTTTTCGCCCAGGACGGGGAGAGCGTCGAATTTCTGCCTCCCTGTCGCGCCCCGAAAGCCTTGCTGCTTGCAGTCGGTCTGAATCTCCCTGCAGTGATCCCGGGGGCAATTCTGGGACCTTCTCTGGGGTACATCTTTCATAGGAATAGCGATATCTGGTTGCTCGTTGGTTCGGTGCCATTGGTCCCATTCCTCTGGTACTGGATTGGCCTATGGATCGATAGGCGATTGGGATTCGTGGGTCAACCACCACCCCGGCGGCGCTTTCCGCGCATCCTCGTGGAAATGACCTTCGTCCTTTCTTTACTCGGCCTCTTTATGTCGGCGGTAGTCGTGGGGCATTGTGTTTTCTATGAGTATCATTATGTGCGAGACTTTGTCGGCGGAATCTCGGCAGGAGGCTGGGCGGTTCTTCTCATCGTCGTGACCCGGTCGATTCTCCGGCGGTCGGGTCTGTCCTTGCCACGAGAATCCCGAGTATAGATCCCCCGTGGCTTGTCCGGAGTGCGAATTACCGAATTGAGCCGGCGCATGCGACAATATCTGGAGGAAGTGGCCTCCAAATTTGGTATAAATGAAACACGAGGTAACAACGATGAGAACGTTTTCCGCATATGTCGAGTGGGACCCGGAGACTAAGCTCTATGTGGGAGTAATCCCGGGTATTCCCGGCGCCCATACACAGGGAGCAAGTTTGGACGAGCTTCAGGGGAACCTAAAAGAGGTTCTGGAATTGTGTCTTGAGGAATATAAGGGCTCGCTCGACGACCTCCCCCGCTTCGTGGGCCTCCAGCAAGTTGAGGTGGCCGTGTGAGGCGCCTCCCGATTGTGGGTTTTCGCCAGCTCGAAAGAGTTCTTGTTCACCTCGGTTTTCAGGCTGTTCGCCAGAAAGGCAGCCACGTCTTTTACCGTCATCCCGATGGCAGAACGACGACTGTTCCCAACCACTCTGGAAGAGATCTCGCCCGTCCCCTCATCCGCGAAATTCTTCGTGAAATTGATCTCCCGACAGAGGAGTTCCGAAAACTAGTGGAACAGTGACTCACCATTACCCGGAGGTCCGCGTGCCCGAATTCAAACCCTTCGTCCCGCACGACTCTACTGAACGTGAATTTACCCTCAAGGCCGTTCTGGCTGGCATTATCATGGCGGCGATTTTTGGGGCGGCCAACGCCTACCTGGGCATGAAAGCCGGGCAGACCGTGGCGGCCACGATTCCCGCCGCGGTGCTTGCCATTGCGCTTTTCCGCCTGCCGTTTTTCCGCGGCGGCGTGTTGGAGCAGAACCTGACGCGCACCGCGGCCTCCGTGGGCGAGGCGCTGGTGGCGGGCGCCATCTTTACCATTCCCGCCTTCATGATGGTCAACGTGGGTGGCCAGCGCCTGTGGACCGACCTTCGCAGCCACTTTTGGACGGGCACGCTGATTCTCCTTGCGGGCGGGCTGCTGGGCGTTTTCTTCATCATCATCCTGCGCCGGCCGCTATGCGTGGAGTCGGATTTGCCCTTTCCGGAAAGCACGGCCAGCGCCGAAATCGTCAAGGCCGGCCAAAAGGGCTCGACCGACGCCCCCAAGTATATTTTCGGAGCGATGGGGCTCGGCGCTATTTTGCAATTGCTCAAAGATGAAAAGGGCTTTCAAGTTTTCCAGGACTCCGTGAGCTTCTTCTGGGCTTTCCCCAAGTCGGTGGTGCAATACTTCGGCTATCAAAAGGAACTGCTCGGCAAAGTTGATTATGCCGGGGGCGTCGCTTTTGCCACACCTTCCGCATCGCCGGCGCTAATCGGCATTGGCTACATCATCGGCCCGCGCCTCGCGGCCATCAACTTTTCCGGCGGAGTCATTGCCTGGCTGGTGCTGATTCCCTTGGTGCTTTTTATCGATCCGGAGCTTCCTCACCGTGTGGGCACGACGACGGCGGGCGGCATTGCGCCTTGGGACCTGGTGAGTTACACGGTTTGGTACAACGTGGTGCGGCCTATCGCGGTGGGAGCGATGCTGGTGGGCGCGGCTTACACGCTCTATAGCATGCGCGAGTCGATCCTGCGGTCCATCAAAGGTGCGTTCCAGGCCGCGGAGGCGACTGGCGAAGGCGGCGCGGTGCGCACGCGGCTCGACACCGACATCCCTATCAAGTGGATCATCGTTTCTATCGCCGCCCTGCTGGTTCCTATCACCATCATCTACTACTATTTTGCGCACAGTTGGGCTGCGGCGCTGGTGGCGGCGGTGGTAATGACCGTCACCGGTTTCTTCCTCTCCGCCGTGGGCGGCTACCTGGTGGGATTGGTGGGTTCGTCGAACCAGCCAGTGTCTGGGCTCACGCTCGCGGCCCTGGTGGTCGCAGCCCTCATGATGGTGATCATTGGGGTCAAGGGACTGGGCGGCGTCGCCGCGGTGCTGGGCGTGGCGTCGGTGGTTTGCTGCGCGTGCTGCGTTTCCGGCAGCCTCATTCAGGACCTGAAAGCCGGGTACCTGCTGGGCGGCACGCCCTGGAAGATGGAAGTGGTGGAAATCCTGAGTGTCATCGCGGTTTCATTTTTCCTGCTGCTGCCCATCATTGCGCTTCACGAAGCGAATCTTTCCAGCGGCGGGATCGGCGGGCGTGAACTGCCCGCGCCACAAGCCGGCCTGATGGCGCAACTCGCCCAAGGCATCGTGGGCGGGCAGATGGCCTGGGGGTTGCTGATCATCGGCTGCTTATTCGGTATATCGCTGGTGATGATTGGAGCACCTTCGCCCATGCTGATCGCGGTCGGAATGTACCTGCCGCTGGAAACCTCGGGCGCTATCTTCCTGGGCGGCGTGATGAAATGGGTCGCCGATCAATGGGCTGCGCGCCGCAAACTGGAGGGAGAAGAGAAAAGCAAATTTGAGGAGCGGGGCACCTTGCTCGCCTCGGGCTTCATCGCCGGTGAAGCTATCACCGGTATATTGCTGGCCGCGCTCTTCCTGACCGGCGTCAAGTCAATTACCCACGTCTTCACCGGCCAGGATGTTTTCGCCTTCGTCGAGCGCTGGGGCGGATGGATTTCGCTGGCCGCCTTCGCCATCATCGCCCATGTGTTGATTCGCGTTCCGGTGGAAGAATCCACGAGCCCGAAGGGGTGAGGCGGTCGCGTAGCACCCTCCTCCTCGGTCGTGAGAAATCCGGGCTAACCTTCAGCTTCGCCTCTGGAAAAGCTGCATCACGGGGCCTCCGCCACGGAGGCGTTGTAAGTGCGAGGCGGCTCGCTTGCCTGGGGGTGCGGCACGGTTTGAGGCGAAGAGGCGCGTACTGCCGGAGCGGGCTGAGGTCCAAAGTGGTGCCACTGGCCGTCTCCCACGTAGGCGGTGCGCGTCACCGGCGAAGTGCTCCTTTGGGAATACGTCACCGGATTTGGCCCAGGCCGAACTGGGTCGGGTGCGTACGCAATTGGGCCGTACCCGGAAATACGGCAATCGTACGGACCATAGGGATAGCACGGGGAGGACGAGTAGTAAGGATAGTACGAGTAGGAGGGATATCCCCACGCTCCGTAATAGCCATAATACGCTCCAGGCCAGTAGGCCCAAGACCCCCAGCCTAACCCGAAGCCAAACCTATATCCCCAGCCGCCCCGGTAGCCGTAACCATACCCATATCCCCAGCCACCGTAACTGCCTCGATAACCTCCGTAACCACCGCGAAAGCCTCCACCACCATAGCCGCCGCGGAATCCCCCACCGGCGAAGCCGCCATGGAAACCACCCCCACCCCTGCCACCACCGCCGCCATGTCCTCCCCCACCGCGTTGGGCCCAGGCGTTGGCGCCTACGGCAAGTGCCAACGACAATAAAATGATATGCAATCTGCGCATGTGCCCCTCCTGATTACAAGGGTAGCACTCTCGATGGGACGAAACAAGCGGACCAGCGCGGTGCGGCATTCGGGCGCCAATCTCCATGTCCAGCCGGGGCGATCCTGCGGCTGGAGCCTCGGGTGCTAAGAGAGTTGATCCCCTCTTTCAGTGATGGCAAGCACGAGCGAAGTGGTCGTAGCCATGGGCTTCGACGGGCAGCGTCTTGCCATCCGGGGTGACCATGTTGATCCCTCGTGAGGCGCGGATTCCTCCGATGCAGTGAAGGGGGATTCTGCCAAAGTGGCGAGGGATCTTTGCGGCGTTGGCCGCTGAGACGGTGAAAAGCAATTGGTAGTCTTCACCGCCGTGAAGCGCCAACCGCAGGGCGTCCTCGGCATCGGGAATGGGAGGGGTGGGGACCCGATTTGCCAACAAACTCGCTCCGACACCACTGGCGTCGCAAAGCCGGGGAAGATCGATGGAAAGGCCATCGCTCACGTCCATGAGCGCGCTGGCCAGACGGTGCGCGGAAAGAAATCTGCCCAGGGCGCATTGGGGCTGAGGAAAAAGATGAGCGCGAAGGGCCACCCGCTCCACGGGTTTTCGAATCCGGCTCCGCGACCGCAACAAGCGCAGTCCCAGCGCGGCCATGCCCAGGCGCCCACTGACGAAAATCCAGTCTCCAGGCTTGGCGCCCGAACGGCGCAAAGCGCGGCCACGCGGGACTTCGCCAGCCACGATTACGTCGACCGTGGTGGGGCCATTGACGACGGCAGTGTCACCGCCAATGACGACCGTGGCAAATCGCCGGGCGAGAACGAACAAGCCATCAAAGAAACCTTCCAACCACGCTCGCCCGGTGCTCCGCGATGCGGCCAGTGAAATCAAGGCGTAACGCGGCGTTCCCCCCATCGCGGCGATATCGCTTAAAGAACGCGCCAGCGCCCGATGCCCAACCGCTTGCGGGGGGTGAAGGGTGGAGGTGAAGTGCACACCCTCGATCGACATGTCGGTGGTAAGAATCAGTTCTCGCCCGGGCGTGACAGCCACCAGTGCGGCGTCATCGCCAATGCCCAGGGTAAGGCCCGCCACCCGGCGAGGGGTCCGGCGGCGTATCCAGGTGATGAAGTCCGCTTCGCTTTTGAATAAGGACTTGTCGCGCATGAAATGCTCGAAATGAGAGCCCGCCAGACTCTCCGCTTTCCATCTTAGCCTAAACTTCAAAGGGAGGGGAGGAATCGTCCTCGGGAATTTAGGTTGGGGGTCCAAGACCGCGCTTCGAGAATGAATGTGCATCAGAACCGAATTCTTTCGAGCCCAAGCATTCCATATCTCGCGCATGGCCGAGACAACTGTGGGAAGATGTCACAGGGCAGTCGCGATTAATAGTCTAGCCGGACTAAGAATCAGCCGTTTCCGACCCAATCGGCGAGGAAGGCTTAGGACACGTGTTATATTCGCTTGACAATCGATGTGATATTCAATACGATGCACCCGGTATTTCTAATACGGTTCATGCAATATTCATTTCTAGCCCTTTGTCTGGTAACTCACGTGGGGCAACAAGCTACGAATTAATCTATTTTGGGTGAACTAATAAATGGATAAGAAGTTTTATACTTTCCTGATCTTCCCGGGCACGCACGGGGAGCTCCATAAGATCCGTCTTCCATTTTATGTAGTCCATTTGGTGTTGGCGTTCAGTGTCGTGGGAATTATGGCGATCGCCGCGTTGGCCAACAGTTATGCTCGGATGTTACTGAAAGTTTCGAATTACAACAATCTTCGGACAGAGCGAGAAGCCCTCAAGACGCAGAACCGAAGCCTGGAAAACGCCGTCACCACCACCAATGCAAAGTTGGACTCCTTGCAATCATTAGCCACGGAAGTTGCCTTGACATACGGTTTCGGCGAAGCCCGTCGCCCGCGTTTTCCCGAGGCGGCGATGGCGCTTGCGACGCAGACCAATTCCACTCTTGAATCCAGCTACCGAGCTTCCCTTTACGCCTTCAATTTGATTCGGAATTCTTCCCTTGTTCCTTCCCGACAATCCCCCGCGCTGGGGTTCGTCCCCACCGCAGATTTTGGGCGTGAAACCGTGCCCTCCATCTGGCCGGTTCGAGGGCGGATCACGGCGGGCTTTGGCCAGCGCTTGGATCCTTTCAGTGGAGAAGGCGTCTTCCATTCTGGAGTGGATATTTCCACCTCGTATGGCACGCGCGTCGAGGCCGGCGGTGATGGCATCGTCATGCAAGCGGGGTGGGATTCGGGCTACGGTAACGAGATCATTGTGGATCACGGATATGGGATGACGACCAAATACGGGCATCTCAGCAAGATTTTTGTCGTCGTGGGCCAGGAAGTAAAACGCGGGCAGGTTATTGGCGCCGTGGGAATGACCGGCAGAACGACGGGTCCACATCTGCATTACGAAGTGATTGTCAACGAAACCCCTGTAAACCCGATGAAATACTTGCACGAGTAACCGGAGACCTGCGCACATCGTCTTCATCGTCACGGTGTCCGTGAAGGGCGGCGCGGACGGATCAATCTCTGGCGGAGGGTCGTAGCACGGGTGGCCCTGATGTAAAGCCCGTGAATTTGTGCGCCGGTTCCCGTAACTACAAACAAGCAAAGGGTTTCGGAGAATTAAGAGGTAAGGTTGGTGTTGGGGGGGTAGAGAATCCAGGGAACCCTGTGTTTTGGCAGCCGAAAGAATCTGCGGGTTTTCCTTGCAATTTGCCTGCCGATTAGTATAATTATAAGTTTGCAGCGGCTGGCGTAGCTCAGCCGGTAGAGCATCTGATTTGTAATCAGAGGGTCGGGGGTTCGAATCCCTTCGCCAGCTCCAGTTTGAGTGCAGTCAGTCGCAAGAAATCTGGTAAGCGGTCGCCGGTCGGTAGATTCGGGAGCGGGTTTACCAAATCTGGATTATTCAGTATTGCGCGGGCTTGCAGGTGTGGCCGCGCCCAACCGAATTCTTGACCCACTTGGCTCAAATGGAACCGGTTCTCGGGGCTAAGCATAAGACTGTGCCCGCGCTTGCCAGGGTGCTTGGAAGGATGAAGCAGATCGGACAGGTGGCTGAGTGGTCAAAAGCAGCAGACTGTAAATCTGCCGACCCCTGTGGTCTACGGAGGTTCGAACCCTCCCCTGTCCACCAGTTTGGAACTCGAAATTGGAAATTCGGAACTCGGATGATCTCGAAAATTTGGAGCGCCACGCGAGCTTCGAGTTGCGAAGAGGGGCGGGAGTAACTCAGTGGTAGAGTCACAGCCTTCCAAGCTGTTGGTCGCGGGTTCGATTCCCGTCTCCCGCTCCATTAGAGCAGTGACAAGTGACGAGTGGCAAGTGACGAGCAGCCAGAAGCCCTATTGCAGGTATTTAGCTCGTCCCGCTTCACTCATCACTCGTCACTGCTCTTAGGGGCCGATGTAGCTCAGTTGGTAGAGCACGTCCTTGGTAAGGACGGGGTCAGCGGTTCAATTCCGCTCATCGGCTCCAGGGTTTTGAGGCGCGGCGCGATCTGCGCCGCCGGTAGGCAGTGGTTCTGCTCAGCGGGAGATGGCGTAAGACGAAGGATGCTCCCCGGCGGAAGGTCTCGATGACCCGGCTCCTGTGCTTCACGGGAGGGGGGCGAGACGCCACAAATACATTGCACGGACGGAGCTCTAAACCTATGGCCAAGGAAAAATTTGATCGGTCGAAGCCGCACATGAATGTGGGGACGATTGGGCACATCGATCACGGCAAGACGATGTTGACCTCGGCGATCACCAAGGTATTGGCGAAGGGGAATCCGAA
>Ga0326728_10005597_pt1 | contig 34925 bp, 37 predicted proteins | sample MB3enrmetagenome_FD_207602 | JGI IMG/M metagenome (GOLD analysis project Ga0326728, IMG submission 207602) | Lab enriched peat soil microbial communities from McLean, Ithaca, NY, United States - MB31MN | ecosystem: Environmental > Terrestrial > Soil > Wetlands > Peat | place: USA: New York...
GGCGAAACCGGTGCCGCCGAACATGACGTAGTGAAAGTGTCCGACGATGAAGTAGGTGTCGTGCAGGTGCACGTTGACCGCCAGTGCGCCCTGCATGATGCCCGTCAACCCGCCGATGGAGAACAGGAAGATGAACGTGAGCGCGTAGAGCATCGGCGGCTGGAAGTCGATCGAGCCCTTGTAGAGGGTCGACACCCAGTTGAACACCTTGATGGCGCTGGGGATGGCGACCAGAAAGGTAAGCAGCGAAAACACGAAGCTCGCCATGTCGCTGATGCCGCTGGTGAACATGTGGTGCGCCCAGACGAGCGATCCCAAAGCCGCGATCGCGATCGAGGAGTAGGCGATGAAGCGGTAGCCGAAAATGGTGCGGTGCGCGAACGTCGGGATGATCTCGGTAATCGCGCCCATCGCCGGCAGGATCATGATGTAGACCGCCGGGTGCGAGTAGATCCAGAAGAGGTGCTGGTACAGCAGCGGGTCGCCCCCCTTCGCCGGGTCGAACACCCCAATACCGAAGAACCGCTCCAGGATGACGAGCAGGAGAGTGATGCTGACGATCGGCGTCGCGAGGATCTGCACCCAGCCGGTGGCGTACAGCGACCAAGCGAACAGCGGCATCCGATGCCAGAACATTCCCGGCGCCCGCAGCCGATGAATGGTGGTGACGAAGTTGATGCCCGTCAGGATCGAGGAGAATCCCAGGACGAAGGCCGCAAACACCGCAAGTGGGACGTTAGTGCCGGTGCGGATGCTGTAGGGGGCGTAAAACGTCCACCCCGTGTCCGGCGGCCCGCTGCCCGTGAACAGCGCCGCGAGCGCCAACACCGCCCCAGTCACAAAGAAGTACCAGGAGAGGAGATTCAGCCGCGGCAAGGCCACGTCCTTCGCTCCGATGAGAATCGGCAAGAAGAAGTTGCCGAACACCGCCGGCAGCCCCGGGATCACGAACAGAAAGATCATGATGACGCCGTGCACGGTGAACATGGCGTTGTAGGTCTGCGGCTGCATGATGGTGGGGCCCATGGTGAGCTGTTCGAGGCGCATGAGAACGCCGATGGTGACGCCCACCAGGAAGAAGCTCATCATCAAGACGAGATAGAGGATACCAATGCGCTTGTGATCGGTGGACAGGATCCACGCGCGCAGCCCTCTCCCGCCCGCCTCGAGATAGCTGGGCTCTTCACGCAGAACGTGTGCGGCCATCGCGGTCATGATGATACCCCTTCCGTGCGGCGCCTGCCCTTGAACAGCACGACCGCAGCGAAAACGGCGGCGCCCAGGAGCGTGACAGAGCCCGCGATCCGGGTGATGTTCACGACGTACTTGTGACCTGCTGGGTCATAGCTGTAGCAGAAGCTGAGGGCCTTGCTGATCGTCGGCCGCACCAGACCACTCTTGGCTTCATCGAGCGCCATCTGCAGATCGAAGGGCAAGTAGGTGATGCCGTACATGTAGCGTGTGACCTTGCCCTGCGGCGACAGGATGATCAGCGCCGCGGGATGGAGGAAGGTGTCCCCCTGGCGCTTGAACTTGAAGCCGACGGCGTCCGTCAGTCTTTTCGTGCTGGCTGCGTCACCGGTGAGAAAGCGCCACGCCAGCGGCGGGAAGGGGCGCTTCATCAGCTTGAAATAGTTGGTCCTCTTGTTTGCGGCAACCTCGGGGGTGTCCGCAGGATCGAAGCTCACCGTAATCACCTGAAAATCCTTGCCGGGCTGCAGCTGAATCTGGTTGAGCGTGCGCGTGAGGTCGTTGAGCTGAGGCGTGCAGACCCCGGCGCAGCGAAAATAGTTGAGCGTCAGCACGGTCGGCTTGTCGATGAGCGCCTGCAACGATACCTTCTGGCCCGTCTCGTCATTGAGCTGCAGATCCAACGGGACCGTCGCCCCGAGCTTCTCGTCGATGGCGACCTCATCCGCGGCCCGCGCTGTCCGCGCGGCGGATAGCAGCAGCATCCAGAGCGAGAGCAGGAGAATACTGCACATCGCTGTGGTTCTCATGACGTTCCTTCCCGTTGTGGTTGCGAGTGAGTTGCAGTGAGCAGAGCTTCGTACAACGCTTGCCACTCCTGCGGGCTCAACGTCGCAATGGATACGGCGAAGCCGTTGGCCGGAGTTCCGGGCACCACGGCGGCCGCAAGTGCTGCAACGCTTTGCCGCCACGACGCTGATCCTGCCAGCATCCGCGCGGCGCGGGCGTTGTCCACAACGCTTCGGGCAAAAAGCTGAGCGCCGGCATCATCCGCAGCTCTTGCGGGCGCGGACAGGGCCGCGGGCGCGACGTACTCCGCCTCGAGCTTCGCCATCGCCATGCTCACCGGGATCTTGTTGGGCACTTTCTCTCCAGCTGATGCAAACCGCTTGGCAAGGGCATCGAGCGCAGCTGGGTCATCCGGGCCGTGCGGAAAGGCGCCGAGAGACTGCACGTAGTGGTCGAGCGCCATGCGATCACGCGCGCCCAGATAGTCGTACGAGGCCATGCCGGTGCCCTTGATTCCTTCCGTAAGCGTCTTGTAGATCTCCGTCAACCGATAGCCGTTGGTCCAGCCGTTCGGCTGGGTGAAGTTGCGCGGCCGCGGATTCAGCGTGACCGCAGCCGGGCCGTTGCCTTCTCCGGTTGGTCCATGGCAGGGGGTGCAGTTTCGCTCGAATAGGGTCTGGCCACGGCTGAGCAACTCGGGGTTAGCCGTCATCACAGTTTTGGGATCAACGGGCGGCAGCACGTAGCCTCTCTCCGGCGGGTACTCGGTGGGGTCGAGCCAGCCCGTCTCGCCCTCTGGCCCCACCACGGCTGGCGCTGCCGGCGGCTTGTTGGCGTTGCGCAGACCGGGCACGACAATCAGCGCGAACAGCGCAAAGATCGTGATCGCCCCAATCGCCACCAGATAGGTGGAGACCAGGCGGCGCAATTCCTCGGGGCTGACGTATTGCTCGATCACAGCCGGAACTCCAGACCCTCTTGCAGCAACGGATCGCCAACAGGCATGTCTGCTCCGCTCCGCATGGCCCGTTGCACCCACAGTAGCGTGAGCCCGAGGAAGCACAAGGCGAAGCTGATCTCCGGCCAGGACAACGGCGGACTCGTCCCCACCACCGGCAGAACGAGCCAGTAGAGATCGAGGAAATGCGCCGCGAGCACCAGCATCGCTACCCAGCGCAGACCGCGAGGATCGCCTTTCCTGCCCCGCGGGATGAGGGCGAAGAACGGGACCAGGAAGTGCACGATGGCCAGCAACAGGACCACGTTGAGCCACGGGCCCTCGATGCGCTGCTTGTACCAGAAGATCTCCTCGGGCATGTTGCCGTACCACATGAGCAGATACTGCGCGAAACCGATGTAGGACCAGAACACGGTGAACGCGAACATGAAGCCGCCCAAGTTGTACAGATGGTCGTCCGTGACCCCCGGCAGGCGGCCGTGCTCTACCAGATAAATGACGACGAGCGCGCTGGCGCCGAGTCCCGCGAGAAACGTGCCGGCAAACAGGTAGACGCCGAAAATATCGCTGTACCACTCGGGTTCCAGGCTTGAGATCCAGTCAAACGCCACCAGTGTAATCGTTAGCCCGAAGATCACCATGAACACCGGGGCGAAACGTCGGGCGCGCACGGAGAAGGCGGGGTCTCTCGTCTGGTCCTGCTTCATGGAGCCGCCGACCAGGATTCTGTAGGCGAGCCCCCACAGCGCGAAACAGACCACAACCCGGATCACAAAAAACGGCACGTTGAGCCACGGCGCCTTGCCGGCGATCGCCGGGTGGAGGGCTCCCTCCGGTCGCGCCCACGGGTACAACACCGGCAGTGACAACAGCGCGATCAGCGCCATGGGCGCGGCGAGCACGACGAGCCCGGAGAGGCGCTCGGGCGCGCGCCGGATCGGCACGCTCCAGCGGGCGCCGACGAGATGGCCGAGCGCCACGATGAACAGGGATCCCAACCCAATCGTCAGCACGAACAGGAACCACAGCAGCCAGTTTGCCCAGAACCGCTCAGGGCTCACACCAAAGAGCGCCGCGACCACGCCAACCGCTCCGAGTGCAGCCAGGATCCACGCCAGTGTCGGACGGGGGCTCATTGGAAATCCTCGTCGCGGGCGTTCTGCGCCCGCTGCAACACGCGCACGTAATGCACCACCGCCCAGCGCTCCTCCTCCGTGAGGTCGGCGGCGTAGGACGGCATGGCGTTCTTTCCCTTCATGATGACGTGGTAAATCTTGCCGTCCGGGTAGTCTCGAATGGTTTGCGCCTGGAGATTGGCCGGCTTGGCGCCGTACGCGGACGTTAACGTGGGCGTACCGGTGCCGAGCAGACCGTGGCACACGGCGCAGTGCTGGTTGTAGACGGTGCGGCCCTCCTGCAACACCGGCTGTGTCCTCGGCAGAGGGTTGGCGAGTCCCGCAGCTTCCTCCTGCGTCGCGATGAGATAGGGCAGGTGGCCGCGGACGACGGTGCCGTCAACCGGAAGCTGCATCCCATGGCCATCCTTGAAGAAGGCGCTCGCCTTCTGCGGGTTGAGCTTCGGCTGATCTTCCATGTGCACCATCGGCGGCAACACCGGGAACAGCTTGATCACCCAGTACATGGCGTAGCCCGCAACCACACATGAGGCGAAGATGCCCATGGCTGTCCGGGTCATGAATTGCAGCGGTGCGAGTTCTCGCTGAAAGGGCAAGACTTCCAGGGCTGTGGCACCCGCCGTCGCCAGCGCCGTCTTGGCCGCTTCCACGTCGAGGGCTTCGCCCTCCGCCTCGATCGCGAGGCCGAACTTGTCGCGCGTGACGGCGGCTATGGCTTTCGAAGTCAGCAGCGGATGGCCGAAGAACGGCAGCCGGTTCATCAAAAACAACATCCCCAGCCCCGCGGTGAAGGTGGCAAAGAGAACGGTGACTTCGAACATGATGGGAACGAACGCCTGCCACGAGAACAGCGCCTTGCCGCCAACCACGATCGGGTAATCGACGGCCGTCATCCACCACTGAAAAAAGAGCGCGGTCACGGCCCCGAGCATTCCCGCCGCCAGCACCATGCCGGCGAGCGGCGAGCGGCGCAGGCCGAGGGCGGCATCAATGCCGTGCACCGGGTACGGGGTGTACGCCTCGACGCGGCCGAGCTTGCGAGCCCGAACCGGTGGAATCGCCTGCAGCAGCTCCTCGGCGCTGTCGAACAGACCGACGACCGCGAAGACCCCGTCACTCATGGCGGCCTCTACCGTGCGCCGGCTGCGCGCCGGGCAGGATCACTTTCATCTCGGAGGTGGCGATCACCGGCAAGACGCGCGCAAAGAGCAACACCAGCGTGAAGAACAGCCCGAAGGTCCCGAAGAGGATGCCGAAGTCGACCAGCGTCGGTTTGTAGATGTGCCAGGAAGACGGCAGGTAGTCCTGATGCAACGACACCACGATGATGACGAAGCGTTCGAGCCACATGCCGACGGTCACCCCAAGTGATACGAAGAGCATGCCGATGTAACTGCGGCGGACGCGGCGCGACCAGAGCAGCTGCGGGATGAGCACGTTGCAGCTGATCGTGAGCCAGCCGGCCCAGCCGTACGTGCCCGAGATGTACTGCAGGAAGATGTGATGCAGATACTGGTCCATGCTGTACCAGGCGGTGAACCCTTCCATCAGATAGGCGTACCCCATCAGGCACGACATCGCGAGGATGATCTTGTTCATCACGTCCAGGTGATATGCCGTGATGAGGTTCTTCAGGTCCATCGTCTCCCGGACGACGACGAGCACCATGACCACCATGGCGAAGCCGGCGAAGATCGCGCCCGTGACGAAGTACGGTGGGAAGATGGTCATGTGCCAGCCGGGCACCAGCGAGACGGCGAAGTCGAACGAGACGACGCTGTGCACCGAGAGCACCAAGCCGGTCGCCAGGCCGGCGAGGAGCAGGTAGGCCTTCTCGTACTGCTGCCAGTGCGAGGCGGCGCCCCGCCAGCTGAGGCTGAACACGGTGTAGAAGAACCGGCGGATCCCGCTCTGCGTCCGGTCTCGGAGTGAGGCGAGGTCGGGGACGAGGCCGAGGTACCAGAACATCAAGGAGACGGAGAAGTACGTGCTAACCGCGAAAACGTCCCACATGAGCGGCGAGCGGAAGTTGGTCCAGATGCCGCGCTGATTGGGGTACGGGAGCAACCAGAACGCCACCCAGGGCCGCCCGACGTGAATGAGCGGGAATATCGCGGCGCACATGACGGCGAAGATGGTCATGGCCTCGGCGTATCGGGCGATGGCGTTGCGCCAACGCGAGCGGAACAAGAGCAGGATCGCCGAGATCAACGTGCCGGCGTGACCGATCCCCACCCAGAACACGAAGTTGATGATGTCGAAGGCCCAGAAGACGGGACTCGTGTTTCCCCACACCCCGATACCCATGTAGAAGGTGTATCCGATCAAGCTGAAGCCCAACGTCATCAGCATGGACGTGAAGGCGAAGGCCAAATACCAGGCGGCCGGCGGCTTCCTGGCGGGATACTGCAACACCTGATCGTCGAGACTGCCGAGGGTGACCGGCCCCTCGAACAAAGTCGGGGGCTGTAGAGCTTCTGGCAGCAACACGGCTTCAGATTGCATCCGTTCCCCCACTACCGACTGGATTGGTCACACCGGCGAGATAGGTCACCGCCGGTCGGACGCCCAATTCCGCCAGCACGTGATAACCGCGCTGGCTCCGGCTCAATCTGGACACCGCACTGTTCGGATCCTTCAGGTCACCGAAGACGATCGCTTCGGCGGGACAGGCGGCGGCACAAGCGGGTGTGATCTCGCCGTCGCGGATCGGCCGCGTCTCTGCCTTGGCCCGCAAGCGGACGTTCTCGATGCGCTGGACGCAGAAGGTGCACTTCTCCATCACGCCGCGCGGCCGCACCGTGACCTCGGGGTTGTACACCAGGCGGGTGGCCTCCGGCGTCGCCCCGGTGAAATCCAGGAAGTTGAAGCGGCGGACCTTGAACGGGCAGTTGTTGGCGCAGTAGCGGGTGCCCACGCAGCGGTTGTAGACCATCTGGTTCAAGCCGTCGCTGCTGTGCGTGGTGGCGTTGACCGGACACACGTTCTCGCAGGGAGCGTTGTCGCATTGCTGGCAGAGCATTGGCTGGTGGAGCACGCGCGGGGCCTCCGCATCGCCTTCGTAGTAGCGATCGATGCGGATCCAGTGCATCTCACGCCCTTTGAGAACCTGCTCCGGTCCAACGGTGGGAACGTTATTCTCCGACTGGCACGCAATGACGCAGCCGCCGCAGCCCACGCACGCCGAGAGGTCGATCGCCATCCCCCACTTGTGTTCCGGAAAGCGCTGCTCGGGGTAGAGTGTCGGGAGATCGGACTCTTCCCGTCGGTGTTTGCCGTACTCCGCTAGAGTGAAGCTGCGGACGATGTCGCGGCCTTCCATCGTCTGATGCGTTTGCGTCATCGGGAGGGCCGCACGCTTACCGGTTGTAGTCAAGGCTGCACCGACGCGAAGGCTCGAAGCCCGGGAAGTCTCGTCGAGCAAGGGGTAGAGGTTCACGCCAACGCCCTGCGCTACCGAGAGCGCGTCTCGCCCATAGCCAAGGGCGGCGCTCACGACTCCCGGCGCCTGGCCGGGCTGAACGAGCACGGGGATCTCGACGCTGCGCCCACTCACTTGCAGCAGCGCCACATCTCCGTCTGTGAGGTTCAATCGCTGGGCATCCGCCGGGGAAACCGCAACCGGGTTCAACCAGGTCACCCTGGTGATGGGATCCGGGAGTTCCTGAAGCCAGCCGCTGTTCGCGTAGCGGCCGTCGTAGACGCCCACTCCTGGGCGCAGCACGAGGTCGAAACCTTCCGTGGCCGGGGCAGCAGCCTTGGTCGCCCCCTGCTCGATCGCAGCCACCTGCAGCGTTCGTGTTGGCCGCGGTTGCGCCGGGCGCTTCAAGATGCCGTCGTGCAAGGCGGCGCTCCAGAAAGCCTCGAAGGGCACCGGGCTATCTGCGGGAAATACCTCTTTCTGCCAGCGCGCCCTCAGGTACTCGTGATAGTCGGCGGGAACCACACCACCCAGCGCGCGTACGAGATCCAGCAGTGCGTCTTCGCCCTGTTTCGTATCGTAGAGAGGACCGATCGTGGGCTGCTGCAAACTCAGCAAATCCGCTGAAGCTTCGTAGTCACCCCAGGCTTCGAGCCAGTGGTGCTCGGGGAGCACAACCTGACATGCTCTAGCCGTTTCGTCCGGATGCAGACCGACAAAAACCTTCGTCGGCACCGCCGCGACCGCGGCTCTCCAGAGACTCGAGTCGGGATAGAAGTACGCCGGGTTCACCTCCCAGAAGATGGCGGCGGGGTAACGCGCCGACTTCATGTCACCGATATGCTGCTCCACCTCTGCAAACGTGCACACATCGACCGGCGCCGGCGCGAAGGCGGTCTCCACCGTCTGACCTTCCGCCCCGAGCATCGTGTTGAGTAAGTGTGCGGCGATGTGGGTCTCCACCGATGCGCTCGGCCCAGCCAGCATTAGTGCCGTCCTTCCTGCTCTCGCAAGATCGGCTGCCAAGGCGTGGAGGAGCGCTGCCGGAATGCGCAGCTCGCCGGCCTGCCTGTCGAGGTCGAAAGCTGCGAGGGTCTCGGGCTTCAGGCCCGCAGGCAGCGCGACGCCGTGCTGCTCACTGAGTGTGCGTGCCAGCGCGAAGCCAACGGCTGCGGCGCGCGACGGCCGGATCGCGAAGCGATGGTCGGCTTTGGCGCCGGTGACGGACATACCGCCCTCGAACATCCACAGGCGATTCATGCGGTCGTGCGGTCCGCTCACGCGCCGCCACGCGGCGAACTCGCGGACCGCAATTGGCGCATTGGGATCGGTGCCGAGGAAATCGTTGTCGAAGGAGACCACCACGTCGGCGCGATCGAACCGGTACCGGGGACTCACAGCCGCACCGAAGGCAGCCATGGCGGCGGCACGCTCGGCGTGTGGAGCGAGCGGTTCAATGGGCACGTGGACCAGCGCCGGAAGGACACGCTTGAAATCTTCGATTAGCGCGCGCCGCGTCGGGGACAACACGGCACCGGTGAACAAGATCACCGGCTTGCCCGCGTCCCTTGCCCCCTTCAGCGCCGCAAGGACTTTCGCCTCGGCTTGCTCCCAGCTGACGGGCTGTCCATCGACGAGCGGTTGCCGCAAACGGTCCGGATCGTACAGGCGCAGGATGTCGGCGATGGTCCTGAGAGAAGTCTTGCCTCGAAAGTGCGGGTGCTCGTCGTTCCCCTCGATGTGGATCGGCCGTCCCTCGCGCGTCTTCACCAGGACGCTGTACGCCGTCATGCCTTCTTGGAACGTGCTGGCGTAGTGGTCGGCGATCCCGGGTACAACGCCCAGCGGCTTACGCGTGTACGGGACGATCGTGCCCCGATCGATTTTCGAACAGGCGGTGACGCCCGAGGCGAACGCCGCAGAGGCGCCGAGGAGGGCCAAAAAACGCCTCCGGGAGATTCCCTCCGGCGCCGTGTCGATCGGGTTCATCGGTTTCGTCTCCATCCCCTCGCTCGCTCACCGGTGGCAGGCGTTGCAGTGCTCGGCGCCGCGTTGGATCTTCGAGTTCGGCGGCAGGGCGTCGTGCGCATCGCGGTGGCAGCCGAGGCAGTTTCCCATGCGCATCGACATGTGCTGGTACGCGACGTCCATCGTCTGCACCTCACCGTGGCAGGTCTGGCAGGCGATGCCGCCGTTCACGTGCGGCCGGTGATCGAAATAGACATGATCCGGCAGCACGTGTATGCGCTCCCACTCGAGCGGCTGGCCGGAGTCGTAGATCGCGGTCAGCTTCTGGATGGCGGGGCTGTCGGTTTTGGTCACGCGATGGCAGTTCATGCAGGTCTCAACCGCGGGGACTCCCGCGAAACGCGAGCGGGTGGTCCCCGTGTGGCAGTACTGGCACGGGATCTTCATGGTCCCGGCATGCAGCTGATGGGAGTACGGGATCGGTTGCTCGGGAGCATAGCCGCGGGCAAAGCGGTCCGGCTGCGTCCACCAACCCACCGCCGTCACCGTCAGGAGAACCGCCGCCGCCCCGACCGGCAGGACGGTCCGCGCCATTCGATCGTACCGGTTCAGAGTGCAACCCCGCTCAACCACCGCACCCAACACCGCGAGAAGAAGTTGTAGGCAGAACGAGTGCGTGCGGCATCATCGCTCGATCCTATCGCTGATCCCTGTAGGCGCAAGGTAAGTTCCCGAACAGCCTAGGGAGTTTGCCGTCGGTCCTATCGAAACGCAAGCCCGTTACTCTCCGAATCAGGACACTCAGGACGGGAAACTGGCTGGATTGCTTTCGCCACCCATTCGCCTTAGGATCTGCGGCCCATGTGGCGGTGACGGTGGTGGAACGGCGCAACTATTTGGATGAACTGAATTCGGCACAGCGCGCCGCGGTGCGGTACGGGATCGGCGAGGCGGAGGTGCGACCGGGGCCGCCGTTGCTCATCATTGCCGGCGCCGGCTGCGGAAAGACGAGCACCCTCGCCCATCGCGTCGCCCATCTCCTGCTGCACGGCGCCGATCCGGAACGCGTGCTGCTGCTCACGTTCACGCGGCGCGCCGCCCAGGAGATGACCCGGCGGGCGCGGCACCTCTGCGCCGCAGCCTACTCGCCGGCGCGCGCGCAGGAGATCCGATGGGCGGGAACGTTTCATAGCATCGGCAATCGCTTGCTGCGTCTGTATGCCGCTGCGCTCGGGCTCTCTCCCTCTTTCACGGTGCTCGACCGCGCCGACTCCGAAGACCTCATGAACCTGGCGCGCGACGACCTGGGGCTTTCCAGGAACTCCAAACGCTTCCCCAAGAAGGGGACCTGTTTCGGCATCTACTCATACGTGACCAACACGCAGCGCCCGTTGCGCGAAGCGCTGGCGACGACGTTCCCCTGGTGCGGGATGTGGGCGGACGCGCTGCGCGCCTTGTTCCATGCCTACGTTGCCGCCAAGCAGGCGCGCAATGTCTTGGACTACGATGACCTCCTGCTCTACTGGCAGGCGATGATGGTGGATGCACGGCTGGCTGCAGCTGTGCGCGCGCGTTTCGATCACGTTCTGGTCGACGAATATCAGGACACCAACGCGCTGCAAGCGGCGATCTTGCTCGGGCTCAAGCCCGACGGGCGCGGCCTCACGGTCGTCGGTGATGAGGCGCAGTCGATCTACTCCTTTCGCGCCGCCACGGTCCGCAACATCATCGATTTCCCGGGCCGGTTCGACCCGCCGGCCACCGTGATGACGCTCGAGCAGAATTACCGCTCCACGCACGCTATCCTCACCGCCTGCAATGCCGTTATCGGGCTCGCGCGTGAAGGCTTTGCGAAGAGCCTGTTCTCGTCGCGACGCTCGCAGCAGCAGCCGATCCTAGTCACCGCAGAGGACGAAGCGGCGCAGGTGGAGTACGTCGTCGAACGCGCCCTGGAACACCGTGAGATGGGCATAGATCTGAAGCGCCAGGCGGTGCTGATGCGCGCCGCGCATCACAGCGATCAACTGGAGCTGGAGTTGGGGCGGCGGAACATCCCGTTCGTCAAATACGGCGGTCTCAAGTTCCTTGAGGCGGCACACGTCAAAGACGTGCTGGCGGTGCTGCGCTGGGCCGAGAATCCGCGCGACTCGCTCGCCGCCTTCCGTGTGCTGCAGCTGCTGCCCGGCATGGGGCCGGCCAACGCGCGCGCTGCGATGGAACACTTCGCGTTACGATCTTTCGATGCCGCGGCCTTGTCCGCCTTCGTTCCTCCCGCTGCCGCGGCTGAGGACTGGCCGAGCTTCTGCGGTTTGCTGCTGCGCTCATGTCAGGACGCGACGCCGTGGCCCGCGCAGATCAGCATGGTACGCGCTTGGTATCAGCCGCATCTGGAGCGCCTGTACGATGGCGCCCGCGTGCGCGCCAGCGACCTCGACCAGCTGGAACAGATCGCGGCCGCCTATCCTTCACGTGAACGCTTCCTCACCGAGCTGACCCTTGATCCGCCGGACGTGACCGGAGACGAAGCCGGCGTTCCGCACTTGGATGACGATTATCTGATTTTGTCGACGATCCACTCCGCCAAGGGACGAGAATGGGATGTCGTGTACGTGCTCAACGTTGCCGACGGCTGCATCCCGTCTGACATGGCCACGGGCAACCCGGAACAAATCGAAGAAGAGCGCCGCCTGCTCTACGTTGCCATGACCCGCGCCCGCGACCATCTCCACCTCATCCACCCGCTGCGCTTCTTCACCCGTGAGCAACATCGTTACGGCGACCACCACGTCTACGCACCGCGCACCCGCTTCATTCCGGATGAACTGTTGGAGTACTTCGAGCGCCGCAGCCACGGCCGCGTGCACCCGGAAGACCAGGGTGCAGAGAGTTGCGTGCAGCTCGACATCAACGCGCGGCTGCGTGCGCTCTGGAGCTGATCGACGCGAGCTCCTTTACGCTCTCCAGCCGAGGTGGTATCCGCCACGTGCGGTAAGCCCAACGGGAGGGACAGATGCCCTACGAGACGCTTCTGTATGAACGTGACGGCGCCGTGGCGACCATCACGCTGAACCGGCCGGAACGACTGAATACCATCGTGCCGCCCATGCCCGACGAATTGGAGCAGGCAGTGATCGAGGCGAACCGCGACGGTGCTGTGCGCGTCATCATCTTGCGCGGCGCTGGGCGGGCTTTCTGCGCCGGCTTCGATTTCTCCGACGACTTCGGCCACTTCAAAGACATGCTGTACACCGAGGGCCGCTGGGATCCGGGGAAAGATTTCATCGCGACCACGAGCGCATTTAGCAGCCCGGTCCCCAAGTTCATGAGCCTGTGGCACAGCCCGAAACCGGTGATCGCTCAGGTGCATGGCTGGTGTGTCGGCGGCGGCTCCGACATGGCGCTGTGCGCCGACATCGTCATCGCCGCTGAAGACGCGCAAATCGGCACGCCCTACTCGCGCATGTGGGGCTGCTACTTGACGGGCATGTGGCTCTACCGGCTGGGCTTGACGAAAACCAAGTGGCTGGCGCTCACCGGCGAAGCGCTGAGCGGAAGAGAAGCCGCCGACATCGAACTCATCAACAAAGCGGTGCCGTTCGCGCAGTTAGAGGACGAGGTACGCGCCTGTGCCGAACGTCTGGCCCAGATTCCGCTCTCGCAGCTGGCGGCCATGAAGCTCATCGTCAACCAGGCCTACGAGAGCATGGGGTTGCACAGCACCCAGCTCCTCGGGCCGATCCTCGACGGCTACATGCGCAACACACCGGACGCGCTGCGTTTCGTCGAGACCGCCGCGAAGCAGGGCGTCGCCGCCGCGGTCGCCGAGCGCGATCGGCCCTTCGGCGACTACAGCCAGGCGCCGCCGTCACGCCAGCCGAAGCGGGAGCACGTGATCCGGCCCGGGAAGCGCAAAAAGCATTAGTCCCCCGTCTTGTCTTGCGCCGCGTCTTTAAACTCTGGCCCTTACGTCTTACACTCCACGCCCCATGACCCGGATCGAAGAGGAGTTCCGTAGGCGGACGGCGAACTCCGCCGCGCGGGCACGCGCCGCCGAAGCGGTGATGCCGGGTGGCGACACGCGCGCCGCCGCTCACCACGCGCCGTATCCGCTGACGCTCGAACGCGGCGGGGGACCGTTCGTCTGGGACATCGACGGCCACCGCTATTTCGATCTCGTCGGCAACTACACCAGCCTGGTGCACGGCCATGCTTATCCGCCGATCGTGGAGGTGCTTCGTAGGGCCGCCGCATGTGGCACGGCATGGGCGGCGCGCTGTGAGGCGCAGATCGAACTGGCCGCGTTGCTCGTCGAGCGCGTCGCCTCGGTCGAGAAAGTGCGCTTCACCAACTCCGGCACCGAAGCGGCGATGTTGGCCATGCACATCGCGCGCGTGGCCACCGGCCGGCGCAAGATCTTGATGGCCCGCTACGGATACCACGGCTCGCAGGAGGATACCGAGATCGGACTCATGGGAGTGGAGGGGCCGAATACGTACTTGGCCGAGTTCGGCAACGTCGAGTCGTTCGAGCGCGCGCTGGCGGAGCATGGGCCGGAGATCGCGTGCGTGCTTTTGGAGCCGGTGATGGGCTCCGCCGGCATCGTCGCAGCGCCGCCAGGCTTCCTCGCCGCCGTATGCGCGGCGGCTCACCGGGCGAGCGCCGTGTTCATCCTCGATGAGGTGATCTGCTTTCGTCTCGACGTCGGTGGCGCGCAGGCGCGGCATGGGGTGACGCCGGATCTGACGCTGTTCGGCAAGATCATCGGTGGTGGCCTACCCGTGGGCGCCGTCGGCGGACGCGAAGAGTTGCTCGCCATGACCGACCCGACCAAGGGAATGATGTTCGTCTCCGGCACCTTCAACGGCAACCCGCTCACCACGGCGGCCGGTGTGGTCTCGGTCCGGGAGCTGACGGCCGAGCGCATCGAGCGCATGGAACAGTATGCGACGGCCCTTCGTCACGGGCTCGAGCGTGGCGCCGCCGAGATCGGCCTGCCCTTCTCCGTGAATCAGGCCGGTTCGCTGCTCAACTTGTTCTTCACGCCGACACCACCGCCTGCGACCATCGTGCGCACGGACTACGAACCCATACGGCGCTTCCACCTGGCCGCGTTGAATCGCGGGCTCTTCTTCGCTCCGCGCGGCCTGATGGCGTTGTCGACGGTGATCACGGAACCCATGATCGAGGACATCGTGGAGCGGGCACGCGCCGCGCTCCGAGACGTCGCCACGGAACAGGAGTGAACGACAGCCGGCGGTTCAACGGAGCGGCAGCGCCAACGAGATCAGCTTCGCCCACCACGGAAGCAGCGAGCACACGGAATAGACCACGGCCAGCAGCGTCAACGCCAGCAGCCCGATCTCCTCACCGGTCTTGCGGTACAGTAACACGAGGACGCTGCAGGCGAAGGCCTTGAACAGAATCAGACTCCGACCGACCCCCCACATGGCGAAGCAGTTACACAAGAGTTGGTTCGCTTCCCGCACGCCCATCTGCACGCCGGCATACGTCGCCACGCCGTCGAACAGCTGTAGCACGATGTTGAGCAAGAACAGGTCGTAGAACAGGCTCCGCGGCGCCCCCGCTTGCGTCAGCGCAGATGCACGGCACCAGTCGGAAGCCCCGACCCATTCACCTCGGCTTCGTGCCGTCACGACTGAACACCCCACGGTACCCTCGAGCCTCTGACCGGCTGCGACAAGACACTTTGCATAGACGCAAAACCCACGCCGGAAGTTGACACAGCCCTGCAAACGCGAAAAACCCCGCAAAGTCAACATCGTAGGCGGGTTCGACCGGGCGATCTACGAACTCCGAAAGGCAACCGCCCTGGCCGAAATCAGCCGAAGATGGCTGATATCAGCCAGGCGCCGATTGGTCTTTGGGTTCCGATCGCAGATCGCAGTTGATTCCCGTCGTGCACCATGGCTAGAAGAATGAGGTGGGGGTGTTTGATGATCAAAGGTTACGCCGGTCGCGTCCTCGAAGTTGATCTGGCCAACCAGACGTTCGCCTTCAAGCCGCTCGATGACCAGACCGCTCGGCTCTACATCGGCGGCAAAGGCTATGGCACCCGGCTGCTCTACGACATGACCGAGCCCGGTATCGATCCGCTCGGTCCTGCGAATCCGCTCATCTTTGCGACCGGCCCGCTCACCGGCTCGGTGGCACCGCAATCGAACCGCTTCGCGGTCGTCTGCAAGAGCCCGCTCACCGGCGCCATCGGCAACGCCGCGTGCGGGGGATCGTTTGCTTACGGCATGAAGCGCGGCGGCATCGACATCCTCATCCTCAAGCACCAATCCGCCAAACCGGTGCGGCTCGCCATCGACGGCGACCGCAGCCAAGTCACCTTCATTGATGCCGCCGACCTCTGGGGCAAAGGGACCTACGCCACGCAGGAAGCGCTGGGCAAGAAGAAGCACCACGCCGTCATCGGCCAGGCGGGTGAGAACCTTGTGCGTTACGCCGGCATCGTGTCCAACGAACGCATCGCCGGCCGTACGGGGGTCGGCGCCGTCATGGGCTCGAAGCGGGTCAAAGCCATCTCCGTTGAGGGCTCACACAAGTTGGAGATGGACGACGAGCAGAAGTTCAAAGAGTACACCAAGTGGGTGCGCGAGCTGTTCCGCGACCACCCGGTGCTCGGCGATTTGTTGAACCGCTGCGGTACCGCCAACATCGTCAATACCACTAACGCCCGCAACATCATCCCGACGCACAACTTCAAGTACGGCCATTTCAAAGACGCCATGAGCCTCTCAGGCGACTACATGGCCGAGCACGAGTTGGTCGGCGTCAAGTCAAGTTGCATGCACTGCCCGGTGACTTGCGGGCGCGACGTGATGGTCGAAGGCGTGGGTCGGGTGAAGGGCCCGGAGTACGAAACCATCGGCCTGATGGGCACCAACCTGGAAATCCCCGACCTCAAGAGGGTGGCGGAATGGAGCTACCTGGCTGACGACTACGGCATGGACACCATCAGTCTCGGGTCGGTCCTGGCCTTCACCATGGAGCTGCAGGAGCGCGGCATGCTGGACTCCGGCCTGCACTTCGGCGATGCGACCGGCGTCAGCGACATGATCAAGGACATCGGCCTGCGCCGCGGCTTGGGCAACGACCTCGCCGAGGGCGTGAAGCGCATGAGCGAGAAGTACGGCGGCAAGGAGTTCGCCATCCACGTGAAAGGCCTGGAGCTGTCGGCCTACGATCCACGTGGCTCCTTCGCCCAGGGCGTCGAGTACGCGACTACCAACCGTGGCGGCTGCCACATCCAGGGCGCCAGCATGTACCTGGAATCGGTCGGACCGCTCACCATCAATCCGCAGAACCTCAAGCTCAAGGCGGAGATCCCGATCATCCAGCAGAACCTCGCGTGCACCATCAACTCGATGGTCCTGTGCATGTTCACCACCTACGGCATGATCCCGAAACAAGTGCACAACATGAATCCGAACTCCTTCATCTACAAGCTGGTGGCGACGATCTTCGAGAACAGCGGGCCGGTGTTCCGCAAGCTGATGAACATCAAGGGCCGGCCGATGATGTGGTGGGAGAAGTGGCTGACCTACGTGACCGGCGAGCGCATGTCCTCGGGGCACCTGCAGGAGATCGGCGGCCGCATCTTCAACCTCGAGCGCATGTTCAACCTGCGCGAGGGGTTCACGGCCAAGGACGACACCCTGCCGTTCCGGCTGTTGCACGAGTCGACCTTCAAGCACATGAGCGGCGGCCACCCGCTGCCGCAGCTGCTGCCCCGCTATTACAAGAATCGTGGCTGGGACGCTGACGGCGTGCCGACGCGGCGCACGCTGGAGCGGCTCCAGGTGAAGGTGTAGTTTCTCCCTCTTGCGAGAGGGCAGAGGTGAGGGCATTTAAGGCTAGAAGCAAGGCCAGTAACTTGAGGGGCGTCATGCCGAGATCGCATCCTTCGAGACGGCGCCTGAAGGGACGGCGCCTCCTCAGGATGAGCGGGAAATCATTGTTGCATAAAGAAATACCGCTCACCCTGAGGAGGCCGCATCTTTCTCAGTGGCCGTCTCGAAGGGTGCCCGCCATCTCGGATGTCTAAAGTTACTGCCACTGAGGCTAGCAGAGATAGGGGCATCATCCATGAGCATCACAGTCGAACTCACCTACGACATGAGCAAGGCGCTCGGTGTCCGCAGCTTCGACATCGACGGCGCGCACACCGTGCAGGATGTCGTGCGGATCACGCGCGATAAGTTCGGCGAGCGCGGGGCGGACTTCGAGAAACTCACCCGCGTCGCCGCCGTGGTGGTCAACGGCGTCTTGATCAATTACCGCCACGGCATGAGCACGGCCGTCGCCGACGGCGACACCGTGGTCTTTATGAAAGCTGCGGCGGGTGGCTGAGCGCGCCCGCAGGCGTCCCTGCTCAGCGCGTCTCGCGCGCGAGACGAGTCCCTGCAGCCTTTCGGAGAGCGTGATCGCGCATCAGCGGGGGGTGCCGCGCGTGTCGTCCTCGACGACCTCGCCGATGCGCTTCAGCCGGCGCTGATAGTAACCGTACGCCCGCCAGGACAGCGGCTCGAACTCTGCGGCACGCCATTCTCCTTCACCGTCATCGGCGTAGCCGATGCAGAGTCGCGCGTCGGCGTCGTACAGGAACGCCAAACGAACGTGGACGCCCGGTTCCTTCCGGAGTTCGTAGGTGGGCCCGGCCAGCACCAGCTGCTCGCCGCGCTCAAGTGCGCTCAGCACCCCCAGCTGCTTCAGCCGGCGTTGTAATTTGGTGGAGAGGAGCATTGAGTCCCGCTTCGCGTTCGGCTCACACAACCTGCAGCACCATCTCGATTTCGACGCAGATATCGAACGGCAGCTCTGCCATGCCGACGGCAGAGCGAGTGCGGCGTCCCGCATCACCGAAGATGGCGACCAACACGTCCGAGCAGCCGTCAATGACCTCTGGCGTGCGGTTGAAGCCGGGGGCACAGTTGACCATGCCGAACACCTTGATGATCTGCAGGACCCGGTCGAGCGTGCCGAGCTCCGCCCGCACTGTGGCCAGCATCGACAGCGCCGTCGCCTTGGCGGCGGCGCGCGCCTCCTCGACACTCACCGTGCCGCCTACCTTGCCGCGAGTGATACCACCGGCGGTCACCGGGCCGTGGCCGCCAACGTACAACAGATCGCCGACCTGTTTGCAGCCGAGGTAGTTCGCCACCGGCTTCGAGACCGGCGGCAACTCGATCCCGAGCGCGGCAAGTCGCGCATCAATCCCTGTGCTCATGCTCTCCCCTCCTACGTGCGATAGCACCTTGGCAAAGCTCTCGGTCGAGGTGAACCACACCTTGGGCTCGTGGCCTTTAGGCCTGAGTTGCCCGCGTGCAATCGCCAGTGTGCGGGCCTTCATGTCTTCATATGAGGCGATGCCGATTTTCAGGGTCTTCATGGGATCACTCCTTTCTACTCCCCAATCGGCAACAGGCGAACGCGGACGCGCGTGTCCTCCAACACCACCACCGCGCCTTCCTCCAACGCTTCCTTCACGCTGGGTAAGTTGGCCAAGAGCAGCTTCACTTGTGCAGCCGGGCGGCGTTGACCCGGGCGGCGGAAAAGCCCCACCAAAGGCTTCTTCTTTCGCCGCAGCGCGAGTAGCGCTCCGAAATCGGTATCGGCCGATACCACGATGCGGTCTTCCGCCGCGGCACGCTCGAAGACGTCGTTGTCGCCAGATCGCGCCATGCCGGATTGACGCACATGCACGGCACCGTGTCCCGCGCCGCGCAAGCCGTCTGCGACTTCCGGTGACAGCGCGTTGTCGACCAGGAACCTCAAGCTGTCTTCACGAGCGGCAGCTCGCGCTCGCGCACGGCTTCCGCGGCGTAGCGGAACGCTTCGCGAAGGTCGTCCGGTTCAAGATCCGGATAGGCACGCAGAATCTCCGCTTCGGTCATCCCGTCGGCAATCATCCCGACCACCGTAGCCACGGGAATCCGCAGCCCTCGGATGCACGGGACGCCGTCCATTTGACTCGGATCGACCGTAATACGCGCGAAGGTCATGTTGACTCCTCGCGTTCGTAGCATAGCACGAATGGGTCTCATTCCGTATCGGCCCTGTGGTCCGACAGCCCGCCGGCATCACCACGTACTTGGAGAACGGCGGCACGCTCGCGCACGCGCAGCAACCCTTCGCCACGTCCGCCGGACCCGTCCGCCGAAGGCTCCGGGCTGCAGGCAGCCTGTCCGCCGAAGGCTCCCGGCCGTAGGCAGATCGCCGCCCGTGAGTCGCCACGCACCACGGGCCGTCGGTGCTCGGTGGCGAGTGGTCAGTGCTCAGTGGTCGGCGTCTCCTCTGCACTAATCACTGACCACCGGCCACCGACCACTGATGCTTTACGACCGCACCTCGGACCAGATCACGCCTCGACGGAACCGAGCATGGCGGATCGCTGCGGTGCCGTGGTATAAGAGGGCTGCGAGGGTTCTCATGAGGGCAGTGCAGTTCCATTCTCACGTTGGCGCCGACGGCGTTCTGAAAATCGAGGTTCCCGTCGGGGTGAAAGATACCGAGCTTGATGTGGTGGTTATCGTCTCGCCGGCAGATTCGGCGTCGGGGCCGATTGACGGTAACTGGCCGCCGAACTTCTTTGAGGAAACGTTCGGTTGCCTCGCCGAGTATCCGCTTCAGCGCCCGCCGCAGGGCGAGTACGAGACCCGCAACGCCGTGAAATGAGATACCTGCTGGATACCAACACGTGCATCGCCTATTTGAACGGGCGTGCGGTTGGTGTCCGGCGTCGACTACAGGCGTTCCCGCCGGACGAGGTGGCGCTGTGCTCGGTGGTGAAGGCGGAGCTGCTGTACGGCGCCCGCAAAAGCACGAATCCGCCAACCGTGCTAGCAAAGCTGCGGCGCTTTTTCACACCGTTTATTTCACTTCCGTTTGATGATGCGGCCGCGCAAGCGTACGGGACGATCCGCGCCGCTTTGGAGCAAGTGGGCAGGCCCATCGGCCCAAACGACCTCATGATCGCTGCGATCGGGCTGGCTTGCGGGCTGACGCTGGTGACGCATAACACTGGCGAGTTTCAGCGCGTGCCGGGCCTGACCATCGAGGACTGGGAGGCGACGCCGTGAGCAGTCGCGCCACCGGGATGACAAGGTACTCGGATGACGGCGGCACGCTGGAGCATGCGCAGCAGATCGCGGCGCCCCTCTCCGCCTTAACAATCGCTCGTCGCATCACATTTACGTTATGATGCCCGGTGCGGCCCGGGCCGCAGAGACGGAGCCTGCCGGAAAGCGATTCGCGATTTGTTGGTGGCAGTGTTCCAAGCCCGCCGGGCGTTGAGAGGTTGGGGTCCCAGTGAACGCGGTTCGACAACAGCGCGCTGCTTGCACCCGCGTCCTCAGCGACGTAGATGCTGCTCGTGCACGCTCCTTGGGAACAGGCGGGCGCGTGGTGACAATCAGCCTATGCGGTCAGCCATAGCCTTCATTCACTGGGATCACTACGAGGCGGGGTCCTCGGCTCGCCGTTTTTTCGATACCGAGCCACTGATGTACAGCTGCCGTCAAAGTCGACTCCACGAACTAGCCGTCGGCGACAGACTATGGCTGGTTTCGCGCTGCCCCGACGACAACCAGTATCGCTTCGTAGCCGCGCTGACGATATCGGGGCTTCAGAGAAACGCACCTGCCAGCAGCGCGTACGACATCTTCGGAGAGTTTGCCGTAGTTGCCGACCGCTCCCGAAGTCACGATCTCGGCAGGCGCTTTCCGGCCGAGGGTCTGCTGCGAGCCTTTGAGTTCGAGACCCGCAGACCGGTGCGCTTCGGTTCGAGCCTTGGCCAAAGCCTCCAAGCGATTAGGTTCGCCACAAGCGCTGAGGAGCGCGTGCTCGATGCCGGATTACACCGAATTCTTCGTGACGAGCACCGGTGGCTGGATGCGCCGTTCGGCCTTTGGACGAAATGTGACCGGGTCTTCGCGGATTACTTCCTGAAGAACTGGCAGGTACGCGGCGCCCCGCTGGCATTCCTTCTCTACGATTCGCTGCCAGCACTAGCTGCTGGGTCGGCCGTGTTCATCCACTCGGACAAGACCCTCCGTTTGGTGGGCCGATTTGTCGAGTCGCAGTTTGTTTCGGGACATAAGCACACGGTGGAAGCTGACGAGCGGCGGATGGAGCGGGACCGGGTTTGGGACACATGGCGCGCGACCACGATCGACCCTCCGACGCTGGACGAGTTCGCCGCTTTCTGGGACGCGCAGAATGGCGTGCGAGGTCTTTTTGTGGTCGACAACCTCGTTGAACTCGCCGGAGAACTCGACTTCAAGACCTACGGGCGTGCCTTGGAGTGGGGCTTCCCCATGGGCGTGGGCTACCGCTATCTGACCCTGTCGCAAAGTCTGCTGTTGCTTCACGGTACAGACCAATCGGAGCATATGATCGATACGTACATCCTGCCACAACTGAATCTCAGAACTCGCTTGGCCTAGCCGACCAACTGGCCACCTGCATCGCATCGCCGTCCTCATGCCTCGCCCGGACGGCCCCATGGACGACGTTTCGTTTCAATCTTCTCGCTCACGCGCGACGCACGGGAACTCGCCACCGCGATTCGTTCAGCCCGTCGCTTCACAGACGATGATCGGACAGCAGCCACGGGAGATCGTAGATGTACGGTCTCTGGGAACCTGTCACGGCAATAAAGGATTCCGAGGCCACCCTCAGCAACCCTTACCCCGAGTGCTGCCAGGATGCCCACAGAGTGCTGCCTGAAGCGCTCGGCTTCGCCGTCGGGTACACCGACCCGAACATGAACCTCCGCTCCTACTACCCCGGCTTGGTGTCTTCGTGCCTTGGTGGTTTAATGGGCTGCTGAGGAGCCCTGGATGACGTACCAACTGACAATCTCGACGAGCGAGACCTGCAGCGGAAACGCTGGCGGCGCGGCTGACGAGATCCGGCGGAATCCCGCGGGAGGCCCCTGAGGATGCGCTTCATGTTGCCGTGGCGACAGTCCACGGGATGGACTATCTCCTGACGTGGAACTGCAAGCACATCGCCAACGCGGAAATTCGGTGGAACTTGAGTGCGACGTGTTCAGCAGAGGGGTTGGTTCTGCCCATCATCTGTACGCCGGAAGAGCTCATGGGAGGTTAGCCATGTGGAAGGACCCCATTGTCGAGGAAGTTCGGAAAATCCGTGAGGAGCATGCGAAGGAGTTCAATTACGATCTCCACGCAATCTGTGAGGACATCCGCAAGCAAGAAAGACGGTCGCGGAGGAAGCTGGTGACGCTCAGGCCGAAACGGCCCCACATCGCACCCCGGCGTGTCTCTCGGGGATAGCGACCCACCGATGAAGATTCTGAAAATCCGCTCGTTGGGAGGACGCTGGGTCGACAAGGACGAGGTCCTTCTGCACGCGGCGTTTCAGCTGTTGGAGGACTTCGTCGAACAAGAGCATCCGGAGAAGACAATCGATTGGAAGCACGACGCCATGCATGCGCGGGCCTGGCGGGAGATTTCATCACTATACCACTGGTGGAGGAAGACGCGGCCGGCGCGGCGGAGTCCGCTGGACGACAAGCAGATCAAACGGCCGCCGATGCGATTCGAGCCGGTCCCAAACACCACCATGCGCAGGCTCGTGCCGTACGACAGGAAAAAGTACCGGCCCTACGACCGCGCCGTTCGCCAGCACTTCCAGTTGGAAGAGAAGTGGCACGCCGAAGACCAGCGCAACCTACATCGGCTCGTGGAGATTCGGCCGTATCTGTGGACGTGAGGCGAATGGCGCTTTGTCAGTACGGCTCGCCGATGACTGGCCCCGCCTTCCGCACCTGCAATGCTTGAAGTGTTCTGGACAGCCTAATAACCTCCGTCATAAGGAGCGAACACATGAGCAAAGGCATGGACAGGAAGAAAGACGCCAAGAAGAAACCCGCCAAGACCGCAAAGGAAAAGAGGGCCGCGAAGAAGGCAAAGAAAGAAGCCCGGGGGTTCTGAGTCAGCGGCACCACGTTCCGCTTGGTGGCATCGGGCTCGACCCAAAGGCGCGGCCGGTGCCGTCACGAGTTGTCGCCGAGTGCTGAGCGCGGACCACTTCGCGCTCGTTATCCTCAATCAAAGCCGAGCTGCAGCTTCGCGGCCTCGGACATCATCTCCTGATTCCATGGAGGGTCGAACACCACCAGCACGTCGGCTTCGGTCACGCCGGGGACCTCTTCGATCAGGCGCTTGGCTTCGTCGGCGATGATCTGCCCCATGCCGCAGCCCGGTGCGGTCAGTGTCATCTCCACGTGCACGCGGCTGCCACCCGCCGGCAGAGGCTCGATGCGCAGGTCGTAGACGAGCCCGAGCTCAACGATGTTGACCGGAATTTCCGGGTCATACACGTTGCGCAGTGCGCTCCAGATGCGTGCCTCACTCACCGGCCCGCCGCCGGCAGCTTCAGCCGGCACCGGGCGCTCCTTTCCGATGGCGTCCGCATCGGCGCCGGCGACGCGATACAAGCCGCCGAGGGTTGGAACCTCGATGGTGAAGCTGTCGCCGAGCGCTTGGGTAATCACTACCGAAGCGCCTGCCGGGATCAGCACCGTATAGCCAGACGGGATCTGCACGACCTCGCAGTCCCGCGTGGTGACGACTTCCTGGTAACGCATCATCGACTCCGTTTGGCAATTTGAGACGTCGGGTCCCCTCTCCTTACGAAGGAGAGGGACAGGGAGAGGTTGCCGCCGCTGGAAGAACCTCCCCCTGACCCCTCCTTGGTAGGGACTGTCGATTTTCTCCAGCGGGCGCCCTTCGAGACGCCGCCAGAGGAAGCCGGCTCCTCAGAAGGGCGAGCGGTTCTCTTGTTGTTTTCAAAAGACAATTTCCGCTCACCCTGAGGTCCCTTCTTCTGGGACCGTCTCGAAGGGTGTGGTTCCCGTTTATCGACAGTCTCGGTAAGGAGGGGGAACCTTGCAAGTCGATCAAGATCGGTGCGGTGCGACAGCTCATGAACACTCCGTCGAACCCGTTCCCTCACTCTGTCGAGACGCTGGTCGCATCCCCCTTTAGGGCGGCCTGCAGGGTGTGCCAGGCCAGGACCGCACACTTCACGCGGCTAGGGAACGCGCTCACACCGGCGAACACCGCGAGCTTGCCGAGCGATCCCGCCGCGGCGGCCTGCGCCCCTTGCGTGGCCAGTGCATGAAAACGTTCAAACAGCTGCCCCGCCTCGGCTTCGGATTTGCCCTTCAGTGCCTCGGTCATCACCGAAGCCGAAGCGGTAGAAATGGCGCAGCCGGAGCCTTGAAAAGCCACATCCCTCACCATCCCGTCGTGCACATCCACGTAGACGGTGACCTTATCGCCACAGAGCGGATTGTAGCCCTCGGCAACGCGCGCCCCTTCGAGCCGACGAAAGTTGCGCGGCCGCTTGCTGTGGTCGACGATCACTTCTTGGTACAGCTCGCGCAGCTCGGGACTCACGCAAACACCTCCAGGACCTTGTGGATGCCGGCGACCAGCGCGTCGATATCAGCCTGCGTGTTGTACAGACCGAAAGAGGCGCGCGCCGTGGCCGAAATCCCGAAGCGCTGCATCAGCGGCTGGGCGCAGTGGTGTCCCGCGCGAATGGCAATGCCCTCGCGGTCCAACACCGTTCCGATGTCGTGCGGATGGATGCCCTCCATCACGAACGAGAGGACGCCCGTCTTCTGCTGCGCCATTCCGATCAACCGCACTTCCGGCATCGCCGTCAGGCGCGCCGTCGCCTCAGCCAGCAGCTCGTGTTCGTAGGCGGCGATCGTCTCGAGTCCGATGGCGTTGACGTACTCGATGGCGGCGCCCAGACCGACCGCGCCGGCGATGTGCGGCGTCCCCGCCTCGAACTTGTAGGGCAGGCGGTTGTACGTTGTCTTCTCGAAGGTCACCGAACTGATCATGTCACCGCCGCCTTGGTACGGCGGCATCGCCTCGAGCAGCGCGGCTTTGCCGAAGAGCACGCCGATTCCGGAGGGGCCGTACAGCTTGTGCCCGGAGAATGCGTAGAAGTCACAGTCGAGGCTCTGCACATCCACGGCGAGATGCGGGACGGCCTGCGCGCCGTCGATCAGGACGGCGGTGCGCTGCCGGTGCGCCAGGTCGATCATCTGGTGGATCGGATTCATGGTGCCGAGGGCGTTCGATACGTGGGCGATGGCGACCAGCTTGGTGCGCGGCCCGAGCAGTTCTTCGTACACATCGAGCCGCAACTCGCCAGCGTCGGTGATCGGCACGACCCGCAGCCGCGCACCGCGCTCGGCGCACACGATCTGCCACGGAACGATGTTCGAATGGTGCTCCATCGCCGAGATCAGGATCTCGTCACCGGGCTGCAAGCGCGGCCGTGCATAGCTCTGCGCCACCAGATTGATGGCCTCGGTGGTGCCGCGCACGAAGACGATCTCCTGCTCGGTCGGCGCGTTGAGGAACTGCCGCACCGTTTCGCGCGCGCCCTCGTACGCCTGCGTGGCGCGCTCGCTGAGCGCGTGCAAGCCACGGTGGATGTTGGCGTAGTCCTCGGAATAGAAGCGGCTGATGGCGTCAATCACCGCCCGCGGCTTTTGGCTGCTCGCAGCATTGTCCAGATAGACCAACGGCCTGCCGTAGACGCGCTGTTGCAAAGCGGGGAAGTCTTGGCGCACGCGCTGCACATGAAATGGGGCGCGACTCCGCTCCGGCGTATATGCGATCCGAGCCGGTTTCATGTTGATGCCTCGACCGGCGCGGTCCCGTGGAAGCGCGACCACACCAAGCGCTCGAGCTGCGCGCGGACCGGGGCGGCTTGCATGCGTCCGATCAGTTCGTTGGCGAAGGCCGCGATGAGCAGGCTGCGTGCCGCCGCCGCGTCGATGCCGCGAGAGCGCAGATAAAAGAGGGCCTCGTCATCCAGGCGGCCGATCGTGGCGCCGTGGCTGCACTTCACGTCGTTGGCGAAGATTTCCAACTGCGGCTTGGTGTCGATCGTGGCATCGTCGGAGAGCAGCAGGTTCTTGTTCACCTGCCCGGCGTCGCTCTGCTGCGCGTGCGGCCGCACGTAGACCTTGCCGTTGAAAACGCCGCTCGACTTGCCGTCGAGCACGCCCTTGTACAGCTCCCGGCTGGTGCAGCGCGGCTGGCGGTGGTCGATCGACGTGTGATGGTCCACGTGCTGCGTACCGGCGAGCATGTACAGGCCGTCGAGGCTGCACTCACAGCCTTCGGCATCGAGCAGCGTGTTGATGTCGCTGCGGACCAACGCGCCACCGAGGGAGACGGCGTACGATCGCAACCGGCTGCCAGCTCCCTGGCGGGCTTCGGTCGTGGCGACATGGAACGCCTGCTCGCTCTCGCACTGCAACTTGTAATGGGCGATGTCGGCGTTCGCGCCGAGGACTATCTCGGTCACGGCATTCGTGAAGTAGGCGCCGACGCCGCTGCCGACATACGTCTCCACCACTACCGCCTGACTGTCATCTCCGGCGACGATGAGAATGCGGGGATGGGAAACGACGGGTTCGCCGGCAGGCTGTGAGATGAACAGCAAGTGAATCGGTTCTGGCACCACGGCGCGCTGCGGCAGGTACGCGACCGCCCCGTCTTGGATGAACGCGGTGTTCAAAGCGGTGAAGCCATGGCCTGCGTTCGCGTAGCGTGCGAGGTGCGCCTCGACGAGTTCGGGCTCGTGCGCCAGCACCCGGCCGAGGCTTGTGACCCGGGCACCCGCGGGGAGCGCGTCGGTCGAAGACAACTCCGGCAGATAGCGACCGTTCACGAACACCAATCGACCACCGGCCCCGAAGCTCGCGGCCTCGACAACCTCGCGTGCGACGCGCTCGGGCAGCGCTCTCGCCAGGCGAAACGGGAGCTTGGCGATCGGCGCCACATCGGTATACTTCCAGTCCTCCAGCCGCGTGCTGGGGAATCCCTGGTCAGCGAAGCGCCGCATTGCGTTGCGGCGCAGCGTCGTCAGCCACGCCGGCACGCTGCCGTTCACCGGCTCGAAACTGGAGAGATAACTGTCGATGACCTTCATCGTCGTGGAGGCGCGGTCATGATGCATAGGCAGCCGCGCCGACATGCGTTTCCAATCCCGCGTAGCCCGTATCTTCGAGTTCCAGCGCCAACTCCTTCGTGCCCGAACGGACGATGCGCCCGTTCAGTAGCACGTGCACGATATCCGGCACCAGGTAATTCAGCAGACGTTGGTAGTGGGTGACCACGACCACCGCGTGATCCGCGTTGCGCAGGCGGTTGACGGCGGCGGCAACGACCCGCAGGGCGTCGATGTCCAGACCCGAGTCGGTCTCGTCGAGAATGGCGAGCGTCGGCTCCAGCACGGCCATCTGCAGCACTTCGTTGCGTTTCTTCTCGCCGCCGGAGAACCCGTCATTGACGGAGCGTTTCACCAGGGCCGGATCCATCTCGACGAATGTCATCTTCTCGTCCAGCAAGGCGAGGAAATCCATCGCGTCGATCGGCTCCAGGCCGCGATGCTTGCGCACCGCGTTGAGCGCCGTGCGCAAGAAGTAGCTGTTGCTGACACCCGGAATCTCCACCGGGTACTGGAACGCCAAGAAGATTCCTGCGCGCGCCCGCTCCTCCGGGGACAGCGCCAGCAGATCCTGGCCCAGGTAGCGCACGGTGCCGGCGGTAATCTCGTAACCTTCGCGTCCCGCCAGCACGTGCGCCAGCGTGCTCTTGCCCGAGCCGTTCGGTCCCATGATCGCGTGCACTTCACCGCGCTGCACCGTGAGATCGATGCCCCGCAGGATCTCGGCGCCGCCGACTGTGGCGTGCAGGTTGTGGATCTGAAGAATCGGTTGGTTGCTCATGTCTTCCTCGGTCTCCTTTGAAACGACGCGGCACCTCAACCGATGGCGCCTTCGAGACTGACGCCCATCAGCTTCTGTGCCTCGACGGCGAACTCCATCGGCAGCTCGCGGAAAACCTGTTTGCAGAAGCCGCTGACGATCATCGACACGGCATCTTCCGCAGACAGGCCACGCTGCATGCAGTAGAACAGCTGATCGTCGCCGATCTTCGAGGTCGTTGCCTCGTGCTCGACCTGGCTCGTACTATTGCGCACCTCCATATACGGGAACGTGTGGGCGCCGCACCGGTCACCGATCAGCAGCGAATCGCACTGTGTATAGTTGCGGGCGCCGGCGGCGCTCTTGGTCACTTTGACCAGGCCCCGATAGGTATTCTGGCCATGGCCGGCGGAGATGGCTTTGGAGAGGATCGTGCTGCGAGTATTCTTCCCCATGTGGATCATCTTTGTGCCGGTGTCCGCCTGCTGGTGGTGATTTGTCAGCGCCACCGAGTAGAATTCCCCCACCGAGTTGTCGCCCTTGAGGATGACGCCGGGATACTTCCAGGTAATGGCGGAGCCGGTCTCGACCTGGGTCCATGAGATCTTGGAGTTCACCCCGAGAGCGATGCCGCGCTTGGTGACGAAGTTGTAGATGCCGCCGCGCCCTTCTTTGTCGCCCGGGTACCAGTTCTGCACGGTGGAATACTTGATCTGTGCGTTGTCGAGCGCGACCAGCTCGACAACGGCGGCGTGCAGCTGGTTTTCATCGCGCATCGGTGCGGTGCAGCCTTCGAGGTAGCTGACCGAGCTGCCCTCGTCGGCGATGATCAAGGTGCGCTCGAACTGCCCGGTCTTGGCGGCGTTGATGCGGAAGTAGGTCGAGAGCTCCATCGGGCAGCGCACGCCTTTCGGCACGTAGCAGAACGAGCCGTCGCTGAAGACCGCGGAATTGAGTGTCGCAAAGAAGTTGTCCGTGTAGGGCACGACCGAGCCCAGATACTTGCGGACCAGCTCCGGATGGCGCTGCACCGCCTCGGAAAACGAGCAGAAGATGATACCCAGCTCGGCGAGTTTCTCCTTGAACGTGGTGGCGACGGAGACGCTGTCGAAAACGGCGTCCACCGCCACTCCGGCGAGCAACGCGCGCTCCTGCAGGGGGACGCCGAGTTTGTCGTAGGTGCGTAGCAGCTCGGGGTCGACCTCGCCGAGGCTCTGCGGTCCATCCGTCTTCGCTCTAGGGGCCGAGTAGTAGATGATGTCTTGGTAGTCGATCGGCGGGTAGTGGACGTTCTGCCAGGTCGGCTCCCGCATCGTGCACCAATGCCGGTAGGCCTTGAGGCGCCATTGCAGCATGAAGTCGGGCTCGTGCTTCTTGGCCGAGATCAGGCGAATGACATCCTCGTCGAGCCCGCGGGGCACGCTATCGGCTTCGATATCGGTGTAGAAGCCGTGCTGGTACTCGCGGTTGACGAGGTCTTCGACTCTCATTGCAGCGGTGGGCATTGCGTCTCCTCCAGAGCTCACGCCGCCGGGTGGCGCGCTGGACGCGTCGCAGGCTGCCGCGGGAATGCGTTGATAGCGTAACGCCCCAGTGCCGCTGCGCCGGACATGTCGGCGAGCGTGATCTGCTCCAGCGCATCGCGGACGGCGCGGTTGATCCTTTGCCACGGCCTGCGCACAGGGCATTGCGGCTCGTACTCGCAGTCGCCGGATGGTGCGGTCGTACAGGCGGTGAGAGCGATTGGGCCTTCGAGTGCCCGAATGATCCCAGCGATGGAGATCTCCTCGGGCGCGCGCGCCAGGGTGTAGCCGCCTTTGACGCCACGTTGCGACACGAGCAGTTCCTCGCGCGCTAGCAGGCGCAGGAGCTTGCTCACGGTGGGTAGCGGCAACCGCGCAACCGCCGCCAGTTCGGCCGCGTTAATTGCCCGCTCGCGGTGCTCGGCCATGTAACTCATCAGCACGATTCCGTAGTCCGTCAACCTGCTCAAGCGAATCATTTCCCGCACTCCGGATAATACAAGACCGTTTCAGTCTTGATTCTAACACCTCGCGCAGGCGTTGCAACCCCGAGGTGCGGACACGGCCGCGTCCTTCCCGATGGACTTGCTGGCCGATACGGTGTTACGGCGCCCCGAAGGGGCAGCCATTCGGGCCACGCCCGGGCCACACCCCTGGGAACCGGTTATCCGCAGGGAACGCAAGCCCTGTAAGGGCGCAACTCGCTGCAGAGGACTACTGGCGAACCCTGCAGGTACGCCGGTGTGCCGGTGAGCCAATCTGCCGGTGCATTCCGACTGGCGCACCGGCTAACTGGTTCACCGGTTCACTGGCTTGCATCAATTCGCGAGCTGCGCCTTGCGGTACATGGTCACGACGGCGGCGCCGCCGAGACCGAGGTTGTGCTGCAGCGCGACCTTCGCGCCTCTGACCTGGCGCTTCTCTGCCAGGCCACGTAACTGCCAGTTCAACTCGTTGCACTGCGCCAGACCGGTAGCGCCCAGCGGGTGGCCCTTGGAAATGAGGCCGCCGGACGGGTTCACGACCCACTTGCCCCCGTAGGTTACCGCGCCCGAATCGATCAGCTCGCCGCCTTTCCCTGGCGCGCACAGACCGAGGGCCTCGTAGGTGATCAACTCGTTGGTCGAGAAGCAATCGTGCAGCTCGATGACGTCGACGTTCTCCGGTCCGAGGCCGGACTGTTGATACACTTTCTCCGCCGCCTTCCGGCTCAGGTCGGCGCCGACGATCTTGATGCAGCTTTTCTCGTCAAACGTGCTGGGGAGATCGGTGGCCATGGCCATGCCGAGAATCTCGACCGCCTTGTCCTGCAACTTGTGTTTCTTCACGAAGTCCTCACTGGCGACGACAGCGGCGCCGGCGCCATCCGAGGTCGGGCAACACTGCAGTTTGGTCAGCGGCGCATAGATCATCGGCGCGTTGAGGATGTCTTGCAGCGAGTACTCGGTCTGGAACTGTGAGTACGGGTTGTTCACCGAGTGTTTGTGATTCTTGAGGCCGATCTTGGCGAACTGCTCCGGAGTGGTGCCGTACTTCTCCATATGCTCGCGGCCGGCGTTGCCGAACATCTGCGGCGCCGGCGGCGCGGGGGCAAACTCGCGCAGCGACACCATGAGTTCGAAGTGCTTGTCCATGGGGTTGGTGCGGTCGCCGTACTTGGTCCCGAGCGAGCCCTTCTCCATCTTCTCGAAGCCGAGGGCCAGGACGCACTCGGCGATGCCGCCTTCGACGAACTGCTTGGCCATGAACAGCGCCGTCGAGCCGGTGGCACAGTTGTTGTTCACGTTGTAGACGGGGATGCCCGTCAGACCCAAGCCGTACACGGCGCGCTGTCCGCAGGTGGATTCGCCGTAGCAGTACCCGACGCACGCCTGCTCGACCGCCTCGTACGGGATGCCGGCGTCGTGCAGCGCCTTGGTGCCGGCCTCCTTCACCATGTCCGGGTAGTCCCACTGCCTCGATCCCGGCTTCTCGAACTTGGTCATGCCGACCCCGACGACGAAAACCTTTCTACCCATGCTTTGTCTCCTTCACTAGATTAGGCGCAGGCCGACTCCGGTCGCTTGACGCGCAGTGTCATAGCGAGATCCGCGGCCGAAGGGAAGCGTTTTGGGCTGCCGGTGGGTGGCAGCGCGACCGGATACCGCGGATGGACGGATTCGGAACTCCGCCGCGCTCGTTGCTGAGCGTTACTCCTCGGCCTCCCTTTGAATGCGTTCGAGCAGGGGTACCAGGCGGGTAACTCAACCGTGATGACCCTCCAGATGATGTCGAAGTCGATCTCGTCGTATGCGTGAACGGTGCGATCGCGGATCCCGCGGATCCTCCGCCACGGAACCTCAGGAAAAGCGAGGGCAACCTCCCGGGGAATCTGCTTGGCCGCCTCGCCCAGAACAGTGACGTTCCAAACGACCGCATCCACGATCCTGCCGTCGGCTTGGAACTGCTCCTGAGTAAGGCCCTGTGTATAGTGCAGGATCTCATCGACGGCTTCCTGCATGTGCCGCAGGCGGAACTTCCACTTCCGGTGCTTCGAAGACATCGATGGCCTCCCCGAAGATATCCTCCTTCAGCTCCTCGATCACACGATGGCGCAGCACCAGGTCGACCTTGGCAACGCCGAGGAGATCCTCGATATGCTGTTGTGTGCCAATGAGTTCCAACAACCCGATGGGCCGTTCGAACTCCACGAGTAAGTCGACATCGCTCCGGTCCGTGGCCTCGCAGCGCGCCACAGATCCGAACAGTGCCAGCGACTTCACCGCGAACTCACGCCGCAGCTCGCCGCGGTGCTCGCGCAGCATGCGCAGGACCTCGTCGCGCTTCATGGAGGCATTCTAGCGCGATCCGAACTCGGAAGGCGAACACCCGCTTCCCTCGGGGATTCAAGGGGGCAGCTTCCGACGCGACGCTACCTACGGCGGGTTCACCTCGACCGGCGCGCCGCCGGGATCGACTCCGTTGCACTCCGGGCGGTAGTGATCGTAAAGGAACTTTGCGATCCCATCGCGATCGCTCTGGCGGCCGACCTTTACATACTCGAGGCCGCAGATGTGCCACCACAGACAGCCCTCACCACTGAGGAGCGTTGACAGCTTGGGCAGCCGCGCTCCGGGGGTCAAATGCAGCTGGCTGCGGGCGGGCAACTGGGCTAGATATTCTCGCCATGCTCACGAACAGACTGGGCGAGGCCGAAGGCGATGAGCGCTACTGGGCGCGGCGGATCCGTTCCCCTGCGTTCCGGCGCGACCTGGAAGGACTGATCACCCGGGAGCTGGAAGCGCTTTCGCAAGAGCGCATCGGAGACGTCATCGATTGCGACGTGGTGGGACGGATCATCCGGGAATGGGACAGCAAGATCATCAACGAACAGCTCGTGGCCGACTTGGTGATTGCGGCGAGCGGGCGCGTGGCAACCCGGCTGAAGAAACGACGCGCATCGGTGCGCGCGACCATTGATCCGCAGCTCGCCGCTGATCTCGAGGCGCTGCTGCAGCAGCGCATCCGGCTGTCGCGCCGCGCTGAAGACCTGATCGCCGCGATCATGCGGCAGGAGTTCGTGCGCCGGCTGTTCAGCGATATCATCTTCACCTCGATCGTGGCGTTTCACGAGAAGGTGAACCCGGTGTTCGGTGGCATCACCGTGCGGTTGCTGCAGGAACAGATCAAAGGCTTCATCAATCTCTTCATGCCGATGCTGCAAAAGCAGGCGGTCGCCTTTGCCGTCATGAAAGAGAACCAACGTATCCTGCTTGATTTCGTTCGGGCGATCATCCGGCACCTGCTGGATACGCCGCTGGCGGGTTACGCCGAGATGGTTTCGTCATGGCAAAAGAAGAGAGTGAGCGCGTTGATGCGCAAAGCGGTTGCCGACGCCGCACGGAGCGCCAAGCTGGAGCAACTCATCCGAGAGATGGCCCTTGCCGTGTGGGACGGCGTCTACCGGGACGTCCGGGAGAAGAGAGTCGGCGACGTCTTGCGCCTGGAGGCACATGCTGGGTGGCTGGCGCAGCGCTGTGTGGACGCGATCATGCCGGTCCTCTCGCGTCCCGCGATGGTGCAGTTCGTGGCTGCCGAGTTCGCGCTCGCGGCTGCCGCGCAGAGTAGCGGGCGGGGTACAACCTGAGATGCGTGTGCACTTATCAGTCGTGCAGCGATGATCGCTGCTCGCACGGCCGCCGCGCCGCGGCAGCGGCTCAGGGCTCCGGCGTGACGTAGAACACGAGATGGTGCTCGCGAAAACCGACCTGCACGAGGTTGAAGAAGTCGCGGCCGAGCAGGTTGCGTGCGAGGGTGACGCTGCTGAAACCGATATCGAGATCGAACTCTCCGAGATCTGGGTGCGAAATCTTCACCCGGTGGAGGAACGCATCGATACCTATACCGCCCGTCGAGAAGAAGGCGATACGTTTCCCGCGCGGAAGATCCATGCCCAGAGCATGGGTCAGCGTGCCGTCGAAGAGCGAGCGGTCGGTGCCGGAGTCCAAGTAGGCAGCGACCTCGACAGAGCGAGCGAGATCCCTTGGGTTGAGGAGGCGGATCGGCAAAATCGGAAACGGACGGCCTTCGGGACTGTAGCCGTAAGGGAACTCGTGCGTGTATGCGACGGTGGGCACGCGTCACAAGCCCATGTAGGCGACGTCCTCGCCGCGTGGTTCCTCGACATAGAACACGTACGGGACCTTCACACCCTTTCGCCGAGCGGAGGTGACGACGCGCGCCACATCGCGCCCGTGGGCGACGATCTGCTCCCCTTCGAGACATACCCACTCGCGTGCATAGCCGCGCAGCACATCCGTGTGAGTGCGTATCCATTCCATCTCGCGCCGTCGGTGTTGCGAGACAGTGGTCTCGTGACGTTTGCGGGCGGTGGCTGTCTTGGGTCCCATGATAACGTCGCGCCTCTGTGCGAAACCTTGCGCTTACCCGATGCGGCTGTCAAGCGTGCTACGGCTGGTTCAGAGCGATCGGCGCGCCGCCGGGATCGACCGTGCTGCGCTCCGGCCGGTAGCGATCGTAGAGGAACTCCTCGATCCCGTCGCGGCCACTTTGTCCATTCACCTTCATGTACTCGAGGCCGGTGATGTGTTCATGCACATGTGCGCGGATGCCTCAACTGGGCTCCTGCGGCGACGGGCCA
>Ga0326728_10005598_pt1 | contig 34921 bp, 41 predicted proteins | sample MB3enrmetagenome_FD_207602 | JGI IMG/M metagenome (GOLD analysis project Ga0326728, IMG submission 207602) | Lab enriched peat soil microbial communities from McLean, Ithaca, NY, United States - MB31MN | ecosystem: Environmental > Terrestrial > Soil > Wetlands > Peat | place: USA: New York...
TCGCGGATGTAGAACACGGCGGCGAGGATGACGAGGACGATGAGGAAGTGGTCCAGAAGACCGGCTGATGCCACCGACTGGCCAACCGCTCCCCCAAAACGGTTAAGCACCCGCCGGCGCGTTACGCCGGACGGCGGTGGTCAGTGCCGATAGTCCGTTCTCCAGCAACCATGCTTCCTGACGTGAGTCCCCAGTACTTGACGGGCATCGTATACAAGGCGGACCCTGTCCTCCAGTCTTCTTACCGAGGCTTCAATCGAATCGGTCGCACCCGATCGGACGGCGCGCGCATAACCGGTAGCTGCCGCGTTGCATCTTCTGAGAGCCAGGATGTAATCTTCGACGAGTTTTTCAACCATGCGACATCTCATGCTCGCCATTCTTCGCGGGCTCCAAAACCGGGCCACACGGCCTGGGCAGGTCCACCACGAGCCCCTTCAGAGCGCGGGCGCCGGCTTCAGGCCGCATGGCAAATGCCTACCTTGGCACAAACCGAATCCGCTCTCCCGGCGGATCGTCGAGCGGAAATGACTCTTTCGCGAGCGGCGTATCAACGACCCGTCTTCATCGGATCATCCGCCAGGAATTCGAACTGCAAGTCAACGATCGAACCGTCGAGATCAAAGCCGGCCCCATCCAGACCGAGGACCACGTTGACAGCATCGCCGGCGGTTTTCACCTGCGGTGCGACGTATTGTTTTTCCATAATGTTGCCCTTCTTTCCGAGAGTGTGCGAGCGCGCGTGCTCGATACCAGCCTAGGGAGCCGGTTAGCCATTGGAAATACCCGAATGCAGGTGTTGTGTTTTCGGGTATGATGGGGATCTCGGTATCCCCTAAATCAGGGGTTGTCTCCGGCTCGGCCGGCTGCGATTGCGCTGATCGGCATTGCGTTTCCGGCGCACTTTGCGATTTTCGTGTGAGGCCAAGGTGAACATTCGTTTATCTTCGGGACACCGCGAGCGGGCGCTGATGTTCAGGTGTGCCTTTCTGGGTCTGTTATGGGCGGCCGGACCGTTGAGTGCGCTCGAACCGAACCAGAGCATTGCCCAATATGCGCACAACGTGTGGACCCGGGAAAACGGATTGCCCCCGGCGGGCATCCGCGCGATGGCTCAAACATCCGACGGCTGGTTGTGGATCGGTACTGACGCCGGGCTGGTGCGCTTCGACGGTGTCCGCTTTCAACCCTGGAAACCGCCCTCAAAACAGCAACTCATAAGCGATTACATCAACGCGCTGGCCCCTGCACGCGACGGTGGCTTATGGATCGGCTCACGGGAGGGTCTGTCGCATTGGCGAGACGCCACGCTGCAGAATTATCAAACCAACCAGGGCGCGGCGGGTCCCAACGTGGAAGCCGTCCTTGTCGATCGCGCCGGAACGGTTTGGGTAGGTACCGTGGGCTACCGTACCGGAGCGCTCTGTCGCGTGGAAGACAACCGTCTCCGGTGTTATGGCGCAGCCGATGGGCTGGCCACTCAGGGAGTCCTCTCGCTGTTTGAGGATCGGCGGGGCGACCTTTGGGTTGGGGGGCTCGGGCTTGGCCGGTGGAAGCCGGGGATGCCTCGGATTCAACCGTTGCTCGATCCTCGCGGCGAAACCTATTCCATTGCGGAGGACCGCGAGGGCGCAATCTGGGCGGCCGGCAGTGGCTTGAACCGTTTCAGCGGGGATCGAATGGTGCCCTACCCGCTGTTCGCGGCGAACCAAAAGCTGCAACCCAGAGTGCTTTTGGTGGATCGTGACGGGGCGCTTTGGATCGGGACTTGGGGTCAAGGTCTGATTCGCCTGTACAAGGGACAGATCGACCGCTTTACGCGCGTGGACGGCCTCTCCGATGACATTGTGAACTGCCTGTTTCAAGATCGGGAGGGCAACATCTGGGCCGGAACCGAAGGGGGTCTGGACCGCTTCCGGGAATTCACCGTCACCACCATTTCAGAGCGCGAGGGGCTATCTCACGGCAAAGTCACCTCGGTTATGGCCGCCAAAGACGGTGGCATCTGGAGTGGCACGTCGGGTGGCCTCGATCGCATAGAAAATCGCGGGATCGTTCCGTATACCCAACAAAGCGGCCTGCCTTCGGATGCCATTACGGGAACGTTCGAAGAACAGAACGGCCGCTTATGGGTGTCTACCGACACCGGTCTGGCGTATTCCGATGGCGCCCGCTTTCGTTCTCTCCATCTTCCGTTCCGGCTGAGGATATGGTTTGCGGCGGCAGCCGAGGACCGCGACCATTGTGTTTGGCTGAGCGTTCCCGAACACGGCTTGATCCGGTTTCGGGATGCCCATGTGGCGGAGGTTGTGCCATGGTCACTATTCAACAACAGGGAGGCCCGGGCCCTCGAGCCCGACCTCCAGGACGGGGGGCTGTGGCTCGGATTTGCCGCGGGCGGGATCGCCTACTATAAACCGGGCCAACCCGTCCGCTGGTATCTCACAGCAGGCCCGTTGGCCGGCGAGACCGTAGCGGATTTACACCGGATGCGCGACGGGTCGCTCTGGATTGCCACCGCTCGGGGTGTAGGGCGCCTGCTGAATGGGAGCCTCAGCACGCTCACGACCGCCAACGGGCTCCCGTGTGACCGGATTCACTCTATCGTGGAAGACGATAAAGGCGCGCTATGGCTCAACACGGCTTGCGGACTGGTGCATATCTCCGGAGCGGACTTAACCAAATGGTCCGCCAGCCCGCGGACCAACGTGCCGGTCAGGGTCTACGACGCCGGCGATGGAATGCGAAGCTGGCCTAAACCCATGGGGTACTTCCGCCGTGCCGCCAAATCGTCGGACGGGCGGCTTTGGTTCGCGGTTTTGGGCGGCATCGCGGTCGTCAACCCGGACCATCTGCCGGAAAACCGTATTCCCCCGCCGGTGAGTATCGAAAGGATTACCGCGGGGCGCACAGCCTATTCCATCGATCCGAACCGACGGTTGCCGGCGCTCACAAAGGAACTGTCCATCGATTACACCGCGCTGAGCTTCGTTGCGCCCGGCCGAGTGCGCTTCCGCTATAGGTTGGACGGTTTCGACAAGGAATGGAACGACGACAATGGGCGCCGCCAAGCCGTCTACACCAACTTGCCCCCGAAACACTACACCTTCCGGGTTATCGCGTGCAATGACAATGGGGTCTGGAACAACCAAGGCGCTTTCACTGATTTCTCCATCGATCCCGCTTATTACCAGACGAATTGGTTTCGGTCTCTTGGTTTGGGTGGTTTCGCGATTCTGCTTTGGAGCGTCTACCGGCTTCGCCTCCGGAAAATGGAGGCAGTCCTTGCCCTGCGGTTTCAGGAGCGGATTGCCGAACGGACACGAATCGCCCGCGAAATGCACGACACGCTGCTGCAGAACATTAGCGGTCTGGCTTTGCAACTGCAAGGCCTGGCAAAGATGCCAACCCTCCCGGCCTCCGCCAAGGATCGCCTTTATCAAATCCGCAAGGAGGCGGAAGGGTGCCTGCGAGAAGCGCGCGAATTTCTTTGGGAACTTCGATCGCCCGCCTTGGAAGAAAGGGACATTGCGGAAACACTGCGCGAAGCCGGAGAGGAACTCGTGAGTGGAGTGCCGGTGCAGTTTCATACCACGGTGCAGGGGGACCGTTTTTCCGCACCGGTAAAGTTGCAGCAGCAGTTACTCCGCATTATTCAGGAGGCCACCCGCAACGCCATCCGCTATAGCCGGGCGAATGAAATCGAGATGCGCATCACTTACCTCGGCCGGGATTCAATCCGTGTCCAGTTGCGGGACGATGGCTGCGGTTTTGACACCGAGCAGGCTGCGTTGAAGTCCGGCCATTGGGGACTGAAGACGATGCGCGAGCGAGCGAATCAGATTGGCGCGGAGTTAAAGATATCGAGCAGCCCCGGCCATGGAACCGAGCTCGAGATTGTCGCACCCATCACCCGCCCACCCTCCTAACTAATGCTATGGCACCTCCGCGTATTCGCGTCCTGGTAGTCGATGATCATCCGATCGTCCGTAAGGGATTAGAGGCAGTCATCGAGCCGGAGCCCGATATGGAGGTAATCGCATCCGTCGCGACCGGAACGGAGGCTGTGCGGGTCTTCCGGGAAACCAAGCCGGATGTGACGATTATGGACCTCACCCTGACCAAGGAGATGTCCGGTATTCAAGCCATCCACGCGATTCGGGACGAGTTTCCGGATGCGCGAATCGTGGTCTTATCGGCGTACAAAAGGGATGAAGACGTTTTCCGGGCATTTCAGGCGGGCGCGGTTTCCTATCTGCTCAAAGAGACCCTCGGTGACGACTTAGTACCCATCATTCGCTCCGTCAATGCCGGGAACGGCCCAATTCCTTCCGAAGTGGGCCGGCAGTTGGCCGACCACGTGAAGCAACCCACTCTGAGCCTGCGAGAAATCGAAGTATTACAGCTTGTCGCCGACGGCTTGCGCAACAAAGAAATAGCCACGCATTTGCACATCAGCACGGAAACGGTGCAGGGGCATATAAAAAACATACTTTCCAAACTGAAGGTGCACGATCGGACCGAGGCTGTTACCGTTGCGATTCGCCGGGGAATTCTCCACATCGGCTGAATTCAAAACCATCGTGAGTTAGTTGACCGTGGCATGACCACCCCTGAAAACAGGTAATTGAAACTGCAGTTGTCTGGGTGTGGGAATTCCTCGAATGGCGCCGTACTCTTGGGGGAGACTCCGTTTTTGAGCCCCTGGGATAGACATATGGTTCTCCAACATGCAAGGCGAGGAAAAGGAGGATACGGCGTGCCGGATACGCGAAAAACAGGAAATTGGTGGCGCAAGCTGTTGCGTCGTTTTTGGAATAAATCGTCCACACTGTCGAACGGTTTGGATTGCGATACCAGCGGAGTCCGTTGCGGCAACCGCCGCCTGGTTCTGGCGCCCGACGTCCGCGCTTCGGTCCACAATGACGGTCTCGCCTTGCTCGATATCTCGACCGGGCGGGTATTTCTTTGTAACGAGACTGGCTCTCATATCTGGCAACGGGTCCTTGCGGGATTGGACTTGGAAGCTATTTCCGAAGAAATCAGCCGTGAATGGGGGGTAAGCCGGGAACTGGCCTATCGGGACACATCCTCGTTCATTCGCGAGCTCGAACTCCGCAGGCTTCTGGTGCGAAAGGCGGCCTGACTATGGCGCGGCGAATCACGAACGCCTTGCTGGTGATCCGGGCAATCTGGGAACTGATCCAGTATGACCTGATTACCGCCGCCCTGGGGTTTCGGCATGTTTGCCGACACGTAGAGCGCCAGCGCGTGGTGCCACGCGCACTTCATCCGGCTGCGGAGGCACGCGTGTGCGAGGCGGTTTCCGTCGCCGCCTGTCTCTATTGGAAGCGTGTCCTTTGTTTGCAGCGTTCGGTGGTCGCAACGCGAATGCTCAGAAAAACGGGCATCGAGGGCCGGTTGGTGATTGGTTACCGGGCGTCGCCCTTCTTTTCCCACGCCTGGGTCGAAGTGGGTGACCGGGTCGTGAATGACTCACCGGCGTACAAAGAGCGCATGCGTGTCCTCTGCGTGCTTTAGCCGAAGACAGAGTCGAGGATTATGAGTTTTCAAGCTGGCATCGCCTATTTCGATGAGCGGGACATTGCCGCCTTCGAAAGCGAGACGATTCAGCGCTGCGTCCGTTTCGACGGTTATGGATCGCCGACGGTTCATCGTTCCGCGGGCGTGTTTCTTGCCCATGCGGCTCTACAGGGCAGCCGGCGAACACCCTCGGAAGGCCGGCTCTTCTCAGGACCGGCAAGCGCCATCACCTTTGACGGGCGCCTGGACAATCGTCAAGACCTGCTGCTTCTTTTGCGCGGCGCGTTGGGCGCGAACACGAGCGATCGGGCGATCGCCGCGGCCGCTTACGAAACCTGGGGCGCCGATGGGCTGGCTCGCTTGATCGGCGACTGGAGTCTGGTTATCTGGGATGCGGCGCGCAAAGCCATTCTGCTCGCGAGCGACTTCGCCGGCGTTCGGCCCCTCTATTACTGTGCGCGGGGGAACCGAGTCTGCTGGTCGAGCCGCTTGCAACCGTTGGTCGATTGGGGCGGAGCTTCCGAGATCGATGACATATACGTGGCCGGTATGTTGGCCCACGGTGACTGCCCCAACCGTACGCCATACCGGGATGTCCATCCCGTGCCCGCCGGGCATGCCGTTCTCGTAACCGCAGAGGGAACGCGGATCCGGCGATTTTGGGACCTGCCGGTTGCCAATGAGATTCGATATGCCCATGAGTGGGAGTACGAAGACCATCTCCGCTCCCTGTTCCGGGAAGCCGTTCGCTGCCGTATTCCCGCGGATGCCTCATGCCTCTGCGAGCTGAGCGGGGGATTGGATTCGTCCTCGGTGGTTGCCACCGCCGCCGAAGCGTTGCGCAATGGCGAGGTGAAACCGGAACGGCTCGTGACCCTCACGGTCGCCCACGGGGATTCGCTCGATAAACCTTTCTATACGGCCATGGAGCGGTTCTATGGGCTCGACAGCATCCATGTATCCACGGAGGATCTCCCCTTTGTGACGGAAGCCGCGACCGGCGGAGCGCGGCCGGCATTCTGGGAGCCGCGGCTGAAGCACACCGCGGCGATTGCCCGCGTGATCGGCGCAACTACCTACGTGACCGGCCAACTCGGCGACCTCGTCATGGGCAACTGGTGGGACGATAGCGGGCAGGTGGCCGGGCTGATCCGCAAGCGCCAGCTTGGCTCCGCGTTCCGGCAGGCATTCGCGTGGAGCAAGGTGCTGCGCGTTCCCGTCGCCTGGATTCTGGGGCGGGCATTCCTCTCGAGCCTGCCGTTGTGGCTTGGGTCTGCCAAAAGGTGCCGCCTGACCGGTTGGACCGATGGGCCCCAGGATACCGAGGATTCCATCGCGGCGGCTTTTCGCAAACGCACCGGGTTGGCGGACACGGATGCGTTTTTCTCGCGGGAATGGATCCACGCCCGGCCGGAACGCCGCAAGCATTTTCGCAGCCTCATGCGTTGGCTGGAGTTGCGCAGCCTGCAAGCACCCGAACCTCTGGAGCACCTGCACTACACACATCCCTACTCCCACCGGCCCCTGGTTACGTTCCTGTTATCCATTCCGGCGGACATCGTGTGCCGGCCGGGAGAGCCGCGCCGCCTCATGCGCCGGGCGTTTCGGGAGCTATGGCCGCCGGAGTTGCGCCAGCGGAGATCCAAAGATGGATTTGGCGGCGTAGCCCTGGACTCCCTGCGCCCCCTGGCCAACGAACTGCTGCGAAGGCGGCGGCTCGAAGTTGTCGAACGGGGTTATGTCGATAGCCAAAGTCTCAAACAGCGGCTCGAGCGGCTCGCGCTTTCCCTAAGCTGCAATGAACCGCAACTGCGGCAGATTATTCTGCTCGAGCTCTGGCTCAACAACCTGGGGTCCCGCGCGGCTAAAACCGAGGGCGCGGCGCCACGCGTTCTTACATCTTCAAGCTTTCGACCTTAATCGTGTCGCCGGTCATGGTGCCGGTAACCGTCACTTTCTTGCCGGCCGCTTCCTTCACCTTGTCCTGGTCGGCAATCTTGTAGATCTTGCCCTCGTCCGTTACCAGCACAGCGGGAGAACCGCGTTTGATACAGCTCTGGGCGCAGGCCACGTTGCCTAGCATCTCCTTCTTGCCGGCGCAGGCCTGGTCGATGATATACCCGGTCCACTCGGCGGCTGACGCCACCACGGACAACCCGGCGGTCAAAGCAGCCAGGATACACAGCTTCTTCATGGGCCCCTCCTTTTAGGTTCCGAATCTATCCCAGTATATAGGGTGAAGACACCCATGTGCGGTGCTTAATAAAACAGATATTTGCGCCATTGCGCATCGCCCTTGCCCAACATGCGCATCAGATGACGGCTGGTGTGCAAGCTGAAGGGCCGCGGCTGGCGTGCCAGTTTCATGCCGGCTTCTTCGGGAGTGCGGCTGCCTTTCCGGTTGTTGCACGGATGGCAGCAAGCTACCAGGTTCTCCCAGGCGGATTCGCCGGCCCGCGATCGCGGGACGACATGATCGAGCGTGAGCTCGCCGGAAGGCAGCGTGCGATGGCAATACTGGCAGGTGTAGCGGTCCCTCATGAGGATGTTCTTGCGCGACAGGGCGCGCGTCTGATGGGGGATGCGCCGGTATTCGAGCAGGCGGATCACCGACGGCAACCGCACATTCGCGCGCGCGGAATGCACGGCGTGGAGCGATTCCTCTTCCGCCGCCGCCACGCCTTTCAGCACCAGCACCAGGGCGCGGCGCGCCGCGCAAATATTAATCGGCTCATAGCTGGCGTTCAGGACCAGCACGGGCTTCTGCAATCGATCGCCGGCCATTTCAGATGGCTCCCCCCAATGTGGAATGCGCCGCCCCCCGTGGAACCGTGAAGCGCCGGTCCACGCGGGCGACAGTCAGCAATGCGACACGCGAGGCGCCGGCCCGTTTCAGAGCCAGCGCGCAGGCCGCCGCGGTAGAACCTGTAGTCATTACGTCGTCGATCAGGAGGACGCGCCGGCCTTTCATCAGGCTGGAATTCCGGCAGCGAAAGGCGGCCGCCACATTGCGCCGACGCCCGGTGCCGCTCAGCCCGGCCTGCGCGGACGTGGACCGCACCCGGCGCAGGACCTTGGTAACCGGAATCGCGCGCCGCGCGGCCACCAGGCGGGCCAGCAGTTCGGCCTGATTGAACCCACGCTGCCAGCGGCGCCGCCAGTGCAAAGGAACGGGCACTACCAGATCGAACCGCTCGTCCCTGGGAAGCGCGCGAAGCAAAAGCTCGCCCAGCGGACGGGCCAACGTCTGAACTTTGCCGTACTTGTAGAGATGAATCAGCTTCCGCAAGGCGCCCTCATAGGCGCCGAACGAGTAAGCCGCGTCAAAACCGCGGAGCCCGTTCCGGCATAGCGCGCAGCGGCCTTCCGCATCCAAGGGAAACGCGTTTTGAAAAGGCGTCCGGCAACTGACGCAATAGAATTCCGCCTCGAAAGGCGCCGGCCCCTTGAGGCAACCGCGACAGACCGGGATGCGCGAGATTTCTTGCAGTTGCCGGCCGCAAATGCGGCACTCGGAGGGAAACAGAAGGGAAAAAAGGGCGTGCGAAGCTGTTCGGACTACTGAAGGACCGATACTTGCAACAGTGGTACGTCTACTTGAGAAGACCCACCTCCGCCAAGCTTCATTGTAGTACGAACTGATGGCTGTGCAAAACGGCGGCCCGTCCCCGCCAGCCTCCGACCTCCGTCCGCCTGCTAAACTGGAACTGCTTATGGCCATCAGCAAAGATTTGCTGGAGATTTTGGTTTGCCCCCTCTGCAAGGCCACGGTGGAACTGACCCCCGATCAGAGTGGCTTAAAGTGCGTCCAATGCCATCGCGTTTATCCCATTCGCGACGATATCCCCGTGATGCTGGTGGACGAAGCCACGATCGAAGAATAACCGTCGTGGGACGCCTGCTCGACGCGCCGTGGCGGTTCGGGGTGGACCCGTTCGAGGCCCGCCGATGAGAGAATTGCTGCGCCTCCTCGCCTACGGCAGACGCTACACAGCGCAACTGCTGGCGTCGGCGGTCCTCATGGCCGTGGCCGGCGGCGGAGCGGGCATGCTGGCGCTGCTGGTCGGGCCCTTGCTCTATACCGTCCTCGATGTCAATGCGCCGCAGGGCCGGGTGGTGCTGCTTATCGTCCCCCTGATCCGGCACAAAGTCTTTCTCGATCAGATCGTCCCCCCTTTTTTCCATAATGTCTTCAACGTGGTGGCGTTCGCTACGCTGGCGGTGTTCGTTACCAAGGGACTTTGCGAGTACGTCGCCAATTACCTGGTCAATTACGTCGGCTTTTCGGCGGTAACCAACCTGCGCGACCAGGTCTTCGAGAAGGTGCTGCGGCAGGGCGCCGAGTTCTTTGAATCCACCTCCACGGGCAAATTGATGTCGTCCATCATGAACGATATCGATAAAGTCCAGCTCGCCACCAGCCATATCCTGGCGGACCTGCTCCGCCAATCGTTCGTGCTCATCGCGCTGGTGGCCGTGGCCGTGGCAAAGGACTGGCAATTGGCCGGCCTGAGTCTGTTGGTGGTCCCGTTTGTGATCGTGCCGGTTACGGCCATCGGCCGGCGCATCCGCCGCACCACGCGCCGCACGCAGGATACGCAAGGCGAACTCAGCCAGGTATTGCAAGAGACACTCAGCGGCCACATGGTGGTGAAGGCTTTCAACGCCGAAGCCTACGAATCGCGGCGATTCCGCGCGGCCTCGCGCAAACTGCTCAAAACCAATTTGCAATACGTCCGCCAACAGGCCATGTCGTCGCCCTTAATCGAGTTCGTGGGCGCAGCCACGGTGGTGGTGTTCATCTGGTATGCCCGCTGGCAAATCACCAAAGGCGCGCTGCGGCCCGAGGATTTCGCCAGTTTCGTGGCCGCCCTCTTGATGCTCCTCGAACCCGTCAAGCGCCTGGTGGGCATCCACAACATCTTCGAACAGGCCCTGGGCGCATCGCAGAAAGTCTTCGCCTATCTCGACCAGAATGAGCAAATCGCCGATAAGCCCGGCGCCCCGCACCTCCCGCCCTTCACTCGCGGGATCTCCTGGGAACGTGCTTCGTTCCACTATCCCTCCGCGCCGGATGGTTTCGAGCTTTCCGAGCTCACCCTGGAAGTCAAGGCCGGAGAGGTGGTGGCGCTGGTGGGAGCGAGTGGCGGCGGCAAGACCACCGCGGCCAACCTGCTGCCGCGCTTCTACGACGTCACCGGCGGCGCCGTGCGGATCGACGGCCACGATGTGCGCGATCTCAACCTGGCGTCGCTGCGCGCGCAGATAGGCCTGGTGGCGCAGGATACGTTCCTGTTCAACGACACCGTAGCCGCCAATATCGCCTATGGCCGCCCCGGCACTCCCATGGACGACATTCGCCGCGCGGCCGAAGCCGCGCTCGCCCACGAATTCATCGAAGCGCTACCCGAGGGCTACGATACGGTGATCGGCGACCGCGGCGTGCGCCTCAGCGGCGGCCAACGCCAGCGCATCGCCATCGCCCGCGCGCTGCTGAAGAACGCGCCGATTCTGATCCTGGACGAGGCCACTTCCCACCTCGACACGGAATCTGAAATTCTGGTACAAAAGGCCCTGGCCAACCTGATGGAACACCGCACCGTGATCGTCATCGCCCATCGCCTTTCCACTATCCGCCGCGCCGACAAAATCGTGGTGCTCGAAAAAGGCACGATCCGCGAGATGGGGAACCATGACGAGCTGATCGGCCGCGGCGGTGTTTATCAGCGGCTTCATGAATTGCAATTCGCGGATGTGGTGCTAGACATATGAGCGTGCGCAGCATGACGGGGTTTGCCCGCACTCGCAAAACTCTCGCGGAGGGCGAGCTGGCGGTCAGTATAAAGAGCGTCAATCACCGGGGCCTCGATTTGCACTTCCATATGCCGCCGGAATTCGACGCGATCGAGAACGACCTCCGCGATAACGTCAAGGCCGGCGTCGCGCGCGGCCACGTGCAGATCAACATCGAACTCACCCGCGCGGTTGGCGGCACGAGCGGATTGAACCGGGGATTGATGGCCATCTATCTGGCGGCGTTCCGCGAGGCCGCCGAGGTTGCCGGTCTGCCGGACCAGCGGCCCGATCTGCATGCCGCCCTCGCGGTTCCCGGCATGCTGAGCGTGGGCCAGGCGGAGCAGTTGAGCGACGAGATCTCGAGCGCCGCGCAGGCGGCGGTGCGCGAAGCCGTGGCGCTCCTCAACCAGTTTCGAGAACACGAGGGGGAAGCTACGGTTCGTGAGATCCGCCAGCGTTCGGCGGGCCTGTGCGGCCTGGTAACCCGCATGGAACAGATCCGTGCCGGTGCGGTGGGGGCTTTTCAAAAGCGATTGCGCGAGAAGTTGGCCGACCTGCTGGAGGGTGCGTCCATCGATCCGCAGCGTCTGGCCCAGGAAGCGGCGGTGCTGGCGGACCGCAGCGATATCGCTGAAGAACTGCTGCGGCTGCGCACGCATGCCGGCCAGCTCGAAGCCCTGCTGGAGGGCGAAGGCGAAGTCGGCAAGCGCCTCGATTTTCTGTTGCAGGAGATGAATCGCGAAGCCAATACCGTGCTCTCGAAAACCGGCGGCTTGGGCGATCTCGGACTCACCATGACCGAACTGGCGCTGGCGGCAAAATCGGAGATCGACAAAATCAGGGAGCAATCGTTAAACCTGGAATGACTACCGTATTCATTGTTTCCGCCCCCTCGGGTTCGGGCAAATCCACGCTCGTTGACCGGCTCCTGGCCAGCGATTCAAATCTCATGTTTTCAGTGTCTTACACTACTCGCGAGCGTCGCGGCGCAGAACGCGACGGCGAGGATTACCATTTCGTCTCGCGCGCGGCGTTCGAGGGCATGATAGAGAACGGCGAGTTTCTGGAATGGGCCCAGGTGTTCGGTAATTATTACGGCACCCACCGCGGAATCCTGGAGCAGGCCCAGTCCCGCGGGAAAGACCTGGTACTCGACATCGACGTGCAAGGTGCGAGACAATTAAAAAGTCAGATTCCCGAGGCTGTAACCGTATTTATCCTGGCTCCTTCGCGGCAAATCTTGGAACAGCGCCTCCGTGCGCGTGGGGAGGACCCGGACGACGTGATCGAACGGCGGCTGAGGGATGCGGCTGAAGAGATCCGGCGCTATAGCGATTACGACTACGTTTTAATTAATCGCGACCTGACTGAGTCGGACGCTGTTTTGAGCTCCATCGTTCGTGCCGAACGAGTCCGGCGCGGCAGAATATTAGATCAAATCCGGCCCATTCTGGAGACATTTCAGGTTTGAAGAGGTATCCATCGCATGGCTGACAAAGCTCCTCGCAACAACGCCCACTGCACCATCCCCGACGACCTCGAGCAGAGTACGTACCGTTTCATCATCGTAGCCGCCAAACGCGCGCGGCAGTTGCAGGGCGGCGCGCGCCCGGTGCTGCCCACGTCTTCGAAAAAGTCCACCATTATTGCCATGGAAGAAGTGCGGCGCGGATTGGTGAAGTACAGCCTCACGGGCCAGGCGCCCGAGGAACCGGCGCCGGAGCCCGTTCTGTAGATTTCCCATGAAGGTCATCCTGGGCGTGACGGGCGGAATCGCCGCCTATAAATCGGCGGAAGTCGCCCGTCTGTTGATGCAACAGGAGCATCGCGTGCAGGTTGTGATGACCGAAGCCGCGGGAGAGTTCGTGCGGCCCATGACCTTTGCCGCGCTGACCGGCCGCAAGGCGCTGACCGATCTATTCGAGATCGAAAGCGCCATCGAGCACATCGCCGTGGCACAGGAAAACGAGCTTCTGGCTATCGCGCCCGCCACCGCGGACGTGCTCGCGAAATTGGCGCACGGGTTGGCCGATGACCTTCTTACCACCCTCTACCTGGCGTTCACCGGCCCGGTGGTTCTGGCGCCGGCCATGAACGTCAACATGTGGCAGCATCCCGCCACGCAATCGAATCTGGAAACATTGCGGAGACGCGGGCACCGCATCGTGGAACCGGGGGTGGGATACCTGGCCTGCGGCATGACCGGTCCCGGCCGCATGGCCGAGCCGGAAGCCATCGTCGCAGCCATCGCGGCGGAGACCCGCAAACGGCACGATCTGGATGGCGAAGTGGTGCTCGTCACCGCCGGGCCCACGCAGGAACCGCTCGACCCCGTGCGATTCATTTCGAACCGCTCCAGCGGCAAGATGGGCTACGCGTTGGCCGAAGCGGCGGCCGCTCGCGGCGCGCGCGTGATTCTGATTTCCGGCCCGGTCCACCTGCCGCCCCCGCGAGGGGCCGAAGTGCTGTCCGTGCGCACCGCCGTGGAAATGCGCGACAAGGTTTTCGAGAACCTGGGGCCGGCGAGCATCGTCATCAAGTCCGCCGCCGTTGCCGATTTCCATCTAGGCAAAGTGCCGGATCAGAAAATGAAGAAAACCGCGGCCCGGATTTCGCTCGAGCTGGACCCCACCCCCGACATCCTTTCCGAACTGGGCAGGAAAAAAGGCGACCGCCTGCTGATTGGTTTCGCCGCGGAAACGCAAAACCTGCAACAGGAAGCACGCCGCAAACTGCAATCCAAGAATTGCGACATGGTAGTGGGCAACCTTGTGGGCGGCTCCGACCTGGGCTTCGAATCCGACGATAACGAGGTGGTGCTGGTGCTTTCCACGGGCGAGAACCTGGCCCTGCCGCGCGCCCCCAAGCGGGAAATCGCCGACCGTATCTTCGACGAAATCCTCAAGCTTCGCCTCAGTTTGCACGCCGCCAATGACCGCTGACGAGCTTCGCCGCTACCTCGAGTTTTACCAGGATCTCGGCGTGAAAACTCTCTACCGGCGGACCGCGCCCGCGGCCGATTCCCTGCCCCCGCTTGCTCCCGAAGCCGAGACGCTGTTGCGAATTCTCGAAGACATCGGCGATTGCCGCCGCTGCCGTTTGCATGAAGGCCGCCACAAGCTGGTCTTCGGAGTGGGCAACGAGACCTCGCCCGTGGTTTTCGTGGGCGAAGGTCCGGGCGCCGATGAAGACGAGCAAGGCATCCCGTTCGTCGGCCGCGCCGGACAGCTCCTCACCCAGATGATCGAGAACACGGCTAAGCGCGAGGGCATACCGCTGCGGCGCGAGGACGTGTACATCTGCAACGTCGTCAAATGCCGTCCGCCGGGCAATCGAACTCCCGAACCGGAAGAGATGGAAATTTGCGGCCAGTTCTTATTCCGTCAACTTTCGGCCATTCACCCGAAAGCCATTTGCGCCCTGGGTGGCACGGCCGCGCGCGCCCTTACCGGACACAAGGAAGGCGTCACCAAAATGCGGGGAAAGTGGTTCGACTGGCATGGCATCCCGGTGATGATCACCTACCATCCTTCCTACCTGCTGCGGCCTTATAACCAGGACGCGAAGCGCGAAGCCTGGGAAGATCTGAAAAAGGTGCTACATTACGTCTACGACTGATAGCACACGGCATATTCGGTGCTTGGAGTTGTGGAACCCGCATAACCACGAACGTGGTAATCTTGCATAACGTAGCGGTCATCTTTCTTGAAATGAGGTCAAATTGCTATGCGAATCGATTCTCTTCTGCGTAACGCGGCGCTGCTGATCGCGGTGAGCAGTATGCCTCTTGTCAGCCAGCAAAACACGGGTTATTTGAAATTGAAAGTTGAACCGACGCGCGCGGGAGTATTCATCGACGGAAAGTACGTCGGTCCCGCCGCGAACTTCGGCATGGGGCGGAAATATGCGGTTGCCGCCGGCGAGCACGAGGTCAAGCTGACGGAGCCCCGCTATGAAGATGTGACCACAAAAGTGACCATCCAGGCAGGCAAGACAACGGATCTCGCCCAGACGATGAAGGCGCTGCCACTCGCGAAGCCGCCGTTCGGACGCCTGCGTACCATGGCCCCAGACAAGTTTGACGCGGTGTATGTGAACGGCAAGTTCATGGGCCACGTCGGCGAGTTCAACAACCCGCTACAGGGCCTGCTGCTGAACCCGGGCTCATACGCGGTAAAGATCGTTCCGGTCACCGGCGGAGAAGGTAAGGAACAGCAAATCACAATTGAAACGGACAAGACCACGATTGTCCGCTTGTAAGACGATCCGGGAAGCTCAGTTTTACCCCACGTCCGGCCGGCGCTTATGCCAATCGGTGCGAGTCTGAAAATCCTTACCGATGGCCAACAGCAGATTCTCCGACCAGGGTGGGCCTACTACTTGTAACGCCACCGGCAGGTTGCCGGCGAAGCCGCAGGGCAATATCAGCGCGGGAAGCCCAGCCAGGTTGCCGGCGGGGACAATGGCGCCGAAATCGCCGGGCGTGGATGGCGGCGCCGCGGATGGCGGCGTCTCTGGCAACGGAGACAGCGGTTGCTCGATCCGCGTAGCCGGCCCCGGCCGGCCTGGCGCGAGTATGGCGTCCGCGTCGCCCCACAGGCGCTCCACCGCTTCCTGCATCAGCCGGCGGATGCGCATGGCTTTCAAATAGTCCTTGGCTGGAATATCCAGGCTGGCTTTGAGACCGGCGATCTGCGCCTGGTCCTCGAGTTCCTCCACCCTGCCGCTGGTGATGAGCGGTTCGAAGATCGACGCCTGCTCGGCGCCTAAAATCGTGGAGAGTATCGCTCCATACGGGAACTGCGGCAAGCGGCTTTCCACCAATTGCGCGCCGGATTGCTTGATTACCGCCAGCGCCGCTTCGAATGCCGGGCGGGCGGAGGCATCGGCGCGATCGCCGAAATCGGCCGGCGACCATGCGATGCGCAGTTGGTTCAACGGACGCGCGTACTGTGGGGTGTAATAGAAGCTCTTGCCGGCCGATCCAGGATCCTTTCCATCCTTGCCGGCGATGGCCGCCAGAACCAGTCCGCAATCCTCGGCGGACCGGGCAAAGGGCCCCAGTTTATCGAGCGTCCAGGAGAGCGCCATCGCTCCGTGGCGGCTCACCAGGCCGTAGGTGGGGCGCAGCGCGGTCACCCCGCAGAACGAAGCCGGCGTCACAATCGAACCGGAAGTCTCCGACCCGATTGTGAACGGCACCAGACCCGCCGCCACGGCCGCCGCCGAACCGCTCGAGGAGCCGCCCGACCAGCGCGTCCGGTCCCACGGGTTGAGGCCGGGACCGAACAGCGATGCCGATGCGTAGCGGTAGCCGCCGCCGCCGGCCAGTTCCACCATCGATAGCTTGCCCACGAGCACGGCGCCCACGCCCTCGAGCTTGTCGATTACCGTGGCGTTGTAATCGAAGACCTGGCCGGCATAAGGCTTGGCTCCCCACGTGGTGGGCTGGCCGGCATAGCTCAGCAGATCCTTTACGCCATAGGGAATTCCCTGCAAGGGGCCGCGCAGACGGCCTCGCTTGATATCTTTGTCGACGTCTTTGGCTTTGCGAAGGGCCTCCTGGTGCAGAGAGAGCGCCAGCGCGTTATAGCGCGGCCCCAGCTGATCGAGCCGGGTGGCGAAAGCCCGCGCCAGCTCTTCGGCGGAGATCTGCCGCGTGGTGAGCAGTTGGTTAAGCTCGCCGATGGTCGAGAAAAAAATGTCGCTTCCAATTGCCGCCATGGAAGTCAGGCCTTGAACTGAAATGCCGGTTCGGTGGCCATGGGTATCCGCTCGTGGGCCAACGTTTCGGCGTTGCTTTTCAGGCGGTCGCGCGCCGCCTGGAGTTCCCGGCCTGGATCGGCCGCTGGAACGGAAGCAGCGGTTTGTGCCAGTGCGGCGGCGGGCGCCAACACGGCGGCAAGTTCACGGCGGGTCAGCTTCATTTCACTTTGCCTCGTTCTTCGGTTCGAGGGCTTCGGCCGCGGCCTTCAGCATGACCGCGCGCGGCGCCGATTCATTGGTCCAGATTTCGAACTGGCGCACGGCCTGTTCGATGAACATGTCCAGTCCCGGAACCACCGCCTTGCCCTGTTCCCTGGCCTTGCGCAGCAGAGCGGTCTCCATCGGGTTATATACCATATCGAAGACTATGTCGGCGGGAATGGCGCCGTTGAAAAAGCACTCGCTGACGTGCGGGAACATGCCCAGGGGCGTAGCGTGTACCACGGCGTCGAAATGGCGGTTTTCCAGTTGCTCGACGAGCAGGGCCTCGGCGCTGCACACTTTGGCGAGCGCGCGAACGCGGTCGGGGTTGCGGCCCACCAGGGAAATCTTGGCGCCCGCATCGGAAAGGGCGAAGGCCGCTCCGCGCGCCGCGCCGCCATTGCCCACGATCAGTACCGAAGCCTTGGCCAAACTCAACAGGCGGGCCAGCGGCCCGGTAACTCCGGCCGCGTCCGTATTGGTGCCCCGCCACTTGCCCGCCTTGCGCCAGACCGTGTTGACCGCGCCGATCCGCTTGGCCAGCGGATCCACCGTATCCAGATAGCGGATGATCTTTTGCTTGTGCGGGATGGTGACGCTGAAACCGGCGAGCGGCAGCTTTTCCGCCAGCGAGAAAAAATCCCGCAAATGCACGGGCGCGACCAGAAACGGCAGGTACACGGCGGCCATGCGCCGCGATTGAAACGCGCGGTTGTGCACGGCCGGAGAAATGGAGTGGCGGATGGGGTCGGCGATGACCCCATAAATCTTGGCGTTCTTTCCCAGCTTTTCCACGCGGTACAGATGGCGCAGCGCGCGGGCGCTCACTTGGCCGGCGGCCGTTCCCTCGGCAAAAATCGGCGCTGCATAACTGAAAAGCCCGCCGAAGACCGGCGCCAGCACCCGCGTGGGAAAGCCCAGTTCGCCCATCGCCAGCACCACCAGCTTATGTTTAGGAAGGGAGCGCGCGGCCGCCAGGATGCGCATATTGTCGGACGGCTTGCGCGCCGTGGTCACTACTTTATACACATCGGCCGGCACGCGCATCACGCGGTTCACAATAGTATCGAGCGGCGGCGTGGCTTCGAAGTTGTGATACGAGACGATCACTTCGGCGCGGCCGCGAAACTCATGCAGCCGTTCCTGGGCGGCTTCGGCGGTTTCGATTTCGAGGTCGACGGCCTGCGCGCCGTTGGCCACCGCGCGATCCAGAATGGCCAATTGTTCTTCGATGCTGCCGTTGAACTTGCCGTGATTCTGGTGGCGCCGGCAGGTTGCCAGGACGATGGTGTCGGGAAACTGCTCGAGAAACCCGCGAATGGCGTCGGCGCCTTTACCGGGATCGTCAAGAAAATCCAAGCGAAATTCTAAGAACGTTTCGCCCGCCTCGGCTTCGCGCCGTGCATGGGCTAGCATGGTCGGAACGTCTGGCAGGCCCAACGCGATGCATATCCGCGGGAGCGACCTGGTCTGCGCCATCGAGTAAGAACTCCTAAGAATAACACAGGGGGATGACGCTCCCGCGCATGCTTTCCATTTAGGAGCGGCTTATTCCGCTAGCTTTTCTTCTTCGATTTGGCGGCGGGATGGGCGGGAGCGGCCCCGGGACAGCGCAGCCCCATGTCCTTCAATTGAGTGCAGGCCTGGGTGGCCAGGCTGTGATTGGGAAACCGCTGGATCAGCTCTTTGTATTCGGCGGCCGCGTCCGTGCGGCGGGACATCTTGGCCAGCGACTGCCCTTTATAATACAGCGCCAACGGTGTGCGATCGTTGTCGGAATACTTCTCCAGCACCGTGTCGAAATCCTTTACCGCGGTGGGATAGTCGCCTTGGGAAAGGTGAATGGAGCCTATGTAATACTGCGCGCTGGGCGCCAAATCCGTATTGCCGAAGTAACGGAGGTAGTCGCTGTACTCTTGCAGGGCCAGGTCGAGCTTGCCGCTGGTCTGGTCGCGGCGGGCGTTGGCAAACAGATCGCTGGCCGATACGGGCGGCACCTCTGGCGCCGCGGCGCCTTGCCCTGGACCTACCCCTGGGGCGGCCGGTGGCGGGGCGGGAGGAGCTTGCAGCACCTTGACCATGTTGGTGAGATCGGTGAGCTGCGCCTGGACCTTCTGTAGCGAATTGGTTAGATCGGAGACGGCCTGCTGCAGCGTGCGGAAATCGTTGCCCATGCTGTCGATGCGCGATCCCAGCCCGACCACGGGTGGAACTACCTTGGACTGCATGTCCTGCAGATTTTGCTGTACGTTGCTCTGGATGACCGCCGCTTGCGTACCCGCTCTACCGGCGGAGTCGATAGCCTGCTGGACCAGGGCCGTGATGGCCGCGAGTTGCTTATCCTGCGATTGCTGCAACTGCTTTACCTGGTCCTGGAGAAGCGCAACGTCGCGCTGCAGCTCTTGAATTTCCTTACTGGCGGCGAAAGTCAGGCCAGGCATCGCTAGCAGAATCAGCACGCCAAGACGTCGGTACATATATGCAACTCTCCTTCACGCGGAGAGGCGGCGACAGAATCGCCGCCTCGCTACGATCTTAGTGCTTCTGTGTGAACTCTACTGCTGCGGGGGCGAGAAATGAACCCGCCGGTTCTTCTGCCAGCAGGATTCATCCTGTTCCGTGCACACCGGCCGCTCCTTGCCGTAGCTGATGGTCTTCAGCCGGTCGGCGGGAACACCCAGTTGCACCAGAAAGTCCTTGGCGGCGCTGGCGCGGCGATCGCCGAGGCCGAGGTTATACTCCGCTGAGCCGCGCTCGTCGCAGTGGCCTTCCACGCTGATGGTGGCGTTCGGGAAATCGGCCAGGATGCTCTTCAGCGCGCTGGCATCCTGCGTCAAAGCAGCCTGAGCGTCGCCGCGGATGTCGCTCTTATCGTAATCGAAGTAAGCATCCTGCACGTCGGAGCTCAAGCGCTCCACGATGGTCTTAGCCGGCGGCGGCGGTGGCGGCGGCGGTGGCGGCGGCGGCGGAACGGTTACGGTGATCGTGGCGCTGGCCGTGGTGGTCCCGCCCGGGCCCGTAGCGGTCAGGGTGTAGGTGGTTGAATCGTTCGGCAGAACACGGCGGCTTCCCGTGCTCTGCACGACGCCGATCGTCTGATCGATGGAAACGTTCGTTACTTCGCCCGTAACCTCCCAACGCAGGGTAGAGGACTGCCCTCGTTGTATCGCACTCGGCTCAGCCGAGAACTGTGCTACCGTCGGCGCAGCCGGTTTAGGCGCCGGCGCCTCTACCTTAGGCGGCGGTGGTGGCGGCGGCGGAGCGGGCACCTTCTTCTTGCAACCTGCCGCGAACATCGCCAGTAAGACTGCAAGGCCAACGGTTGTGATCGTCCGTTTACGTAGGAACATGAACATAGCCTCCTGAAATTCTCTTTACTGTCCCCATGCCGGGCTGAAATTCAGCCCATCGTGAGTGAGCTGTTGCACCTGGGAGCCATCGGCGAGCATCGTGTAAATCTGCTCGCGGCCGGTCCGGTTCGACATGAAAGCAAGATGCACGCCATCGGGCGCCCAACTGGGATTTTCGTTCTTGCCTTCGTCATGCGTCAACTGCACGTATGACCGGGATGCGACATCCATCGTGAAGACATTGAATTGGCCGGCGGCATAACCCCGTGTCCAGGCGAACGCGATATGCTGCCCGTCCGGATTCCACGAAGGGTTGGAAGCTTCCCCGCTGCCCTCGCTCAGCCTTTCAATGTCCGCCCCATCCATGTTCATCATGTAGATCTGCTCCGGACCGGAGCGGCCCGAAGAGAACACGATAGTGCCGCCTTTGGGATTCACCTTAGGCTCGGTGTCGATAAATCGTGAAGACGTGAGCGGCCGGAAACCGCTCCCATCCAAATTTGCAATGAAAATCCGGCACAATTGCCCGCTCGATCCAGCCGTCGAAGAGTAGACAATCTGTTTCCCATCGGGAGTAAACGAAGGCTGCGCATTCATCGACGCATCCTGGTTATAAAACCCAAGGTTCCGAACCGGATTCACCGAAAACACAAATATAGCAGGTCTGCCCTTGGTGTAGCTAGTGAAGGCGATTTTCGAGCCGTCCGGCGAAACGGAGGGTTCGATCGTGAGCGAACTGTAATGCGTGATGGGGCGCTGATTCTTGCCATCGGGGTCCATCGCCCAGATCTCCTTAGGGCCGCGGAAACCGGCTTGATGGACGTAGTAGATGTGGCTGCCGAACAGCGATTTTCCGCCGAACAGGGTGACGATATCGGCGGCGAACTGGTGGGCCACCTGGCGCGCTCCGGCATCGTCCACGGAGGAGGCCAGATACTGCTTGCCGATCACCTGGGCATTGGCCGGCGTGCCGCGCGAAAGATCGTACAAATAGCCGTATAGCACGAGCACGTTGTTGACTACGGCGGTGTACCCGAAAGCCAGGTAGCCGGCGGTCACCGGCGGCCCGGACCAATCCGTCATCCACAGGCCGCCCCCGTTGGGCGGCGCCACCAGCTCGTCGCGGCGCGAGCGCGGGGTCTCCACCACCGGCGGCGGCTGGCGGAAGTCGGACGGCTGTTGGGGTATGGTCTTGGGGTACATGGTATCCGGAACCACTTCCAGCACGCCCGAATTCTTCACGTCGCCCCGCAGCGTTTCGTTGAACGCCCCCATGAAGCTCTGGGCGGCACCGGAGCCGCGGAATTCGGGGATGGCGATCCGCAGTTTGTGGCCACCCGGCGGTTTAATGATGTCGATGGTGGCTTTTTCCTTTTCCTGCCCCGAGAGGGCCGCTAGCGCACCGGCGACCGCCAGTGCGATCCATGCAAGTCTTTTCATTGGCTGTCTCACTTTAGACTGAAGCGCATTTCGATAGTCACTGAATTCCGCGTGAACTGCTGCGGAAGCGGTGGAAACGGAGCGGCATCGAACAGGGCCCGCTGTGCCGAATAGTCCAGGGCGGAATTCCCGCTCGGCTGCACCAGGCGCACTCCGCCGATGCCACCGTCGCGCCGCAGGGTGAACGTAACGACGGCCGCGTTTTGGTTGCGCTGGTCCAGGTCCGACGTCCGCCACTTTTCCGTAACTTTATCCTTGAGCAGTTTGGCGTACCAGCCGAACTCGCTGCCGAAGGGCGTGTTATCGCCCAGCGTCACGCCGCCGGCGCCTTGAATACCGTACATGGGGGAACTCAGCGCCTGGCCGGTGGGGCTGTAGAGCTGATTCTGCCGTTCGCGCTGTAACTCGCGGTAGGTATTTCGGGCCGCGGCTTCTTCGGCGGCGCGTTCCGCGGCGCGGCCTTTCAAACGGATGGCGTCACGATCGTCCTTGACCTGCTGTCTGGCCGGCGGTTTGGACGTTCGAGGAGGAGCCGGCACCTGCGACTCGGTATCGTTCGCAACGGGATTCTCGGGCGCATCCCTCCGGGGCAGCGGTATCTTGGAAACCGGGGTCACGGCGACCGCATCGCCGATGCCGCCCCCTTTTGGGCTTCCCCACTGTACGGCTTTGCCCCCGCCGAGCAAACCGTACGAGAGCAATCCGCCAGCCAAGACCACATGGAACAGAATCGACCCCGTCAGGAACCGCGAGAGGCGGTCCGGCTGATCGAGAATGTCCACATGAGGCGACATTACCTTCTGCCTTTGCCGCTATCGTCCTCCGGCCGCGTCACCATATTGACCTGAATGCCGGCCGCGCCCAGCGTGGCGATGACTTGCGCGATGGGATCCCAGATCGTCTGCCGGTCGGCGCGGACGTACACGCCTTTGGTCTTGCCGTACAGCCCGATGATCGCTTGCGCAACGTCGTTAATGTTGATCGGAGTTTCGTTGAGATACGTGGTGCCGTCTTTCTTGATGCTCACCACCGGCATCTGCTGACTGGTGTCTTTGACGTAGCGCGTGCGGGGGACATCGATCTCGAGCCCGAATTCCATGACGTGGGCGGTGAGCATGAAAATGATCAGCAGCACCAGCAGCACATCCACGAACGGCGTAATATTGATCTCGGCCAGCCCGGCGCCGCCGCGCCGCGTGGAGCGGAACCCGTTGCCGCCGTTTGACGAGAACGCCATGCCGCTATTCTCCGAAGCTGCGCTCCGCGAGGTTGAGGAATTCGAGCGCGAAATCGTCCATGCGAGCGCCCAACTCGCGGATCCGGTTGCCGAACAGGTTGTAGAACATAGCGGCCGGTATCGCGGCGAAAAGCCCCAACGCCGTGGCTACCAGGGCCTCGGAAATGCCCGGGCCCACTGCCCGCAAGCTGGTGCTGCCCTGCGCGCCCAGGCCGTTAAACGTGCGGATAATGCCCAGCACCGTGCCCAGCAGGCCGACAAACGGCGTCACCGATGCCGTGATCGCCAGCCAATGCATATTCCGTTCCAGCTTGGCGGTTTCCTCGCTGACTCCCAATTGCAAGCAGCGCTCGAGCGCCGTGCGGTTGACGACCCGGCCGCGCGCTTTCACCTGCCGCTCGACTTCTTCATAGCCGAAATCGAAGACCGAAACCAGCGGAGAAGGCCGGTATTGTTCGCTCGCCACCATCACCGCTTCGAGGCCGGTGGCTTTGCGGAAGGCGCGCAAGAATCTCACGTTGGTACGCCGCGCTCCCCGAAACGAGCTGAGCTTGGAGAAGATTACGGTCCAGGAAAAAATCGAAAAACACACGAGAATGGCCAGCACCACCCACCCGCCGGGCCCGGCTTCCTGGACCATTCCCCATATGTCAGTTTGCAGAAGGAAGGCAACGGGAGTCTCGAAAATCAATTCGTCTCCTAAACCTCAAATCTAGCATAGAGACGATAGCGGACCGCGAAAAGACGGGGCCGGGACCGCGCGGCCAGGCTAAAGCCGCTGGCGGCTGCCAGCCTTGCCGGAAGTTCCCGTACCGAATTGTGTAAGAATAGGGTTTCCGGGTGGTACTCGCGCCGGCATTGGACCGGTCAGTTACTTGCGAAATTCCCGCAAAGGTAGCTAAAATCAACCCGTTCACAAATCCCAGGAGGAACGCATGGCAGCAGTGGAGCAGAAGGTAAAGCAGATTATTGTCGAGCAACTCGGCGTCGATGAGAGCCAGGTGGACAGCAACGCGTCGTTCGTTGATGACTTGGGAGCCGACTCGCTCGATATCGTGGAGCTCGTAATGGCCTTCGAAGAAGCCTTCGAGCTGGAAATCCCCGACGAGGACGCCGAAAAAATCACCACCGTTAAAGACGCTGTCGAATACATCGAGAATAAGACTACCAAGAAGTAGCCGCCTTTCGAATCGGGGGATGTCGTCTTGACGAGAAGAGTGGTAGTAACGGGCGTAGGCCTGCTGACGCCATTGGCCGTCGGGACCGAGGCGTCCTGGGAAGCGATCCGTGGCGGGAAAAGCGGTATCGGGCCGATTACGCAATTCGATGCCGCTCAATTTTCGTGCCGCATCGCGGGGGAAGTCAAAGGCTTCGATCCGGCCCAGTATATCGAGAAAAAAGATATCAAAAAGATGGGGCGGTTCATTCAGTTCGCCATTGCGGCGGCGGAATTCGCCCTCACCGGGTCCGGATTGAAGGTCTCCCCCGAAACGGCCGAACGCGTGGGAGTGTATATCGGCAGCGGCATCGGAGGGTTCGAAGTCATCGAGCGCGAGCATCAGACGCTGCTCGAGCACGGACCGCGCCGCATCTCACCGTTTTTCATCCCCGCCACCATCGTGAATCTCGCCTCGGGATATGTTTCCATCCGCAGCGGCGCCAAAGGCCCCAATTCGGCCACCGCGACGGCGTGCACCACTAGCGCCCATTCCATCGGCGATTCGTTTCGCATCATCCAGTATGGCGATGCCGATGCCATGATCTGCGGCGGTACCGAAGCCTGCATCACGCCTATGGGAATCGGCGGTTTCGCCGCTATGCGCGCGCTTTCCACGCGCAACGACGAACCGCAGCGCGCCTCCCGCCCGTGGGACCGCGACCGCGATGGGTTCGTGGTGGGCGAGGGCGCGGGAATTCTGGTGCTGGAAGAGTTGGAATTCGCCCGCGCGCGCGGGGCGCGGATTCTGGCCGAGATCGTGGGTTACGGGATGAGTGCCGACGCGTTCCACGTGACCGCGCCTCCCGATGACGGCGACGGGGCATTCCGCGTGATGCGTAATGCGTTCCGCGATGCCTCGATCGCCCCGGAACAGGTCGCTTACATCAACGCGCATGGGACGTCCACGGAAGTCGGCGATCGCGCCGAAACGGCCGCTATTAAGCGGGCCTTTGGCGACCACGCCTACAAAGTGGCGGTGAGCTCCACCAAGTCCATGACCGGCCACCTGCTGGGCGGAGCCGGAGGTATCGAAGCCGGCATCACGGTGCTGGCCATTCGCGACCAAATCGCGCCGCCCACCATGAATCACGACAATCCCAGCGAAGGCTGCGATTTGGACTACGTGCCCAACCGGGCGCGGCCCATCGACATCGAGTTCGCGCTCTCCAACAGCTTCGGCTTCGGCGGCACGAACGGCTGCCTCATCTTTAAGCGATACACTGAATAGGGGCCGTGCCGGAGCCCCAGCCCCATTGAGCCCCGGCTCCCCAAACAGCTTTCCCATGAAAATCATCGTTGCCATTAAACAAGTTCCCGCTCGCGATTCCCAGTTGCGCATCGCTCCCTCGGGCCTTTGGATCGAAGAAGCCGATCTCTCCTGGGAGATCAACGAACCGGATGCCTACGCGCTCGAGGCCGGCCTGCAACTGAAGGAAAAGCATGGCGGAGAAGTGGTCGTGCTGTGCGCCGGACCGGCTCGCGCCGCCTCCACGATCCGGGAAGCGCTCGCCAAGGGCGCGGATCGCGCCATACACATCGAGGAAGAAATCGGCTCGCTCGATCCGCTGGCCAGCGCCCGCCTTCTGGCCGCCTCTGTAAAGGACGAATCCGCCGATCTCATCCTCACCGGCTTGCAGTCCGACGATCTCGGTTATGGCCAAACCGGCGTCATTCTGGCTGAACTGCTGGGCCTGCCGCACGCCACGATCGTTATGGAGGTGGAGAAGGTCGCGGACGGCATCCGCGTCAAACGCGAGTTGGAAGACGGCTGGTTCCAGCACGTGGAAATGCCCTTGCCCGCGCTGCTGACCATCCAATCCGGCATCAGCAAGCTGCGCTATGCCACCCTGATGGGAATCAAGAAATCCAAAACCAAGGAAATCCGCCGCGTGACGGCGGAAGCACTGGGGGTGGCCGTGACGCCGGCCGGCATGGCGTTCGAACGTATTTACCTTCCCGAACGTACCAAGCGCACCCAACTATTCGAAGGCAACCCTCGAGAAGCGGCGGCCCAACTGGTGGAAAAACTCAAATTCGAGGCGCGGGTGATATGAGCATCCTGGCGGTATTAGAACAACGGGACGGCAATTGGAACCGCATGTCCTTCGAGACCCTGGCCGCCGCGCAGCAATTGGCGCGCGATCTCGGCACCGCTGCCGCCGCGGCCGTACTCGGTCATGGCGTTGCGGGCCTGGCAAGCGAGATTGCCTCGAGCGAGCTCGACAAGGTCTACGCCGTGGATCACGAGCTGCTGAAGGACTACACCGCGGACGCATACACGCTGGCGCTTGGCCAGCTCCTGGAGAAAGTGCGGCCGCGCATCGTGCTCTTCCCCCATACCTACCAGGTGCGCGATTTCCTGCCCAAGCTGGCCGCCGCGCTGGGCAAGGTGGCGGTGAGCGATGTGGTGGCGGCGCGTGTGGCCGGAGACGCGCTGATCGTGGTGCGCCAGCTCTTTCAAGGCAAGGTCAACGCCGATATCCGCCTGGCCGGCGAGGGCCCCCATTTCGCGTCTTTGCAGGCGGGCGCGTGGCGCGCCGACCGGGTCGCGGCCGGCGCCGCCACGGTGGAGAATTTCTCTCCCGCGATCGCGGCCGATGCCATCCGCACCAAGCCCCTCGAACTGTTTCGCGAATCGCAGCGCGCCCTGGACCTTAGCGCGGCCGAGATCATCGTCTCCGTCGGCCGCGGTATCAAAGAGGCGGACAATATTCCGGTGGTCCAGAAACTGGCGGAAGCTCTAGGTGCGGAACTGGCCGCCTCGCGGCCGATTTGCGATGCCGGATGGTTGCCCATGGAACGGCAAGTCGGCAGTTCCGGGCAGACCGTGGCGCCCAAACTATACGTAGCCGTGGGCATCTCCGGCGCCATTCAGCATCAGGTGGGTATGAAGGGGTCGCGGACCATAGTTGCCATCAATAAAGACCCCGACGCGCCAATTTTCGAGATCGCGGATTACGGCATTGTGGGCGACCTGTTCCAGGTTGTCCCGGAATTGACCGAAGCGATTCGCAAGGCCAAATAGCGCGCTTACTCACAAAAAAGACGCGCTCGTCCGTTTGACTCCGGACCGAACCGCCGGTTACACTACGAAATCCGCGCGCTTCAAACCCATAAGGAAACCTTTGGGGCTGATTTTGCGTCTTAAACCTTACTGACCCCTAACCGGATCGATAGCAGAGGGACCAAGTATGAATACGAAAAACGGACCGAAGCCGAAGTATGCAGCCTACCGCAAGATGTTGGAAAAAAAAGCGGATGAGGTCCGTCGCAGCATGTCCGCCCAGAAGGCCGCGCAAGTGGTGGCCCGGCTGGATGTTCCGTCGGACGAAGGCGATTTGAGCCAGCAGCATCACGAAGAATGGATTTTTCTGAACCGCAACACCATCGATATGAAGTTGCTGCGGCAAATCTCCGATGCGCTGCTGCGAATCGACCATGACACCTACGGGACCTGCATGGAATGCGAGGAGCCCATTTCCACCAAGCGGCTGGATGCTGTGCCGTGGGCGCGCTTCTGCGTTTCCTGCCAGGAAGCGCTCGCGGACCGGATCGCCCGCGGCGAAGAGGTTGACCAGTACCAGGAAGCGTAATGAAGCTGGCCGGTCTGCGCAAGCTCTCCATCCAGCGGCAGGCGAGGATTCGTTTTCGGCTGCGGAATGGATTGGATTGCCTGATAACGGAGCACGGAATCGCCACCGTGCCCGGATTGCACGCCATCCCCGATTTCAACCTTGAAGAGGAACTGGCCGGCGCGCGGGAATTCGTGCTGGAGCCGGTGAGCGCCGCGGAAAAGAAGCTCGCCCTGACTCGCCAGGATTTGACCGCCCTCCTGGCTCCCGCCGGTGCCTCTCCGCATGCGGATCGGGATGACGACTAGGAGCACCCCCTCTTGTCTTCCCCGTGTTACGCTTGGGAATCGCACCGCCATAGTGGCACACCGTGGGTACGTCTCGTTCCAAGCGCCTGGCCGAGACCGCGCTATTCGGCATGCGAAGCGGGCCGCGCCATCTCACCAACGTCCTGTTGCATGCGCTGGCCGCGCTGGCGCTTCTCGCGTTTCTGCTGCGCGCTACCGGCGCCCCCTGGCCCAGTGTCTTCGTAGCGGCTATGTTTGCCCTCCATCCGCTGCACGTGGAATCGGTGGCGTGGGTCAGCGAGCGAAAAGACGTGCTGTGCGCGTTGTTTTGGTTTTTGACCCTGTGGGCGTATGTCCGCTGGGTCCAGCGTCCCGCGCCGCGGCGCTATGCTCTGGCGCTTCTGTTCTTCTGCCTGGGCCTGATGTCCAAGCCGATGATGGTAACCCTGCCCTTTGTCCTGTTGCTCGTGGACATCTGGCCCCTCCGGCGCTGGGAACCGCGGCTCATTTCGTGGCGCGCGGCCGTCCGCGAGAAGATTCCTTTCTTTCTCCTCTCCGCCGCATCCTCGGCGGTCACCTTCGTCGCGCAGCGCAGCTCCGGCGCCGTCAAGGCAGCCGCTGTCTATCCGTTGTGGCTGCGCCTGGAGAACGCGGCCGTGTCTTACTTCGTGTACATCGGTAAGACAATCTGGCCCGGCGGCTTGGCGGTGTTTCATCCCTACCGCCACGATTTACCCTGGTGGCAAGCCGCGCTCGCCGGCGCCGCGATTCTCGCTATCTCGGCATTCCTACTCCTCCGCATTCGGTCCTGGCCGTATCTGGCCGTGGGATGGCTCTGGTTTCTCGGGGTACTCGTGCCGGTAATCGGGGTGGTGCAGGCCGGCCGCTAGGCGTTTGCCGATCGGTATATGTATCTCCCCATGACCGGCCTCGCCATCATGCTCGCGTGGGGCATGGCCAGCGCGCTCCGCCGGCTGCCGCGATTCAAAACCGCGGCGGCGGTGCTGGCGAGCGCGGTTGTGGTATGGTGGGCCGGCCTCACCGCCAACCAGATCCAATATTGGAAAAACAGCGAGACGCTCTACCGTCACACGCTCGACGTGACCGCGGGAAACTATTGGGTCCATTACCTGCTCGGGGTGTATCTCGCCGGCATCCCAGGACGCCTCCCCGAAGCCATGGACCATTTCCGGGCCGCAACGCGCATCCAACCAGCGTACGCGGACGCCCACTACAACCTGGGTGTCGCTCTACTGCTCAGCGCGGGACCGCTCCCGGAAGCCATCGCGGAGTTCAACGCCGCTTTGCGAACCGACCCGGATTACGCCGAGGCGCACAACAATTTGGGCGCGGCTCTCCTGCGCACCCCGGGACGGCTCGCGGACGCCATCGCGCAGTTTGAGGCTGCTTTGCGGATCAGACCCGACTACGCCGATGCGCATGCGAACTTGGCCTTAGCGCTGGAGCGCCAGGCCGCCTCGGCTGCCGGCCGCTGAAGGCTCTCCGGAAACCGCCGTGCCGCTCAGGCCGCCTCTTCTTATACTTAAGTAATGAAGCCTGTCCACGTCTTCAAGGTCGTCCCATCCCTGCCCGCGCCTCTCGAGGGACTGCGGCAGCTAGCCTACAACTTGCGCTGGTCATGGGACCACCATTCGATCGAGGTCTTCCGCCGCCTGGATAGTGACCTCTGGGAATCCACGGGCCATAACCCCGTGCGCCTGCTCGGCATGGTCAGCCAGTCGCAACTGGAGGCCGCGGCCAAGGACGAAGCCTTCCTGGCCCAACTCCGCCGCACCGTCGAGTATCTGCAAACCTATGTTGCAGCCGAATCCAGTTGGTACGGGCGGACCTATAGCCAGACCGATGGTTTGCTGGTGGCCTATTTCTCGGCCGAATTCGGTATCACCGAGTGTCTCTCGATCTTCGCGGGCGGCCTGGGCGTACTGGCGGGCGATCATCTGAAATCGGCCAGCGATCTGGGAGTGCCGCTGGTGGGCGTCGGGCTGCTCTATCAGCAAGGCTACTTCCGCCAGTATTTGAACGCCGCCGGATGGCAGCAGGAATCGTATGACGATAACGATTTCGAAAATATGCCGGTGGCGTTGCGGCGGGGGCCGGACGGCGCGCCGCTGACCATCTCGGTATCGCTCGAAGGCCGGCAGGTGAAAGCCCAGATCTGGCAGGTGCACGTGGGCCGGATCCCGCTGTTTCTGCTGGATACCAATATGCAGGAGAACCGGCCCGAGGACCGCGACGTCACCGACCAACTCTATGGCGGCGGCACGGAGATGCGCGTCAAGCAGGAAATCGTGCTGGGGATCGGCGGCTATCGCGCGCTGGCGGCGCTGGGCTTCGAACCCACCGTCTACCACATGAATGAAGGCCATTCCGCGTTTCTCTCCCTGGAGCGCGCGCGGGACCTGATGCAGCGCCACAACCTTTCCTTCGCCGAAGCGCGCGAGGTGGCCTCGGCCGGCTTGGTATTCACCACTCATACGCCCGTGCCGGCCGGCCACGATTACTTCACACCCGGTTTGCTCGACCGTTTTCTGACCGATTACGCGCAGCGCCTGGGGTTAAGCCGCAACGAGTTCCTGGGCCTCGGCCGCCAGAACCCCGCCAACGATGGCGAAGAGTTTTGCATGACGGTGCTGGCGCTGCGCATGGCCGCTTCCAGCAACGGGGTAAGCAAGCTGCACGGCCAGGTGAGCCGCCAGATGTGGAAAGGGCTTTGGCCGGGTTTGCCGGAAGACGAGATCCCCATCGGGGCGGTCACCAACGGCGTACACTTCCGGTCGTGGATCTCTTATGAGATGAACCAGCTCTATGACCGCTATCTCGGCCCCAAGTGGCGGGAGGAACATGCCGATATCGCGCTTTGGCAGCGCGCGCAGACCATTCCGGCCGAAGAATTATGGCGTACGCACGAGCGCCGGCGCGAACGGCTGGTGGCTTTTGCGCGCCGTTCCTTGCGGTCCCAACTGCAGCGCCGCGGCGTTCCCCAGGCGGAAATGGCGGCGGCCGACGAGGTGCTCGACCCCGATGCGTTGACCATCGGCTTCGCGCGCCGCTTCGCCACGTATAAGCGGGCCACGCTGCTGTTTCGCGATACCGAACGGCTGGAGCACATTCTCAACGATCCCCGGCGCCCCGTGCAGATTCTGTTCGCGGGCAAGGCCCATCCCCGCGACGATGCGGGCAAGGCGTTCATCCAGCAGATCGTGAAGCTGGCGCAACAGAAACAGTTCCGCCGCCGCATCGTGTTTCTGGAGGATTACGACATGGGCGTGGCGCGCTACCTGGTGCAGGGCGCCGATGTATGGCTCAACACGCCGCTGCGCCCGCAAGAGGCCAGCGGCACCAGCGGCATGAAGGCCCTGGCCAACGGCGGTCTGAACCTGAGCATCCTGGATGGCTGGTGGGATGAAGCCTGGCAGGCGGCCAACGCCGACAACCGCTTCGCCGGCTGGGCCATCGGCCGCGGCGAAAGTTACGACAACCAGGATTATCAGGACCAAGTGGAATCGGCCGCGCTCTACGACATTCTGGAGCACGACGTCATCCCGTCCTTTTACGATCGCGGCGCCGATGGGCTGCCGCGCCGCTGGATCGCGCAAATGAAATCGGCCATCTCCACGCTCTGCCCCGAGTTCAACATGCAGCGCATGGTTTCCGAATACACCGCCAAATTCTACGCGCGGGCGCACGAATGGCATCGGCACCTGACCGCGGACGGCGCCGCCCGCGCGCGCGCCGTAGCGGCGTGGATTTCGCGCATCCGCCAAAACTGGGACCAGGTCGGCGTGGAGGCCGTGGATTCCGTGGAGCAGCCGGAAATGAGTTCCGGAAGCCAGTTGGAGGTGCGCGCCCGCGTGCGTCTGGGCCCCATCCCCAGCCATGAAGTGGTGGTGGAGCTTTACCTCGGACGGATCGACGCTCACTACGAAATTGCGGGCGCGGCGGTGATCCCCATGCAAGCCGTGGACCAGGGAAGAGACGGCGTATATCTCTTCGCCACCTCAGCCGCGCAGTGCCATGAAAGCGGGCTGCACGGTTACACGGTCCGCGTGCGGCCGTATCATATCGATGCGCCCCGCATCTTCCTGCCGGGAATTATCCGCTGGGCCGATGGCAGCACGCGGGGCGCGCGGTAGCAGGGCAGATCGGATGGACAAACAATACGGAAGTGTATCCTAGAAGGTAGAGGGACTCGGCGGATGGATGTTAGACAAGAGATCGCGAGGCAAGTCGAGAAACTACCCCCGGACATGCAGGAGCAGGTGCTCCGTTTCGTAGCGTCTCTCTCCCCTTCGGCGCCGGGCGAAAACGGTGCACGGTTACGCCAATTCGCGTCGTCTCTCGATTCCGTTTCCGCCCGCCAGATGATGCTGGCGATCGACGAGGAGTGCGAGCGCGTTGACGCCCCTGGCTGGTAGATTCCTTCTAGACACAAACATCGTAATTGCCCTCCTGGAGGGCGATGATACGGTGCTGTTTAACCTTGACCGGGCGCCGGAAGTATTCATTCCGGCAATCGCGCTCGGCGAGTTGTTCTTCGGTGCGGCGAAATCGGGTCGCCCATCTGAGAATGCAGCCAAGATCGAGCGATTCGCGGCCGGCAGAGCCATTGTGACATGTGACCTCGATGTCGCCCGCGAATACGGACGATTGAAGCTCCGCCTGAAGGAGAGGGGACGGCCACTTCCTGAGAACGACATCTGGATTGCCGCAATGGCGAAGTGTCACGGGATGGTCCTCGTTACCCGAGACCGGCACTTCCAGGAGGTTGAGGATCTGCAAACTGCGGATTGGGCGGTTCAGCTGTGAATTCTGGAGCGATGGGCCAATACGCTAAAATGAGAAGCAGCATGAAGTTTCTCGTCAGCATCTACCAGGACGAAGACGGCGTTTATATTGCGGAATGCCCGTCGATTCCGGGGTGTGTCAGCCAAGGGCAGACTGAGGCCGAAGCGGAGTCCAACATTGCCGATGCAATCCGCGAATGCCTGGCGGTTCGGGCCGAGCTCGGCATGCCACCGACCGTTACCACGCGCGAAGTTGAAGTGCTCGTCTGATGCCCGCTGTCCCGCTGCTTCGACCGCGAGAGGTTGTTCGCGTGTTTGAACACTTGGGTTGGCAGGTCGCGCGTCAACATGGGAGTCACATTATATTGACGAAGCCAGGCGTTTGGGTGACCCTCTCGGTTCCCGATCACCCCGAGGTCGCACGCGGTACGCTCCGAGCTTTGATCGCTAAGGCCGGATTGACTGTTGGGGAATTCCTGGCAGCAGCCAAATAGGCGTGGTCCCCACCGTTTCCGAGTGGGGCGTGATAGGGGGAGCAAACGCCGATCACGGACCACGAGCGAAAGTGTCGTTACTAATCCTGGCCGCGCCTCTCGCAGCATGGGTCTCGTTTTCAATGTAACCGCCCTCAATCCGCGCGTCTGGCGCCTATAGGTGAGCGACGGGACGTTCGCGGGGGAGCGCAGGGTGGTAATCTATCACGCGATGCCTGAGGACGCCCCATCCAGGAAGCCATGGTTACCGGCTCTCATACTGGAACAGGCAAAGCCCTGGATTGGACTGGTTATAGCTGTAGTAGCCGACGTCCTCCTGCATCCGTTTGATTGGTTAACCGCTGCCATTGCGATCCTCATCACCCTCGGATCAGTTTTGATGGCGCTGATCGCAAGACGAAGGCGGCGCGCCGGGAGATCACCGAGGCTGTTGCACCTGGGGGCCGCGTTGCTCGGGTGCACTTTGCTGGTGTGGTTAGCGTCATCGCCGTTTGTTGTGGGCACGACGCCGCTGTACGTCTGCGACTCCTCCGGAAACGACCCGACCGGAACATTCGTAGAACCACTGATTGTCAACGGTAGGAGGGTCGCCTCGTTGCTCTTCGTCGCCGACCCTGTTCGCAAGTCCGCAGTCTTCAAGGCCGTGGCACGACAACTCGGAGGCAAACGCCTGCACGAGATCAAACGCCTTATTGTCGCCGGTAATCGCTATTACGAAATACCTTTGGGCGCATCGGTAAGGAAAGTAGCTCCCACCGCTTCGGCATCCACGGACACGATCGAGAACATCAAGATCATCTACGACGGTTTCCAAGCCGCTATCGATATGAGAGTGGACGGCACGTTTGAGCTAGCCATCGGCCCGGTCCATTCGCCGATCGTGAACTGGGTGGGCTTAACTTCGAGACCCTGGTCAGCTGTTCCTCTTCAGGGTTCCACCGAGCAAGACACGTTTCGCTACGTGGCACGGCTGGACCGTGGTCTTATGGCAGTAGAAGAAGGCGACCACTCGACCGCACTAGCCCTTCTCGAGGATGCCGGCCTTCATGCGCCCAACATGGTGGAAAGGGCGCGGACGCTGGCATAATGCCGCGTTCTGTATTATGCCGCGTCGGGGCAGGAACGGGCCGTCAGTGCGGGTGGATCTCTGATTCTTCCGGCGAGGCGAGGCGGCATAATCAAAGGCTCTCCAGGAATGCCAGCAGAGGAT
>Ga0326728_10005599_pt1 | contig 34916 bp, 32 predicted proteins | sample MB3enrmetagenome_FD_207602 | JGI IMG/M metagenome (GOLD analysis project Ga0326728, IMG submission 207602) | Lab enriched peat soil microbial communities from McLean, Ithaca, NY, United States - MB31MN | ecosystem: Environmental > Terrestrial > Soil > Wetlands > Peat | place: USA: New York...
CCGCCGGCGCCGGCACCCAAACCGGCGCCACCACCCCCGGCCCCGGTCCAGCCCCCGCCGCCCGCGCCCAGGCCGGCGCCCCTGCCCCCTCCGGGCCCCTGGGCCCGCACGGAGCCCCACTTGCCGCTGCCTGCGTCCAAGGCTCCGCCCGCGCCGCCGCGCCAACCGGCGCCCCTCCCGGCCCCGGTCCAGCCCCCGCCGCCCGCGCCCAGGCCGGCGCCCCTGCCTCCACCGGGCCCCTGGGCCCGCACGGAGCCCCATTTGCCGCTGCCTGCGCCCAAGGCTCCGCCGGCGCCGGCACCCAAACCGGCGCCACCACCCCCGGCCCCGGTCCAGCCCCAGCCGCCCGCGCCCAGGCCGGCGCCCCCGCCCCCTCCAGGCCCCTGGGCCCGGACGGAGCCTCATTTGCCGCTGCCTGTGCCCAAGGCTCCACCGGCGTCTCCACCCCACCCGACGCCACCCCCGGCGGTTGTCCAGCCGCCCAAACCGCCAGCTCCTCCAGCACCCGTCTTGGGCCGGAAGCCCGCCCCGCCCCCGGCCCCGTCCGGGCTCTGGGCCTGGATCCGGGCGCACATCCCCGGTCTGGGTCCTGAAGCCGCGCCGGCGCCGCCGCCATCCGGGCCCTGGACCCACACCGAACCGCACCTGCCCCTGCCTCGGCCCAGGCCCAGGGCGCCCCTCGCGCCTGCTCTGGCGCCCCAGCCAGCGCCTGCCCCGCCGGCGGCGCCACCCGCTCCTGCCGGTCCGCCGCCCCCATCCATGCCTCCCGGGCCGGCGCCCAGCACACCCGCCGCCATCCAGCCACCGCCGGCCCCTCCGGTTCCGGCCCTCCCGCCCCCCCTGGCCCTGCCGCCGGCACCCGCCACCCCGCCGCCGGTGGCCCAGCCCCTGGAGGCGCCCCCGTCCGCCGGCGCCCCGGAAGCTTCCCGGGACTGGCCCGGCGCTGGGGAAGGGCTTGACCTCATCCGGGGGCCCAAGACCGGCCGGCGCATCTGCATGACCTTCGACGGCGGCTCCACCGCGGAAGTGGCTGAAGACGTCCTCAACGTGCTGAAGGCCCACGGCATCCGCACCACCCTGTTCCTCACCGGCGAATTCATCCACAAGTATCCGGACCTGGTGCGCCGCATGGCCCTGGACGGCCACGAGCTGGGCAACCACACCTTGAACCACCCGCACTTCGCGCCGCACATGAAGCGCGATCCGGCCTGGACCAAGGAGCGGTTCCAGCAGGAGCTGCTGGATGCGGACCGGGCCCTGGTGCAGCTGCTGGGCCGCCCCTTCGATCCGTACTGGCGCCCCCCGTACGGCGAGCAGACCCTCGAACTGCGCCGGTGGGCGGAAGAGCTGGGCTACCGTACCGTGTCCTGGAGTGAAGGGGCCGACTCCCTGGACTGGGCCACGGTGAAGGAATTCAACCTGTACCGCAGCGGCCAGACGATCATCCAGCGCCTGGAGAAGCGCATGAAGAAGCAGGACGGTGACGGCCTCATCGTGCTCATGCACCTGGGTTCCCTGCGTCCGTACCTGGACCGTCCCGCCACCTACCTGGGGCCGTTCCTGGACCGGGCCCAGGCGGAGGGCTGGCACTTCGTCTGCATCGGGGACTACCTCAAGGCCATGGGACGGCCGGTCTGGGAGCCGTCCCGGCGCATGGCGCGGATCCAGCAGGGAGCCGCCCCCGATTCGCCGTAGGATAGATGCAGGAGTCTTTGGAGGTGCCGTGAAGGGAATGGGCCGGATCCTGCTCAGGGTCGTCGCCGGGGCGTTCGCGCTGATCATGATGCTGTCGCTCCTGAGCTTCTACCCCCTGGATCCGCACCCGTTCGCCCAGGGGGCGGTGGGTGGGCCGGTGCACAACCTGTGCGGGGTGCTGGGCGCTTCCCTGGCCGGAATCCTGGAGACCTTGGTGGGAGCCGGCGCTTGGCTGGTGCCCCTGTACATCCTCTGGGAGTGCTTCCCCGCCGGCCAGGTCCGGTGGCTGCGCCGCCTGGCCTGGCTGGTCCTGGCCCTGTGCGCCTGGACCCTCCTGGGCGGGCTGGGCCCCCGCCTGTGGTCCCTGGCCGAAGGCCAGCACCCCATCGAGCTGCGCTGGGGCGGCTGGATGGGCCGGTTGTTCTGGCCCCCGGCCCGGCATGTCTTTGGCCCGGTGGGCCTGCCGGTGGTGCTGGGCGTCTTGGTGCTGCTGGCCCTGCTGGTGCTGGCGCCGGGTTTCACCACGGCGGTGGGCAAGCTGGTGGCCAGGTGGTTCGGGAACACCGCCCTGCCCTTTGTCAAGCCGCTGCCGGCGAAGGGCGCCCGGGGCTTCCTGGGCATGGTGCGCCGGCCGTTCCTGGCCCTGCGCCGGCGCCGGGAGGTGCCGGAGCTGGACGCCCGGGACGCCCGGGAGCTGACGCGGGTCGCGGAGCGCAGCCAGGCGGAGGAGGAGCAGGTGGCCGCCCTGGAGCGGGCGGAACGGGAATCAGCCCAGTACCGCAAGGTGAGACGGCCCACGCCGGATCCGGAGCTTCCGATCATCCATTCCATGAACCTGGATGCGCCCGAGCCGGCGCTGGTGCCCGAAACGGAGGAATTGGCCCTGGTAGTGGCCCACCGCACCACCCCGCCCCCGGAACCCCTGCCCCCGCCCACCTTGCTGCGGGGCCTGCCCCCGCCGGTGGTGAAGCCGCCCTTGGTGGCACCCCGGGTGGAGCGCGACGCCTTCGGCCGGATGGTGGAACAGCAGGCCCTGGGCCTGACCGAGCCCACTCCTGCCGTGCCCTTGCCGGAGGTTCCCGCCGTGCCCGCCCGCCCCGGCCCCCAGGCGGCCCCTCCGGAACCCCGGGCCCAGCGCGGCGGCGCCGGGCGGGCGCCCGCGCCCGTGGACGACCTGCCCGGGGTGGTGGACCGCCTGGAACTGCCGCCCCGGCGCCTGTTCGATCCCCCCGGGGCGGAGCACCGCCTGGACCTGGCCGCCCTGGAGGCAACCCGCCAGCTCCTGCAGCAGAAATTCAACGAATTCAAGGTCAAGGGCGCCGTCACCGGGATGCAGCCCGGACCGGTGGTCACTGTCTACGAGTTCCAGCCGGATCCCGGGGTGCCGGTGGCCAAGGTGCTGGGGCTGGAGGAGGACCTGGCCCTGGGCCTGAAGGCCGAGAAGGTGCGCATCGACCGCATCCCGGGCCGCAGCCTGGTGGGCATCGAGGTGCCCAACCAGCACCGGGAGGTCATCAGCTTCCGGGAGGTGGTGGACAGCCCGGCCTTCCGGGATCCGGCCCAGAAGGACGGGAGCAGCCTGCTGACCCTGGCCCTGGGCAAGGACATGGCCGGACACCCGGTGGTCGCCGACCTGGCCAAGATGCCCCACCTGCTCATCGGCGGCTCCACCGGCAGCGGCAAGAGCGTGGGGGTGAACGCCATGATCTGCTCCCTGCTCCTGCGCGCCCTGCCCTCGGAGGTGAAGCTCATCCTGGTGGACCCCAAGATGGTGGAACTGGGCATCTACGAGGACATCCCGCACCTCTGGGCCCCGGTGGTCACCGACATGAAGGAGGCGGGGCGGGTGCTCAAGTGGGTGGTGGCCCAGATGGAGGACCGCTACCGCCGCCTGGCCATGCTCAGCGTGCGCAACCTGGAGGGCTTCAACGCCAAGGTGCTGGAGGCCGGGGGCAGCATCGACCTGGGCGACCGCACCCCCAACCCCCGCTGGCCGGACCGGCCTTCCGTGCTGGAGCCCCTGCCGTACGTGGTGGTCGTCATCGACGAGCTGGCGGACCTCATGATGGTGTGCCGGGCGGACGTGGAGGACAGCATCGCCCGCCTGGCCCAGAAGGCCCGGGCCGTGGGCATCCACCTGATCCTGGCCACCCAGCGGCCCTCGGTGGACATCGTCACCGGGGTCATCAAGGCCAACCTGCCGTCCCGGCTCAGCTACCGGGTCAACACCAAGATCGACAGCCGCACCATCCTGGACAGCGGCGGCGGCGAGCAGTTGCTGGGCAAGGGCGACGCCCTGTTCCTGGCCCCGGGCCACGCCCGCCCCCGGCGCATCCATGCCCCCCTGCTCACCGAGGACGAGAGCCTGCGCCTGGTGGAATGGCTGCGGGAACGGGGCCGGCCGGACTACAACGACGGTCTCCTCACCGCCATGGAGAACGAGGAGGAGGCCGGGGCGGAAGGCGCCGGGGAGACCTCCGGGGCCGCCGGCGACGATGTCTACGAGCGGGCCGTGGCGGTGGTGAAGCGGGAGCGCAAGGCCTCCACCAGCCTGCTCCAGCGCAAGCTGAACATCGGCTATGGCCGGGCCGCGCGCATGATCGACCGGATGGAGGAGGAGGGGATCATCGGCGCCGACCGGGGTGTGGGCAAGCCCCGGGAAGTGCTGGTGGGGGAGGATTGACCTGCCTTGCGGGGGGCGGGGGCCGGGGGTGGTGCTGCAGCTCTGCGGGCGGGTAATCTTATCTATCGAACGGAATTGAAGATAAGGTTAAGCCCATGTTCTCCCACTGCCTGATCCCCCCGTCGGACCCACGCTTCGTCATCCAGGTGCACGGGGGTGCCTGGACCATCCCCCCGGCCCTCAAGGAGCCTCACCGGGACGGCGTGCAGCGGGCGTACCGGGCGGCCCTGGAGTCCTTGACGGCCGGACAACCGCCCCTGCAGGCAGTCCTGGCCGCCCTCAAGGTGATGGAGGACGATCCGACCTTCGACGCCGGCACCGGCAGCTTCCTGGACGAGGACGGGCAGGTGCAGCTGGACGCGGCGGTCATGGAGGGCGCCGGGCTCAAGGCCGGGGCGGTGGCCTCCATCGGGCGTTTCAAGAACCCCTGCGCCATCGCCCTGGCGGTCATGGAGCGCACCGAACACGTGCTGCTCATCGGCACCGGGGCCGAGCGCTTCGCCCTGGATGAGGGCTTCACTCCGGTGGATCCCGCCAGCTTGGTGCATCCCCGGGAATACGCCGGGTACGCCGCGTGGGTGGCTGCCGGCAAGCCCGATGCCCGCACTTTCTTCAACGAGGAGGGCAAGTTGGAGTCCGGAAGCGCCCCGGCGGAGCACGCCAAGCGGGGCACCGTGGGCATCGTGCTGGGGGTGTGCCAGCCGGGTGGGACGTTCCATCTGTTCTCCGGCATCAGCACCGGCGGCACCCGGGGCAAGAAGGCCGGGCGGGTGGGCGACGCGCCTCTGGTGGGCTGTGGCATCTACGCGGACGACGAGGGCGCCGCCGTGTGCTGCACCGGCTGGGGGGAAGCGTTCATCCGCACCGCCGCCGCCAAGTCAGCCTCGGACCTCATCGGCCGGGGCGCCGACCCCCAGGAGGCGGTGGAGACCGTGCTGCGCACCATCTATCGCCGCACCCAGGGCCGCGGCGGCATCATCGCCATCGGCCCCGACGGCCGCGCCGGCGCCGCCTTCACCACGCCGGACATGGGCTACGCGGGCCCCGGGTGCAGGGAACTGGTTCTGCCCTAGCCCCCAGGCGCCGGAGCCTTGGCCTTGTCCCGCAGCTTCACCCCCATCACCACCTGCAGTCCGCGCAGATGGCTCAGCACCCGCTCCAGCTTCTGCCTGGCGATGTCCTGGAACTGCAGCTGGTGGAGGAGGTGGAAGATGCGTTCCTGGAGCTCGGTGCCCAGGCGTTCCATTTCGGAGATGGCGGGCTCCTCGCCCTTGAGCCGGCCCAGGGCCGCCTCCTGCTTGAGCCGCACCAGGGCCTGGAAGCCCTGGTCGCTGCCCGTGAGCATGGATTCCACGCAGGTGATGACCTTGGCCATCTCGCCCTCGGTGTGGGCGATGGCCTCCTCCATCTGGGGGATGATGCGGGCGCGTTCAGCCTGGGCCTTGGGTGGGGCCATCTCGATGAGCGACGTGAGCTCCTGGTCCAGGAGCTGGCCCCTGTCCTGGGCCCGGACGCCCCTCAGCCGGGTCCCGGCCCCGTGCAGGGCGGTGATGAAGCCGGTGTCCAGCAGGGCGATGATCCGGTCCTCCTGCAGGACGAACCCACGCACCCAGGCCCCTTCGGGACCGGCCAGGAGGGGGCTGGCGGGCGCCACCTGGCCGGGGGCGGCGCTCACCACCGCGTCCACCGCGTCCACCAGGGCGCCCACCAGGCTGTCGCCCCCCAGGTCCAGCACCACGATGTTCTGGGACAGGCCGGCGTCCTGGGCGGCCAGGTGCATGCGCGCGCGCAGGCTGATGACGGGGATCACCTGGCCCCGGTGGTTCAGCAGCCCCGCCACGCTGGGGGGCATGTGCGGGATCACGTTCAGGTCCTTGAGGGGGGTGATCTCCGCCACCTGGCCCAAGGGCACCGCGTACCGGTGCCCGTCCAGGAGGAAGCTCAGGTATTGGCGCTGGCCCGGGGCTGCGCCGGTCTCCGCCCCGGCCGGGCCCGCCGGGAGCTTCACAGGCCCTCCTCGACCGCAAGCATGAGCAGCTCGGCCGGATCCAGGATCAGCACCACGCCGCCGTCACCCAGGATGCTGGCGCCGGAGATGCCCGGCAGGCTCGCCAGGTACGGGGCCAGGGGCTTGATGACCATCTCCTGCCTGCGCAGGAAGGCGTCCACGATGATGCCCATGCGCCGCCCGCCGGTGGAAACCACCACCACCGGCAGCTCTTCGTCGGCGGCCGGTTGGCCATCCGTGCCCTTGAAATGGAGCAGGTCCCGCAGGCGCACCACCCCCAGCACCTCGCCCCGCAGGTTGATGGCCTTGCGCCGGGTGAGGTGGGCCACGGACTCCCGGGGCACCAGGAGGGTCTCCTCCACCGCGGTGCCGGGCAGGGCGAACACCTGCCCTCCCGCCCTCATGAGCAGCGCGTCGATGATGGCCAGGGTCAGGGGCAGCTTGATGGTGAACACGCTGCCCTGGCCCACGACGCTGCTCACCGACACGCTGCCGTTGAGCTTGCGCACGTTGGACTTGACCACGTCCATGCCGACTCCGCGCCCGGAGAGGTCGGTGACCGTCTGGGCGGTGGAGAATCCGGGCAGGAAGATCAGGTTGACGGCTTCCTCGTCGTTCAACTGCTCCGCCCGCTCCTGGGTGAGGATGCCCTTTTCCACCGCCTTGGCCCGGACCACCTGGGGATCGATGCCCTTGCCGTCGTCCTCGATCTCCACCAGGACCGAGCCCCCTTCATGGCGGGCCCGCAGCACCACCGTGCCGCTCTCGGGCTTGCCGGCCCGGGCCCGCACCTCCGGGAGCTCGATGCCGTGGTCGGCGCTGTTGCGGATCAGGTGGATCAGCGGGTCACTCAGCTCCTCGATGAGGCTCTTGTCGATCTCCGTCTCTTCCCCCAGCATCTGCAGCTCGATGCGCTTGCCGCTGCTCTTGGCCAGATCCCGGAGCATGCGCGGGAACCTGGTGAAGATGGTCTTCACCGGCACCATGCGGATGCCCAGCACCGAGGATTGGATCTCCTTGCTCACCTGGTCCAGGTAGAGACTGGCCTTGCGCAGCTCTTTCACCAGGTCGTCGGCGGAGGCGGGCAGGGTCTCGGTCTCCAGGCGCTCGACGAGGTGGCTGATCATGGTCTTGCTGATGATCAGCTCGGCCACCGTGTTCATGAAATTGTCCAGCTTGGCCTGGCTCACCCGGATGGTGTCCGAGGACTTGTCCTGGGCCTTCTCCGGGGTCCGGGAGGGGCCGGCCGCCTGGGCCGGTTCCGCCGGGGGCGGGGCGGGTGCGGGAGACAGCGCCGGGACCGGAACCTGGACGTTCGGAGGCGCAGGCGCGGCAGCCGCCTGGGACGGGGCCGCCGGGGTGGGGGCCTGGGCCGGGACGGAACCCTGGGCCGGGGCGGCGCCCAGGTTCAGGGGGCAGTACTGGATGGCCACGTTCTTCACGCCCCCGAACAACTGCTCGACCGCCTCCTGGGATTCGGCCGGGCGCACCAGGAGCACCAGGTCGAAGGGCACCTCATCCGGCCGGTACTGATCCAGGTCCACGTCCCGCAACAGCACCGTGCAGCGGATCAGGGTCCCCACCAGGTCCACCATGGTCAGCATGGAGAGGGGATTGAAGGGCGTGGTCAGGATCTCCGGCAGCAGGTGCACCACCAGGGCCAGGACCACCTCGCCGCGCCCCAGGGCCGCTTCGGCCGCCTGGGCCGAATCCGCGTCCAGGCCGGCCAAAAGCGCGGGAAGGACCATCCCCGGCTCCCGGCGGTCCGGGGCGGGGGCCGCCGGGGCCTTGACGCCGCCCTTGAGGGCCTCCAGGCGGGCGATGAGCCCGGAGGTGTCCGGGTCCGCCGGGGCGCCCTGCTTGCGCAGGCCGATGCCCACGTCGTTCACCAGGACCTTGAGGGTGTCCTCGGTCTCGAACAGCACTTCCATGACCCTGGGACTCACCGGGATCCGCCCCTTGCGCAGGTCGTCCAGCACGTTCTCGCCTATGTGGGCCAGGGCCTGCACCTTGGTCAGCCCCAGGAAGCCCGACGCGCCCTTGATGGTGTGCACGCTGCGGAAGATGGCGTTGAGGATCTCCAGGTCCCCGGGGGATTCCTCCAGAGTCAGGAAGTTCTGCTCGATGAGCTCGAAGTGCTCCCCCGCCTCGACCAGGAAATCTTCGTAGAAACTGGGGTCATCCAGGGCGAAGTCGCTCATGGTTCAGCCTTTCTTCTTGCCCTGGAAGACCTGCAGCTGCTGGCCCTCCACTTCCGAGAGGAGGCACTGCACGTCCAGCAGGAAGATGACGCCCGCCTCCACCCGGGCCACTTTCTCGATGAAGGCGTTGGCTCCCACCGCCGAGACCCTGGGAGGGTCCTCCAGGCGCTTCGGGTCGATGCTCTTCACCTCGTCCACCGCATCCACGATCAGGCCGGTGCCCACCCCGCCGATGGGCGTGATGATGATCCGGGACACGCTGGTGACCGGCTGGCGGGGCAGCCCGAAGCGGTCCCGCAGGTCGATCACCGGCATCACCTCGCCGCGCAGGTTGAGCACCCCTTCGATGAACGCCGGGGCCCGGGGGACGGGGGTGATGTTGCCCACCATGATGATCTCCCGCACCTCGTGCAGGCGCAGGGCGTAGCTTTCGGCCGCCAGGTGGAACACCACCATGGGCAGCTCGGTGCTGGCCGCCTGGAGATCCTCGGGCCGCTGGGGCATGAGGCTGCCGCTCATGGCCGCGATCCTGGCCTGGTCTTCGCCTGTGATGATGTCCAGGATCTTGACCAGGCTGACCATGCGGTCCGCGCGCAGCACCACCCCTTCCAGGTCCGCCGCCTCCCGCTCGCTGAGGGTCTGGGGCGGCGCCAGGACGTCCTCTTCCCGGATCCGGATGATCTCCTGGATGCCGTCCACCACGATGCCCAGCTTGGCCTGGCCGAAACTGAGCAGGATCACCATGTCCGCCGGCACCGCCGCGGCCGCGGGCTCCGCGTGCAGCAGCTGGGACAGGTCCAGCAGGGGCAGGACCTGGTCCCGCAGGCAGATGACGCCCAGTACGTAAGGCGGCGCGTCGGGCACCTTGGTGACCGGCGGCAGCTCGATGATCTCCTCCACCATCTTCAGGTTGATGCCGAAGGACTCCTGGCCCAGGGTGAAGGTCACGTACGGCAAGTCCTCCTGCACCTCCTCCTGGGCCTCCAGGGCGCTGCCGCCGGCTCCGAGCGCGCGGGTCTCCCCGGCCCGTTCCGCCAGGCCTTCCCGCTGGCCGAACTCGGCCGAATCCAGGATCTTGTCCAGGTTGACGAGGGTGATCAGGCGGTTGGCCGCGGTGACCATCCCCGCCAGGTAGTCGCTGCGCACCCCGGCCACCAGGGGGGGCGTTTCCCTTAAGGTGAAGTCGTCCAGCTTCACCACTTCGGCCACCGAATCCACCATCAGCCCGGTGAGCTGCCCGGCCAGGTCCAGGATGATGATCCGGGTTTTGGGGGTGGGCTCCCGGGGCGGCAGGTGGAAGCGCAGCCGGCTGTCCAGCACCGGGATGATGCTCCCGCGCAGGTTGACGATGCCCAGGATGAAGCTGGGCGAGCCGGGCACCGGCGTGATGGTGGTGCGGGGGGTGATTTCCTGGACCCGGTCGATGTCCATGCCGAATTCCACATCGTCCAGGGTGAAGGTCACCAGCTGGCCCGAGGGGACGACGTCAAGCGCCTGCCTGCCCTTGAGTTCCGCGGTGGCCATGGATCAATCCCTGCTCTTGGCGCGCTTGAACGCCTCCACCACCGAATCGGCGTGGGCCCGCTGCTCGTCCGGGACGGTGCCCGTGGAGGCGATGGTCCGGCTGATGGTGGGGCGGTCCTGGTCGCCCTTGAGCCCGGTGCCCAGGAGCTCGACGATGTAGTCGTGGATCTGGCGCAGGTGGTGGACGATGCGCTCCAGCTTCTGCCGGGTGATGTCCTGGAACTGCATCAGGTCCATGGCCTCGTAGACCTTGTTCTGGATGTCCTTGCCGGCGGCCATCACCTGGTTGATGGCCGCCTGCACCGACGGGTCCTGGGCGCCCGGGTGGCGCATGACGCCGGTGACGAGGGCCTGCTGGGTGCCCACCAGGCTGCTGATGAGGTCCAGCTGGTCCATGACCTTGTTGGTCTCCCGCTCGGTGACCGCGGTGACCGCGTCCAGTTCGGAAATGACGTGCCCCTGGGGATCGTCGGGTTGCACCGGTCCCCCCCTGGTTCCGGAAGGCCCTCCACCTTTGGACGTAAGCTCTTTGATTTCAGATGGATCCATGTGCCCTCCCGGGGGGCGTCTAGCCTAGCAGCGATTCGATCTTTTCCTTCAGGGTGTCGGGGGTGAAGGGCTTGACCACGTAGTTGTTCACCCCCGCCTGCAGGGCCTGGACGATGTCCTCCTTGGCGGCGTTGGTGGTGACCATGAGGATGGGGATGGCGGCGTTCTGGGCCCGCACCGCCTGGACGAACTCCAGCCCGTCCATCTCGGGCATGTTCCAGTCGGTGATGATCATCTCGACCCCGCCCTGGGCGAGCTTCTCCAGCCCGGCCTTGCCGTGTTCCCCTTCCACCACGTCGGTGTAGCCGATCCGGGAGAGGGTGTTGATGATGATGCGGCGCATCGTCGAAGAGTCGTCCACGATTAGGATCTTCAAGGGGAACTCCTTTCAGGGACAAAAGTCCGGTCACTCGGGTGCTGGGACGGAGGCCTCGATGAATTTCCGGAGGGCTTCCTGGTCGTCGGGATACACGTTCAGGAACTTCACTCCGAGTTCGTACTCCCTCTCCTCCAGAGTTTCGATCCTTACCACCTGGCCCACCGCCACCAGGGGCCGCAGGTCCCGTTCGTGGGCCGGCCCGAACAGGCTCTGGTGCTTGCCCCACCCCGGCACCCGGATCTCCAGCTTGAGCAGGGTGCCCAGAGGGAAGATCCTGGGCGAGTTGAGGAGCAGGCCGCCGGCCGAGATGTCGGTGTACACGCTGGTGGAGGGCTCCGGAGCGATGGAGAAGGAAAGCTCCTGGAAGCCCACGGTGGCTCCCATGGGCATCCGTCGGTAGGTTCGGCGCTCGGCTGGCATGTTCGGATTCCTGGAAGCGGCGTGGGGGGGGCGGGTGCGTGTTGAAGATCTTCTAAAGTTCAAGCTTATTGCATCACACTGGAGACCGGGCAGGAAGCGGCGGAATCGCCAACATTCTTCCCCTGGGCCTGGCCCGCATGCCGGTTATTCCCATGGCACTTCGAACGGGCGGACCGCGTGCTCGATGCCCTTGAGTGTGGCCGGCGCCACTTCCAGGAGACCCTCCCGGCCGATGAGCTCGGCCGTGCGGGGCCCGATCACGATGGCGCCGGGCCTTGCCACCGAGCTTTCCAGCCGGGAGGCCAGGTTCACCGCCGATCCCATGACCGTGTAGTCCATGCGCTTCTCGCAGCCGATGTCCCCGGCGAAGGCCTCGCCGCTGTTGATGCCGATGCGCATGGCGAGGTTCGGGTAGCCCTCCGGGCGGTCCTCGTTCAGCTCCCGCAGGCGCTGCTGCATGGCCACCGCGGCCCGCACGGCGTGGAGCGCGTGGTCCGGGTCCGGCGCCGGGGCCCCGAAGAAGGCCATGATGGCGTCCCCGATGTACTTGTCCAGGGTCCCCCCGTGCAGGAAGATCTGTTCGGTCAGGGCCTCGAAGGACCGGTTGAGGATGGCGGCCAGTTCCAGGGGCTCCATGCCCTCGGACAGGCGGGTGAAGCCGGACATGTCGGCGAACAGCACCGAGATCTCGCAGCGGCGGGCCTGGAGCAGGGGTGCGTCCAGGTTCTGGGCCGCCCGCAGGATCTCCCCCACCACCTGGGGGCTGTGGTAGCGCTCCAGGCGCTGCCGGAACCGGGTCTCCCGCTCCCGCTGGATGCCCACTGCGGCGAAGTTGGCCATGGCCGAGAGGAGGTGCTCATCCTCCTGCCTGAACCCACCCTTGCTCAGGCTGGACTCCAGGTAGACCACCCCCAGGGCCTGGTCCTCCACGATCAGGGGCGCGCACAGGGCCGAGGAGATGTTGTGGATCTTGATGCTCTCGCCGGCGGCGAAGCGGGGATCCACCCGGGCGTCGGTGGTCAGGATGGTCACCTGGTCGGTCATGGCCTTGCGGGCGATGGTCCGGCTGATGGGGGCGGAGATCAGGCCGGGCTTTTCCTCCCAGGTGCACTCCGGCACCAGCTCCCCGGCGGCGTCCGCGAGCAGGATGAAGCCCCGCTGGCAGTGGATCTGGGCGGTCACCAGGGTCATGACCGACTCCAGCAGCTCGTTCAGCCCGGCCGCGCCCAGGAGCTTGGCCGCCATGGCCGCCAGGCGCTGGACCAGGGACTCCACCTCCGCCGGGGGCTGCTCCACCTTGTGCCTGGCCAGCATGGCCTCGATGCTCGCGTGGGGCACCAGGATGCTGCCCGAGGCGTCGAAGGCCCGATCCTCCAGGAGAATGGGCTTGGCCTCGGTGGTCATTCGGCCGGCGGCCCGGGTGACCGGGGGGACGGTGGCCGTGGCGTCGTCCAGCCACCGCACCGACACCTCCCCCAGCAGGATGGTATCCCCCGGCTTCAGGAGCATGGGGCCGGTCACCGGCACGTCGTTCAGGGTGGTGCCGTTCAGGGAATGCCGGTCCTCGATCCAGGCCTGGCCGTCCTTGAGGAAAAACCGGGCGTGCACCCGGCTGACGGCGTTGGAATTGATCCGGATGTCCGCGGCGTCGCCCCGGCCGATGGTGGTCCCCTCCTCGGTGAGCGTCACCGGATGCCTCGCCCCGTCCACCAGCAGGTTCATCTTCATGGATCATGTCCAGAGAAGGGCGATTCTACCATGGGGCCCCGGGGGGTGCCGGCCCCCCGGCCCGGAACCCGTTCTGGACCAGGGCGATGCTTGGGATATTCTGGAGGGTCAGGAGTACGGATGACCAAAGTCGGTTTCATTTCCCTGGGATGCCCCAAGAACCTGGTGGACAGCGAGGTGATGCTGGGCCATCTGCGCCTGAAGGGCTACACCCTCACCCCCGATCCGAGGGAAGCCGAGGTGCTGGTGGTGAACACCTGCGGGTTCATCGAAAGCGCCAAGAAGGAGAGCATCGAGGCCATCCTGCGGGCGGCCGCCTGCAAGCAGGACGGGACCTGCCGCAAGCTGGTGGTGGCGGGGTGCATGGTGGAGCGCTACCGGGAGGAGCTGCTGGCGGACATGCCGGAGATCGACGCCTGCCTGGGCACCCGGGACATCGAGCACATCGCCGAGGTGGTGGGCGCCGCGGACCGCCTGTTCGAGCCGGAGCGGGACCCGGCCTACCTGTACGACGAGCACAGCCCGCGCCTGCTCACCACCCCCAAGGCCAGCGCCTACCTGAAGATCAGCGAGGGCTGCGACCACGCGTGCGCCTTCTGCGTCATCCCGGCCATCCGGGGCCCCCAGCGCAGCCGGTCCATCCCCTCGGTGCTGGCGGAGGCCCGGCAACTGGTGGACCAGGGGGTCCTGGAGATCAACCTGGTGGGCCAGGACACCACGGATTACGGCCGCGACCTGGGGGACCCGGACGCCCTGGAGAAGCTCGTCCGGGGGCTGGGGCGGGTGCAAGGGCTGCGCTGGTTCCGCATCCACTATGCCTACCCCAACCGGCTCACCGCCGGCCTGCTCCGGGCCTTGGCGGAAACGCACAACTGCGCCAAGTACTTGGACATGCCCTTGCAGCATGCGGACCCCGGGGTGCTGCGGGCCATGGCCCGGGGCGGCGGCCGGGCCGGGTTCATGAGGCTCCTGGACCAAGTCCGGCGGACGGTGCCGGGGATCTTCATCCGCTCCAACTTCATCGTCGGCTTTCCCCCGGAGGACGAGGCCGCCTTCGGGCAGCTGCGGGATTTCGTGGCGGAGGCCCGGTTCGAGCACGTGGGCGTGTTCACCTACTCCCCCGAGGAGGGAACCCCTGCCTTCGCTCTGGGCGACCCGGTCCCGGCGCGCACCAAGAGCAGCCGCCGGCGCCGGATCATGGAGCTGCAGCAGAAGATCTGCCGGGAGCGCAACCGGGGCCTGGAGGGGCAGGTGCTGGAGGTCCTGGTGGAAGGGGCGCACGAAGAGACCGACCTGGTGTACCGGGGCCGCCACTGGGGCCAGGCCCCGGAGGTGGACGGCCAGGTCCTGATCGTGGGCGGCGAGGTGCGGCCCCACACCATCCAGCCGGTGCGCATCACCAAGGGGCACGCGTACGACCTGGTGGGCGAGGTTGTGTGATCCCGCCGACCGGGTATCTTGATTGTCCAGGAGGTTCGCCATGGAAGCTGTCCCTGCCAACCTGACCTGGTCGGGCGATACGTCCCGGACCGACTACCCCCGCGGGGCCGAGCTGGCCAAGCCCGGCGGGACCACCGCCATCCCGGTGAGCGCCCTGGCCCGGTTCGGGGGCGACCCGGCGCGCTGGAATCCCGAGGACCTGCTGGCCGGCACCCTGGCCCACTGCCACATGCTCACCTTCCTGGCCCTGGCCGCCAAGGCCCGGCTCCAGGTGCTGGGCTACCAGGACCAGGCCGAGGCCACCCTGGTCACCGAGGACAGGATCAGCCGGGTGGGGGAGATCCTGCTCCAGCCCACCATCACCGTGGCCCCGGGCACCGATACGGCCATAGTGGCGGAGCTGTTCCAGAAGGCCCACAAGTACTGCACCATCGGCAACAGCCTCACCGCCCGGGTGGCCATGCGGCCCCGGGTGGTGGCGGGCTGATCCGGCCGTGGGGGCGTCCGGCGCGCCAGGCCAGGCCAGGGCCCCGAAGTGGGCCTGGGCGGTGGCCACCGGCCTGGGATCCGGGTGCCTGCGCCCGGCGCCGGGCACCTGGGGCAGCCTGGCGGCGGTGGCGGCCTGGTGCCTGCTGTCCCGGCTCCTGGCGACCCCGTTCGCCGCCTGGGTCCAGGCCAACCGGGGCGTCCCGTACCTCGGCTACCGCATCTACGGGGCCGAACTGCTGTTCCTGGCGGCCCCCCTGGCCATGACCTGGCTGGCGGTGCGCGCCGCGGACCTGGTGGTGGCGGAGACCGGCGCGAAGGATCCCGGGTACATCGTGGCCGACGAATGGGCAGGCATGTGGATCACCCTGTGGCCGGTGCGCTGGGAGATCGCCCAGAACCTGCACCGCCTGTGGGCCCCCGGCGGCTGGCGCTGGCTGCCGGCGCTGCTGGTGCCGTTCCTGGCGTTCCGGCTCCTGGACATCTGGAAGCCCTGGCCGGTGCGGCAGATCCAGGTGCTGCCGGGAGGGCACGGTGTGGTGGCGGATGACGTGGTGGCGGGGCTCTACGGCATCCCCATCGTGATGCTGGGGGTGCCGCTGGTGCTGCGCAACCTGGCCCTCTGGTGAACTACCACTCCAGTTCCTGGATGCTGGGCCAGGGCAGGACCCGCACCCACTGCTGGGTCCGATCCGCATCCCCGCCGTGGACGAGGCGGTTCTTCCGGGCGACATGGCCATCACCGCTTGCCCATGGAGGAACCAACGGCCAGGGATTCGGGAAAGCCTGCCGGAACCGTTTCTTGAGCCGGTCAAAGCGAACCATATTTCGCATAGGCCTCGGTGACGGTGACGCCCCGGCGCAGCTCCTCGCGCATGCCGCATTCCCGCTCGAAGACGTCCTCGGCGGCCGCCAGGACGTCCAAGGTCAGGTCCCCGGGGATCACGACCACTCCGTCGGTGTCGCCGAGGACGAAATCGCCCGGATGGATCACGGTGTCGCCGACCCTGATCGCGATCTGGCAATCGACGAGATCCCATCTCCCGACCGAACTGACGGGGCACTTGAACTTCGCGAAAACGGGGTAGTCCATGGCATTCACGAAATCCACATCACGCACCCCGCCGTCCACCACGGCGCCGGTGCACCCGCGCTGCCTGGCGGCGGTGGACATGATCTCGCCCCAGTGGGCGCAGTCCAGGCTGCCGCCGGTGGCCCATACCGACACGGTGCCCGGGGCCAGGCTGTCCAGGATCCTGAGCCGCGTCCTCGTGTCGTCGTGGGCGGTGTCGGCGCACGGGTAGCCCTGGGCGGTGAACGCGATGCCGGCCACGCGGTTGGCGGTCGTGAACGGGGTTATGGCGTGGGGCAGCGCCTGGTTCCGGTAGCCGTTCTTGTCCAGGATGTCGGCGATCGCCCCCGTGTAGAGGCGCGAAAACCGGCCCGCCACTTCAGCAACGTTCCCGGCCGTGACTGGCATCTGTCCGCCTCCCGCGGGACCTCCCTACAGGCCCGTCTCCTCCAGCATACGCTGCCAGACCACCGGCTCGCTCAAGCGCCCGGTTTCGTCCAGGTACCGGCTCTCGATCAGGTACCGGTATCCCTGCTCCGTCAGGAACAGCTGCCGGTTCCGGGCGAATTCCTGCTCGGTCGTGTCCCGGGAGATGAGCGAGTAGAAGTAGCTGATGTTCCGCTCCCCCTTGGGCCGCAGGATCCGCCCCAGCCGCTGGGCCTCCTCCTGGCGGGAGCCGAAGGTCCCGCTCACCTGGATGGCCACGCTGGCGTCCGGCAGGTCGATGGCGAAGTTGGCCACCTTGCTGACGATCAGGACCCGCAGGCGGCCTTCCCGGAACTGGCGGTACAGATCCTCCCTCTCCCGCTCGGGAGTCTGCCCGGTGAGCACCGGACCGCCCAGGCGCTCGCCGATGATGCGCAGCTGATCCAAGTACTGGCCGATGACCAGGACGCTCTCGGTGGGGTGGCCCGCCAGCAGCTCATCCATGACCTTCAGTTTCAGGGAGTTCTCGCTGGCGATGCGGAACCGCTGGCGCTGCTCGGAGACGGCGTACTCCATGCGCTCGTCCGCCGGCAGGGGCACCCGGATCTCCAGGCAGTGGGCGGTGGCGATGAAGCCGTCTTTCTCCAGGGTCTTCCAGGGCACGTCCACACGCTTGGGGCCGATGAGGGAGAACACGTCCTCCTCCTTGCCGTCCTCCCGCACCAGGGTGGCGGTGAGGCCCAGGCGGCGCTTGGCCTGGAGTTCCGCCACGGCCCGGAACACCGGGGCGGGCAGCATGTGCACCTCGTCGTAGATGAGCAGCCCCCAGTTGGCCGCCTCGAACAGCTTGAAGTGCTCGAACGGCGCGCCCTTGCTCTTGCGGTAGGTGAGGATCTGGTAGGTGGCGATGGTGACCGGACGGATCTCCTTGGTGTCCCCGGTGTACAAGCCGATCTCCTCGTCGGCCAGGGACGTCTTGTCCAGCAGTTCCTGCTTCCACTGCTTGACCGCGGTGACGTTGGTGGTGAGCACCAGGGTGCGGGTCTGCAGCCGGGCGATGCAGGCCATGGCGATGATGGTCTTGCCGGCGCCGCAGGGAAGCACCAGCACGCCGGCGCCGCCTTCGGGCCCGCCGCCGGCGTGGAACACGTCCACCGCCGCCTTCTGGTAGGGCCGCAGCCCGAACCGGCGCCCGGTACCCCGGGTGCGGGTGCGCATCGCCACGGGCAGGGGGTCGCCGGGCTTGAACCCGGCCATGTCCTGCACCGGGTGGCCCAGGCGGATGAGCTGCAGCTTCACCTCGCCGCGCATGCCGTTCTGCAGGTAAATGCCGCGCTGGTCCGGGTAGGGCTCGGCCAGGAGCTCCTGCAGGCTGCGCTGGTTCTCCAGCTCGTAGTACAGGCCCCGGTCGTCCATCTCCAGGGCCAGCCGCCCGCCGCGGTCCACCAGGCGGAGCTTGCCGTAGCGGGTGCCATGGTCCTGGATCTCCTGGATCAGGTTCTGGGGCACCGGATACTTGGACCACCGTTCCAGGGTGGCCGCCATCTCCTCGCAGGTGACGCCGGAGGCGGAGGCGTTCCAGAGGGAAAGGGGGGTGATGCGGTAGGTGTGGATGTGCTCCGGGGATTTCACCAGTTCCGCGAACCGGGCCAACTCGTCCCGCACTTCCTCGAAAGCGGGGTGGGAAACCTCCAGGAGCAGGGTCCGGTCGCTCTGCACGATCAAGGGGTTTTCCGGACGGAGGGCGATCACGAAGGTTGTCCCAAATGATTGAGACTAGGAGCAGAACCCGCTTGGGTCAACGGTTCCCTGCGAGTGGCAGGCAGGAAGATTTTTTCAGTCTTCAGATTGGGTAATTCATGAGAAACTGATCGGTCACCGGATCGTGAAAGGCAAGCGAGGTACCATGTCCCTTTCGCACTACCAGCTGTTGGCCAACTGCAGCGACGAACAGCTACGCCAGATCTGCGTCAGGCGCAAGCTGCCCCTGCCCCAGCAATGGCAGGAGGGTCCCGACGGGCGCGTGCGGCTGCTGAAGACCATGGTCTTCCACCTGGAGGACAACAAGCACCTGACCAACACCCTCCTGGATCTGGGCGCCCGGCCCCTGCAGGCCCTCAAGCGCCTGGCGGAGAACGGGGAGCAGCCCCGCGCCGATGAGCAGGAGGTGCTGTCCGGACTGGGGCTGATCCTGCCGGACGGGGCGGCATGGCAGGTGCCCGAGCGGGTCACCGACGCCCTGGCCGACTTCGACGACGGGGCCTTCTCGTTCCAGGCGGACCCGTCGGTCAACCTGCCCCAGGCCCAGCCGTACGGCTTCTCCCTGGCCCTCACCTCGGTGCTCCTGCGCTGCATGGGCGGCATCCGGGTGCTCAAGGGCGGCCTCCCGGCCAAGAAGGAGCTGGGCCAGCTGCTGCAGAAGAACGCCCTCATCAGCGAGGAGCGCGACGCCACCCTGGTGTTCACCCTGCTGTACCGCCTGGGCCTCCTGTGGAACCGGGACGGGCGGGTGGACACCCTGCTGCCGGCCGTGCTCTCCCATCCGCCCCGGTGGGTGGCGGAACGGGCCTTCGCCATCCTCCTGGAGCACGATCTGCGCCTTTGGAACATGCCTCCGGCGGAGGACCGCCTGTTCTTCATGCAGCACCTGCTGGAGCGCAAAGGCCAGGTGCTGGCGGTGGAAGCGTTCCTGTCCTTCCTGCAGACTCTCCATCCCCTGGATGCGGAACGGTCCCGCACCGTGTTCCTGCCGTTCCTGGCCCGCATGGGCCTGACGGTCCAGGATCCGGAAAGGCAGTACCTGGCCCTGAGCCCCCACGGCGAGGCTTTGGCCCACGAATACCTCCTGCGCGACCACCGGGGGCCGGAGCCCCACTGGAGTTTCCTCCTGGCGGAGCAGCCGCTGGTCATCCAGCCCACCCTCGAACTGCTCACCCCCATGGTCCAGAACCCGCACCGCCTGCTGCGCCTGGCCCAGGTGGCCGAGGTGGAGACCCTGGACACCATGGTCGGGCTGCGCCTGGGTTCCGACACCCTCATCCGGGCCCTGGACCTGGGGCTGACCCTGGAGGACATGCGGGCGCTGCTGGGGGGCAACGACCCGGCGGCCATGCCCCAGCCCCTGGCCCAGCTCCTGGAGGACCTGGCCCGGCGCCTGGGGGAGGTGGAGGTGAAGCAGGGCTGCCGCCTGGTGAAGGCCCGCACCCCGGCCCTGGCCGAAGAGCTGCGCCTGCGCCCGGAGCTGGCTTCCCTGCGCCTGGAGCCCATCTCCGACACGGTCATGGAGGCCAACGGCCCCGGCAACGCCTTCGCCCTGCTCAAGCAGGCCGGCTTCCTGCCCAAGCCCGGGCGCTTCCTGCCGGTGAGCATCGACGGAGACGAGGCCCTGTACCTGTGGTCCCTGGCCTGCCTGTCCTTCGTGGACGAGCAGGGCATGAACCACCACCTGGACCCGGTGCGCCAGATCATCCACGCGGCCCTGCAGCGCATCCAGAGCGAGGACCCGGGCCTGTACCAGGAAGTGCGCCGGCGCGTGCCCATGCTGCACCTGGGCAGCGGCGCCCAGGCGGCGGAGGAGACCCAGCGCATCCTGGAATACGCCGCCAGCTACAACCTCATCGTGGAACTCACCTACCTGCCCCTGGCGGCGCACCGCGCCCAGCTGCGCAAGGTCACCCCCCAGGGCATCGAAGGGGAGCACCTGCGGGGCTTCTGCCACCTGCACCAGGAGGAGATGAGCTTCCGCCTGAGCCGGATCATGGCCGTGCGCCTGCTCAACGAACACGGCTGGACCCCGCCGTTGCAGTCCGAAGCGGGGTAGGGGCCGGGCCGGCAGGCGTACGGGTCCCGCCATTCCGCCCTGACCTGTCGTCCACGGATCGCTGCGCGACCCGTGGACGACGGGTCAGCCGGTCAGCTCCTGGATGCGCTTGTCGATCCTGTCGCCGACCTTCTCCAGGATCTCCTTGATCTCGCCCCGGGCTTCCTTCTGGTCCTTCTCGGTCTTGCGCTCCAGCTGCAGGACGGACTTCTGGAGCTGGTTCACCAGGCCCTTGAGCTCGTCAAGCTGGTCCAGGATCTGGTTCAAGCGGATGTCCGGAGGCCGGCTGTTGCTGAACACGGACATGCCCGCCAGCACCGCCGCCAGGGCCGAAAGCATCAGGATAAGGACCCCCAGGGCGTTGGACATCACCGTCCTCCAGTGATCTACATCCTACCTCAGCGGATGGATTCGCCGGCGGGTCAACGCCGGCTGCCTTCCACCATCGTTCACCGGACGCGCACGCGTCCAGTGAACGATGGACCAGGGCGCTTCCGGGGGACCCGGCCCCTTGCCGGGGCAAAGCTCCTACGGGGCCTTCACCCGCTGGGTTTCGCTGACGTCGGGTTCCACGGAGCGCTCCACCGGGATCACCAGCTCCCTGCCCTTGGGCTGGCGCTCGGTCTTGCCCACCAGCAGGGTGTGCGGCGCCCGGCTCCTGGCGGCGGGGGCCTTGGCCGGGGCCGGCTGGGGCGCCGGCGGGGTCTGGAGGACGGCGGCCAGGTGCTTGACCTCCGCCTCCTCCTGGGCCAGGGCGGTGGCCAACTGCTCGGCTTTGCGCTCCTGGGCCACGCCCCAGACGCCCAGACCCCCCAGGGCCAGGGTGACCGGCACGGCGGCGGCGGCCAGCATCCAGGAATGCTGCCTGCGGACGGTATGGCTGCGGCGCCTGGCCTCCCGGCGCAGGTCGTCGGCCAGGCGGATCATCTCCGGGCCGGGCTCGACTTCGAAATAGTTGGCATCCCGGGCCGGAAGGCCCAAAAGGCCGCGCAGTTCGTTCCGGAGGGCGGTCTCCTCGGCGGGTTCACTGCTGCGGTCGGGGTCATGCCAGGACATGGAGACCTCCAGAATTGAGTTGGTTCCTGAGATGGGCTTTGGCGCGATGGATGCGGGTCTTGACGGTGGCTTCGGGGATGTCCAGGATTTCGGAGATCTGGCGGATGGAAAGGTCTTCCACCACGAACAGCCAGAGAGTTTCACGGAACGTGGGGGAGAGGGATTTCATGCGCTCCCGCACCTCCTGGCTCAACAGGTCCTCGTCCGCATCGGGGCCCTTGCCGGGCTCCACCACCGCCTCCAGGCTGATGGCCTGATTCTTCAGGGGGCGGCGTTCGGTGAGGGAGAGGGTGCGCACCGTCCCGTACAAGTAGGCGGTGGGATGGTCCACCGGAGCGTCCCGCTGCATGAGGATCACGAACGCCTCCTGGGCAATGTCTTCCGGGTAGGTGGCGCCGTAGCGTCTCGCGTAACTCACCAGCCGGGGGTACAGGGAGGCGAATATGTCGTGAAACTCATGCGAATCCCCGAAGGGAACAGTTTGTGTTTTCAACGGCTCCATTGATGGCTCCAGCATCGGAGTGCTTTATGGACTGACAATGTTCCCTCCGGATCCAAAGATTTTTTTGAACCTGGGTAGTCTATGACCATGATCGGTCCCTTTCATCCGTGGCGTGACACCCTCCAGGACCTGGGCGTGATGGGCCTGGTACCTGTTCCCGTGCAGCGGGAGACCGTAACCGAGAATCCGCCGCAACCCATTTTTACCCAATTACCGAAAGAAGTGGGCCAGGAAAAAAGCCGCGGCGGCAATCCAGCGGCAACCCCCGCAGATCCAGTGGCCTGCCCGCCTCCGGAACGGGTGGCCGCCGTCGCATCCTTGTCAGAACTTGAAGAAACCATCCATGGCTGTTTGGCCTGTCCCCTGGGGGGCGGGCGGATCCGCTTCGTGTTCGGGGAAGGCAGCCCCGGGGCGGCCTTGATGTTCATCGGCGAAGGCCCGGGCCGGGAGGAAGACCTGAAGGGGCGCCCCTTCGTGGGCAAGGCCGGGGAACTCCTGGACCGGATGCTGGCGGCCATCAACCTGGACCGCAGCCAGGTCTACATCGCCAACGTGGTGAAATGCCGCCCTCCGGACAACCGCACCCCCACCGGCCCTGAAGCCCAGCGCTGCCTGCCCTACCTGCGCCGGCAGATCGAGCTGCTGCGGCCCCGGGTCATCGTCACCCTGGGCGCCACGCCCCTGCGTGAGCTGCTGGGGATCCAGACCGGCATCACCCGGCTGCGCGGCCAGTGGCAGCGCCTGGACCTGCTGGGGGGGATCCCGGTCATGCCCACCTTCCACCCGGCCTACGTGCTGCGCCAGTACACCCAGGAAGTGCGCCGGGCCGTGTGGAACGACCTGGTGGCCGCCAAGGACTGGCTGGACCGGGGCGGCCCCCCGGTCTGAACCGGGACGAAGGGGAACCGTTTCCGTGCGAAACTGGGCCAAACAGCATGAGGATCCTCCATGCGCCTAATCAATGTTCTTTTCATTGCACTTGTCGCCTTCGTGCTGGTTTCGGTGGGCTATGTGTACGTGGAGAACTCCCGGCTCATGGCCGGCGAAGTGATGTTGTGGGACGGGGTGCGGGTCAAGGTCTCCACCCTCCTGATCGGCGTGTTCCTGCTGGGGTTCGTCCTGAACCTGCTGTACACCGGCATCATGGAGCTCCGGCGCCTGGTCCGGGGCCTGAGCGCGTCCGCCGCCACCCGGGCCGGGAAACGCCTCTCCAGCCTGCTCCAGGACGTCCGGGACCTCCTGGCCCACGGCCTGCCCGGGGAGGCCCGGCAGATCCTGGAAGGGGTGCTGAAGGAGCGCAATGGCCACGAAGGAGCCAGCCTGCTCATGGCCGAGGCCATGCTCAAGCTGGGCGACCACGACCAGGCGGTGCGGTTCCTGGAGGCCTGTTGCCTGGCCCACCCCCAGAACATCGAGTTCCGCTACCAGCTGGCCGAGGCCCTGGCGGGCGCCCGCAACGCCGAAGGGGCCGCCGGGGTCCTGAAAGGCCTGGCCGGGGACCATCCCAAGCACGCCCTGCGGGCCCTGCGCAAGCTGCGCAGCCTGCATGTGGACGCCGGGCGCTGGGAGGATGCCCTGGACGTGCACAAGCGCATCGCGTCCCGCTTCGCCGCGGCCATGAACCAGGCCGAGAAGGCCCAGGGCACCGCGTTCCTGTACCAGGTGGGGATGGCCAAGGTGGAGGGGGACCAGTTCAAGGAGGCGGCCCAGGTCTTCCAGCAGGTGATCAAGGAGGACCCCGCCTTCGTGCCCGCCTACCTGAGCCTGGGCCGGTGCATGATCCTCCAGGACCAGGAGCCCCAGGGCGTGGAGATCTGGCAGGAGGGGTTCCGCACCACCGGAGAGGGGGCCCTCCTCCAGGAGCTTGAGGATTATTTCATCCAGAGCGGCAAACCCGAGGAGGGGCTGGCGGTCCTGCGCCGGGTGGCCACCGTCAGCGAACACCTCATCACGGCCAGGTTCTTCCTGGGCAAGATGCTCTACCGCCTGGAGATCCTGGACGACGCCCTGGTGCTGTTCCAGGAGGTGCGGGCCCAGGTTGTGTATTCGCCCATCCTGTATTTCTTCATGGCCAAGATCCATGCCCGGCGGGGCCGGATGGACCAGGCCATGAACGAGTACCGCCAGCTGCTGCGCAATCTGGGCGTTCTGAAGATGCGCTTCGAGTGCAGCTTGTGCGGGCACCGCACGGCCGATTTTGCCGACCGCTGCGACGCCTGCGGCAGCTGGAACAGCAGCCATTTCCTGTTCAAGGAAAATGAGATGCCGGAACTGCACCTGCGCCCTGAAACAGGCCCGTGGGTTTAGGTTTCCGTTCCCGCTGCCGGTGCGCTAAACTCCAAGGGCGAAGAACGATGGCCTCAACCCGCCGAGGGAACGGGCTCCGAGTCTTGGAGAACCCTGGCCGTGGTGATCCACGGTCTAACCTAAGAAGGGGACAACGCATCAGCGCTGGCCACGGCAAGGAGTGAATCATGGAGATACTTCTCATCCAAAACGTCCCGACCCTGGGTGCGCGCGGCGACGTGGTGAACGTGAAGGACGGCTATGCCCGGAACTTCCTGCTGCCCCGGAAGCTGGCCCTGCCCGTCACGGCCGGCAACAAGCGCCTCATCGAGCTGGAAAAGGAGCGCAACCTGAAGATGCGCGCCAAGGAACTGGCCGATGCCCAGGCCCTGGCGACCAGGCTGGAAGCCGTATCGCTCGCCGTCGCCAAGAAGGTCGGCGACAGCGGCACCCTGTTCGGATCGGTCACCAACGTGGACGTGGCCGACCTGCTCAAGGCCAAAGGATTCGAAGTGGAGAAGCAGTCCATCACGCTCCCGCACGTCAAGACGATCGGCACCTACGAAGTGGATGTCCGCCTGTACTCGGGCGTCCATGCCAAGCTGCCGATCGAAGTCACGGCGCTCGCCGCCGAATAGCTGCCAACATCGTTCCGTCCTCCGGAGCCAGTCCCTGGTTCCATCAAGTCTCTTTCAATTTCCTCAAGAGGGTCAGCATGAGCAAGCCTGTCACCAAACCTGAAACCATCGGCATTCCCGAGCTTTCCGCCTCCCTGGCCGAAGCCCACGACCTGACCAAGGCCCGCGCCAAGGCGATGCTGGACGGCCTCCGGGACGAGATCGTCCAGTCCCTCCTGGAAGGCAAGCGGGTGAACGTGTTCGGGCTGGGCACGTTCGAGGTGCGTGCCACCAAGGAGAAGATGGGCCGCAACCCCAAGACCGGGGAGAAGATCCAGATTCCCGCCGGGCGCAAAGTGGTGTTCAAGGCCGCCAAGGGGCTGAAGGACCAGATGTAGTCCTTGCCAGGCCCCGGTTCCCGGGCGACGGCCGTCCTTCCCGGGGCGGCCGTCGTTCGTTCCGGCCGGACCTCAGCCGCCGCTTATGAGGTGGATCACCTGCACCACGGCCCCGTCCGGGATGGTCGTGGTGTCGTAGGCCGCGCGCTCCACCCGCACGCCGTCGATGGAAACGATGAGCAGGGGGAAGGCGTACTTCCTGGCCTTGAGGACCCCCCGGACCGTGAGTCCGGAGGTCCAGTCCAGGGGGTCGCCGTTGACCAGGATCATGCGGGGTCTCTCCCTCAGATGATCCGGGGTTCCGGCACGGGGACCTCCACGATCTCCAGGGCCACGTGGGGGCAGGCCTTCACGCAGATGCCGCAGGCCGTGCACTTGTAGGGTTCCAGCCAGCCCGGGTTGCGCATGAACGCGCCCTTCTCGCAGAAGCCGATGCACATCATGCAGCCCACGCACAGCTTCTTGTCGATCATCACGACGCCCAGCTTGTTGCGCCTGAGGGCCTCCGCCGCGCACACGGTGACGCAGTCGCCGCACTGGTCGCAGAGGATGGCCGAACTCTCTCCGTCGGCCAGGGCCTGGATGTGCAGAGCCGCGCCCTTGGGGTCGTCGAGCTTGAACACCTTGGTGGCGCAGGCTTCCTCGCACTCGTGGGCGCAGTTGCGGCCGCCGTCGCACTTGGTCAGGTTGATCTTCAGCTGTCTCATGCCAGGCCACTCCCGATGAGGGTGTTTCCCCGAACACCGTCTATAAACAGAACTTCCCCCTCATAAAAAGTACAGTGGGGGAACGTAAGCGGCAAGAAATGGCCCAGCGCATGTGACCAGTCTCACCGTATCTTCCCGGATACTCCGCTCGGCATCCCGGGTTCATCATGAATTTGAACAGATCAACAACTCGGACCCCGCCCGGGGGGCGGGGTCCGTTCGCTGCGCGGGGCGGAGCCTATTCGTGGAACGTGCGCATCACTTCGTTGGCGGCGCGGAAGTCCGGAGTGTAGGACCGGTCCTCGTCCAGCATCGGCACCTTGGCGCGGATGGCCTGGTACAGCTTCAGGGTGGCGGGGGACAGCTGGTAGTCGGGCGTCTTCTGGTGGCGCAGGTCCACGGCCTGGGCGGCGTGGATCATCTCGATGCCCAGGAGCCAGAAGCTGTTGTCGATCTGCTGGTGCAGGCGCTCCACCACCAGCGGGGCGTTGGTGGCGACGTCCTCCACCTGGCCGGCCACGGGCAGGAAGTCACAGGAGACCGGCATGCTGAGGACCTTGTTCTCCATGGCCAGGGTGACGGGCGGCTTCTCCATGGCGCCGAAGGCGTGATAGCTCTTGGGGGTGCCCAGGTAGCGCTCCAGGCCCTCGGTGAAGTCCGGGGTGCCCAGCTTGGTGGTGCGCAGGGCGGAGGTGATGGAATTGTGGGCCATGGCGATGCCCAGCTGCTCGAAGGCGATGACCCAGGGCAGGGGCTCGAAGTTGGCGGAAGGCAGCACGGCGCCGGAGCCGTTGCTGGTGGTGACGTAGCTCTTCATCTCCTGGTAGCGGCCGCTCTTGGCGGTGACGTTCACGGCCACGCCCGGGTTGTCGTCGGAGGAGTTGAGCTGCACGGTGAACAGGAAGCGGGCGGCCTCGTAGGCCCGGTTCACTTCGCCGATGGTGAACACGCTGTCCCGGTAGCTGAGGGGATCCTGGAGCCGGCGGTTGTCGTCCCGGTTCCAGATGCTGGAGCCCTGGAGCAGGCCGCGGATCTCGGCGCCGGCCTTGACCGTCTCCGGGAACGGGTGCAGGGCCAGGGTGTCCTCGAGGAACGGCGACACGTTGCCGTTGAGGCCCTGGATGCTGAGGGCGAAGGCGATGGTGTTGATCTTCTGGAACTGGGCCATGTCGGTGAGGGCCAGGCAGCCCATGCCGACCGAGTAGGCGTTGGAGCTCAGGATGGCCAGGGCGTCCTTGCCGAACAACTTGACCGGCTTCATGCCGATGGCCTTGAGGGCGTCCGCGGCGGGGACCTTCTTGCCCTTGTAGTAGACTTCGCCCTCGCCGATCATGGCCTGGCCCACGTGGCTGCAGATGGTGATGTCCGCCTCGCCCATGGAGCCGTTGTTGGGCATGCAGGGGGTGACGCCCTTGTTCAGGAAGCTGACGTAGGCGTCGATCACCGGGATCTGCACCGCCGCCCCGCCCACCAGCATCATGTTGAGCCGGGCGGCCATGGTGGCCCGGGCGGTGGGGATGTCCATGTCCGGTCCGACGCTGCCCGAGTGGGCCCGGATCAGGCCGGTCTGGAACTTGCTGGAAGCGTCGATGACCTCCTGGGTCAGCTCGCCCTTGGCGTCCACGAACTTGCGGTCCTTGTTCAGCCCGACCCCGACGGTCAGGCCGTAGATCATCTGGCCTTCGCCCGCGGCCTTGCACAGGACCCGGAAGGCGTCCTCGGAACGCTTCATGGCGTCCGGGGCGATCTTGACCGACTCGCCTCCGGCGATGGCGGCGATCTGTTCTGGGGTCGCCGAGTGCCCGTCGAGGGTCACTTCGGCGTTCAGGAAGGTGGCTGGGGCGCAGGCCGCGACCGCGACCAGAGATAGGAGAAGCTTCTTCATGCTGGGCCTCCATGGGAGATGTCCACAGGCTGTGGAAGGGGTGAAGAGAGCGAAGGGGAGCCCGGGGTCCCGGGCGACGGGGCCTGGGGCGACAGAGCGATCTGCTCGGGGGGCAGGAACAGGATGGACACCAGGGCCACCAGGCAGGCCGCCATGACATACCAGGCCGGCGCGTAGCCGCCGCCGGGGCGGTCCGTGAGCCAGGTGAGGATGGCTCCGGCGAAGCCGCCGAAGATCATGACGGCGATGTTGTAGGCCAGGGACATGCCGCTGGAGCGGACCCGGGTCGGGAAGATGCCCGCCAGGGTGGCCGGCGCCACCCCCACGAACATGGCCACCATGAAGCAGAACGCGGTCTGGACCAGGATCAGGGATCCGGTGGTGTGGTTCCGGCTGAGCCAGACCAGCAGGGGATAGATGCCCACCAGCATGAGCAGGGTCGCGAAGGTCAGCACCTTGCGCCGGCCCACCCGGTCCGAGAGTGACCCGGCGAACAGGCAGCTCACCACCATCAGGCAGTTGCCGATCAACGATGCCAGGAACGCCTGCCGGCCTTCGAAGTGCATGACCCGCTGGACATAGGTGGGGGTGTAGATGATCAGGGTGTAGACGCAGATGGCCCACAGGACCGAAAAGCCGGTGCCCACGAGCAGGGGCCGCGGGTGGTCCCGGACCACCTCCAGCAGGGGGGCCTGCAGGGATTTGCGGTCCTTGTGGTTGCGTTCCATCTCGGCCAGGTATTCTGGGGTTTCGTCCAGGGTCGTGAGCAGCCAGATGCCCATGGGCCCGATGGCCAGGCCGACGACGAAGGGGATCCGCCAGCCCCAGGCGGCCACCTGGCCCCTGGTGAGGAACAGGGTGACGCACGTGGCCACCAGGGCCGCCAGCACGTTGGACAGGGCCATGCTGGCCTGGATCCAGGAGGCGTACACCCCCCTCTTGCCGGCCGGCGCGTGCTCGATGAGGAAGGCGGTGGCGCCGCCGATCTCGCCTCCGGCCGAGAACCCCTGCAGCACCCGGCCGCAGACGATCAGGAGCGGGGCGCCGATGCCGATGGCGGCGTAGGTGGGGGCCACGGCCATGACGCCGGTGCCCACGGCCATGAGCAGGATGGTCAGGATCAGGGCGGGCTTGCGTCCGGCGTAGTCCCCGTAGGCGCCGATCAGGACCGCCCCCAGCGGGCGGGCGATGAAGCCGATGCCGAAGGCCAGGAAGGCCTGGAGGGTCTGGGCGCCGCCGCTGCGGAACAGGGCCTGGCCGATGTACACCGCGAAGAACGCGTAGACCGAGAAGTCATACCACTCCAGCGCGTTGCCGATGGAGGTGGCGACGATGGCCCTGCGGCCGGTGGTCACCTGGGAAGATGAGGCTGTTGCCATGGGGCGATTCCCGCACAGAGAGAAGACGTCCCCGGGGGGCGGTCGGCAGAGGCCGTCCGGCTGTGATGAGGGCTCGTCAGGAAAACCGTGAATATCGGATTACAAAAATCGAATAAAGAAGCATAACATGTTAACAATTTTTTTTGATCATCATTAATTTCAGAACATTTTCTCCGAGTGCGGTCCGCTCGTGCTAAATATTGAACCACCACATAACATGAGGTTAACCCCTTGAGTTTGAACCTTCGCCAGATCGAAGTCTTCCGGGCCACCATGCTCACCGGCTCCATCAGCGGCGCCGCCAAGATGCTGCAGGTCTCCTCCCCGGCCGTGTCCCGGCTCATCTCCAGCACGGAGCAGCGGCTGGGCCTCACCTTCTTCAAGCGCATCAAGGGCCGGCTCTATCCCACCCCCGAGGCCAAGCGCCTGTTCCAGGAGGTGGACACGGTCTACCAGGGCGTGGAGCGGGTCAACGAGGTGGCCGAGGACCTGGCCGGGAACCGGGTGGGCCACCTGCGCATCGGCTGCAACCCCAGCCTGGGCCAGCTCATGCTGCCCCACGCGGTGAAGCGCTTCTACGAGCGGCTTCCGGAGGTGCGCATCATCCTGCACACTCTGCTGCCCAGCGTGCTGGTGCAGGCGGTGCTCACCCAGCAGGTGGAGCTGGGGGTGGCTTTCGTCCAGGAGACCCACCCCAACCTGCAGTTGCGCCCCCTGTGCGAGAACCGCCTGGTGGCGGCCCTGCCTCGCCACCACCCGCTGGCCGCCCGCCCCAGCCTGCGCCTCCAGGACTTCCAGGACCAGCCCTTCATCGGCTACGGATCCGACAGCCCCATCGGCCGGCTCCTGCGCAAGCTCCTGGCGGACGAGGGCATGACCCTGCGGGCCAAGGTGGAAGTGCAGCAGGTGCACGTGGCCTGCGCCTTCGTCCACGACGGGCTGGGCATTTCCATCATCGACGAGCTCTCGGCCATGAGCCCCATCTGGCCCAACCTGGTGACCCGGCCGCTGGTGCCCGCCTGCGCGGCGCCCATCAGCATCATTCATGGGGCGTTCTCTCCGCCGTCCAGGCTGGCCCAGGAGTTCATGACGACCCTGGCGGAGATGTACGCCAGCTGAACGCCGGCGTTCTGGCCCCTTCACAGCCCGTTCAGCGCCGCCACGATGCGCTCCGGCAACGCCGGCAGGGTGGTGATGCGGGTGCCCAGGGCGTGGTTGACGGCGTTGATGATGGCCGGGGCCACCGGCACCGTGGCGATCTCGCCGACGCTCTTGGCGCCGAAGGGGCCCAGCTCCTCCCCGGCCTCGATGAGGGCCACCCGGATGGGCGGCATCTCCGGGGCGTTGGGGACCGTGTACCGGCTCAGGCGGCCGTTCAGCACCCGCCCGGAGGCGTCCACGGCCAGCTCCTCGCTCAGGGCCATGCCCATGCCCATCTGCACGGACCCCTGGATCTGCCCTTCCACGAAACCCCGGTTGATGGCCTGGCCGATGTCGTGCACCGCCACGTAGTCCAGCATCCTCACCCGCCCGGTGAGGCGGTCCACCGCCACCTGGGCGAAATGGGCGCCGTAGCTGGTGGGGTTGCCCGGGGACTCGTAGGTGAGCTGGACCTCCAGGGGCCGGTGGCAGACGCTCTGGGCGTGCACGGCGCAGTCCCCGTAGGTCACCCGCCGGTGCGGCTCATCCCGGGGGAAGGCCCGGCCCCGGTCCAGGGCCAGGTCGCCCCGGTCCCGGCCCAGCAGGGTGGCGGCGCAATCCAGGAGCTGGTCCCGCAGGGCCTGGGCGGCGGCCTGGACGGCCCCTCCCACCACGAAGGTGACCCGGCTGGCCTGGGTGCCGGCCGAGTCGAAGGGCGACACCAGGGTGTCCGCCCCCGGCACCACCACCCGGTCCAGGTCCAGGTCCAGCACTTCCGCGGCGATCTGCATCATGGTGGTGACGGTGCCGCAGCCCAGGTCGTGGAAGGCGCCCTTGAGGAGGGCGCGGCCGTCGCCGTCCAGACGCAGGTCCACGGTGATGAAGTCCGGGTAGGCGCCCTGGTAGCCGTTGCCGTGGGCGCAGCAGGCCATGCCCACCCCCTGGGCCCAGCGGCCCGGGTCCCGGGGGCGGCGGAAGCGTTCGTCCCAGTGGAACAGGGTGCTGCCGGTGGTGACGCAGTCGATGATCCGGGCGTTGCCCAGGCTCACCCCGGAGAGGGGGTCGAGGTCGTGGGGATGCACCAGGTTGGCCAGGCGGAAGGCCACCGGGTCCAGGCCCAGGGCCAGGGCCGCCTGGTCCAGGTTGATCTCGGTGGCGGCCCAGATCTGGGGGCTGCCGTAGCCCCGGCAGGCGCCCCCCACCGGGGTGCTGGTGTAGACGACGTCCGCCCGGTAGACCTGGTCCGGGACCCGGTAGAGCTTGAAGGTCTTCTTGCCCATGGCCATGGCGATGGCCTCGCCATTGGTGCAGTAGGCGCCCGTGTCCACCAGGGCGTGGATGTCCCGGGCCAGGATGCGCCCGTCCCGGTCCACGGCGGTGCGCACGGTGGTGATGGTCTTGTGCCGGGTGCGGGTGGCCACCATGCTCTCGGCCCGGTCCAGGCACAGCTTCACCGGCCGGCCCAGGGCGCTGGCCAGGAACGCGGTCACCGGTTCCAGGACCGGTTGGCTCTTGCCCCCGAAGGAGCCGCCGGTGGGGGTCTTGACCACCCGCACCCGGTCCAGGGGCATCCCCAGCGCTTCAGCCACGATGAGCTGCACCTGGAAGATCACCTGGCAAGGGGTGTACACGGTGAGGCCTCCCGAAGGGTCCGGAACGACCATGCAGACGTGGGTCTCCATGGCCCCGTGATGGACCTTCGGGGTTTCCACCGTGTCCTCCGCCACCCGGTACGCCCCGGCCATGGCGGCGGCCGCGTCGCCGCAGGCCATCTCCTTGTGGTAAAGGTGGTTGCTCGTCCCGTGCAGGGGCGTGGAGGCGGGGTTCAGGGCCGCCTGGGGGTCCACCACCGCCGGCAGTTCATCGTACTGGATGCGGATGCGCCGGGCCGCCGCTTCCGCCGCCTCCCGGCTGTCCGCCACCACCGCGGCGATGCGGTCGCCCCAGAAGCGCGCATGGTCCGTGAACAGGGTTTCGTCCCGGACCACGTCCATGCCCTGGATCCACTTGTGGGAGTTGTAGGGCCGGCGGGGGGTGTTCCAGGGGGTGAAGATGGCGGCCACTCCGGGGACCTGCTCGGCCTCGGACAAGTCCAGGGCCCGGATGCGGGCGTGGGCCACCGGGCTGAGCACCAGTTTGGCGTGGAGCAGCCCGGGGAACCCCATGTCGTTCAGGTAGCGCAGCGTTCCGGTGGCCTTCTCCCGGGCGTCGTGGATCACCGGGGAGGCGCCGATGTGGCCTTGGGCTCTGCTTTCCATGGTCAGTACTCCCCGGCGAACAGCTGCTCGAACAGGTCCAGCGCCAGCCCCCGGACGTCGTTGAGCTTGTGCTGGAAGATGGCCACGGCGCCGATGGAGGCCTTCACCTCGCCCCGCAGGGCCTCGGCCAGGTCCTGGGCCAGGGCGGGGGTGGGGGCGGCGCCTTGGAGCAGCGCCTCGGCCACCGCGGACCGGAACGCCACCGGGGCGGCGGAGCCCAGGGCCACCCGGGCGCCCAGGATGCGCCTGGGGTCCGGGTCGTACTCCAGTACCAGGGCCAGGCTCAGGTTGGCGATCACCACCCGGGTCCGGGCGCCCATGCCGATCTTGCCGTAGGCGCTGCGCTGCAGCCGCCCCGGGCGGGGAATGCGCACCCCGATGATGGCCTCCCCGGGCCGGAGGGTGGTGCGCCCGATGCCCGTCACCAGCTCCGGCACCGTGCGCCAGGCGGCGGCGCCGGTCCCGTCCAGGATCTCCGCCTGGGCCTGGAGGGCCAGGAGGCAGGGGATGGCGTCCCCGCCCGGGGAGGCGTTGGCCAGGTTCCCGGGCAGGCGGGCCATGTTGCGGATCTGGGCGGAGCCCACCTGCTCGGCCATCTGGGCCAGGCAGGGCAGGTCGGCCCGCACCAGGGGATGGTCCGCCAACTGGGCGTAGGTGACGTTGGCGCCCACGTGGATCCAGGCGTCGTCCGCCCGCACCCGGTCCAGCCCGGCCACCCCGGTGAGGTCGATGAGGGTGCCCCGGGTCACGCCCCGCTCCCGCAGGCGGATCACCAGGTCCGTGCCGCCCCCCAGGAGGTAGGTGTCGGGGCCCGCGAGCCGCAGGCAGGAGGTGAGCTCCTCCAGGGTGGCGGGAGCCTGGAAGGCCAGGTCAGGCATGGGCGGCCCCCGAAGTCTGGGCCGCCGCCTGGACCGCCTTCACGATCTTGGTGTAGCCGGTGCACCGGCAGAGGTTGCCGGCAATGGCCGCGCGGATCTCCGGTTCGCTGGGGCGGGGGTTGTGCAGGAGCAGGGCTTTGGCGGACATGAGCATGCCGGGGGAACAGTAGCCGCACTGGATGGCCCCTTCCTGGATGAAGGCCTTCTGCAGGGCGTCCAGCTCTCCGTCCCGGGCCAGCCCCTCCACCGTGACCACCGCCCGCCCCCGGGCCTGCAGGGCCAGCACCAGGCAGGCGTTCACCGCCGCACCGTCCATGAGCACCGTGCAGGCGCCGCACTCGCCCTCCCCGCAACCCTCCTTGGTGCCCGTGAGATCCAGCCGGTCCCTCAGCACGTCGATGAGCCGCGACTGGGGCTCCACGGCCACCGCCCGGGGCGTTCCGTTCACTGTGAATTCAAGCAACATCAGGCCTTCTCCCCGGTCCTCGAACAACCCAGGATGCGAATGAAGCGAGGGGGAGGTCCCCCTTGGAATGAAACCGATGGGTAAACGATAACCTAAAGGAAATAAAATTTCAAATTTTGGCACTCAATGTTAATGGTGTGGAATAACTTCACCCACCTGAACCTTCGAACGGGTTGCCCCTGATTCAGTTACTAGTGGAGGTCGATCGAATCACCGGTACCACCATGTTGCGCCCCTTCATTACGGAAGGTGCCAGCAAAGAACCCGTACGCCGAGCACACCGAGGCGCTGAGGACGCTGAGCGTGCTTCGCTATTCGAGGCGCCGACCCATTCCGCCCAGGCCCTGGCCACTGCGTGGCCCGCAGGGCTGCGCCCTGCGCGGTCGGGACCGCCAGGGCTTCCTCGCGCAAGCGCGAGGGTCCCCGACGGCCCCTCCCTTGACGGGCCCGGGCTCGACGCCTTTGGTACGTCCCGGAACGGGGAACGTCCACGGGTTTCTGGAATCCCATCGCCAGGAGACCTGGCATGCCCCCATGTAATCCCGATGACCGCCCCCATGGCGGTCTGACCCGGTCCAGCATTGAATCCGCCATTCACGTTCACCATACCCTCGGGGCCGGACTTTACCAACAGCCCTACAAGCTCTGCCTGGCCCATGCCCTGCGCCAGAAGGGATACCGCGTTCTGTTGGAGGTCCACCTGGACATCACCTTCGAACGGCTGGAGGTTGCGGATTCATACAGGATCGACCTCCTGGTTGATGACCCGGTGGTCGGGGAAACGAAAACCGTGGAGCGATTGACGCCCATCCACTCGCCGCCTCCAACTGGTCCACGCTGCGGAAGACCCCACGGCGAATGCGGTTCTCGCTGATGTCGCGAAAGAAACGCTCAACATGTCCCCAATCACCGT
>Ga0326728_10005601_pt1 | contig 34912 bp, 27 predicted proteins | sample MB3enrmetagenome_FD_207602 | JGI IMG/M metagenome (GOLD analysis project Ga0326728, IMG submission 207602) | Lab enriched peat soil microbial communities from McLean, Ithaca, NY, United States - MB31MN | ecosystem: Environmental > Terrestrial > Soil > Wetlands > Peat | place: USA: New York...
TCGACAACCTGCGCAAGCTCGGCGTCAAATTCGAGTGCAACACGCTGGTCGGACGGCTGTTCACCATCGAGCAGATGATCGACGAAATGGGTTTCGACGCCGTTTTCATCGGCACCGGCGCGGGCTATCCGACGATGCCGGGGATACCCGGCGATTCGCTCAACGGGGTTCTGTCGGCCAACGAATTGTTGACGCGCTGCAACCTGATGCGCGCCAAAGAATTCCCCGACCTCGATACGCCGATGCCGATCAAACGGCGCGTCGCCGTGATCGGCGCCGGCAATACGGCGATGGACGCGATGCGAGTCTGCCTCAGGCTGGGCGCGGAGAAAGTCTATTGCGTCTACCGCCGCTCGAGGACGGAGTGCCCGGCGCGAGCCGAGGAGGTCCATCACGCCGAGGAGGAAGGAATCGAGTTCCATTGGCTGACGAGTCCGGTGGCGATCCTCGACGACGGCGCCGGCGGCGTCCGCGCCATGCGCTGCATCCGCATGCAGCTCGGCGAGCCGGATGAATCGGGCCGGCGCCGCCCGGTCCCCGCGCCGGGCACCGAGCATGAATTCGCGATCGATCTGGTCGTGTTCGCGATCGGCACCAACGCCAACCCGATCATCGGCCAGACCTCGAAGCTTCGACTCGACAAGCGGGGCTACATCGAGACCGACGAGAATCTGGCGACCTCGATGGCGGGCGTCTTCGCCGGCGGCGACATCGTCACCGGCGCCGCGACGGTGATCGAGGCCATGGGCGCCGGCCGCCGGGCCGCGCGCGGCATCAAGGAATATCTGAGGATCCGCGATTACGACGTCACCCTCGCCGGCAAGGCGAAGCCCGCCGCCGCAAGATTCCTGGGGATCGATCTCAAGGAGCGGAACTTTGCGCGCATCCGCCTCGCCTAGGCTTTTAGGCGGCGATGCCCCGCAACGGCAATTCAAGAACGTGAGACGGACGAGCCCATGAACGCGAACGCAAGGTTGGGAGCCGGGATCGAGACCGCCGGGAAGGGCGCTCCGGTTTCCGGCGACAAGCCGGTCATCGCCTTGACGCAGCACGTCGTCGAGATCGTCAGCGATTCGGGCGAGGGCGCGCAGAGATGCGGCCAATCGCTGGGCGCTATCGCCGCCAAGATGGGCAACGGGGTGTGGACCGAGGAAATCATCCCGGCCGAGATCCGGCCGCCGGCGCGCAGCGTCGCGGGCGGCAGCGGCAACCGCATCCGCCTGGGATCGCGGCGCGTCACCAACGGCGGCGACGAAACCGACCTCGTGGTCGCCTTCAACGAGCAGGTGCTTCTCGGACGGGTGCGCGGCGGCGAGTTGAAGCCCGGTTGCATCATCCTGCTCGAGAACATGTGGAGGGAGGATCGCGATCCCAAGATCGCGGCGGCCTACCTCGAGACCTACGACCGCCTGGCGACGGCGGGCTACCGGGTCTACGAAATTCCGATGGAGCGCGAGTGCCTGAAGATCGTCGCCGACGCGCGGCGCGGCAAGAACATGTTCGCGCTCGGCATGCTCTGCGAACTCTACAGCCTCGATCTGCAGCTCGCGCGCGAGCAGATCGCGCTCGCCTTCGGCAAGAAGGAGGCGAAGGTCGTCAAGTCGAACCTGAGCCTGCTCGAGGCCGGCTACGACTGGGCCGCGGAGAACCTCGACTTCGGCTTCCGGATTCCCGCCGATCGCGCCTCCCAACCTCAGATCGTCGTCAATGGAAACACGGCGCTGGCGCTCGGCATTTTGGCGTCGGGGATGGAAGTTTGCGCCATGTATCCGATCACGCCGGCCACCTCGGCGTCGCACTATCTCAGCGAAGTGTTCGAGAAGGTCGGCGGCGTGCTTCATCAGGCGGAGGACGAGATCGCCGCCTGCGCGTTCGCGATCGGGGCCTCCTACGCCGGCAAATGCACGGTCACCATCACCTCCGGGCCCGGCTATTCGCTCAAGCAGGAGGCGATCGGGCTGGCGGTCATGGGCGAGATCCCCTTGGTCGTCGTCAACGTGCAGCGAGGCGGCCCGAGCACCGGCCAGCCGACCAAGGTCGAGCAGGGCGACCTTCTGGCGGCGATGTTCGGCAGCCACGGCGATGCGCCCAAGGTGGTGATGGCGCCGAGCACGATCGAGGACTGCTTCTATTCGGTCATCACCGCGCGCAAGATCGCCGAAACGTTCAACATGGTGGTGGTGATCCTCTCCGACGCAGCTCTCGCCAGTTCGCAGCAGCCGTTCGCGCGACCGCAATTCAGCGAGGCCTGGGTGGCGCCGCCGATCGACCAGAGCGAAGTGCCCGAAGGACTTAGACCCTACGACTGGAACGCCGACACCGGTCTGGCGCGCCGCTTTATCCCGGGCCAGCCGGGCGGCATGCACGCGCTGACGGGACTCGCGCACGACGTCGCGAGCCACGTCGCCTACGAGCCCGACATCAACCGGCAGGGCCTGCGCGCCCGCAGCCTGAAGCTGGCTGCGCTCCAGAAGGCGCTCAAGACGCCGCCGGTGTTCGGCGAGGAGAGCGGCGACCTGCTGGTGATAGGCTGGGGCGGCACCAAGGGCGCGATCGAGGAGACGGTGGAAAACCTGGCGGCCGAAGGCCACAAGGTCTCGTCGCTGCATCTGACCTTCCTCCAGCCGATGCCGCCGGGGATCAAGGAGATCATGCAGCGGTTCGACAAGGTCATGACGATCGAGGGCAATTGGTCCGACAGCTCGGACGAGAAGATCATCGACGAGTCGAATCGCCGCTACTCGGCTTTGGCGACGCTGCTGCGATCGCGCTATCTCATCGACGTCGACTGCTGGAGCGAGGTGCGCGGCCAGCCGATCAGACCCGGCGCGATTCGCCGGGCGCTGTTGAAAAAGCTCACACAAGGTCGGGAGGCGCGAACATGACGATCGCCGCCACGGAACGCCTGCTCCGCATGTACGAGGAGCGCCACGAATTGGAGGACTACCAGGGCGGCTTGGCGCGCTGGTGCACCGGATGCGGAGACAACGCCGTCCTGGCGGCGGTGCAGCGTCTTTGCCGCGACGAGGACCTCAGGCCCGAGAAGACGGTGTTCGTCTCGGGCATCGGCTGCTCGAGCCGGTTCCCCCATTACATGGGGACCTATGGTTTCCACGGCATTCACGGCCGAGCGCTTCCGGTCGCCGAAGGCATCAAGATGGCGCGGCCGGACCTCGACGTATTTGTCAACACCGGCGACGGCGACTGCTGCAGCATCGGCGCCGCCCATTGGATCCACGCGATCCGCTACAACATGAACATGACGGTGATGCTGCACGACAATCAGATCTACGGGCTGACCAAGAAGCAGGCGTCGCCGACCTCGCCCCGAGGCCTCAAGAGCAACACCACGCCGCGCGGCGCGTATCTGGAGGCGCTGCAGCCGCTGACGGTGGCGCTCGGAGTCCAGAACGTTTCCTTCGTCGCCCAGGCGGTCGACTGGATTCCCGAGGCGCTTTACGAAATCCTCTTGGCGGCGTACCGCCACAAGGGCTTCTCGTTCGTTCGCATCATCCAGCGCTGCCCCGAGTGGCTGCCGAAACTGTACGAACCCTTTCTGCGCGACCCTAAGAAAATCATGCTTTTAGGCCATGAGCGCGGCCTTCAGTTCAGCCCCGACGTCGCCAAGATTTACACCAATCAGGAGCGCCACGACCCGGCCGACCTCAACCGGGCGCGCGAGATCGCTTCGATCCTCGATCCGATTCCGGTGGGCGTTCTTTTTCGCAACCCGGACGTCCCCTGCTACGAGGATCTGCGCAACGCCGGGCAGATGCGCTCGACGGCGAGGATCAAGGCGGGCCTCGAAGCCGAGTTCGACAAGTTCACGGTCTGGCCGCAGGAGCCGAGCGAACTGCCGCCGCCGGCGGCTTGAGGCGCGATCGGCCCGAGGACGAGGCGGCGGCGAACCAACCAGGACGATCGAGCATGCGAGCGGAACTTCAAGCGCATATCGCCTTTCGTGTGATCGGCAAGAGGCCGGACGGCGAGCCCGGCGCGGCCGACGAGCTCGACGCGCGTCCGGCGCTGCTCGCCGAATATCGCGATCTCAGCGCGCTTCGCTATGATTTTCCGTTGGTGCTGATGCGCAACACCGAGGGCCCGGCGTCGGTGCAATCGCTGTGCGGCCTGATCGACGACGTCCTCAAGGAGATCGCCGGAGGCGCCGACGGCGACCGGTTGCGGCGCCACGCCCTGCGGTTCGAGCGGGAGATCCGCGCGCTGGTCGTGGAGGGGGCTTCCCAATCCTTGTCGGATCTCCTCGACGAAGTCGCACGCCGGCTGGCGGCGCGGAACGACGAACTGCTCGCCGACAGCTTGAAGCGCATTCGCGCCTCCCTCAAGGCCGACGGCGAAATCGTCGACTGTGACAAGGCCATGCCGTTCCGCCTTGTTCGTCACGTCTGGAAGACGGCGCACGACAGCAAGGCCTGGGCTTTCCGCAAAGACCTCAACATGCTTGTCGCCAAGCTCTCCGACATCCTGCGGGCGGATTTCGTCCGCTCGGAGGAGGGGTTGAGCGCGGAAACGCTCGAGGCCTCGGTCGGCGCCACGCATCGAGAGACCTTCGACTTTGCGGTCATGTCGCGGATGCTCGGCGAGACGTCTGCGAAAGCTTCGCTGCCCGAGACCAGGCGTCGGCGGATTCATTGGCTGCTCTCGACGCTCAAGTCGCAGCGGTTCTATCCGCCGATCAGCGACGGCGACAGGCGGGTCGGCGTTCCCGATTCGTATAGCTTCCAGTTCGACAATTGCGCCGACGCCGTCGCGGCCTATCGCGAGCGGCTGCCGAAAATGATCGAGCTCGCCAAGGCGATTGCGATGGCCAAGCTCGAGGTCGAAGGCTCGTACAACGAAACGAGGCACGACGGCTTTTTCCAGGATTTCGGCGCCAACGGCCTCGACCCGGGCGACGTGGCGCGGTTCCCGGATCTTCTGATCCGCGTGCATGGTCCAACCGGCGAGGCGGCCGACAACGAGTTGCTCTTGCGCGCCCTCGCCGCGGGCCTGCCAGCCAAGGTTCTGGTCCAGACCGACGACCTCTTGGAGCCGTCGCCGCTCGGCGACGGAGCGCTGTTGTTCGGCTTGCGCGGCAAGCACCTCGTCAGCACGGCGATCAGCCTCGGGACGACCCACGTCCTGCAATCGACGAGCTCCAACCTGTTCCAGTTCCGCGACCGGATTTTTGCCGCGATGGCCTACGCGGGACCGGCGCTGATCAGCGTCTTTTCCGGTGCCGTCGCAAACGGCGCCGGGTTTCCGCCCTATCTGACGGCCGCGGCGGCGATGGAGGCGCGGGCGTTTCCGGCCTTGAGCTACGATCCGGCGGCCGGACCGGATTGGGCGTCGCGGTTCTCGCTTCAGGGCAATCCGCAGCCGGATCGCGACTGGCCGGTCTACTGCCTCGCCTACGAAGGCGAGGCGCATCAGCGCAAACGCGAAGACCTCGCCTTCACGCTGGTTGATTTCGCGGCCTGCGATCGGCGCCTGGCCAGGCATTTCGCCAAGGTCGCGCGCGCGAAATGGAACGACAACATGGTGCCGGTCGCCGAGTTCGCGGCGTCCGAGCCGGATGACGCGTCCACCAAGGCGCCGTGCCTGCTGATGGTCGATCGCAAGAACCGGCTGCAGAAGCTGATCGTCGACGACAAGATGGTCAGGCAGGCGCGCCGGTGCGTCGAGATGTGGCGCAGCCTTCAGGAGCTCGGCGGCATTCACAATTCGCATGCGGCGCGGCTGCTCGCGCAGGAGCGTAAGATCTGGGCGGAGGAGCTGCGTCGTCAGACCGAGTCGCCGAAAGCGCAGAGCGGCGCCGCAGCCGGGGCGCCGATGGCGATCCCTGCCGCGCCGGCGGCGCCCGCGCCGATCGAAACGACGCCCGAGAGGGCGTCGGACGAGCCGTATATCGAGACGTCGCGATGCACCACCTGCAACGAGTGCACGCAGATCAACGACAAGATGTTCGCTTACGACGCCAACAAGCAGGCGTCGATCGTGAACCTGGACGCCGGGACCTATCGGCAACTCGTCGAGGCGGCCGAAAGTTGCCAAGTCTCGATCATTCATCCGGGCAAGCCGCGGGATCCGAACGAGCCGGGGCTCGAAGAGCTGTTGGCGCGCGCCGAACCCTTCCGGTAGGCCGATCATGGCGCAAGCGGGACCCTGGCCCGCTCAGCGACAGGCCGTCTAAACGTGAATTCGGGAAGCCTTCGCCGCGCCGATTAAACGAAAAGATCCCCCGTGGCTTGGAGCCGCGGCGTCGAGCAAGGGCGCCGCATCGACCCCTTCGCTCTGCGCGCGCCGCGGTCCTGCGCGCCTCGGGCGCGTTTAGGCCTGTTTCCCGCGGCGGCCAAATCAGGATTCGGCGTTCGCCGGCGAAGGCCATAGACTGCCGCTTTCGCCGATCCCAAGGGATGGACAATGACCGCCGTCAACGCCGTGACCGAACTTACGATCGAGGGCGATATCGCGACCCTCAGGCTCGACTCGCCGCCGGTCAACGCGCTTTCGGTCGACGTGCGGGACGGGATCAAACGCGGCCTCGAAGTCGCCGAGGCGAACGCCGGCGTCAAGGCGACCGTGCTGATTTGCGCCGGGCGCACCTTCATCGCCGGCGCGGACATCTCGGAGTTCGGCAAGCCGCCGCGCCCGCCCGATTTGCCGGACGTGCTCGGGCGGATCGAGAACGCGAGCAAGCCGGTCGTCGCGGCGATCCACGGCGCGGCGCTTGGCGGCGGGTTCGAGGTCGCTTTGTGCGCGCACTACCGGATTGCGGTCGGCTCCGCCAAATTCGGCCTGCCGGAGATCAAGCTCGGCCTCATTCCCGGCGCCGGCGGCACGCAACGCCTGCCGCGCCTCATCGGCGTCGAGCAGGCGCTCGACGTCATTCTCTCCGGCGCGCCGTTCGACGCGCGCGAGGCCAAGGCGTGGGGCGTCGTCGACGAACTCGCCGAGGAGGCGCGATTGGGCGAGGCGGCTCGAGCGTTCGCGCTGAGGCTCGTCGCAGAGAACGCTCCGCTGCGCAAAGTGCGGGATCTATCGGCGAAGATCGACGCCGCGCGCGGCCGTCCCGAGATCTTCGAGGCCGTCCGCAAAGCCAACGCGCGAAAATTTCGCGGCTTCGAGGCCTGGGAAAAGGCGATCGAATCGGTGAAGAACGCGGTCGATCTGCCCTTCGAGGAGGGGATCGCCAGGGAGCGCGATATGTTCCTGGCGCTGCTGGCGACCCCGCAATCCAAGGCCCAGCGCTACGTCTTCTTCGCCGAACGGCGGGCGGCCAAGATTCCCGACATTGCCGCCGGCGAGCCGACCCGCCCGGTTAACGCCGTAGGCGTCGTCGGCGCCGGCATGATGGGCGGCGGCATCGCGATGAATTTTCTCAACGTCGGCGTTCCCGTGACGATCGTGGAGGCCAGCCGCGAGGCGCTCGACCGCGGCCTCAGGGTCATCCGCCGCAACTACGAAAACACCGTCAGGAAGGGCCGACTGACGATGGCGGCGGTCGAGGCGCGCATGGCGAATTTGACCGGCGCGCTCGACCTTTCGGCGCTTTGCGACAAGGATCTGGCGATCGAGGCCGTGTTCGAGGACATGGCGCTGAAAAAGGATGTTTTCGCCCGGCTCGACGCGATCGCCAAGCCCGGCGCGATCCTCGCCTCCAACACCTCCTATCTCGACATCGACGCGATCGCCGCGGCGACCAAGCGCCCCGAGGACGTGCTAGGCCTGCATTTCTTTTCGCCCGCCAACGTGATGCGGCTGCTCGAAATCGTGCGCGGCGCGCGCACCTCGAAGTCCGTCCTCGCCACTGCGATGCGAATGGCGGGCCGAATCGGCAAGGTCGGCGTGGTGGTCGGCGCCTGCCGCGGCTTCGTCGGCAACCGCATGCTGGCGCAGCGTCAGCGCGAAGCGCTGAAGCTGATCCTCGAGGGGGCCGCGCCTTGGGACGTCGACCGGGTTCTCACCGAGTTCGGCTTTCCCATGGGCCCGTTCGCGATGAGCGACTTGGCCGGGCTCGACATCGGCTGGTCGAGAGCGACCAGCTCGCGCTCCACCATCCGCGAGATCTTGTGCGAAGAGGGGCGGCGGGGCCAGAAGACCGGGGCCGGCTTCTACGACTACGACGAGGCCCGCAACGCCAGGCCTTCGCCGCTGGTCGAACGGGTCATCCGCGATTTCGCGCTCGCCAAGGGCGTCGAGCGCCGCGCCGTCGCCGACGCGGAAATCCTCGAGCGCTGCCTCTATCCGATGATCAACGAGGGAGCGAAGATCCTCGAGGAGGGCAAGGCGCTGCGCGCCTCCGACATCGATATCGTTTGGATCAACGGCTATGGCTGGCCGGCCTATCGCGGCGGGCCGATGTTTTACGCCGACGCCGTCGGCCTCAGCAAAGTGCTCGCCAAGATGGAGGAGTTCCGCGCCGCCATGGGCGACGATTTCGCCCCCTCGCCGCTGCTCGCGCGCATGGCGCGCGAAGGCGCCCGCTTCGTGAATTCCTAGCCGCGGCGGCCGATGCGCGGTTGCGCCGGCGCGACCAACCGCGACGACGTCGGCGCCGCGCGGGCGCCGCCTCGCAAGCCGCCGGCCGCCGGCGCATGCGCGTCGCCGCCGATCGGCCCTTGTCGAGCGCAGGCAATTGCGCTTATACAGCCGCCCCGCAGGAACGGCGCCGTTTCATCCCCATGGGACGCGCACGAACACGAGGAGAATTCGGGGCCATAGCTCAGTTGGGAGAGCGCTTCAATGGCATTGAAGAGGTCGTCGGTTCGATTCCGTCTGGCTCCACCATTTACCCCAACAATATGAAGAGGTTGTGAGCAACTCGGTTGGGTCGGCGTCGGAGCGCCGACGTTGAGGCGGCAAGTCGATTCGGTCGCAGCCGCATTCGAATGTTGAGACGCCCAACATCCTTCGGCGGCGCTGTTGGCCTCCCCCGGGGGGCCGCTGTCGCCAAGGACCGCAAGACGGGTCATGCGCCAGCGCGGTCGGAGATTGTTCTGAAATTGTAGAGGGTTCAGCAGCTTAACGAACGGACGCGATCCCGCATGAATATCGACAGGCGTTGGCCGCAAGCGTTAAAATGATTCTCAGTGGCTGAAATGCAACAGCGCGCCAAGCCATTGTTTTTATAGCAAGTTTCGATGGATGGCGGCTTTTTCACGCGTGAAATCGATCTTTTGCATGTCAAATTCTGGGCTGGTTCGGTTGACGCGACATCGGACATATCATATTTCGTTATCGGGTCGTTAAGACCGCCGTTTGCGGGTGTGCCGCGAATCGCTGAAGGGGCGTGGCCGATCGAGGCGTTAGAGTGCGTCGATGACTGGTGATTTCGATTGGTTGCATGACCCAGGCGTCAGCGATAGCGGGTAGGGTGAGAAGGATTACCACGAAAACGGTGAAAAGGTTTGGTTTTCTAATTGCCACGTGGTTCGCTTTGGCCACGCTGGCTTTCGCTGGAGCCCATGTCACGGTTACCTGATTCGGGTTCTCGAAAAGGCGACGGGCCTGGTCCGGAGCCGATCGGATGATCTACTGGTGGGGATTCATCATGAAACGAACAACGATGACGGCGGCCAGCGGCCTTTTGGGACTCGCGGCGTTGGCTTTCTGCGCCGGTCCGGGCTTCGCGCAGTCCACGACCACGACCAACGTGACGGGCAATACGGTCGACAGCGGCAACCATAGCAATAATGGCAATGTCGGCCAGGTGGGCGCGAACAACGCCAATATCAAGGGTAATTCCAACACCACACAGCAAACGAGCCTCAGCTCGCGGAACACGAATGCGAATTCGAACAGGAATTCGAATGCGAATTTGAATGCGAATTCGAATAGGAATGCGAATACGAATACGAGCACGTCCGCCGCGGCGAACGCTCTGGACATCAACGAGGTCACTCCGTCCACCCAGACGATCAAGAACGTGCCGAACGTCTACGCGCCGGGCCTCACCGCCGCGGGCACCGAGGTTTGCCTCGGGTCGCTGTCGGCCGGCGGCGCGGGGGCGGGTTTCGGCGTGACGCTCGGCGGAACGATGGTCGACAGGGAATGCCAGTTGCGCCTCAACGCGAAGACGCTGGCGGTTCTGGGATACACCGTAGCGGCGCGCGAGGAGATGTGCCTCGATCCGGAGGTGCGGGCCGCGATGCTGGCGGCCGGCACGCCGTGCTCCGCGGACAAGGCCGCCGCGGTGCAAGCGCGGGCCGAGTACGACGCGCCGGTCGCGTCGACGTCGGCCAACGTTTCGACCGTCGCCGCCGCGCCGGACGCTTCCGCTCCTGCCCCGGCGCCGGGCTGTCACAAGGCATACCAGCTGCTCAGCGGTTGGTACGATGTCTGTCCGCCGGGCGCGCAGGCGGTCTATGCGTCGGCCGACAATCTTCCGGCCGAAACTACTACGGTTCCGGCCGAAGCCACCGCGTTGGCGCCGCAGGATTCGGCGCCCGCCGCGGGGCCGGGTTGCCGTAAGGAATATCAGCTTTTTGGCGGGTGGTACGACAAATGTGACTAAGGGGGGGCCCGCCAGAAACGAAGGTGCCGAAAAGCCTACCCTGTAACACATATCAATAACTGTGAAACTGAGTTCTCAACTAGAGAAACAAGGAGAACGGGAAAATGAGAAAGAACCTTATCGCGATGACAGCGGCGTCCGCCCTCCTGTTGGGCTTCGGCGCCTATGCGTATGCCGCGGGTGGTGGCATTAACATCAATCACAACCCCGTCGCCGTCGCCGTCGGGCCTGGTGCCACCGCCACCTCTAACTTGGATAGCGGCAACACCACCACCATCACGACGACCATCGAGCATAACATGGTCGGCAGCAACAACCACGATAACAATAGTAATGTCCTCCAGCTTGGCCATAATAACGCCGACGTCGCCGGATTTGGCAACGTCACCGTGCAATAACGCCATCGAGGGGCTTTAACCTTCAGCAGATCGCTGTCGGAAGCATCGGATGGAAGCATCGAACAGCCTGGCCTCGCGGCCAGGCTGTTTTTATTGGCCGAAGCGTGGAGCCAGGCCCGCAGTCCGTCATGGCGAGCCAAGCGAAACGATCCAAGCCCTGCGGCGCCGCATCGTGGGTCGCTTCGGCGCCGCGCGCCTCGCAATGGCGCGCGCGCCTCGAGCCGCCTCCACGCAGAGATTCCTCGATCGAGACGCGCTTCGCCCGTCATGGCCGCCCTCGGATCGCGGTCCGGGGCAGGGCGATCGGGCGATAGGCCCCCTCATCCCGAGGAGGGTCCGAAGGACTCGTCATCGCAAGTCGTCTTTCGCCGAATTCGGCATGATGTCGACAAATCGGGCGCCCCCGATTTGCATGGGCGAGGCGACCTTTGTCAACAATCGAAAGGCGGCGAACTCGCGTCCTTCTTGAACGCCCTCGCGAGTCGAGAAGGCCCTGACGGGCCGCCTCGGCATGAGGGCGCGCGTGGGAGAAAAGCTTCACCCGATCGCCGTGAGGTCCGGGGGTCGACCCGGGGGCATGACGGCGGGAAGCGGAGGCCGAAGAATTGCGGCTCGATGACGTGAAGCCCGCTCGGCTCGGCGCATGCATGCGCCGAGCGGTTCGTTTCAGAGTATGAGCGCGTCTCCCCGCGCCCCTCGCCGGCAAGCGAGGAAGAGCGACGCCGCCGGCCGACGCGCCGATGCGATCAAAAGCCCGCGCGGATCCCCAGCGCGATCGATGCGGTCACTTGCAGCCCGGGTGCCAACGATCGCCGGCGGACGTGTCCGTGCGACCGTGAAACGCGCCCGCCACTGTGGCGGGCGCCTCCCTTGGGTTTCCTTGGCAAGGTGGGGCCGCCGCCATGCCATTCCACCTTAAGCGATGAGTCCCGAGCCTGGTTTTGCTAATTTGCCAATATGAAATCGGGAATTCCTTCCAATGTAAGTTTTCGAAAAAGCATTTGAGCTGGGGCCGCGTCGATCGCGACACGATTATTTTCATCTGTGAAATAGGGCGCGCCGGAAAGTAAGGAAGAATTAGGCGTCAAAAACTGCAAGGACGGCATAGACCCGCGCATCTCTGATACAATAAAGGCCGGGACCTGGTTTAAAACAACTGTCAAGCTCCGAATTTTGTCCAGCCTCTCTTGATCTCGGGCAGCAAAAAGAAACGCACCCGTTATGCTCTGGGATGACTGAGATGACCGGGCGGCTTCAATAATAAATGCAACCCGGCCAAACGAATGAGCAACTGTAGAAAGGATATGTCGATGGAAATCGCTAACGTTATCGGCGAAGCTGTTCATGCCAAACACGCCCGTATTACTCAGGCATCTCCGAACATCATCGAAAAATTCCTTAGTCAGCAAATGTTCCGGGATGCCATCGCCAGCAAACAAATCGACCAAAACGACATCGTAGTCTGAATCGCATCTTGTGACGAATGTCCGAGCATCCTCGATATATATTTTCGTTTCTTTTCCAGGGTTATAGCCGAAATACGCCTTGGCGACCCGAGGCGTTTGATCATTGATTTCCACGACATCAACCTGCGCGCCCCTTTGGGCAAAATAACCGGGAATGAGGCCAGCCCCCAGTCCGAGAACAAGAACCCGCCTCGGCTCCGGGACTAAGTTTATCGCGACGGTCTCCAGCAAGTGGGAGAATAGGAGGGCCGAGCGGCCATCGGCAAGAATTCCGTCTTGGACAATTCCATCGTTGATCAGGAGTCGAACTCGGCGTTCGCCTTCGGTCTGCGCTGGAGGGGCGCCAAGATCCTCTGGAGGGACATCAACAACCTTCAAAGACCCAAACGCGGATGGATAGGCGGCGACAACGGTCACTGAGGTCGAGTTTGGAACGTCGCCAATTTGGCTCGGATTCTTGGCGATGTGAGACCCGGCAATCATGGCGGAGCCCATCACGCCCAACCCTGCCAAGACGGCGGCCGTTACGCGCAAGCGTCGAGGCAGATTGCGGTGGACCGTCACGCCTCCGAGAGTTAGAACGCCCAATGTTGTAGCAATCATCAACACACTGTCCTGATTGCTGAAATATGGAATCAGGCAAAAGGCGGCGACGATGACGCCGCAGACCGAGCCGATCGTGCTGACGAAGAACACCCATCCGGCCCCGGCGTCTCCTTGCTTTTCGCTGGCCGACCGCTCTATCGCCACCAGTATCGGGTTGAGCGCGGACATCGCGACAAGCGGGGCGGCAAGGAGGATGATCGACGCCACAAATGTTCCTCCTATCAAACTAATCCTGGCAAGCCAACCAAGGGTGATCGGATAGACAAGGGCGGAGGTCAAAAGAGCTAGGCTCGATAAAGCAGGAATAAAATAAAACACGGTATGAAGTGTTTCTTTTGACGTGCTTCTACTATAAATTCCGCCGACATAATAGCCAAACGCCAAGCAAAGAAGTGTTATCGATAGTATTCCCGTCCAGATATATAGGCTTACGCCGAAAAAAGGCGCCATAATTCTTGAGGCAACCAACTGCAAGGCCAAAATCGCCGCTCCAGTGACGAATATAGCAAACCTATTCATACTAACTCCTTGTGAACTCAACCAAGATTTCCAGGATAATTGGCGCACCGACTCTGACAGAGGGTTTACGCCGGCCAGGCCAGGCTTACGACGTACCGTAGAAAAGTCAGGCCTATGATTGGCCTTGAAAACCTTGTACGACGTGCTGAACCTGAATATTTCGCCGGCGCCTGGGCTCTAGGCGAAAGCGGCGCCAACAACACCCCGGCCTGCCCAAGCACAGCTTTCATCCGACATGCCCCAGATGGCCGCCGGTTTCGGACTCATTATTGCACCGCTATGGCTTGCCGGACAAGCCCGACGCCCCACCGCTCCATGCGCCGAGCGGTTCAGTTCTGACGGCGAACACACCCCCCTCGCCGGCAAGCGAGCAGGAGCGACGCGACCGGCCAACGCGCTGACGCTGTCAAAGGCCCGCGCGACTCCAAAGCGCGATCGATGCGGTCACTTGCAGCCGGGGCGCCAGAGATCGCCGGCGGACCCATCCGTCGACACGAAAACGCAGTCCGCGTCGGAACGCAGCCGAAGTCGCCAAGCACGCAAACCCGTCAGGTCGTGGCGACCGGGACCCACCAGATGGAGATCGACCACCTCGTTCGCGGCGCTCGATACGGCGGCGCCCGATACGACGGAAGCCGATTCGCCGGCGGACGGCCTGGTGCTGAAGTTATGCGTCCAGCTGCCATAACCAGGATCCGCGGCGAAATGGCTATCGCTCGTGTGAAGAACGCTGTCGGCGGAAGCCCACGTGGCGCCGAGACACGCGAACGCCAGCGTCGCGCCGAATACGAGTTTGCGCATGAGAATGCCTCCAATGCCCGTATGCGTTCCGGCGTCGAGCGAATGGCGCGCGTTCCCGTGCGGCCCCCGCCTGAACGATTCCGAAATAACCGTTCGCATCAAAATCCTTTTCCGGCGGCGGGGCAAGTCAAATCTCTTCATGACGCCAATCCTCTCCACCATGTTGCCCTTCGAACACACCATCGCCGCCTCTGTCAGCGACTCCCGATGCTTCTTGCTCGACAGCGGCGCAAGAGGTATCGTCTGAGACGCGGACCGAAACGCCGAGCGCCTGCGCGCGATGGACGTGCGTGGCGGCGTTGGACGCGGGCCCATCTCACTCGATGAGGTCGAAACTGTAGAGAGGGAGACGCGCCGATGTTCGTGTTGTCTCGCTTCGCCGCCTTCGCGCCGGTCGCCTGGCCTCTGGCCGCGCGATTCGTTCGAGGTCGTGGCGTCGCGGCAGGAATTGTGGCGATCGCCCTCGCCGCGGCGGCCGCGTCGCCCGCCTGCGCGGCAGGCCCGCAACAGGAGGCCGCTCATCCGCAAAAGAAGGCCGCCGCGGCGCCCGATCTCAATGCCGACGGGAGCGTGCCGGACAAGGTCGTCAAGGCGGGCGCGGAAACGCTCGTGGCGACGGTGCACGACTGCGACCTGCCCAGTCAGGCGCCCGTGGTCTGGGCCCGTGTGGAGCATGGAACCACTAGCGTCAAGCAGGGGACGGGGCCGAGCTGCGGCCGTCCGTCGATGAGCCTCAGTGAAATCTTCTACACTTCGGAGCCTGGCTTCAAGGGCACGGATAATCTCCACATGCTGGGCTTTGTTTCCAACGGCGGCATTGATGTGAGCCTCACGATACTGGTGAAGTAGCCGCCGTCGCCGGGACCGGGTCGCGCCGCCCAAGTCAATTTCATGGCGGCCGGCCAGACCGAGGCGCGCCCCGTCGTCGGCGACCTCGATTCGCGGGCCGCCGGACGATTCGAGACCAGTCGGTCCACGCGTCGGCCTCATCGTCGCCGACCCGGCGCAGCCCGCCGAGAATGGGGTCGCTTGCTGCAACAAGCGGAAAACTGCGAACAATGGATCAAAGAGGGCAAGGGCGCGGTCCGATGGACCCGTCTCGCATGCCGCTCGTTCGCCGCCATCGTCGTCCGCCTTCAGCTTCATGCCCTGGCCTGCAATCCGGGCGACTTCCTGCGGACGCCGGCGACGCCCGAGCCCATAAAGGATTGGTCGCTGACGAGCCTGAAGGGAAAGCCGATCGAGATTGGCGCGAAGGTCGTCGCTCACGGTCGCTGCGTTTCATGAGAGATGGCCGAGGCCGCCATTGCGAGAAATCTCTTCGCCGGCGGCCTGCGATCGGTGACGGAGCTCCGGCCAGCGCCGCTCACGTCGACAGCATAACGCATTCGACGGTCATGCGTTCGCTCAAACTCAAAGCCGAGATGCGTCTTAACGACGGAAAATTCGGCGTTTTCGGCCCTTGGCGGGAGCGCGGCGCCTCCCGACGCCCCTCGCAAGCCTGTCGGCGGCGATCAATACTTGCCAGGAACCCCAATCCATTGCAGTTTTGGCCGGCCGATTTCTCGCCGACGCAACACAGCCGCGCCGCTCGCCACAATCCCCTCCCAGCAGCGAAGGCTTGCGTAGTAATAAATCGTTAATACCTTCTTGGAAGAAAGTTAACCTATTCAGTGTATCTTGTTCGGATCGAAATTTTAAATCAGTCATGGAGCTTTCCATGGAACTGACAATCATGCTTAGCACCATAATCGTTAGCTCTATAGCGGCGGGATTGGTGACTTATAAGATAAATGAGTCTAAAGAAAACCAATGCTTCATCGGCAAAAAGGCGGAAGAATTATACTGTTCCGCTGAATCGATTGACCGTGAGCTGTCACGATTCTTTGAGGCTCGCTACTCTATATCGGGATCAGTTCAGCGAAATGCAGAAGCTGGAAACGATGCCTGGCAGACAGCTCGGATTAAATTAGTCAATGCCAAGATGCTCGTCGGATTCTATTTCCCGTCACTATCGCCCGGTCTGGCGCGGACTGCGGCAGCCGTCACTACCGCTCATACGAGCCTCAGGGTGTGGGAAAAAGCAGGCTCGTCCGGCGACGACAATCTCCTCATCGGCCTGGACAAGGATATCGTTGCGTTGAAGGACGCGCTTGAAAGCTTCAAAGCGGCGATTATTGAGACTGGCCGAACCGCCAACAGTCGCCGGCCGTTCGCGGTCTTCCAGCGTCCCGCGAAGCCGATGCATGAGGGGCGGGTCTTGCGGGTTGCGGCCTGAACGGCCCGGCGTCAAATCCCGCCGCATTCGGCCCGCTTCGACGGGCGATGGGTTACGGTTACGGTGACAGTATCCTGTCCTGTCTGGACGGCGCCCCTTGTCGAGGGCTTCCTTGCGGCACGGCGAAGGTCTCGGGCGCGGTCATGTCTTCGGCCGTTTCTCGCGGGGGTTGAGGCCCGCTGGCCCTGATGGTTCGTCCGTTGGGCTCTTCGCCTCGATCAGTCGTTCGCGCGATCTCGCGCGTCGCCGCGATGACGCGCGGCGCCGAATCCCTTATGAAGGGGGTCGGAGGCCCGCCATGCCCGAACGCCCCATCGCCATCCGCGCCGCCGATGCGCCCGCGCGCGCCAAGCCTTCCAACTATCCCGAGCCCTTCGCCTCGCGTATGAAGGGCCGCGAGAAGCGGCCGCTCGGCGATCTCTTCGGGCTGACCAATTTCGGCGTCAATCTGACGCGCCTCGCTCCCGGCGGCTCTTCCGCGTTGCGCCACGCGCACACCAAGCAGGACGAGTTCGTCTACGTCCTCGTGGGGCGCCCGACGCTGCACACCGACGAAGGCAAGGTCCGGCTCGCGCCCGGCATGTGCGCGGGCTTCAAGGCGGGCGCGGGCGACGGTCATCGCCTGATCAACGAGACCAGCGAGGACGTCGTCTATCTCGAAGTCGGCGACCGGACGCCGGGCGACGCGGTGAGCTATCCCGACGACGATCTTAAGGCCGAATTCGTCGACGGCCGATGGCGGTACGCCCGCAAGGACGGCTCGCTCTATTGACGACGCGACGCCTTGTCGCGTTCGCCGTAACGGTCCGGCAACTTCTGCTCGCATAGAATTGCGCGTTCGCTCGTTTGTCGCCGCTCGCGCGAACCGAGCGCGTCGAGCAAGCGCATCGCCGCGCGGACGGGGCGCGACCGCAGCGGCGACCTCGAGAAAAGGCGCGCATCATGACCGGCGACGACAAGACCGCCAAGGCTCCCGCCGCTTGCGGCGAGATCGGACGACGCGAATTCCTGGGATATTCGGGCAGCGCGTTCGCAGCCTTTTCATTCGGCGCGCTGGCGTTTCCGCCGACCGCCCTCGCTTCCGAGCCGCCGAGCTATCCGATCGACACGACAGTCGTCACGACGCGCGAGCGGACGATCGCGTTTCCCGCCTCGCTGCCGGGCTTGTCGAAGCCTGAGATCGACAAAGTCGCTGAATACGCGAAGTTCGGCTACGGCGCCTGGACCTACGGCGCGCCGCTCCCCGTGGCGACGCGCGTCGATCTCCTGCCGGCCGGCGCTGCGCCGCGCACGACGGGGCAGAAGGCGAAGCTCGTCCGCTTCTTCGCCTTCACCGATGTCCACATCACCGACAAGGAGGCGCCCAACCAGCTCATCGCCTTCCAGCAGACCGAGCCGTTCGCCGTAAACAACGTCGCGATCTATTCGCCGGTGATGCTTTCCACGACGCAGGTGCTGGACGCCGCGATCCAGACCGTCAACGCCCTGCACAAGAGCGATCCCTTCGACTTCGGCGTGATGCTCGGCGACGCCAGCAACAACCCCACCCACATCGAGTTGCGCTGGTACATCGACGTGTTCGACGGCAAGCGGATCACGCCGAGCTCAGGCGCGCACGCCGGCGCGCGCGACGTCGACTACCAGAAGCCGTTCAAAGCCGCCGGGCTCGACCGTTCCATTCCTTGGTATCAGGTCGTCGGCAATCACGATCACTTCTATCTCGGCTCGTTTCCGCTCGACGACGGCGATCCGAGCTTCCGCTCGACCTATGTCGCGGGGGCGGTGTGGGCGATCGGCGACCCGCTAGCGCTCAAGATGGCGAATTTCCCGGTCCTGTTCGATGTCGCCGCCTTCAAGGCCAAGCCGGCCTTCTATCCCGGCGTGATCGACGGCTCGACGCCGTTCGGAACGATCGTCAAAGCTGGGCCCGCCGCCGATCCCGCGTTCGCCGCCGGGGCGCCGAAGGTCGTCGCCGATCCCGCGCGCCGCGCGCTCGGCAAAGCGGCGTGGATGCAGGAATTCTTCGCCACCACGAGCAAGCCCGTCGGCCACGGTTTCCATCTGGCGCGCCAGACCCGCTTCGGCCGGCGCGATCCCGGCTTCGCCTGCTACAGCTTCGCGCCGAAATCGCGCCTGCCGCTCAAGGTGATCGTGCTCGACGACACTCAGGCGAGCGACGACGGCTCGCGCGACATCCACGGCCACGGCGCTCTCGACGCGGCGCGCTGGGCGTGGCTGAAAGACGAACTCGACGCGGGGCAGGCGGGCCATCAGTTGATGATCGTCGCCGCGCATGTGCCGATCGGCGTCTCCGCCATCGGCTCGGAAATGGAATGGTGGGGCGAGACCAACGGCATCGCGCCGGACAAGCGCAACGCCGTCGCGCTGAGCGAACTCGTCGACGCGCTGCGCGCCGCGCCGAACTTCATCATGTGGATCGCCGGCCATCGGCACGTCAACACGGTGAAGGCGTTCGCCTCCGACGATCCCACGCGGCCCGAGCGCGGGTTCTGGCAGGTGGAGACCTCGTCGCTGCGCGATTTCCCGCAGCAGTTCCGCACCTTCGATCTCTACCTCAACGACGACGACACGGTTTCCATCGTCACCCTCAACGTCGATCCGGCGGTCGCCGAGGGGAGCCCGGCAGCGAAGTCGCGCCGTTACGCGATCGCCGTGCAGCAGATCGTGCAGAACGATGCGCGCCCCAACGCGCGCAACCTCGCCAGCCTCGCCGGCCGTCCGCTGCCGACGATGGACCCCTCCCGCCCGCAGAACGGCGAGCCCGACCCGACCATTCGCTTCGCCGACCTCAGCGCCGCGACGCCGCCGGTGCCGTTCAACGCTTCCTATAACGCCGAACTCATCGTACCGCTGAGCCGCGAGATGGCGGCGGAGCTGAGGAGGCGGCTGGGGTAGGGGGAGAAGTCGGCGCCGCATGATTCGCTTCACGGCGCTCGGGGCCTGGAGCGGCGCGGCGCGTGAGAGGGGAGGCGACGGCCGAATCGGCCGAGGGCGGCGCCGATTTCCGGCGATCGTTTTCTTTCAACGGCTTGCGAAGCGATTTTCTTCCGCCTCGCCGCGCGGGCTTCGCTCGCCAGCCGACGCCGACCCATAATATACCAACGACCGCAAGCAATGACTCGTCATGGCCGGGCTTGTCCCGGCCATCCACGCCGTCAAGCCGCCGCTTCGCAAGACGAAAGGCGGCGCGTTCTCGGTCTCTTCTTGAAGAGTGGAAGCAGCTTCGCCGCGTGGATGGCCGGGACAAGCCCGGCCATGACGGGTCGTGAATTCCGAGCGCCGGTATAAGGGGTTGCGTAAGCTGCTGCCGTAATCCCGTAATCCAACGCGAAAGCCGACCGGCGCCAGTTCGACGGGGAGCGCCGTCGACTTCACGGAAGCCTCTTTTTTCCGAAGTTTTGCGGTTGTCAATGGCGCGCTTTTCGCGCGCCGCCTCCGGCGGTCGAAGACCATTGACAGGGTCAAAACTTCGGAAGTTCATGCTTCCATGAGGAAAGACGGCCTGGTGTGCGACGGAAAGGGGCGGGGCGGCTCCGATCGAGAAAGTATGGCGTCGACTGCGGGCCGCGAAATTCGGGGAATTCGTATCCTGTCCTCGTAAACCCATTGACAGCCGCAAGACTTCGGAAGTTCATGCTTCCATGAAGTCGACGGCTTGGTGTGTGACGGAGAGGGGCGGGGCGGCCCGGTCGAGAAAGTCTGGCGTCGACTGCGGGCCGCGAAATTCGGGGAATTCGTATCCTGTCCCCGTAAACCCATTGACAGCCGCAAGGCTTCGGAAGTTCATGCTTCCATGAAGTCGACGGCTTGGTGTGTGACGGAGAGGGGCGGGGCGGCCCGGTCGAGAAAGTCTGGCGTCGACTGCGGGCCGCGAAATTCGGGGAATTCGTATCCTGTCCCCGTAAACCGCGCAATCCAACGCGAAAGCCGACCGGCACCGGTTCGGCAGAGAGCGCCGTCGACCTCATGGAAGCCTCTTGTTTCCGAAGTTTTGCGGCTGTCAATGGCGCGCGTTTCGCGCGTCGCCTCCGGCGGTCGAAGACCATTGACAGCCGCAAAACTTCGGAAGTTCATGCTTCCATGAGGTCGACGGCCTGGTGTGCGACGGCGGGGGGCGGGGCGGCTCCGATCGAGAAAGTCTGACGTCGACTGCGGGCCGCGAAATTCGGGGAATTCGTATCCTGTCCCCGTAAACCCGTAAACTCGAATTGACTTTCGAAGGGCGGAGTAGTTATTTCGACCTTGGCTCTGAACCGCCAAGGCAAAAAGATGCGCCAACTGCGATGTTATCAGGCCGCCGGTATGGCTCTGATTTTCTCGCTCGGAGCCTGCACCGTTGCGCGTGAGCCGCAGCTCTACCCGATCAACGACACAGCCAACCAAAGCGGAGTGCTTGATGCAAAGATGCTGGGGCATGGCGAAGGGCACGGCACCCTCGAAATTGTGGCACCTGACGGCGAGAAGTTCCAAGGCGAATATTCCATCGTGTTCGGCAGTTCCGTCGGCTTCGGAAGCATTTTAGCGACCGCTACGGGTGGTGCCGGTTCGGCGATCGCCAGCGGATTTTCGACCAACGTCGCGATTTCTGGTAGCGGCCAAGGTTCCGCAGTTCTTTCCGGTGATCGCGGAACGTCGATACAGTGCGAATTTCTTAACAACAACTTGACCGGCCATGGCTATGGCGGTTGCCAGTCTTCAAAAGGTGGCCTCTACCGAATGGTGTACTAGCTGAGAGTTTTCGTGCACGAATGCGGCTCTTGCACCACAGGGCAGAGGAACACGTTAGGGATGGAAGACAGGCGCTCTGTTTCCAGAGCGCCCGCGCAAGTTCTATGATCGGTAGGTTGTGATGCGCTGGCTGCTCGTTACTTTCCTGTTCGCTGCGATCCCCGCCTATGCCCAGAAAGAGACAACAGTGCCCGACGATGGCACGCCAGTGCATGGCGTGCCAGTGATGATTCTTGAGTGCAAAGGTCATAATTTCACATGGGGGAGCGTCCCGATGGTCCACACCGTCGTCATCTACACAGATGCAGCGACGTTTGATGGATGGGTTTATTCTCTGACCACAACAGACGATCAATTCACATTGAGCCAATTTCTAATGTCGACGCTAACTATAGAAGATCTATCACATCCAAAAACGATCACTATAAATCGCATTACAGGAACATATTACATTCCTGCCGGGGCGATCACGGAAATTGACCTATCGCTCCCCGGGGACGAGGGGTGCAGGAAGGTCGATCAGAAATTTTGAGAAGCGGAAAGCATCCGCTAAAATTAAAATGGCGCAGGCTGGCATCCACGCCGCTGAGGCCGCCTTAGGACACTATCCCGCGTTTCTTGCTGAGCCGCCGCACATCACTGTATTGAGCTACTTCCGTATAAAACGGCAACCCATTCGGGGGCGTCTTTTCCGTATAATACCCTATGTGTTCATATGGCTCTTTTCGGAACGAAAAGAAGCAATAGATGTGGGGATAGTCATAGAATTCGTCGCCTTCCCAATCGACGTTGTCGATGTTCTCAAAGGGGATTAAGCCTAACAACAAAACCTTGATATCCCCACTTTCTCTGACTTTGTAATTGGTGTTGCGCCAGCGGCTGGTCTTGCTGTCTTTGGTGAGGGTTTCCCAGCCCATGCCAACCTGAATTCCGCGATGGTAAGTTCCCACAAGACCAACGCGAAACCAAGGCGAAATCCCCTTTGCCTTCGCGTCGATGTCGGGGTACTTGTCGATCCGTTTCATGTCACGAATGACGACATCCCGTCGAAGTTTCTTTTGGTGCGTGTCCCAGATGCGCGGTTCGAATTCCGCTTTCCACTTCTTTCGCAGTTCGACAATTTGGGATGCGCTGAGATTCCGCCGACGAGAGACAACCCTTGCCCAAATGTCTTTGGTCAATGAATACAGAAAGCCGGGGGCGAGAAAATCGATCACCACCTCACCCCCTTAACACGTCGTAACCATAGGTGCGTTGTGCCGTCGTCATGTCGTTAGCCTCGAAATCGTACTCACGCTAACCCCGTGGCTCTTGGCGAGGTCGCGCGTCGACTCGCCCTTGGCGATACGCTTCCGCGCCTCCGTCTTCTGGTGCGGGGTGAGTTTCGGCTTGCGCGCCATGCGGACGCCTTTCGCTTGCGCAATCTTCCGGCCTTCGTGGGCGCGCTTGATGATCCGCAAGCGCTCGTCCTCGGCCATCGCCGACATCATCGCCATGAAGCCGCGCCCCATCGGGGTTTGGAGGTCGATATAGCTTCGGTCGAGAACCTTGATCGAGCTCCGTGCCCCCTTCCGGCACTCTACATCAATCGGCAAGGCGGAACTATCGGTTCGTAAGCTGGTTGCCGCATAAGCTCCCCTATGGAACGTCTCCCCCCGCCGCCGCGCGCTTCCCCGCTACCGGTCCAGTCCGCCCATCAGCATGTACTTGATCTCGACGAACTCCTCCGCCCCGTGGCGCGAGCCTTCGCGGCCGAGGCCGGATTGCTTGACGCCGCCGAAGGGGGCGAGCTCGCTCGAGATGAGGCCGGAGTTGATCCCCACCATGCCGGTTTCGAGCGCCTCGGCGACCCGCCAGACGCGGCCGAGATCGCGCGCGTAGAAGTAGGCGGCGAGGCCGAACGGCGTGTCGTTGGCGAGGCGGATCGCCTCGGCCTCGTCCTTGAAGCGGAACACCGGCGCGACCGGGCCGAAGGTCTCCTCGCGCGACAGCAGCATCGCCGGCGTCGCGTCGGCGAGCACGGTCGGCTCGTAGAAGGTGCGGCCGAGGGCGTGGCGCTTGCCGCCGACGGTCAAGCGCGCGCCCTTGGGCTTTGCCGTATGCGGCAAAAAGGCGCGCCGCCGGATGCGTCCGACGGGCTTGCCTCCTCGCCCCCTCGCGGGCTGTCGGCGAATGCAAAGCTCAATTGACGCGGAACCGTCCTTCTCAATCCATCTCCTCCTTTGCTCCGCCGGCTTTCGCCGGCCTCTCGGCTCCTACGAGGAGATCCGACTTCTGCGCCGGCCTCGGCTGGTCGTCGTCGCCTCCTTCCAGCCTACCGCTCTCACAAGCGGACCCGCGCAGACCTCCCCGGGTAAGGCGCATCGGATGTTCCGCCGCCGCCGGCCCCAATACCGCTCCGACCTCGGTTGGATTTTGGGCGTTGCGCTCCTTGGCGCGCTCACCCGGTCGGCCCGGCCTGCTCAGAGCTTCACTTTCGTTCGGCGCTGCGGTTCGCCGGCCAGCTTCTTCCCCACATGGCCTCGCGGCCCCAGAGTCCGCCTCAGTTTCGAAACTAGCGCTTTGCGCTGACACAAAAGTGTCATATCACTCGGTCGCGGGGGGCATCGGCTTGTCTTGCTTGATTAAGGAAAGTTCCATGAGAATTTCGGCCGTCGCTTCCCTCGGCGTTCTCGGCGTGATGTGCGTCATCCTGTTCAATGGCGCCCGCGCCGACGCCCACGATCTCTGGAGAAATGGCGAACCGGTGCCGGAGTGGGTGAAGCGCATGTGCTGCGGCTCGACGGAAGCCCACAATCTTCGCGACAGCGAAGTCAAGCTCACCTCCGACGGCTACCTCATTAACGGATGGCCTGACGTCATCCCCTACGCCAAGGCGCTGCCGTCGCCGGACGGCACTTATTGGGCGTTCTACGAGGACGTCGACGATGGGGACTCGATGAATTGTTTCTTCGCGCCCATCGGCACGAGTTGATCCGGGATTTCGCGTCAATTCGATCCATCGTCCAATCCGATCGCCGGCGCCATCTCGCGAGCGATCGGGACGCCGGGAAAAACCTCCTCGCGCGAAGCCGAGCCCGCCAAACAAGCGCGTTTGAGTCCTGTCTGTTTTCGTTCCGATTTCGCTCCGGTCGTCAAGTTTGACGCTTGCGCCGCCGCCCGAGCGGTTTCGACGGCCTTCGCCGCGCCCCCGCAAGTCCCCCGGCAACCCCGGCTTAACCAACCCGGCGCATCGTCGTCCCATGGCCGACCCGCTCGAACTCGCCGCCCTGCCCGCCGCGCCCGATCTCGCCGCGCTCGTCGTCGGCTGGCTGGCGCATTTGCGCAACGAGCGCCGGCTCGCCGCGCCGACGCTGGAGGCGTACGGGCGCGACGTCAGGCAATTTCTCGCCTTCCTGACCGAGCGCTTCGGCGCGCCGCCGGGAAAAGCCGATTTCGTCGGCCTCGCTCCGAGCGATCTGCGCGCGTTCCTCGCCCGCCGGCGCGCCGCAGGGATCGACGGGCGCTCGCTGCAGCGCGCGCTGTCGGCTTTGCGTTCGTTCGCGCGTCATATCGAGCGCGCAGGGGGCGGCGTCGCCTCGGCGTTCGGCGCGATCCGCGCGCCGCGCGCCGCCCGCCGCCTGCCGCGTCCGCTCGCGATTCTCGACGCCAAGGCGGTCGCCTCGAGCGAGGCGCGCGCCGGCGAAGCGCGCGAGCCTTGGATTTTGGCGCGCGACGCGGCGGTTCTGGCGCTGCTCTACGGCGCGGGGCTTCGCATCGGCGAAGCGTTGTCGATCCGCCGCCGCGACGCGCCGATCGGCGGCCTCGACGCGGTCACGATCGTCGGCAAGGGCGCCAAGAGGCGCAGCGCGCCGGTCATCGCGCCGGCGCGCGCCGCGATCGAAGCCTATCTCGCCCTCTGCCCCTATGCCCTGAAGGCGGACGGCCCGCTGTTCGTCGGCGCCAAGGGCGGGCCGCTGTCGCCGCGCGTCATCCAGCTCGCGATGGAGCGCCTGCGCGGCGCGTTGGGCTTGCCCGACAGCGCCACGCCGCACGCGCTGCGCCATTCCTTCGCCACCCACCTCCTGGCGCGCGGCGGCGATCTGAGGACCATCCAGGAATTGCTCGGCCACGCCTCGCTGTCGACGACGCAAGTCTACACCGCCGTCGACGGCGCGCGGCTCATCGCCGCCTATCGCGCCGCCCATCCGCGCGCTTAGAGCCGCCAGGGATCGATGACCGGCACGCCCGCCGCGACGAACGGCGCCGCATCGCGCGTCGCCACCGCAAAACCATTCACTGCGGCGATGGCGGCGATCTCGGCGTCGGCCACCGACAGCGCGCAGCCGTTGGCGCGGGCGCGCGCGACCAAGGCCGCGTAGGCTCTCGCCGCGTTCTCGTCGAAGGGCAGGATGCGCGCGCCGAACAGCCTCGAGATGAGCGCTCCGAGCGCCGCGCCGACGCCGTCCCGCCGCCTGCCGGCGGGCATCGTTCCCACGCCGACCAGCAATTCCGCCAGATTCACCGCCGTCAAATACAGCGTCTCCGCCGCTTGCCGGTCCAGCCACGCGGCGACGGTCGGATTAGCTTCGGCCTTCATCGGCTCGGAAACGACGTTCGTGTCGAGAATGATCACTCGAAAGACGCCGGTTCGGTCGGCGAGGAATCGCGGACCGTCTCGAGATCGACGCCGCCGAAGCGCCGCCCGAACGCCGCCAACTCGGCGCCGAGCTTGAGCCGCCCTTTCGGGCGCACCGCTTCGTCGAGGATCGCGCGGACTTCGGCTTCCGCGCTGCGCCCATGCCGCGCCGCGCGCAGCTTGAGGGCGCGATGCGTTTCGGCGGAAAGGTTGCGGATGGTTACGGCGGGCATGTGACAGCGCTCTTGCTTTTCTGATATCGATGATTGCATAAGACGACCAATGATGTCAACGCCGCGCCGGGACAGAAGCTGGGACAGAAAATGGCGCTCAGGCCGTTGAAAACCAACGTTCGCGTTCGGGAACGACGTTCCTTCGCGCCCTCACGTCCCGCGCGGCTTGGCCCGGCTGGTCGGCGCGGCGCTCGCCGGGTCCTCGGGCCAGAAGTGCTTGGGATAGCGGCCGCGCAATTCCGCGCGCGCGGCCGCCCACGAGCCCTTCCAGAAGCCGGCAAGATCGCGCGTGATCTGGATCTCCCGATGCGCGGGCGAGAGGAGATGCAGCGTCAGCGGAACGCGGCCGCCCGCCAACGCGGGATGCCGGGAAAGGCCGAACAGCTCCTGCACCCGTAGCGCGATCGCCGGCCCGCCCTCCGCCTCGTAATCCACGGGAACGGCCGAGCCGGTCGGCGCGACGAAATGCGTCGGCGCCTCGGCCTCGAGGCGGCGCGAAAGCTCGTAGGGCAGCAGCGCGCGCAGCGCCTGCGCGAGATCGTCGCTCGACGCTTCGTCGAGGCGGGTCTTGCCGACGAGGAACGGCGCGAGCCAATCGGGCGAGGCGGCGAGCGCCTCGTCCGACAGGTCGGGCCACGGCTCGCCCTCGGCGCGGCGCAGGAACGTCACGCGGTCGCGCCATTGCGCGAGGCTCTTCGTCCACGGCAGCCGGGCGACGCCGAGGCCGAGGATCCCGCGCGCGAGCGCGAGCGCGCTTTCCTCGTCGGCGGGGGCGCTCAAGTTCTGTTCGGCGAGGATCAGCGCGCCGAGCCGGCGCCGGCGGCGCGCGCGCAACGACGCGGAGGCGCGATCGAAGGTCAGTTCGTCGGCGGTCGAAATCGAGGCGCAGCCGATGCGCTCGATTTCCTCCAGGGTCAGCGGCGCGGCGGTGAGGATGCGCGCGGCCGCGGCGCGGCCGACGATTTCGCCGATCGCCAGCGATGGTTCGCCCGCCAGCGCGTCGTGCGGCTCAAGCGAAGCGGCGCGGCCGTTGGCCATCAGGAATTCGCCGCGTTTTCCGCGCGCCATCGCGATGCGATCGGGGAAGGCCGCGGCGAGCCACGCGCCGACGTCGGAAAGGGATGTGGGGTCAACGCCCTCATCCGGCCGGCTGCGCCGGCTGCCTTCTCTCGCGAGCGGGAGAAGGGGTTCGCCCCCTCTCCCGCTTGCGGGAGAGGGTCGGGGTGAGGGCGCGCGCGCCCGGCTGGCGAGGCGGCGCGCCAGCCGGCGCGCGTCCTCGGCGCGCGGCGAGCGATCGTGGCGGAAAGCGTCGAGCCGGTGGGTCAGTTCGACGGCGTCGCCGCCGAGCCCGCGCTCGCTCAGCGCCACGGCGATCTCGGCCGCCAGACCGGCGCGTCCCGCGCGCGCGGCCTCGATGACCATGCGCGCGAGGCGCGGCGGCAAGGCGAGCCGGGACATCGCCCTGCCCTCCTCGGTGATGCGCCCCTCGTCGTCGAGCGCGCCGAGCGTCGTCAGCAGCGCGCGCGCCTCATGAAGCGCGGCGCGCGGCGGGGGATCGAGAAACTTCAGGCTCGTCGGATCGGCGACGCCCCACGCGGCGAGGTCGAGCGCCAGCCCCGAGAGGTCGGCGGAAAGAATTTCCGGCGGCGCATAGGGCCGAAGGCCGCCCGCGCCGGCCTCCTCCCATAGGCGATAGCAGACGCCCGGCTCGACGCGTCCGGCCCGCCCGCGCCGTTGGTCGGCGTTGGCGCGCGAGACGCGCACGGTCTCGAGGCGCGTCAGCCCGATGTCGGGCTCGAAGCGTGGAACGCGCATCAGGCCGCTGTCGACGACGACGCTGACGCCTTCGATGGTCAGCGAAGTCTCGGCGATCGAGGTCGCCAGCACGATTTTGCGCCGCCCCGGCGGCGCGGGCGCAATCGCCCGATCCTGGGCGCGCGCGTCCATCGCGCCGTAGAGCGGCGCGACGTCGACATTGGGATTCTTCACCCGTTCCGCCAGCAGCGCCGCGACGCGCGCGATCTCGCCCTGGCCGGGCAGGAAGACGAGGATCGAGCCGCCCTCCTCGGCGAGCGCGCGCAGCGTCGCGCGCAAAACCTCGTCCTCGATGCGGGCCGCGGGGTCGCGGCCGAGATAGCGCGTCTCGACCGGGAAGCTTCGCCCCTCGCTCTCGATCAGCGCGGCCTCGCCCATCAGGCTCGCCACCCGCGCGCCGTCGAGCGTCGCCGACATGACGATGAGACGCAGGTCCTCGCGCAAGGCGCCCTGCGCGTCGAGCGCCAGCGCCAGGCCGAGATCGGCGTCGAGCGAGCGCTCGTGGAATTCGTCGAAGAGGACCGCGGCGACCCCTTCGAGCGCGGGGTCGTCGAGGATCGTGCGCGCGAACACGCCCTCGGTGACGACCTCGACGCGCGTGCGCTTGGAAACGAGGCTCTGCAGGCGCGTGCGCAGCCCGATCGTCTCGCCGACCTTTTCGCCAAGGCTCGCCGCCATGCGCGCCGCCGCGGCGCGCGCGGCGAGACGGCGCGGCTCCAGCACGACGATTCTGCCGCCGTGCGCGAAGGGCTCGTCGAGCAGCGCGAGCGGAACCCGCGTCGTCTTGCCGGCGCCGGGCGGCGCGACGAGAACCGCGTTGGGGCCGCCGTTCAGCGCCGCACAAAGCCGCGGCAGGGCTTCGTCGATCGGCAGGCTGTCGGCAAACGCGCGCATCGGCGCTTGATCGCAGCCGGGCGGCGCTCGCGCAAGTCCCGTCGGTTCAGGCGCAGGGCTGCGAACTCGGGTTAACAAAGGCTCGGGGTCGTCGACACTGCGCGCCGGCGACCTCTTGGAGAGCCTCTTTTTCCGGCCGTGAGGACCTGTCAACGACTTTAGCCGCTGCGCGGCGGTCCGAAGGACCGTCCTTGACAGGTCCTCACGGTCGGAATTTTTGCTTCCAAGACGTCGACGGCTTGGCGTGTGGCGGGGAGGGGCGGGACCGCTCCGGTCGAGAAAGTCGACGGCCTGCTGTCGGTTCGCGAAATTATGCAATTCGTATCCTGTCGTCGTAAACCCTGTAGAATGGGCGTCGCGCCATAGTTGCATGGCGCTGGCGCACGCTCGGCCGCATCTTGCCGACGTCGCGTACGGCAGCGTAGCGAATCCTCGCGGAGAACAGGCGTCGTGCAGATGAACAGTCAATGGAATCGGATCGTCCTAGCTGGCGCGCGAACTATCGTGATCGCGACGGTTTTGCTGGCGGGCTTGCGGACTGCCGCGGCCGATGAGGGCACGTTCGCCCAGCGCCGCGCGTGCAGGCCGGACGTTTTCCGACTCTGTGGCGATTTTATTCCCAATCACGCCGCCATCACTGATTGTCTTCAGCGCAACAAGGCTCGTCTAAATCCCGACTGTCGGGCGGTCTTTGAGGGCAAATTGAAGTAATCGCGCTAGGGACGCTCATTGCTGAGCGCCCCCCGCACAGACCCGCACGCGCCCGTCACGTCCCCGCGAATGGCCGCAAATGGCCGTAAACGCCCAATCGCTCAGCCCCTTCGCCGTGCGCGACCATGCCCAGCCCGTCGCGGTCTGGCGCCTCGCCTAGACCGGAGAAATTCCTGTCGCCGAACCGCTGATCCGGCTCGCAAGCGCGGCGTCGAACCGCGACGCGCTCCGCGATCGGCGCGCCCTTGACAGCGGCGGCCGTCGCGATGTCTCTCATGCGGAGCGCCGCTCGGCCGCGGCGCGCGGACAAGCGAATGAGGGGGGCCTCGCGATGGCGTTCGCCAGGGTCAACGGCGCGGTGGTCCACTACGCCGACGAAGGCCGGCGCGACGCGCGCGCGATCGCGTTCATCAATTCGCTGGGCATGGATTTCCGCATCTGGGACGAACTCGCGCGTCCGCTCGCCGCGGCCTATCGCGTCGTGCGTTACGACAAGCGCGGGCACGGGCTTTCGGAATTGCCCGCCGGCCCGGCGCTGATGGCCGACTACGCCGGCGACTTGGCGGGCCTGCTCGATCGGCTGGGGGTGAGCGGGGCGGTGATCGTCGGCGTGTCGATGGGCGGGCTGATCGCGCAGGAGCTCTACCGGCAGCGCCCCGATCTCGTCGCCGCGCTGGCGCTGTGCGACACCGCCGCCAAGATCGGCACCGAGGAATCGTGGCGCCAACGCATGGAGGAGGTCGCGCGCGGCGGCGTCGAGGCGATCGCCGACGGCGTGATGCAGCGCTGGTTCACGGCGGGTTTTCGCGCGCGCCGGCTCGACGAATTCGCGGGCTGGCGGATGATGCTGACCCGCACCCTCAAAGACGGGTATTTGACCGCGTGCGGCGCGATGATGCACGCCGACCTCAGGCCCGACTGCGCTCACATCGAGGTCCCGACTCTGTGCGCGGTCGGCGAAGAGGACGGATCGACGCCGGTCGCGACGGTGCGCGAACTCGCCGGCGAGATCGGCCATGCGCGTTTCGAGATCATCGCCGGCGCCGCCCATCTGCCCAATCTCGAGCGGGCCGAGGCGCTGCGCGCCCTGATCGAGGCTCTCGCCCGCGGAGCGGCCGCGTGAGCGCCGACGCTTGAAGGGAGCGCGGGCGGGTTGAAGAGCGCGCCGTCGAACCTTCGCCCAACGACGAAGCGGCGACGCCCTTCCCGCGCCGACGGCGAAGCTGTATAGAACCGGCCGTTGCGGCCGCGCCGCGATCGGCGCGCCGCCTTCGCTTCGGACGATTCATGTCGCAGGAATCCTCGCACGTCGCGGCCGCGTCTGCGGCCAACGGCCGCGACGCGGGGGGGCCGGCGTACGCTTCCGGCAATTTTTGGCTTTTGACGCTGGGTTCCGTCGGCGTCGTGTTCGGCGACATCGGCACCAGCCCGCTCTACGCGCTGCAGGCCGCGCTCGGCCACTTCAAGGGCTCCGGCCTCGGCGTCGGCCAAGTCGTCGGCGTCGTGTCGCTGATCATCTGGGCGCTGCTGATCGTGGTGACGGGCAAGTACGTGCTGTTCCTGATGCAGGCGGACAACAAGGGCGAAGGCGGCATTCTGTCGCTGATGGCGCTGGCCCAGACCGCGCTGGGCAAGAGCACGCTGGCCGCTTTCTTCATCGGCGTGGCGGGCGCGGCGTTGTTCTGCGGCGACGCGATGATCACGCCCGCCATTTCGGTGCTCGCCGCGCTCGAGGGGCTCAAGCAGGTCGACGCCGAACTCGCCCCGTTCGTGTTGCCGGCGACGGTGGCCGTCCTCATCGGGCTGTTCGCGGCCCAGAGCCGCGGCACGGCGGGCGTGGCGGCGTTCTTCAGCCCGATCATGGCGCTGTTCTTCGGCGTCAACGCCGTGCTCGGCGCCATGCACATTCCCGACGCCTGGATCATCCTGCACGCGCTCAGCCCGGCGCCGGGGATCGCGTTCCTCACCGCCCACGGCGCGATCGGCTTTGTCGCGCTCGGCAGCGTCTTCCTCGCCGTCACCGGCGCCGAGGCGCTCTACGCCGACATGGGCCATTTCGGCCCGCGGCCGATCCAGGCCGCCTGGCTCTTCCTGGTGCTGCCGGCGCTGATGATCAACTATCTCGGCCAGGGAGCGTCGATCATCGCCGACGCCAAGTCGGTCGAGAATCCCTATTACCTCATGGCGCCGGGCTGGGGCCTGCTGCCTCTCATTTTGTTGTCGACCGCCGCCACCGTCATCGCCAGCCAGGCGGTGATCACCGGCGCCTTTTCGTTCGCCCGCCAGGCCATTCAACTCGGCCTGCTGCCGCGCATGGAGATCGTCCACACCTCCGACAGGCTGGAGGGGCAGATCTACATTCCGCGCGTCAACCGCATCCTCCTGCTCGGCGTGCTCGCGCTGGCGCTGATGTTCCGCTCTTCCGCCGCGCTCGCCAACGCCTACGGCATCGCAGTTTCCGGAACGATGGTCGCCACCACCGCGTTGTCCTTTTTCGTCGTCTGGCGGCTGTGGCGCTGGCCGCTGTGGGGGGCCCTGGCGCTGGTCTGCGCGTTCCTGTCGGTCGACCTGACCTTCTTCATCGCCAATCTCACCAAGGTGCTCGACGGTGGCTGGGTTCCGCTCACGCTCGCCGGCGTGATGTTCGTGGTGATGTGGACCTGGGCGCGCGGCAGCGCGATCCTCAGCGCCAAGAGCCACCGCGATTCGATCCCGATGGCCGATCTGATCAAGATGCTGGACAAGTCGAAGCCGGTGCGCGTTCCCGGCACCGCCATCTTTCTGACCAGCGATCCCAGCCTCGCCCCCTCCTCGTTCATGCACAATCTCAAGCACAACAAGGTCGTGCACGAGCGGGTGGTGATGATGTGCGTGAAAACGGACGCCTCGCCGCGCGCGCCGCCCGGCCAACGGTTCGAGGTCCGCCCGCTCTCGCCCGACTTCCTGTCGCTGACGCTGCATTTCGGCTACATGGAAACGCCGCGCGTTCCCGTCGCGCTCGCCGCGCTGCGCAAGACCGGGCTGAAATTCGACATCATGACGACTTCGTTCTTCCTTGGCCGACGCACCCTCAAGCCGGCGCCCAACTCCGGCATGCCGCGATGGCAGGATCGGCTGTTCATCGCGCTCGCCAAGCAGGCCGCCAGCGCCCCCGACTTCTTCGCCATCCCCTCCGACCGCGTGGTCGAACTCGGCGCGCAGATGAAGGTGTGAACCCGCTCAGCGTCCGATATTGAAGCTCGCCAGCGTCGCCATGTTGACGATGTCGGAATCCTTGGCGCCGAGCGAGACGATCTGCACCGGCTTTTCCAGACCGACGATCAGCGGCCCGATCACCGTCGCGCCGCCCAGCTCCTGCACTACGCGGGTGGAGATTGCGGCCGAATGCAACGCCGGCATCACCAGCACGTTGGCGGTGTCGGTGAGACGGCAGAACGGGTAGACGCCCATCGATTCCCGGTTGAGCGCGATGTCGGCCCCCATTTCGCCTTCGTATTCGAAATCGACGCGGTGCGCGTCGAGAATGCGCACCGCCTCCTGGACGCGCAAGGCGCGTTCGCCCTGCGGTTGGCCGAAATTGGAGAACGCGAGCATCGCCACGCGCGGCTCGTAGCCGAGCCGGCGCGCGACGCCGGCCGCCTCGACCGCGATCTCGGCGAGGTCTTCGGCGGTCGGCATCTCGGTGATCGCCGTGTCGGCGGCCAGGACCGGGCGGCCGCGCGCCAGAATCAAGGAAACGCCGATGACGCGGTGGCCCGGCTTGCAGTCGATGACGCGGCGGACCTCCTCGAGCGCGATCGAGAAATTGCGGGTCACGCCGGTCACCAGCGCGTCGGCGTCGCCTTGCGCGACCATCGCGGCGGCGAAATAATTGCGGTCCTGATTGATCAGGCGCTGGCAATCGCGGAACAGGAAGCCGCGCCGCTGCAGACGCTCGTAGAGGAATTGCGCGTAGAGCGCGTTGCGTGTGGAAAGCCGCGCGTTGTGGATCTCGACGCCCGTTTCGGCGAGATCGAAGCCGGATTGCTCGGCGACCGCGCGCACGCTGTCCTCACGTCCGACCAGGATCGCCGTGCCGAGACCTTGATGGACGAACGAATAGGCGGCGCGGATGACCTGTTCTTCCTCGCCTTCGGCGAAGACGACGCGCTTGGGCATGCGGCGCACGCGCTCGATGATCCGCTGCATGGCGCCGGCGATCGGATCGTGGCGCGCGGAAAGCTGCGCCTTGTAGGCGTTCATGTCGACGATCGGGCGCTGCGCGACGCCCGAAGCCATCGCCGCCTTCGCCACCGCGATCGGCACGACATGAATGAGGCGCGGATCGAAGGGCACCGGGATGATGTAGTCGCGCCCGAAGCGCGGCCGCGCGCCGCGATAGGCGAGCGCGACTTCGTCGGGCACGTCCTCGCGCGCGAGTTCGGCGAGGGCGTGCGCCGCCGCGATCTTCATCTCCATGTTGATGGTCTTGGCGCGCACGTCGAGCGCGCCGCGAAAGATGTAGGGAAAGCCCAGGATATTGTTGACCTGGTTGGGATAGTCCGAGCGCCCGGTGGCGATGATCACGTCCTCGCGCGCCCTCTGCGCCTCTTCGGGGGTGATCTCGGGATCGGGATTGGCCATGGCGAAGATGATGGGGTTGGGCGCCATCGACTTGACCATTTCGGCCGTCAACGCGCCCTTGGCGGAGAGGCCGAAGAAGATGTCGGCGCCGGCCACCGCCTCCGCCAAGGTGCGCAACGGCGTGTCGACCGCGTGCGCCGACTTCCATTGGTTCATGCCTTCCTTGCGGTCGCGATAGACGACGCCCTTGGTGTCGCAGAGGATCACGTTCGACGGCTCGAAGCCGATAGCCTTGATCAGATCGAGACAGGCGATGCCCGCGGCGCCCGCGCCGTTGCACACCAGCCGCGTCGTCTTGAGGTCGCGCCCGGTCAGTTGAACGGCGTTGATCATGCCGGCCGCGACGATGATCGCGGTTCCGTGCTGATCGTCGTGAAAAACGGGAATGTCCATCAATTCGCGCAGGCGCTCTTCGATGATGAAGCACTCCGGCGCCTTGATGTCCTCGAGATTGATCCCGCCGAACGACGGCCCGAGATGGCGCACGCTGTCGATGAATTCTTCGGGGTCCTCGGTGTCGATTTCGAGATCGACCGAATCGATGTCGGCGAAGCGCTTGAACAGGACCGCCTTGCCCTCCATCACCGGTTTGGCCGCCAGGGCGCCGAGGTTGCCCAGGCCGAGAATGGCGGTGCCGTTGGTGATGACCGCGACCATGTTGCCGCGCACGGTGTAGTCGTAGGCCTTG
>Ga0326728_10005603_pt1 | contig 34906 bp, 36 predicted proteins | sample MB3enrmetagenome_FD_207602 | JGI IMG/M metagenome (GOLD analysis project Ga0326728, IMG submission 207602) | Lab enriched peat soil microbial communities from McLean, Ithaca, NY, United States - MB31MN | ecosystem: Environmental > Terrestrial > Soil > Wetlands > Peat | place: USA: New York...
CCGACGAATCTCCTCTTGCAGGGCAGGAATTGCCATGACCGCATCGGGAATGGTCAGCGCTTTCATGCATAGATTATATGATCTCCCGATAAATATGTCCAATTATTAATGACGCTGCGTATAAAATCATGATGCCAAAAAGGTGAGAGAGATGAAAGCCCGGTCACTGGTTCTGTTCCTGCTGTTGAGCCTGGCCTTGGGCCTCTCGGCGGCTTTGGGGCAGGAGGATCTCTTTCAGAAAGGCCAGGAGGACTTTACCGAAAACTGTAGGGATTGCCACCGCGCCAACGGTCGGGGGCTGCCTGGCACTTTCCCGGCCTTGGACCGCGACCCGTTTATCCTCGGGGCCCCGGAACCGGTGATCGCCACGGTGCAGCAGGGCCGCCAGGGCAATCTTGGGCAGATGCCCACCTGGAAAGATAAGCTGAGCGATGAGCAGATTGCCGCAGTGGTGACTTATATCCGTCAGGCCTGGTCCAACCAGACATCGGGCGTTACCCCGGCTATGGTGGCGGAAATCAGAAAAAAGGGCAAATGATGCCATTGGCAATTTTTTTAATCCCCCCCGGTAGAAAAGCGGGGAAATACCTCCTGCCCTTAAACTTGGTCTTGGCGGCAATTATTGGTCTGGCCGGCTGCGGGGCCCAGCAGTTGCAAAAAATAGCCCGGGGAGAAATTCAGCCTCCCAAGGTAACCTTCCAGGATCTCAAGATTTACCAGCCTACCGGCCAGGGCTGGCCTCTCAGAGCGGTGCTGCTCTTGCAGAATCCCAATCCCCAGGCGCTTAATTTATTGGGCTATGATTACCAGTTATGGATCGAAGGGCAGAGCGTGGCCCAGGGCGCCAGCCAGGAACCGGTAAACCTGCCGCCCCAGGGGCAGACGGTGGCGGAGCTGCCCATCCTGGTGCAGGTGCCGGCGGTATTGGAACTCTTGCCCCGTTTACTGCCCCGGCAAATCTCGGGAAAGCCAGCGCAACCGGGCAAATTCCATTATGAAATCGCCGGCAGCTTTCGCTTAGCCTCCGTCCTGGGAGGCATTATCCCCATCCCCTTTCACTTCCAGGGAGAGGGTTCGCCCCGGGAAGGGCTGAATTTTTTAAAGCCCCTCCTGCGCTAAGGCGGTCAGGTCGGGTAGGGGCGGCGAGCTCGCCGCCCCTACCGGGACTTATCAACGCCAGGCCCGCGGCTCCCTGAATTCTGCCCCGGCCAAAATTACCCCTAATTCTCCAGGCCCCTAGCGCTAATCTTTATCCGAGAAATAAGAAAATTTCCTGTAAGAGAAGAGGAAATTTTCCGATTTCTGGCGGGCTCTCGGGGGAACTAGTTAAATTCTATGGAAAAAATATCCTGTCAGATATTTTTTCCATAGGCACATGAGAAAATGGTTTACTTATTCACCGACTTTGCTAAAAGGTTAAGGAATCGGCATCCTTTAACGGAGGAAGGAATATGAGACGCTTTGGCTTGGGAATTTTCCTGGCTGTCCTTGGCTTGCTTTGGGCGCTGCCGGGGCCGGCAGCGGCCGCGGAGAAAACCGTGACCTTGGGCTTCACCGCTTCCCAGACCGGCAAACTCAACGTGGAGGCCATCCGGCAGATCAACGGCATAAATCTCTGGATTGAGCAGGTGAACCAGGCGGGGGGCATCAAGCTGCCCGACGGCACCGTGATCAAGGTGGCTGCCAAATTCTATGACGACGAAAGCAACAAAGACCGGGTCCAGGAGCTGTATACCCGGCTGATCAGCAGCGACAAGGCCGACTTCCTCATCAGCCCATACAGCAGTGGCCTGGCGGACGCCGCCGCGGTCATCGCCCAGCAATATCATCGGATCATGATCACCGCCGGGGCGTCGTCGGATTCCACCCATTTTAAGGGCTACTCTCTGGTTTACATGACCTACACCCCGGCTTCTAAGTACCTGAATGGCGCCATCGACCTCTTGGGCAAGCTGGCCCCGGACGGCAAGAAGATTGCCATTATTTATGAAAAAGACAAGTTCTCCACCGACTCGGTGAACGGCTTACGGAAATACGCCGAAGAAAAGGGCTATCAGGTCGTGATGTTTGAGGGCTACGACAGCGGCACCACCGATTTCGCCCCCTTCATCAACAAGATTCCCGCCGGAGTGGAGGCGGTGATGGGCGGCGGCCACTTCGCAGATGGCACCACCCTCACCCGGCAGATTTATGAAAAGAAGGTCAAGACCAAGATGGTGGCCCTGCTGGTGGCGCCGCCGGAGCCCAAGTTCGCGGAACTGGGCCAGGCCTGCATCGGGGTGATCGGCTCCAGCATGTGGGAGCCGTTTGCCAAGTACAGCCCGGAAGCGGCCCAAGCCGCCGGGCTGGAATGGTTTGGCCCCACCGTGCAGGATTTTACCAAGCAATATAAAGCCAAATACGGCGGCGAAGAGCCCTCCTATCACAGCGCCGGGGGCTACGCCGCGGGCCTGATCTTGCAGGAGGCCATCGAAAAGGCCGGCTCCCTTGACACGGACAAGGTCAAAGCTGCCCTGGATCAGGAAGACATGTTGACTTTTTATGGCCGCATCAAGTTCGACACCACGCCCAAGGCCCACGGGTTACAAATCGGCCACCAGATGATCATTATTCAGTGGCAGAAGGACCAGCAGGGCAAGCCCCACAAAGTGGGGGTCTATCCGCCGGACGCGGCCACCGGCCAGGCTATAGTCTATCCGACCCACTAACCGGGAAGCGGCAGGATTGGTGCAAGGCAGGGGCACAGCCTTGGCTGTGCCCTTGCTGACTGGAGTTTAAGCTGAGGAGACCATTAGGAAAATTTCCTCCAATAGAATCAGGATTCCCCCGATTTTCAGGAGATTTTTCTTCGTAATATGAGCCCCCTGCGAAACTCTGATTTATTGGTCCAGGAAATCAAAAGCTAGCCAGGCGTCCACGCCTGCGACTACAGGTAGGAGGGACAGCCGAGGCGGCTGTCCTAAAAATTATCAATAACAGAGGTCTCAATTTTTAACTTTGAACAAATATCCGGGTCAATTGTCTCGTCTGTGCTGGAAATTTCTTTCTTTATGGCTTAGTCTAGAAGTATTCGGCAACGAACCGCTCGCCGTGGGGGGCGGCTCTCTGAGATGCGGCACATAAACGGCACAAATATGGCACAAACTTGGGGTTAAAGCGGACCGCGGCGGCGGCTTCGCGGGGTAAAGTGAACAATATCAATAACTTTTGCGAGAAATGTTGCGGAATTTTTTTTGTGCCGGCACAATTTCGCCCCCAATGGCCCTGGTTTGGGGGAAAAAAACCGGGGAAAATTTGCCGGTCGTTCTGAAATATCGTGGAATATTCGTAACTTGGAGGTTGCACCGATTTATTTGCCCTAAGTTCAGGCAAGTACTGGATTTTTCTGGATATTTCGCCACGGGGCCCAGACCGGCGACCATTTTTGTCCAAGGAATTAACATTTAAATTATCTTTAGCGATTATGAAACGGTTGGGAAAGTCCTTTGAGGGAGGGGGAGCGGCCCTTTACCAAAACTCCCCGGCCCTTCCCTCAATAGACTTTCTCAGGGGTCTCAATATAGTATTTAGTTAAGTTTAAGAGAGGCTGCCGGGCCACTCCGAAGCAGGAGAAGCGCCGTTTCTTGGGAAAAAGATTAAGGCAGACAGGCGAGAGACCTTAGAAAAATGCAAGTGGTGCCCTCCATCATAGATGGTCTGCTCATTGGCTTCGTATACGGGGTGGCCGCCTTGGGTCTGACCCTGATCTGGGGGGTGATGCGGGTCATCAACCTGGGCCACGGCGCCACCATGGCCCTGGGGATGTTCTGCACCTACTTTCTCTTCAGCGATTTGGCGGTAAACCCTTATCTGGGGCTGGTGGCGGTGATAGTTCTGGCGCTGCTGTTCGGCTTTCTGATTTACGGGGTGGCCTTACAAAGGGTGGTCCAGGCAGGGTATCTCTCCACCCTGCTGGCCACCTTTGCGGTGAACATGATCATCATCGGTCTCGGCACCGCGGCCTTCACCACCTCACCCCGGAATATCGATTTTTCGGCGGGCTCCATTACCTTCGGGCCAGTCATTCTCCAGGGCACCCGGCTGCTGGCGGCCCTGGCCGCGGTGGGGATTACCGGGGTCCTTTATCTTTTCCTCTATTTTACCCGGCCGGGCAAGGCCATCCGGGCCGTATCCGACAACCGGGCGGCGGCGGAATTGATGGGGATTCCCTCCAACCAGGTCCTGGCCTTGAGCTTCGGTCTGGGGACCATGCTGGCCGCGGTGGCCGGCGGCCTCGCCTCTACCTTCTTCCCCTTCACTATTCTGAGCGGTGCCACTTATCAGTTGAAATCCTTTGTCATCTGCGTCCTGGGGGGTTTGGGGAACCCTCTGGGGGCTTTGCTGGGGGGGCTTTTTTTGGGAGCCCTGGAAGGCCTGATCCCCATTTTCATGCCGGTTAGTTGGGTGCCGGTGGTGGAGTTTGGCCTGTTTGTCCTGGTCCTGGTGGTCAAACCCACCGGGCTGTTGGGGGCCAAGTAGATGAATCCCTGGAAGCACTACGGTTTCTGGCTCAGCTTTCTCCTGATTTTCCTGAGCGGCCTGGTGGTGCTGGTCCTGCGCCAGGACACCTTGCGGGAGACGGCCTTCACGGTGTTGATGTTCATCGGCCTAGCCTCCAGCCTGAACATCATCATGGGCTATACCGGCTACGTCAACTTCGGGCATATCATCTTTTTCGGGCTGGGGGGCTACTTCGGCTTCTACCTGCTGAGCGAACTGGGGTGGCCGGTCTACCTGGCGGCCCTGGGCGGCGGCCTCCTGTCGGCGGTGATCGCCTATATCATCGGCGCCGCGGTGTTGCGCCTGCGGGGAGCCTATTTCGCCCTGGCCACCATCGGGGTCAATGAGGCGGCCCGGTCCTTTGTCAGCAACTTCGAACCCTTCGGCGGCTCCACCGGCTTATATGTCAACTTTTCCGCTTATGACCGCTATGGCGGCGCCGCCCAAGCCCTCTGGTTTACCTTCATCCTCCTCTGGCTGGTCGTCCTGGCGGTGATTGTGGCGAGCTACCTGGTAAAATCTTCCCGGTTCGGCCTGGGCCTCACTGCCATCCGGGAGGACGAAGACACCGCCATGGTCATGGGGGTGAAAGCTCCCCAAGACAAGACCAAGGCCTTCCTGATTTCCGCCTTCTTCCCGGGGCTCATCGGCACTCTGTACTTTTTTAAGAACGGTAACGTGGAGCCGGAGGACGCCTTCCGGTTCCAGATGTCCCTGGAGATCCTGGTGATGGTGATGCTGGGGGGCAAGGGCCTGCTGTTAGGGCCGATCGTGGGGGCCTTTGCCTATGAACGGCTCCGGGGCTACCTGATTACCAGCCCCGTCTTTAAGGATTTGCACCTGGCCCTTTCCGGCCTCATCCTTCTCCTTATTGTTCTCTTTGTGCCTGGAGGTGTAGCGGGCTGGTTCCGGGAGCGCTTCCCGCAGTTCAGGAGGTGGCTGGAATGATTCTCCAGGTTCAGGAGGTCTCCAAGAGATTCGGCGGTCTCCAGGCCCTGCAGGACGTGAGCTTTGAGATCGCCGAGGGCGAGATCCTGGGGCTCATCGGCCCCAACGGCTCTGGCAAGACTACCCTGTTCAACGTTATCAACGGGGTTTACCCGCCGACTCAGGGCCAGGTGGTCTTCCGGGGTGAAAAGATCACCGGTCTGCCCTCCTATGAGGTGGCCCGGCGAGGCCTGGCCCGGGCCCACCAGGTAGTGCGGCCTTTGAATGATCTCACCGTCCGGGAAAACGTCATGGTGGGGGCCTGTTTCGGCCGGGAAAGGCACTCGCTGGGCCGCGCCGCGCCGATTGCCGACCAGGCCCTGGCCCAGGTGGGCCTGACGGACCGAGCCGACCAACTCGCCGTCACCCTCAACGTAGCCCAGAAAAAGCGCCTGGAAATGGCCCGGGCCCTGGCGGCCCAACCCTACCTGTTGCTCCTGGACGAAGTTCTGGCGGGCCTGAATCCTTTGGAGATCGCCGGCATGATGGAGACCGTCCGCCAGATTCGAGACCAGGGCTACACTATTCTGATGATCGAGCACGTCATGCAGGCGATTATGAGCATTTCCGACCGCCTCATCGTCCTGGATTACGGGCAACTCATCGCCAGCGGCACTCCGGCGGAAGTGGCGGCCAACCCCCAGGTTATTGAGGCCTACCTGGGTGCCCCGGAAATGACGGCCCGGCTTTTGGCTGATTAAGCGGTAAGAGAGATGAACCTTTTAGAAGTCAATGACATAACCTCGGGCTACGAAGGGGTCCAGATTCTCTGGGGCGTCAACCTGCGATTGGAGGCGGGCAAACTTACCACCCTGGTGGGCTCCAATGGAGTGGGCAAGACCACCCTGCTCAGCACGATGATGGGGCTTTTGCGCCCCTGGCAGGGCACGGTTACCTTTGCAGGTCAGGACGTCACCGGCCTGCCGGCCTACGCCCGGGCCAAGGTCGGCATGGTCCTGGTGCCCGAAGGACGCCAGCTTTTTACCGAGATGACAGTTCTGGAAAACCTGGAGATGGGTGCCTTCTCCGGCCGGGCCCGGGGAGCCTTCTCGAGAAACCTGGAAATAGTCTTTGATCTCTTTCCCCGGCTCAAGGAGCGGGCCAGGCAGAAGGCCGGCACCCTGAGCGGCGGCGAGCAGCAGATGCTGGCGGTAGCCCGGGGCCTGATGGCCGAGCCGAAGATCCTGATGCTGGATGAGCTCTCCCTGGGCCTGTCCCCCTTGCTGGCCCTCACCCTGTTTGAGTCCCTCACCCGCCTGAAAAAGACCGGCCTTACCATGCTCCTGGTGGAGCAGAACGTCACCATGGCCCTGGCGGTGAGCGACTATGCCTACGTCCTGGCAGAAGGCCGGGTGCACCTGGAAGGGGAGGCCCGGGCCCTGATGAAGAACGAGGAGATCAAGCGTACTTATTTAGGGATTTAGCCGCGACTCGTAGGCTCTGGCCGGAGCCAGATCAGCAGGTTGGTGTAGGGGCGATTCTCGAACCGTCCCTTTTTTAATCCACCAAACCATTGGGATAGGGCGGGCCAAGCCCGCCCCAGGTCAAATTTTCGGGGTCTTCAGAAGCGATTTAAAAAGCGTAGGTCGCCATGAGCATGGGGGTGTATTTTTTCACGCCGTTTTTGCCGACCAGGTCAATGGAAGCGCCGGTGGATAAGGACAATTTCTCCGTGGCCAGGAATTCGATCCCCGGCAAGATGCCGAGAAGGGTTTCGGGGGTCTGGTACCCCTGGGTCGCCTGGGAGGGCAGCAGATTCGACCAGGTCCAGTTGCTGTACATTTCCAGCAGGAAGACAAATTGCTTACTGAGGGGATATTCCGCCGCCAGGTTGAAGGTGATGTATTCCCGCGACCGCACCGGTTCCGGAGAAGCGGAATCGGTCATCCTCCACAGGTTTATCGGGGTATTGACCCAGATATTGCTATAGAGCAGCAAGGGCTTCAGCCATTTATAAAGGTTGACTCCGGTGGTGAAGGTCAAGGCCCCGGTGCCGATGGCATCGACCCCCAACAATCTCGGGTTGAGGTTGTGGGCATGCCCGGTGGGGATACTGGCCATCCCGGCCACCGCGCTTACCGCCGGCGCCACGTCGCCTTCCGGCAGCAGGTTGTATTTGCCCATCAGGGTCAGGTCGCCAATGCCGCTGTAACTGGCAGAGCGTTCTCCATTGGGGCCGGCAATGCCCCGGTCAGCATTATTGACCCAGTAATTGATGAAGGGCGCGATGAGGTACATCTCCAGGTCCTTGGTGGGGCCATAGGTTAACTTCACCGGCATATAGAAGGTGTAAAAATCTCCCTTAATGCTCACCGTCCGCCAGTCCCGGCTGAACTGCCCCGGGTAGAGGGACAGGGCCCAGAGAAACGACAGGCTGACATGACCGGTCTCAATGGGAATACAAGTGTCACAATAGATCGGGCCGGCGGTGGTGGGCGCTTCCTCTTTCTTCTCTTCAGGCTTGGCAGCCTCTTCGGGTTTTTCCATCAGGGCCTGTGGGCCGGCGGGGGCTTGCGCCAGGGCCTTGGCCGCCGGCGTCAGGGTCAGCCCCCCCAAAAAGCCGCCCAGAATGAGCCAAACCAGGAGCGTTCTCAGATTCATCCCCTTAACCAAGTGATGTAGGATCATCCTATTCTCCCCCTCTATTAAAAATCGGTTCTTAAAATAAACCCGTTAATTATAAAAAGCAAGGATTATGCCAAAACAAATTTATAGTGATTCCCAATAGCTATGCAATTGGGGTAATTTTAAATTTACTTTTCTGTAAAAAAATTTTTGGGGTTATTTCATAATTAACGATTCCTGGACCAAAAAGGGGCGGAGGAGCCGTTTCCTCCGCCCCAGACGGTTAAACGGCCGTGTTCCCGGTTTCCCCGGTGCGAATGCGAATCACTTCCGCCACCGGGTAGACAAAGATCTTGCCGTCGCCGATGCGGCCGGTGCGGGCGTTGGCCACAATCGTATCTACCACGGGTTTCACTTTGTCATCTGCAGTCACCACTTCGATCTTCACCTTGGGGATGAAATCCACCTGGTATTCCAGGCCGCGGTAGACTTCCCGGAGGCCCTTTTGCCGCCCGAAGCCCTTGACCTCAGTTATCGTCATGCCCTGGACGCTGAGGCCTTGCAGGCCCTCCTTCACCGCTTCCAATCTGAAAGGCTGGATTATCGCCTCTATCTTTTTCATACCCTTCTCCTATACGTTTTGTAGAAGTCAGCAATTTTTTGGATCATGGGACTTTCGGGAAAGTCCGGGCCATTATATGGCGCTGGTGCCAACGCTGGTACCAACGCGGGTGACAGGATTTCGCCGGGGTGAAGCCTGGTCGGCCTGTCATCCTTTCGCGACCAGGGTTTCAGGGTAGCAAGGCGCACCGAATTCCGGAACGTCTAGGCCTTCCTTCTCCGCCTCTAAAGTGACACGCAGCGGATAGATAGCGTTCACGATTTTGAAGACCAAGAAGGTGAACCCGAATATATACACTGCCATGAACGTGGCCCCGCCGAGCTGAGTAAAGAACTGCGTCACGTCCCCATGAAGCAGGCCGGTTACCCCCTGACCGGCCACCCCGAGGTAGGTCGTTGCGCCGACACCGTTCCAGCCCGCGCCGTACGTTCCATCGGCGAAGATCCCAACACAAACCGCACCCAGCCAGCCGCAATAGCCGTGCACGGAGATTGCCCCGCACGGGTCGTCAACCTTGATCACCCGTTCGTTAAAGAGAACCCCCAGGCAGACGAGGATGCCGGCAAGAATGCCGATCATGATGGCTGAGTTCGGGCTAACAAACGCACAAGGCGCGGTGATGGCAACAAGACCCGCGAGCATGCCGTTGCAGGCAATCGAGATGTCGGGTTTACCGAAAATGAAGTACCATAAGATCAATGCCGTCGCCGAAGCCGCACAGGCGGAGAGGTTCGTGTTCACGGCAATCACCGAGACGCGCAGGTCCGTCGAGCCAAGGGTGGAGCCCGGGTTAAAACCCATCCAGCCGAACAGGAGAATGAAGGTGCCGATCACCACAAAGGCAAGGTTATGAGCTGGAAAGGCTCTCGGCTTCCCGTCCACCCCATATTTGCCGAGGCGAGGACCAAGGATGACAGCCAACGCCATGGCGCAGAAGCCGCCCACGCCGTGGACCACGGTCGAGCCCGCAAAATCTACGTAGCCGTGGGCTAAGTTCATGGAGACACCCAACTGAGAGAGCCAGCCGCCGCCCCAGACCCAACATCCGAATGAGGGGTATAGGATGCCGCCAATGAAGATCTCGCAGAGGATGAAGGCCCAGAAAGTGATCCGCTCACAGATGGCGCCGACGATGATATACGCGGCCGTCTCCATGAATACGACTTCAAAGAGCGTGAGGCAATTGCTACCAACGTCGTAGGCCGGGCCGCTCAGTAAAAAGCCTTTGGCGCCCAAAAAGCCCCAGGCGCCGTCTCCTATGAGGAAGCGGTTCAAGGTTGGCGTCCCTCCAAGATTCGTCGGCGCCGCATTCACTGCGACGGCGCCATACTGGAAGGCGTAGCCGCACGCATAGTACGCTAAAAAGGCGAAGACATAAGCGGCGAAGTTAAGCATCATAAGATGGCCGGCGTTCTTCCTGCGCACCAACCCGCAGGTGAGCAGGGCGAAGCCTGCTTGCATGAAGAGCACCAGGTACCCGGTGGAGAGAGTCCAGCAGAAGTTGGTCGAAATATGGTTGTGCCCGACCGCGTTGGCGAGCTTGACCGCTAGAGGCTCTTTGGCTGCCTGCTTCTGGTATTCGTCGAATTCCTTTTTCTTTTCCGCATAGTCAGGGGCTGTTTTGTCGGTCGGCTCAGAAACGACAAAAGAATTACCGGCCGCGTCGAGAGCATTTGTCTTGTCCCCCGTGGCAAGTCCCGCCGGGTCGGGCTTGGGCGCCGGAGCTTGAGCCACTGGCGCTTGAGCTCCACCTGGAGGGGGAGCTTCCTCAGCAACAGCCGGACGCATCATCAACATGAACACGAAGGCGATGAGTATTGAAACGAACAAAAGTACCTTCACAGATTTTCCTCTAGCCATTTTCTGTTTCTCCTTTCCTTTTAGTTAAACGTTTCTCAAGCCGGGAAAACTCTCGCTTTCAGCTCGAGCTGAAAGTTTTTGGACCCACTTCAAAACCTGCACAGGCTGTCAGACAGCTTCAGCGCCGGTTTCTCCCGTTCGAATACGCCTGACTGCTACTACGGCGGTCACGTCCTTAACGTTGCCGGCGATGGTGCCGCCGGGATCGTGGGTTGGGGCCGGGGCGGCCGCGGCCCCCGGAGCGGCCGCTTCCTCTGCCGCCGCCAACGGCGCCCCGAGGAACATCAGGATGAAGGCCATGAGAATAATTGCGCTTAATCGTTTAAATTGCCCGGTGAATATCCTCCCTCAAAAAATTTTTCCATAATAAATCAAATAGATGAAACGCCTCCCCCTCGATAAACAGCAATTGCCATGCCAATTGGGGTCATGAGCATGACCAGGGCAGCGGAAATCACCATATAACTTGGGGCGGCGCCCATCATAAAACCTTTCCTTCTGATTCGAAATTAAGAAAACATATTTACGAAATTGTATAAATCTAAAGATTGTCTTAACAATATTGTTTAATTTTAATTAATAATGATTTTCCCCTTCAGATATTCTTAACATTAATGTTTAATTATCTAACAAAACTGTTGACAAATAATAAGAAAAATTCACCCCAATGATAGGGATAAAGCCCACCAATTCTGATTATTGCGGCGAAGGCTTCATGATAGCGGTATCCCGCCGCACCTCTTCCAAACCATCTGGTACATTCATTGCATACTATATTGACGAGGAGGACAGAGGTGCACAGCCAAACCTGCGCCGCTCATTCTTGCTAGGCCCAAAAATCTCTATCCAAGGGGGGGTAATATTTGCAGGTCATGCTGGTAATCCTCGCCTTATAGGCTGCATTGCTGGCCATCGATTATGCTAATAAGAGATTTAAAGTGGCGAAGGCTTTCGGCGTGGCCTACGGAATGGTCAGAGAGCTACCAAGGATTCGGTAGAAAGGGGGTCTTGAAGAATGTTTGTCTGAGCCAGGACCCTGAATCAACTTTTTTCTATATTGAAGTTGCCTATGTTGGTGCCACACTTAAAGGTAAAATTGAGCTTGAGAATCCCAAACTTCTCAACCCTCTTTATTTACTGCTCAAGAAGAACATTGGAAAACCAATGGCAGAGATAGGAAACTTGGAGATAGAAATGTAACATGGTTTTGAAGTTACAAGTCACGGCACAGTCAGATGCCTATCGTCCTGATCAAAACTCGAAGAGACTATCAAGGCTGATATCAGCATTGTTCAGTCTACTTGCAATAATTTTCTGGTGGGAGAATGGTCAGCGTGGTTTTGAATTCAGGAATGAAAAAAGTAGTCAGCGAATTAAAACTTAAGGTCCTTTACAAAATCAGCCGTATTATCCACCACGCTCTGGATTTGGACCAAGCCCTGAAAAATGTTCTCGAAATTCTTTCCGAATCCCTGGCCATGACACGCGCCACCATTACCTTGAAAGATATGGAAACCGGCAATCTAGTGGTTCGGGCCTCATATGGCTTGAACATGGAAGAAGAACAACGGGGAATATATCACCTGGATGAAGGGGTGACCGGACTGATCTTCACGACCCGCGAACCTTTTGTGGTGCCAGACATCCGCAAGAAGCCCCATCTGCTTAAAAAGATCGGCTCCCGGCGCATTGACCGCGGGCAGATCGCCTTTATCGGCGTTCCCATTGTCCTGCAGGGCTGCCCTATCGGAGTACTCAGCGTGGACAGGCTCTTTGGAGACGATGTTTCCTTTGAAGAGGATGTCCAGTTCCTCAGCCTTGTAGCCCTGCTTATAGCCCCTGCAGGTCAAAGCTCGGCCCCACTGGAGGAACAGCGCTTGGTTAAAAGGATGGGGCAGGAACCGCAACCCTCCTTTCCCCCAGCCGGGAACCAGTCATATCCGGAGGACTACCCGTCTTGTTTGAAGTCTTCTTTGGAAAAGATAGAAAAGCGGGCAATATTGCAAGCCCTGGCGCGCAACCATTGGATTCAGTCCCAGGCTGCCATGGAATTGGGGCTTACCCTCCGGCAAATCGGCTACCGGCTCAAGCAATTCGGTCTGGATAAGATGGTCAAGGAGCGCCGGCATCCGGGGTTGGTGGGACAAAGTATTCGAGGCCACCAAAATCGGGCGCCCATAAGCCGTGAGGGAGAAAAAGAGGAAAAAGGTAAAAGCCATCATCCATACTGAGAAGCGGAGCGAGGTCAAGAATGCCTTGTCCCAGAATGGAATTGTCGGTTGGAACATGGTCAATGTCACCGGGCGGGGGGCGCCAGCAGGGCCTCAGCCTCAATGAGAAAATCTTCATTATACCCGTAGAGCAGGTCATCCGGGTGAGGACCGGGGAAGGGGGGACTGATGTCCTTTAATGTTCAGATACGGCACAATCCAGAATACCGGGGAGGTAGCGAGGCGCCCCGCTACTTCCTGCATGTAGACCTGAGCCCCCTATTGTCCCGCCCCTGGAGCCATGAGATCAGGAAACGCCTGCCCCGGGTGCTGATCCCTCTATTGCGCCCCCCCGTGAGCTCGTGGCTTGAGGTTTTCTGGCGCCCCAACCCGGGACACCCTATCCTGAAGGAGGTCTACTGGGTGGAGGTGGGCGGCAGGCGCCTGGAGAAGGGAAATCTCCCTGCCCTAATGGAGGCGATCCCGGAATTCCTGACCGGTATGGGGGGCTTCGGCACCTTCCCCTATTACTACCTTACTTATCCCCAGGGGGAACCCCTCCCGGTTTACCACAGCAATGGCAAGCTACGTTTGAAGATGAACGGGAGCGAGCTATCCGGACATGAAATCGGAGAGGTATGGCAAAAATTAGGGGACGGGCTCCTAAAGAAAAAGGTAATCAGCTCCCGGGAGGAGCTGGAGGTCAACCTCTTGCTGTGGAAGGACCTCTCCCTCTGCCGGACCGCCCTGGCCCTCAAAGGAGGACGGTACCTGATCCCCCTCTTCCAGGGGGAGGGCCTAGAGATCCTTTACGATGTCATCGGAGACCCCACCCGGTTCCTCCGCCCCCGGGAAGTCTTTTCCCTGCGTCGGGAGGTGGCCCAGTCCCTGATGGCCGCCCGCAGCCTTTCCACCCCCTACGAACTGGGAATGGTTGGCGTATTGCCCCAGGTATGGCAGGACCTGCAAGGGGGCGCCTCGCAGACGGGCTTATGCCTTTCCTATCCCGGCGAGAACAGCGCGGTGGAGATGCCGGTTTATGAAGCGGGCGGTGAATTTTTCGCCCTAGGGACGGGAAGGAAACACAGGCTTTACTTTGGTGCCACTCCTGAGGAGCTGGTTCCCCGGGTAGCCCTGGAGCTGGGTGGGGAGCAGGGGCTCTCCTCCAGCGCCCTATTGAGTATAGAAAGACACAGAGGGAGGTAGAAAGATGCTGACATTAATCCTGGTCCTGGCGGGGCTAGTGGCCCTGTTCCTGATTATTGTGGCAATCTGCTATGCCAAGGTGGGGCCCAACGAGGTGCTCATTATCTCCGGCCGCAAGCGGAAGGTAGGCTACCGCATTGTCCGGGGCGGGGGCACCGTGGTCTGGCCGATCCTCGAGCAGGCACGCACCCTCTCCTTGGAGTTGATGAGCCTGGAGGTGAAGACTCCGGAAGTCTACACCATGCACGGCGTCCCGGTGGCGGTGGACGGCGTGGTCCAGCTCAAGATAAGGGGCGATGACACTTCCATCGCCATCGCTGCCGAGCAGTTCCTCTCCAAGACGAGTAGCGACATCATGAAGACCGCCCTCCAGGTGACCGAGGGCCACATGCGGGCCGTCCTGGGCACCCTTTCCATTGAGGACATCTATACCCACCGCAATGAGTTCGCCCAGAAGGTGAAGGAGATGGTGGCCCCCGACCTGAGCAAGATGGGTCTGGAGGTCGTCTCCCTGACCATCAAGGATATCACCGACCCCCGGGGTTACCTGGAAGCCCTGGGGCGTCCCCGGATCGCCCAGGTGAAGCGGGACGCGGTCATCGGCGAAGCCAAGGCGGACGAGGAATCCAAGATCTTCCGCTATAGCGCGGACACCAAGATTGAGGAAGCCCACCGGGACTTCGAGATCAGGAAAGCTGAATACGAGGCCGCCACGGCCCAGCAACGAGCGGCGTCGGACCTCTCCTATGAACTGCAGCGCTTCAAGAGCGCCCAGGAGGTGAAGCGGGAGGAGGTCCAGCTCGGCATCCTGGAGAAGGAGCTCCAAATCGAGCTGGAGGAGAAGGAGGTGGCCCGCAAGGAGAAAGAACTGGAAGCCACCGTCCTCAAACCCGCCGAAGCCGAAAGACGGCGGGTCGAGGTCCTGGCCCAGGCGGAGCACTTTCGCTTAGAGGCCGAGGCCCAGGGCGAAGCCGAAGCCATCCAGGCCAAGGGCCTGGCCGAAGCCCACATTATCAAGGAGAAGGGCGTCGCCGAGGCTCAGGCCATGATGGAGAAGGCGGGCTCCTGGAGCGAATATAACGAGGCGGCAGTGACCGAGATGTTCATCAACATCCTTCCCAAGCTGGCTCAGGCGGTTTCCGAACCCCTTTCCCGCACCGAGAAGATCGTGATCATCGGCGGCGGCGACGGGGGGGCGGCGGGGGCCCACCGGGTGACTCAGGATGTGGCCCAGATCCTCTCCCAGCTCCCCCCGGTGATCGAATCCCTCACCGGGGTCAAGTTGGAGAAGCTCCTGGAGCGCATCCCCGCCCTCACGGGCAAGGAAAAAGCGGAAAAGAAGAACCTTAGTGCTTAAGTGCTTAGTTGCAAAGGTAATTATTATTATTTCTAGCTTTGCTAACTGAGCACTGGCTGTATGGAGGCAAACAGGATGGCACGGGACATTGAGCAGCGGCTGGGGCCGCAGGTTAAGGTATCCGCCAAGAACTCCCCCAAGGAGGTGCTGGCCCTGGCCCAGGATCGGGTGGTGAAAATAGTGGACCTGAAGTTCACCGATCTGCCGGGCACCCTGCAGCACTACTCCGTCCCCATCACCGAGCTGGACGAGGGGAGCTTCGCCTCGGGGTTCGGCTTTGACGGCTCCAGCATCCGCGGCTTCCAGCACATCCACGAAAGCGATATGCTCCTCATCCCCGACCCCGACACCGCGGTAGTGGATCCCATCTTTTCCACCCCTACCCTGTCCATGTTCTGCACCATCCGGGACCCGGTGACCGGGGAGTCCTACTCCCGAGACCCCCGCTATATTGCCCAGAAGGCGGAAGCCTTCTTGCGCCAGAGCGGCATCGCCGATGTCAGTTACTGGGGTCCCGAGCCGGAGTTCTTCGTCTTTGACGATGTGCGCTTTGACCAGAACCAGCATTCGGGCTACTATTTCATCGACTCGTCCGAAGGGGTCTGGAATACCGGCCGGGAGGAGAAACCTAACCTGGCCTACAAGCCCCGCTATAAAGAGGGCTATTTCCCGGCTCCGCCCACGGACACCCTCCAGGAGTTCCGCAATGAGGTGATGCTCAAGATGCAGGAGGCGGGGATAGAGGTGGAGGGCCACCACCACGAGGTGGCCACCGCCGGGCAGGGGGAGATAAAAATCCGCTTAAAAACCCTAACAAAGATGGCGGACCAGTTGATGATGTTGAAGTACATCATGAAGAATGTCGCCCGGGCACATGGCAAGGCGGTGACCTTTATGCCCAAGCCCCTGTTTATGGACAATGGCAGCGGCATGCACGTGCATCAAAGCCTGTGGCAGGAGGACACCAATATATTTTACGACCCCGAGGGCTATGCGCAAATCTCCCCTACCACCATGTACTATATTGGGGGTCTTCTCCGCCATGCCTCTGCCCTGCTGGCTTTCTGCGCCCCGACCACCAACTCCTACCGTCGCCTGGTGCCGGGGTATGAGGCGCCGGTCAACCTGGTCTATTCCCAGCGCAACCGGAGCGCCTGCATCCGCATCCCCATGTATTCCCCCAGCCCCAAAACCAAACGCCTGGAGTTCCGCCCCCCGGACCCCTCCTGCAACCCCTATCTGGCCTTCGCCGCCATGCTGATGGCGGGGATTGACGGAGTGGTCAACCAACTGGAGCCGGGAGACCCGCTGGATGTGGACGTCTACGAGTTGCCCCCCGAAGAGGCAGCCCGCGTGAAGCAGGTGCCCGGCAGTCTGGGGGAGGTGTTAGAGGCCCTGGAGGCAGACCACCAGTTCCTGCTCCGGGACGGGGTGTTCACTCCGGATGTGATTGACACCTGGATTGAATACAAGAGGAAGCACGAGCTGGATGCGGTTCGCCTGCGCCCGCACCCCTTTGAGTTCTACCTCTATTTTGATGCCTAGACCAAAACCTTTCCCCAGGATAAATTCATTTGCATCCGATAAAGAAGGAGGTTGAGGCCTCTGTTACGAAAAGTTCCTTAGGCCGCCTGTAGGGTCACCCGATAGCCCAAGTTGGTGATGCGGCTCACCAAGTGTCGCAGGAGGCTTCGGGCGTTGAGCTTATCGAAGTAATCGTCTCCCAGGTCTTTATAGGCTGAGCCGGTTTTTAGCATATGGTAAATGTCCACCAGCAGGGAATGAGCCACAGCCAGCAAAGCCCGCTTCTTGCCACGGCTTGCGGCCAGACGTCGATATTGGGACTGAAAGTAGGAGTCTTTCTTATGACTGGCAGCCCAGGCGGCTTGGACCAAAGCCAGGCGCAGCCACCTATTCCCCCTGTGGTCTAGGAAATCAAAAGGTAGCCAGGCGCCCACGCCTGCGACTAGAGGTAGCAGGGACAGCCGAGGCGGCTGTCCTAAAAATTATCTAAAACAGAGGTCTCAATTTTTAACTCTGAACTAATATTCGGGGTCAATTGTCTCGTCTGTGCTGGAAATTTCTTTCTCTATGGCTTAGTCTAGAGATATTCGGCAACGAACCGCTCGCCGCTTGGGCCGGCGGACGGCGAAGCGGCACAGAAACGGCACCAAACGGCACAATTTGGGGGTTAAAGCGGGACTTCGGCGGCGGATTATGGAAGTAAAGTGAGCAATATTAGCAAGTTATGCGCAACCTTTTGCGGAAATTTTTTTTTGGCGGCACAATTTCGCCCCCAAAAGGCCCTAAAAAAGTGAGCAAAATTGAACAAAAAAGGCCGGTTAATCAGAAAAACCGTGGAATATTAGTAACTTGTAAATTAAACTGATTTTATTTGCCCTAAGTTCAGGCAAGTACTGGATTTATCTGGATTTTTCGCCGCGGGGCCGGTCCGGCGACCATTTTCGTTCCAAGGAATTAACATTTAAATTATCTTTAGCGATTATGAAACGGTGGCGAAAGTCCTTGGAGGGGAGGGGGAGCGTCCCTTTAGCAAAACTCTCCGGCCATTCCCTCAAGAGACTTTCGCCGGGGTCTTAGGTTTGTATTTTTAATGGGGAACAACTTGCTGATTTCCTAATGGTTTTACCAAAGTTGTTAACTAAAATGCTGACCTCTGATAATCTGCCATGACTTTCATGAGGATGGGAAGGCGATGGGGCGGAGCCGGGGTGATAGGGCCGAGGGCCCGAGAGCCGCGCCGGTCCCGGCCATTAGCGGGGCGGGGTGGCCGAGTTCGAGGGAGATTTTTCCCCTTAAGAGGAGGAATTAAATAAGTGCTTGATGATCCCCCTTTAAGAAAAGGGGACTTAAAAACCGTCGTTTCGCATCTTGGGCTGAGAATTCCTGGAGGAGTTGACTCAATGAAGCAGTTCCCTCAGGGCGGCGATCACCCGCTCCTGGTCCGCCTCCGTCATCCCGGGGTAGAGGGGCAGGATTAGGCTGCGGTCCTGCAAGAGTTCGCTCACCGGCAAGGGATGGCGGCGCGGCAGGTCCCGGTAGGCGGGTTCCCGGTGGGCGCACATCACCCCCCGCCGGGTATGGATACCCCGGGCCAGCAGGGCCCGCATCAGCTCCTCCTGGGACCGGGGGCTGCCGTCCCGGAGAATGACCCAGAAGGACTGCCAGTTGCTGCGGGCAAAGTCAGGTTCCTGGGGAAGGGTCAGATAAGGGTGGCTGGACAAAGCCTCCCGGTAGCGGGCCGCCAGGCGGCGGCGAGCCGCCACCAGGCCGGGGAGGCGCTTGAGCTGCTCCCGGCCCACGGCGCCCTGAATGTCGCTGAGGCGGTAGTTATAGCCCACCTCCGGGTACTGCTCGAAAACCACCTTGCCGAGGCTGTGGCGTTCGGCGGTGGACAGGGACATGGCATGGGTTCGCAGCCGGGCCAGCCGGGCCATGAGCAGCGGGTCGCTCCCGGTTATCATGCCGCCGTCGCCGGTGGTGATGACCTTGCGGGGATGGAAGGAGAAGGTGGCCAGCAGCCCTCGGGGTCGGCCGATGGGCTCCCAGAGGGGGTGATCCAGGATGATCTCCGAACCGAGGGAGCAGGCCGCGTCTTCGATGACTGGCAGATTATGCTTTTTCGCCAGAGCCAGGATGCGTCCCAGGTCGCAGGGCATCCCCAACTGGTGCACCGTCAGGATGGCCCGGGTGCGGTCAGTGATGGCCCCCTCGATCAGGTTCGGATTGAGGTTGCCCGTTTCCAGTTCCACGTCCACAAAAACCGGCGTAGCGCCGAGGTAGCGCACCGCGTTGGCCGTGGCGATGAAGGAGGAACTGACGGTGATTACTTCATCTCCCGGCCTTAAGTCCAGGGCCAGCAGGGCCAGGTGCAGGGCGGCGGTGCCGCTGGAACAGGCCACTGCGTGAGCCGCGCCCACCAGGGCGACAAACTCCTGTTCAAAAGCCTGCACTTCGGGCCCTTGCACCACCCAGCCGGAGAGGATGGCCCGCCGGGCCGCGGCGGCCTCCTCCTCCCCCAGACTTGGCCGGGCTACGGGGATTGGCTGCATCAACGTCTCCTTTCAGGATAGCGGGGGAGGGGCTAAGGGCTGCGCGGGCCCTTACCCCTCCCCCGCTCCCCCTCCCCAATCCCTTTTATGCTGCTTAGCCGGGGGTTGGGAAGGGAGCTTGAGGGGAGGGCAGGGGATCGTGATCCTCCGGCCCTCCCCACAAATCAACTTTATTTCTTCTCGACCATATCCCAGGCCAGGCGGGCGGCGCCCAGGAGGCCGGCGTCGTCCCCCAGTTTAGCCGGGCTAACGGTGACGGCCTCTGGTGGGAACAGGGTGAGACGGCGGAAAATCTCTTCGGACATGGCGGGCTGGAAGACCTCCCAGGCCCGGGCGAAGCGGCCGCCGATGATCACCTGGGAAAGGCCCAGGAGATGGACCACCGCAGCGATGGCCTGACCCAGGCTCCGACCCACCCGGTCAAAGGCCCGCTGGGCCAGGGGATCGTGGTTGAGGGCAGCCGCCACCAGGGTTTCGCCCCGGATGGCCTCGGGGTCAGTCCTATACAAATCCTGCAGCCAGGACGGGGCTCCCTGGGCCAGTTGCTCCTTGACCCAGGCCACGGTCCAGAAGGCCGAAGCCATGGTTTCCAGGCAGCCCCGGTTGCCGCAGTGGCATTTCTGCCCGTCCGGTTCCACGGTGACATGGCCGACCTCGCAGCTGGTGCCCTGGCTGCCCTGCCACAGGCGGCCATTCAGGATGAGGCCGCCCCCTACCCCGGTCCCCAGGGTGATACCCAGCAGGTTCCGGTGCCTCACGCCGGCCCCCAGCCAATGCTCTCCCAGGGTGAAGAGGTTGGCGTCGTTTTCCAGAAAAATGGGCCAGGGAAGTTTCGGCTGCAGGCGCTCCACCAAAGGACAGCCGTTCAGGGCGGGAATATTGGGGGAAAAGGCGACCCGGCCTTCCTGGGCGAGAATTCGGCCAGGGATGCCTAAACCCATGGCCTTGAGGTCGAGGCGGCGAGAGCGGGCTTTTGCGCCGATAAGCCTCAAATCTTCGGCCAGGGTGGCAAGCATGGCGGCTAGATCGGGCATGGTGGCCGTGGCCCGCTCCCAGCGAGCCAGGATTTCGCCTTTGGGGGCCACCAGGGCCAGGCGGACGTTGGTGCCGCCCAGATCGATGCCCACTACCGCGGTATTTTTTTCCATCAGGGCCTCATATCTGGAAGGACTTCCTGGATAACCGCCGGGGCAATGGCCCCGGACCGCACCAGCCGGGGCGGGCTGACGGTCAGGTCCACGATGCTGGAGGGCAGGCCGCCGGGGCAAGGACCCGCGTCCAGGATCAGATCCACCACATCACCAAATACCCGGGCCACCTCTGCGGCTGCGGATAGCGGCTCCTGCTCGGCGCGGTTGGCGCTGGTGCCGGTCAACGGCAACTCCAGGGCCGTCAGCAGTCGGCAGACCTGCTCTTGCCGGGGCTGGCGTAGCCCGATGGCGCCGGTGTCGCCGGTGAGCAGCGGTGGCAAATCCGGCCTGGCTGGAAAAATCAGGGTCAGGGGCCCCGGCCAAAACCTGGCCATCAGACGAGGGGCCGCGGCCGGAACCACCCGGGCCACCTGGAACAGCATCTCCGCCCCGGCGATCAGCACCAGAACCGGCTTGCTCACCGGCCGCCCCTTGAGGGCGAAAAGCCGGGCCAGGGCGGACAGATCAAAGGGATTGACCGCCAGGGCGTAAAAGGTCTCGGTGGGCAGCGCCAGGACGCCCCCGGAGCGCAACACCCCCCGGGCCTCGGCGAAAAAGGCCGCGGCCTGGTCCTCCTGCCAAACCCAAATGGGCGCCATGCCTCATAATAACTATCGCACCCCCTTCTGGCAAGGGATTAGAAGCCAGCAGTTAGCAGTTTAGCACCCTCGCAGGCTCAGCGGTTAAAAGGGTTAGTAGTCGAAGCCCTGGGCTTCGCTCAGAGCGACAAGAAGCAGGGCTTCAATGGCCTACCTTCTCACCTTGCCCGTCAGATGGTCGATATCGATTCTGAGCACCAGGGTTTTATCCAGGGAAGCGGCGGCGTATTCCCGGCCTTTGGCGAGGTCTTCGGGGTCGTGATAATATTTCTCCACCAGCGTCAGTAGGGCAGTTAATTTTTCCTGCTGGTCCGTGACTTCTATAACCTGGCCGAAAGCCAGGGCGCTTTGATATGCCATGGTAAATTTATGGGGTAAGGGCTCGGCCTCGGTCACCACAGAGAAGCACACCTTAGGGTTGCGGCGCAGTAGGGCCACTTTCTTCCCTTCCGGGGCGCAATGCAGATAAATGCTATTCCCCTGAAAGACATAACTTAGCGGCACCCCATAACCATAATCATCGCCGGCGCTCAGGGACAAAACCCCGTATTGCCCGCGGCGAAGAATTTCTTCGGCTTTCGGGCGGCTCACCTGTCTCTGATACAGGCGCATTTCCTGGAACACTTTGCTATCCTCGTATTTGGCGGTCAGCTTTCCGCCGTCAGCTAAAGAGAGATTGTTGCGAAAGTCTCTTGGGGAGGGCCGGAGGGTTTTTGCAAGAGGCCCCTGCCCTCCCTTCAAACTCCCCTCCCAGCCCCCTTAATTTTCAGGGAAATTGAGGCGTAAGACCCTTGATTTCCTTAATATAATATAAGGCATTGGAGGAGAGAGTTTGGGAGAGGGGGCCGAGGTCTGTGACCCCGGGCCCCCTCTTTCAAAGAATATTTGCAACAATCTCAGGTTGTCTCTGCGGACGATTCTTCCAAGGCCAGGTCTTCTCCCTCCTCCTGGTCGGCGGCCGGCAGGGCAAAAATCTCCAGGGCTTCCGGCTCCGGCAGTTTCTCCACTTCCCGGAGCTTGCGCTCAATGGCCCGGGTCCGCACCCCGGTCTTATCAATGGTGCGGCTCGCCAGGTCTATCTGTTGCTTGACTTTGGTCAGTGTCTCCCCGAACTTGCCGAATTCGGTCTTGATCGCCCCCAGTACCCGCCACACTTCCACGGCCCGCTGCTCGATGGCTAAGGTCTGGAAACCCATGCGCAAGCTGCTCAAAATCGCCGCCAAGGTGGTGGGACCGGCCACCACTACCCGGTAGCGCTGCTGCAGTTCTTCCAGCACGCTTGGCTGCCGCAGCACCTCGGCGTATAGCCCCTCGGTGGCCAGGAACATGATGCCAAAGTCAGTGGTGCCGGGTGGGCTTAAATATTTATCATGGATATCCCGGGCGGCGGCGCGAATGGTCCGGGCCAGGCTGTCCATGGCCGCCTGGGTCGCCTCCGGATCAGCTCGTTCCGCGGCTTCTTGCAGACGATGGTAGTCCTCTTGGGGAAACTTCGAGTCAATGGGAAGCCAGACGCAGGAGGCCGGGTCCTCCTTGGGGCCCGGCAGCCGTACGGCATACTCCACGCTTTCCAGGGAGTCGGGCTTCACCCGGACGTTCTTCCCGAACTGCTCCGGGGTGAGGATTTGCTCCAGGAGGGCGCCGAGCTGCACCTCGGCCCAGGTGCCCCTGGCCTTGACGTTGGTCAGCACCCGTTTGAGGTCTCCAACGCCTGTGGCCAGATGTTGCATATCCCCCAGACCCTGGTGCACCGCCTCAAGTCTCTCACTTACGAGTTTGAACGACTCTCCCAGCCGCTTCTCCAGGGTATCGTGCAGTTTCTCGTCCACCGTCCGGCGCATCTCTTCCAGCTTCTTTTCATTACCCTCCTGCAACTCTTTGACCCGGGAGTCGAAGGTGCTGCGGACGCGCTCCAGCGCGGCCTGGTTTGACTCGCTGAGTTCCTGCAACTGCTTGGTCATGCCAGCCAGTTGCGCCTGCTGCAACTTGCCCAGGCTTTCCAGGGTCTGGGACAGCACCTCGTTGGTCGATTTCAGGCCGCCTGCCACTTCTTCCCGCAGCTCCCGGCCGGCGCTCCGGGCTTCTTCCCGGCTCAGCCGCAGCTCGTCGCGCACCTCCCGGCCAGCGGTTTCGGAAGCCCGGGTCCCCCGAAGCAGCAGGACGACGATCAGGACTGCGGTGATGGCGGTAACCACCAGAACCATCCAAGGGAGAGCTTCATTCATGGTTTGCTCAAAGTCTTATAATTCGGTGGCACAGGCGTCCCGCCTGTGAATTTATCCTGCGGCTACAGGCCAGCATATTTGAAAGCGGACCAAGAGATGCAAGGTTGCAGGCACCTCCATGGCGGACGGGTACACCCGCCAATTTTCCTGACTTATAAACGGACCGCAGGCCCTGAATGACTGATCACTGCTTACTGGTCAATCCAATCACCCTTCCAGGACGATTCCGGCATAGCCGACGAAGCTGTCCCCGGGCATGACGTCGTAGCTGGTGTAATAGTCGCTGAGGAAGGTCTTGGTGGCCCCCAGCTTCCGGGCGGCGGCCACCGCGGCCGCGGCCCCCCCGGCGCTGCAGGCGCTCTGGTCTTTCGCGGCCGCCTGCATCAGGCCGGGACCGTCCAGTTTCAAAGCGGCCTCGATGAAGCGTTTATCATTGACCTCCTTGACCCATTTCACCGTCTCGGGGCCGAAGCCTTTGGGGGCCCATCCGTAGTTGGGGCCATAATGGGTCAGGTCGGTGGACCCAAAGACCAGCAAAGAGACCTGGAGCTCCTGGGCCACCGCCACCACCGCCTCCCCCAGTTCCAGAGCCTGGGGGGAGTGGGGCGCCCGTACCGCCAGGACCTTGGCCTGGGGAAAAAAGTATTGCACCATGGTGAGCTGCACTTCGATGGTGTTGTCCCCCGGGTATTCTTCGGCCAGGGTAAGGCGCTTTTTCAAGGGTTCGTAAAACTCCGTAGCCAGGGGCAGGTTCCCTAAGGGGGTCTCCCAGGCCTCTTCGGTCACCAGCAAAGGCGGGGAGTTGCCGCCCAGGTGCCCGCCGAAGACCACGACCACCTGGGGCTGCACCGCCTTGGCGTTGAGGAAGAAGACCCTGGCCGCGGCCTTGCCGGAAAAATACCAGCCGGCGTGGGGCACGATGCCGCCGTAAACTTTAGTGCCGCCGGGCAGTGGCGCCGCCCCGGCCACAAAATGCTCAATTTCAGCCCGGCAGCCGCTGGCGCTGCCAGGATACCAGCCGACGGGCAGCCTCCGTTCCCGGACGCGCATGGTCATCTCCTGTTTGGGGGTGGCGTTTCCCGGCCACCGCTCCCAAAAGGTTCTTCCGGCCCGCCTGAAACCCCCAAAAATTCAAGCTCTTGCCGCCTATTTAATCCGAGGGCGGCCGGTTTGTCAAGCCGCCGGTGGGCTGAATGGTTGCCCCCGGGGCAGCCCTCCGAAGATTGTTATTGAATATCAACCCCGGCTCTGAAAAGGTAGCCGCAGACTTTAGCTGGCGTCGCATCGGCTGGAACGCCTGGGCCCCCAAGGCATAAAAACCTAAACCTTGCGAAGGAGAAGGAATTCTTGGTAAACGAGATAAATTTAGCCGGGCTAAAATTAAGGTATTTTGCTCCGGTGGTCGAAATTATTATTCAGGAGATAACCGACTATGAGGCGGAGGGATAAGTTTCCCCTACTGGCGGTAATGGTGATCGCGCTGGCCCTGGGGCTGGCGGGATTAACCGGGGCGGGGGAGTTGTCCCCCCCAGCAACGCCCGCAGCCCAGGTGGAGCATGGCAGCCGGAGTGGCGCCCCTACCAAGAAGGCGTCTCAAGGCAGGAAGTGAAGCCTGGCCAAGAAACCCGCCGGGAAGCGGGGCCAGCAAGCCAGGTCCAAAAAAGGCGACGCCGGTAACGGCAAAGGCTCCGGCAAGTCCTGGCAGCGTCAACACTCTTAAAGTTAGGCCTCCGCCATAGTCCTGTAGGGGCAGCGAGCGCGCCGCCTTTAATTTTTCACCAGTTGGGATTGGCAGTAGGAATTTGGGGGAGGGGATAAGGGCCTTCAGCCCTGACCCCCTTTCCCCAAAACCCAATCAAGTTCCCCCATTCAAATCATACCGCTTCAGTTTGCGCCACAAGGAGACCCGATCGATCCCGAGGATTTCGGCGGCCTTAGTCTTGTTGCCGTTTACCTGTTTTACCACCCAGGAAATGTACTCCTTTTCATTTTCCTCAAGGGTGCGGAATTCCCGCTTCTGGTGGCGCTGCACCTGAAACATATGGGGCTGCTGGAAATCCAGCGGCAGGTGTGGCATCTCGATAAACTTTCCGGCGCTCAGGGTCACGGCCCGCTCCATGATGTTTTCCAGTTCCCGGATATTTCCGGGGAATTCATAGTTCAGAAGGGCCTCCATCACCTCTGGGGCGATCTGGTTCACCGCCTTGCCCTGGGCCTCGGCAAACTTACGCAGAAAGTGTTGGCAAAGCAGGGGAATATCGTCCTGGCGCTCCACCAGGGGCGGGACTTGCAGGGTGACCACGTTGATCCGGTAATACAAGTCTTGGCGAAAAGCGCCCCGCTCCACCTCGCCTTTCAGGTCTTTGTTGGTGGCGGCCAGGATGCGGATATCCACGGGAATCTCGGTGGTGCCGCCCACCCGCATCAGGGTCTTCTCCTGGAGGACCCGCAGCAGCTTTACCTGCATGGAGGGGGGCATCTCGCCGATTTCGTCCAGCAAGACGCTGCCGCCGGAGGCCGCCTCTAAGAGGCCCTTCTTCACCCCCCGGGCCCCGGTGAAGGCCTCTCTTTCATGGCCGAAAAGCTCATTGGCCAGCAGCTCCTCGGTGAAGGCACCGCAGTTGATGGCCAGGAAGCGCTTTTCCGCCCTGAGGCTCAGATGGTGAATGGCCCGGGCCACCAACTCCTTGCCGGTGCCCGTCTCCCCCAGGATGAGCACGGTGGCGTCGCTGGGGGCGATCTGCTCGATGGTCTGCTTCAGGGCCTCGAACTTGGGGCTCTTGCCCACCAGGAAGGGCACAGCCCGTTGGCTCTGCACCTGACGCTTCAGGTCGGTGACTTCCTGTCGCAGCCAGCGCTTCTCCAGAGCCTTGCGCACCAGGATGCGGACCTCCTCGATCTTGTAGGGCTTGGGCAGGTAGTGGTAAGCGCCCTTCTGCATGGCCTCCACCGCGGTAGACACGGTGGCAAAGCCGGTGATCACCACCACCTCGGTGTCGGGATATAGCTCCTTGGTGCGCTCCAGGACCTGCATGCCGTCTATCTGCTGCATGCGCAGGTCGGTCAGGACCAGGTCGAACTCTTGTTTTTCCAGTTCCTTGAAGGCCTTAACCCCGCTGTCCACCGCCATGGTGTCGTAGCCCTCCTTTAGGAGGACGTGCTCCAGGTTTTCCCGGGCGATGGCTTCGTCTTCGACGATGAGGATCTTGCCCCGGATCATGAAGCGGCCCTCTCTTCCAGGGTGGCCTGGGGGTTATAAGGCATCCGGATGATAAATCTGGTACCTTCGCCCTCTTGGCTCTCCACCGAGATACGGCCGTGGTGTTTTTCGATGATGCCGTAGACGATGGACAGGCCCAGACCCGTGCCCACCCCCACTTCCTTGGTGGTGAAGAAGGGATCGAAGATCCGGTCCAGCTCTTCCTGGGGGATGCCGACGCCGGTATCAGCCACGGTGATTACCGCTTCCCCCCTGGCCGCATCGGCCCGGGCCGAGATCTTGATCTCCCCGGGGGTCTCGGTGATGGCCTGGATGGCGTTCATCAGCAAATTGAGGAAAACTTCCTGCATCCGCTGGGGGTCCAGCTCGAGGATCAGGTCCTCAGGCACCTCGGTGACCACATCAATGCCCGGCGGCACCTGGCTGGAAATCAAGCGGGTGGAGCGCTTCACCACCTCCTCGAGGAGCACGGCCTTCGAGGCGAAGTCCCGCACCCGGGAAAACTCCAGCAGACCCTTGACGATGTCCCGGGCCCGGTAGACTTCATGCTCCACGTTGGTCAGCAGCTTGCGCAAAAGCTCCTTGTCGCCCTCGTCCAGTTCCTCCAGGATAATCTGGCAGGAGGTGGAGATGTTATTCAGGGGGTTGTTGAGCTGGTGGGCGATCCCGGCAGTGAGCACCCCGATGGAGGACATCTTTTTCCCCTGGACCAACTGGTCCTGGCGCTTCTCCAGCTCCTGCACCATGCGGTTGAAGGCCTCCACCACTCGTTGGGTCTCATCCCGGGTGTCCAGGACCGGCAGGAGCTTGAAGTTCCCCTGGGCGATCCGCCGGGTAGTGGTCTCGATGACCCGCAGGGGCCGGAGAATTTTGCTGCTGACCAATAAGGTGAATAACCCCATGAAGCCGAGGAAAATCGCCATGGCTACCAGGAGCTGGGTCTTCAGGGTAGTGATAATCTCCAGGATGCGACGCCTTTCGAAGGCCACCAGTTGCACCGACAGGTCCACCAGGGTCTTGCCCCGGCTGCGCAATTGCTCCTCCAGGCTCCGGCTGTTGGGTTGATTACGTTCCGTGAGATGCCCAGCCAATTGTCGCATCAGTTCCTGGTAGGCCAGCAATTCCTGCCGGAAGCTGTCCAGTTGGCTGGCGACCTCCAGATTTTTCACATCCGGGGCGATCTGATCCAATTCCTCCAGAGCCTGCAGGGTGTATCGCTGATTCTGCTGTAAGTCTTCCTCCTGGCCGTAAAGGAGGTAGTTCTTTTCATAACGTCGGATCTCCAGGATGATCTCCCGCAGGTCATCGACGACTTGAACCAGGTGCTGCTTCACCTCAATGGCCCGGAGATAGTGGTAGGAAAAGCCGCCGATGAATCCGACGGCCAGGACGCAGGTGACCAGTCCGGAAATAACTTTTTGGCGAATATTCAGATGCACGGGTACCTCCAACCAGATATGGGGGGGAGGGGCGGAGAATTTCAGGCCTGGTTTTTCAAGGGCAAAGCTGGTTGCGCCTCAACTGTAAGTCCCCCTGCTGGCCCGCCGTCGCTGCCCCAATTAACTCCCCCTCGCTGAGGGCTTTATGACCAACGGCTAATCGCAGCAACGTTCTTATTTTGCAAACGCTTGACTCTTAGAAGATTTTTTGACCCTGCCCGGTTTTGGTGAGTGGGATTAATTTTTCCCAAACGCCACATACTTATTGGATTAAAGTTTTTGCTATAATTTTAGCCGATTATGCTGCAATTTGCAACACGATAAGCTCCTTCAGGAAAGCGCTTGACACTTTGTGAGCTTTTTAACATACTATCTCCCAACCAATTCACCGGGAGGCGGTATGGAGATCTATCTTCCTATTGCAGGCATAAGCATTAATTTTTTCATAATCCTGGGAGCCGGTGGTTTGGTGGGCTTTCTCTCCGGCCTCTTCGGAGTGGGTGGCGGCTTTCTGCTGACCCCCTTATTAATGATGATCGGCATCCCGCCCGCGGTGGCGGCGGCCTCGGACTCCAACCAGATCGTGGCCGGGGCTTCCTCCGGGGCCTTTGCTCACTGGCGCTTGGGCAACGTGGACTTCAAGATGGGCCTGATCATCCTTTTCGGCGGCATCGCTGGCGGCACCATTGGGGTCCAGGTGGTCAAGGTCCTCCGGGCCATGGGCAATTTTGAATTCGTCATGAAGGTGATCTATGTGCTCATGTTAGGCCTGGTGGGCGGCGCCATGTTTATCGAGTCCTGGCGTACCATCCGGCGCAGCCGGGGCGCCGAGGCCCCGGTAGGTGAAGAGATCGGGGGCCCCAGACTGGGACGAATTTTCCAAAAACTCCCTCTGAAGATTCATTTTCAGCGCTCCGGCATCCATACCTCCGCCATCTTCCCCTTCAGCATCGGGTTCATTGTGGGCTTCATGGCGGCCCTGCTGGGGGTGGGCGGCGGCTTCATCATGGTGCCGGCCATGATCTATATCATCGGTATGCCGACCATCACTGCCATCGGCACTGACCTCTTCCAGATTGTGCTCACCTCCGCCAACGTTACCCTGCAGCAGGCCTTTGTGAACAAGACCGTGGACTTGCTTTTGGCCCTGATCCTGCTCTTCGGCTCCACCATCGGGGCCCAGTTTGGGGCCATTGCCGGCCGGCGCCTGAAAGGCGAACAGATTCGCATCCTGCTGGCCCTCATCGTCTTAATCATGGCCGTTAAGCTCTTTTTCGACCTCATCCTCACCCCCAGCGATCTGGTGAGCCTGGCTCCAGCCAAGGGAGGGGGACATTAAGATGAAGCACCTCCTATCTCTCTGCTTGGTTCTCTGCTGGTTGAGCTGCGGCCCTGGAGTAGCCCGGGCCATCACCCCCGAAGGGCAAGAAAAGTTAGTGACCGCGGCCTCCAAAAATCTCATTGAGATCGGCCTCTCTTACCACGGCGACCGGATTCACTTCTTTGGGATCAGCCCCTTGAAAGACTGCGACCTGGTTATCAAACTGACCGCCGAAAAGAGCGAGGAAGTCAAGCTCTCCCTCAAGGGCCGGGTGGGGCCTCTCTGGATGACCGTCAAACAGTACAACGTCGCCGAGGTCCCCTTCATGTATAAGATCCACAGCACTAAGCCCCTCGACCAAATCGTCTCTCCGGAGCTGGCCCAACAATTGGAGCTGGGCTATTCTTCAATTCAGAAAAAGATGAAGCTGCATCTGGTCCGGGGCACCGCCGCCCCCGAGGATGCCGACCTGGTCTTCAGGGGCCTGGTGAAGATCAAGGAAAAGGCCAACCTTTATAACCTTGTGGCCGACCCCCAGCGCCTGGAGGTCGCCGGAGGCTTGCTCTACAAACACTATTTCCGCTTTCCCCCGGCGGCCACCGAAGGCCGCTACGTGGTGGAGTCTTTCGCCTTTAAAGACCGGCAACTCTTGGGCTACGGCAAAGATGTCATTCAAATCAAGAAAGTGGGCCTGGAATACTGGCTGACCGACATCTCCCAGAACAACCCGATGTTTTTCGGCATCATGGCGGTGTTCATCGCCCTGGGCGCCGGCCTCCTGGTGGGCATGATCTTCAGGAAAGGAGGAACCCATTGATGGCGCTGGAGAAGGCCAAATCGATTGCCGTGGCGATAGATGGGTCAGTCCCCGCATGGGAAGCCATGAAACGGGCCATCAATATGGCCCGCTTGCTGAAGTTGCCCCTGGATGTCCTGTACGTGATAAAAGTGGAGAAAGCCGGCTACTTTGCCTTTATTGATCGGCATCTCCAGGAAGAACAGGAAACCCATGCCAAAAAGGTGTTGGACGAAGCGGTCCAGCGAGGCCAGAAAGCCGGAGTGGAGGTCCGGACTCACCTGTTGGAAGGAGAAAAAGAGCCCCCCGAGGCGATCATCGCTTTTCTGGAACAGGCCAGAGGAATAAAATTTCTGGTCCTGGGCAGCCACGGCCATGGCTTCGTCGGTCGGCAGTTCCTTGGCTCGGTCACCGAGCAGGTGCTCCGGGAAGTGGCCCACCGGGGTCTGCCGGTGTCGGTCCTGGTGGTGCCGGCGCCCCCCGCCGAAGAGGTGGAGGCCCAGAAGTGAGCAGGGTGCACCCCGCCCCCCAAGTTTAGCTTTCTCCCAATGGCACGATAAACCAGGCGCCGGCCGGGATTCCCGGTTATTTTCGGCGGCGGCCCCGGCTTTCCAGCTGCTGCTTATGGATGGGCCTGACAAAATAATTCAACCTTTTCCCCGCGGCGGGAGAATTGCCATTCGATAAAGGCACTGGAGGGGCGGTTCTCGAACCGCCCTTACCTTTATCTTAAAATGTTCTGATAAATTGCCGGCTTAGGCGTCCACCCCGGGCCTTTACGGCGGCCACCGGACGCCCCAGGTCCTAAAGTCCATCTGTTCTGGATTTTTTGCCGTCATTTTCCCCCAGGCCGCGGCCCCAGAAATTTTTTCCCTGATTCCTCATTTTTTTGTATTATTAAGCTAGCAACAGAGCAGCTAAGGCTATCCAATATGGGGGGAGATTCCGGATGGCCGATAATTTTTGGCGCAGGCTTGCCATCGTCCTGGCCTTAGGCAGCCTCCTCTCCGGCTGCGCCGGACCCTCCGTGCCTCCGCCTTCACCCCCGGAGGTCCTGGCGCCGCCCCCGGCCTCCCGCGGCCCCCAGGAAGCCGCCCTGGCTCAGGCCTTGGTTGAGTTTTACGGCGCCCCTTACCGTTACGGCGGCACCACCCCCCAGGGGGTGGATTGCTCCGGTTTCATCCAGGCCTTGTTCCAGCGGGCCGGCGTCCCGCTGCCCCGCACCATAGCCCAACAGTATAATGCCGGCCGCCCGGTGAGACTCGAAGAATTGCGCTTCGGAGACGTGGTTTTCTTCAACCGCTATTGTCAGACCCGGAGCCGGGACTTCTTTCTGGCCGGCATTCTGCCGTCCTTCCAGGCCGAGGAGGTCTGCCACAACGGCATCTACCTGGGCGAAGGCCGCTTCATCCACGCCTCCCCCCGGGGCGTGGCGGTCAGCCGTCTGGATGCCGAAACCTGGCGCCTCTCCTTCACCGGCGCCCGCCGCTACCTCCCCGGAAATCAGCCGGACGGCGGGAGATGAAAAAAGGTCCTTTAACAGTCTTCAACCTTGTTTAAGTGAGATAATTTTGTCCTCCGAAATCAACTATCTGCGCCTTTCCATCACGGACCGCTGCAACCTCCGCTGCTTTTACTGCACCCCCCTGGCAGGCTGGGAGAAGCTGCCCTCCCGGGAAATCCTGCGTTATGAAGAACTGCTCCGTCTGGCGGGGATAGCCGCCCGGTTGGGCCTCCGCAAGGTCCGGGTCACCGGCGGCGAACCCCTGGTGCGCAAGGACGCGGTGGAGTTCATCCGCCACCTGCATCGAGTCCCGGGCCTGGAAGAGGTCTGCCTCACCACCAATGGGGTGCTGCTTTCGGAGCTGGCCTCGGAGCTTTATGCCACCGGGCTGCGTCACCTCAACCTCAGCCTGGACTCCCTGAAACGGCAGCGCTATCTTAGCCTTACCGGTAGTGACCACCTGAATGACGTCCTGGCCGGGCTCGAATCCGCCCTGTCCCTGGGATTCCGGCCCTTGAAGATCAACTGTGTGGCGCTTAAAGGCCTCAACGACGACGAACTGCTGGAGTTCGCCCGGCTGACCCGGGACCATCCCTTCCAGGTACGGTTCATCGAATTCATGCCCACCGTGGGCCAGGAACACTGGCAGCGCCATTTTTTGCCCATCGCCACTGTGCGCCGGCGGCTCGCCGCCCTGGGCCCCCTTAAGCCCGTGCCCCAAACGGCCACTGCCGGGCCGGCCCGGATTTTTCGGGTCCCCGGGTTCCAAGGGGAATTGGGCTTCATCAGCTCGATGAGCGAGCACCACTGCCTCACCTGCAATCGCCTGCGGCTTACCGCCGCCGGCTTTCTGCGGCCTTGCCTCTTCGCCGCCCCGGAACTGGACCTCAAGACCCCTTTGCGCCAGGGCGCCCCGGACGCCGCCCTGAGCCGCCTGTTCCAGCAGGCCCTGCAATTAAAGGCTTCCCGCGCCCAGGCCGCCGGAGCCGCGGCTCCCTTTCCCGGCTGCCCCATGGTAAGTATCGGCGGCTGAGCCAAAGGCTCATGAGCGCCGGTTGCGCAAGTTTTGGTAGAACCGCCGCCCTCGGCGGTTCTAGCCTTTATTATTGGCGCCGCCGGGGGCGGCGGCGCTACCGGTAATGAGCCAGGGGTTTCCCCCGCCGGAAAGCCGGCGCCGGTGCTCCCCCGGTCCCCCCCCCGCAAAGGTCTTTCGAAACCGCTTCATTATCGCTCTAGATAATTTTGAATTTTTAATCATTTGGGAACAAAAATGGTTGCCCGACTTAGCCCCGCGGCGAAAAATCCAGTAATGGGGCGAACTTAGGGGAAATAAAATTGTGCAATATCTCCAACTTACTAATATTCCACGGTATTTCGGATTAACCGGCTGATCGCTGCCCCTGTCTGGCCGGAGGCTCGCCATACCATTACCCCGCACAATGAAAGCAGTGCGATAAAAACCAGGTAGCCCCCGGCCCAAGCCCAGGATTGGTAATGCAGGCGCAAGTAAGGTTCGATAATCGTCGGATAGGCCACTAGGGCCAGCAGACTGCCCAGATTAGAGGCGCCGTAGAGAAAATAGGGGTCGTGGGCGAAGGCGTGGCTCGTTTGCGCAAACCATTTCTGAAGCAGAGGGGCAGTGGTGGAAACCACGAAAAAGGGGAATCCCACTGAGAGCAATAACAGTAGCAGCAGCCAGGCGATGGGATTGGTATTGGCCGGCGGAGTCCAGCCATGAAAAATCCCGATGGGCAGGGTAAACAGGATCACGAGCAGCAGGCCCAAGTGAAACGCCGCCTGCCGGCGCACTCCCAGCCATTTAGGCGCCAGGTGCGCATAGAGATATCCGGCCAGCAGTGCCCCTTGATAAAACACCATGCAGGTGTTCCACACCGCCGGGCTGCCTCCCAGCAAGGGCAGGGCCATCTTGCCGAACATGGGTTCGACCATGAATAATAGAGTGGCGCCGAAGAACATGGCGATGGAGAAAAGGATCAGCAATGGTATGCTTCCTCAGTGCTAAACGTATTGAGATTAACCGAGATTATGCCGCTTGCCAGGATCAACAGTTAGGGATTGAACCCGGGATGGGAGATGCCAACACTATTTTTTTGACCGCAACGGCTAAGCAAGCGGCATAATCTCAAGAAAGGAGTATTTATATGAGTGCATGTCCGGGAAAAAGAAGAAACGTTCATTGTGGGGGTCAACTTTACCGCTGCAAAAATTGTGGAAATGTTGGGTGTGACCAAAGAGAATGTACTAACCAAGGCTTTTACACTGGTAGATGTAGAAAATGTGGAGAGCTTAATCAAATGGAATTCATTTGGTAGATATTAATTGTAGCCAATAATAAATAGGTAATAATCACAATAACCATATAATTATTCACTACAAAATAATTTAAAAAATAATTCGCTGTCAAGTTGTATTTTTGCTTAGATTGTTCATAAATAATATATTTTCCAACATTTGACCTGCACCCAGTAGTTGTGCCAAGTTTTAAGTTAGAGTGCGGGTCAAGTCATCACAACATAAACTTTTCTAAGATCTTATCATAATCAAAAGCATCTTAAATTTCTCTACTGCTTTCAATGAGTGCGGTATATTTGCTGGCATTAAAATCATTTCGCCTTCTATTAAATTATTTGGCTTGCCACCGATAGTAATTTTCGCCGCGCCCTCAATGATATAAATCAAAGCATCGTAAGGCGCGGTATGCTCGCTTAAGCCTTGGCCTTTATCGAATGCAAAAAAAGTCACTGTGCCCGTGGTTTTATCAATTATTGTTCTACTCACCACCGAGCCTTCCTGATAATCTGCCAAATTTTTTGATTTTTGAGCTTGCCCTAAGAGAGACCTGCTGCTCAAGCTGTTTTCCATCGCCCACCCCATAAAGATTTAGCCAAGATTATGCGGCAGCCTCGGCCACCGCGATCAAAAAACGGTTTTGGGTACCCCTCTCCCCGAGTTTAAGCCAGAAAATTTTCTCTTTTTGTGAAAGGTATGATAGCACACTGCCCTGAGGAAATTAACCTTTTTTAAAAGCTGGATACGAATAGAAGCTCACTTGCCACTGTACGTAATAAAAAGGTGATTGACGGGAGATAGAATCCAAGGTCATCATCTACCTGTTTTTTCTGAGGAAAAGGAGGTAGCGATGGCCATTGAGCAGGTTTCTAAAGAGGAATTC
>Ga0326728_10005605_pt1 | contig 34896 bp, 27 predicted proteins | sample MB3enrmetagenome_FD_207602 | JGI IMG/M metagenome (GOLD analysis project Ga0326728, IMG submission 207602) | Lab enriched peat soil microbial communities from McLean, Ithaca, NY, United States - MB31MN | ecosystem: Environmental > Terrestrial > Soil > Wetlands > Peat | place: USA: New York...
GCTGGTGGAAAACCAGGCGAAATTCTCGGATTTTCAGAATCCGGCCTATTATAACATCACGACCTTCAAGCAACTGGATGCCAGGGCCGCCGGCGCCTGACCCCGCCTGTCGATCCCAAGTATGAATCCGAGTGAGATCACAATCGCCGTTACGGTTTACAGCCATCCTCAGTTTGCCAGGCAAGCTGTGGCCAGCGCACTCAGCCAGTCGGTCCCCGTCCGCGTTGTCGTTGTGGAAGACTGTTCGCCGGATCCGACGTTGGAATCGTTTATCAAAGCCGAGTTTGGCTCGCGGATTGAATACATCAGAAATCCGAAGCGGCGCGGAATTTTTGGCAACTGGAACGCCTGCATCGAGCAATGCCGGACGGAGTGGCTTTCCATTCTGCATGATGATGACTTTCTGGCGCCAAATTTTGTCGCGGCCATGCTCATGCTCGCGGGCCACGCGCCCGGTCTGGATTTCTATTTCGGGCAAACGGTCCTCGTCAACGAACGGAGCGAGCCGCTGCCGGATAATCGGTATCAGAAGCTCAAGGAGCCATGGGTAAAGCTGGGGCTGGCCGACGTGATTTATGGCTCGCCGCTGGCATTTCCGGGGCAACTGTTTCGGGTTTCATCGGCGAAAAGCCTGGGCGGGTTTCGGGCCAGTTCCTATTATTGCGGTGAATGGGAGATGTGGGCCAAATTGATCGCCCGCAGTGGCGCGGCGCAGACCTCCGAAGTCGTGGCTTTCTTCCGCGAACACGACGCTTGGAACAGGGGAACCAACCGGATGCTTCGCAGCGGGAAAAACATACCGGTGACCATCGTGCAACACAAAAGAGTTTTGGCGCTTTTTCCTCCGGCGGCCCGGCCAAAATTTGACCGGGCCGATTACTTGCGGCATAGTTTGATCCCGGTCCTTTTCCTCCTGCGCTATGCATCGTCATTTTCCCCCCGGCTGCTGCGATATTATTCCCGGATGCTGTTGCTCTCGCCGGCGCCGCACTGGCGGTATGCCGTTTTTCAGAGGATGACCAGGATCGGCGGAGCGGGTTTCATTAAACTGGCGTCAAAACTTTGGTGCCGGATGAATCGAAACTGATTTTTGTCTTGCGCTCTTTTGACTTGCCTCCCGGCCTCCAATGCTCCCATGATTCCTGCGAGTTAACTGTAAAGATCTGAACAGCGGCGACACGGATTTTATTTTGGAGATGATCCCAATTGTAAATGGCATGAGTGTGGCCAACAACGTCAAAACAAAAACAAACATTCAAATATGAACATACTGATTACCGGGGCAGCGGGCTTTGTTGGAACAAACCTGACAGCCAGGCTTCTTCGCGAAGGCCACGACGTCGTGGCGTCTGATTCACTTGCCAGAAACGGGTCGGAGCGAAATCTTCAGTGGTTGCGGTCTCTCCATCCCCGGCTGCGATTCGAGCGGCGCGAGATCGAGGATGCGCCGTCGCTCATCTACCGGGAGAAGCCGGCGATTGTGTTTCATTTTGCCGCCCAAGTCGCCGTCACCAGCAGCGTTGAGAACCCGCAGCGGGACTTCCGAATCAACGCGGAAGGCAGTTTCCTGGTTGCCCGCGCGGCCCGCGATGTGGGGGCGCGGGTCATTTACACGTCCACCAACAAGGTGTACGGCGACAATGTCAACCTCGTCGAGATCGTGGAACAGGAGACGCGCTACGACTTCGCTGGAGAATATCAGGGCAAAGGGCTGCCGGAATCTTTTTCGATTGACGCCAAGCACCACACACCTTACGGGATCTCAAAACTTGTGGGGGAACTCTATGTGCGCGAATTCGAAGGAATCGCGAACCGTTGTTCCTGCATGTATGGCCCGAACCAGTTCGGCATCGTTGATCAAGGCTGGCTTTCGCATATTGCCACAAACAAGATACGGGGACGGGACACGGTGATTTATGGGGATGGCAAACAGGTTCGCGATGCGCTGCACATTCAGGATGTCCTCCGGCTGTTGTGCGCCGAAATGGAGGCGCTGGCCGGCCCCCAACGGCAACGTTTTTCAGGAGGAGTCTTCAATGTCGGCGGAGGATTTGGCAACACCATTTCCCTGGTTGAACTCTGCGGAAAATGGGGTGTCAAGCCGACCTTTGCCGAATGGCGTCCGGCGGACCAAAAGGTCTTTTATTGCGACGTTTCAGCGGCCCGATCCGCATTCGGCTGGGAGCCAAAAGTCACTTTGGAGGAAGGATTGGCGGAATTGCTGGATTGGACAAGGCAGAGTTGCACTTGACAGGTTGTCTCGTCCCCCTTCTCACGGGGATGTTGAACGCTCGCGCTCCGGCGCAGGCTGCGGCCGGTGCGCCGCCTTGCGCAACAGGAGGTTTGATTTGTCGTGCGAGAGTGATCCTCGCGCTTGTATTTCCGCCTTGATCTTGCTACTTGTTTGAGACAATGAAGGTTTTGTTTTTCAACAATCTGCCGTTTTTTCTGGCGCACGGGGGGGCGCAGACTCTGACGGAAGTGCTCATGCGCGAATTGGCCGGCCTCGGTGTGGAAGTGGAGCCGGAACGATGGTGGGACGAGAATCAGAAGGGCGATATTATACATTACGTAGCCCGGCCCCTGCTTTTGAATGTTTTGCTGGCCAAACAAAAGGGGTTTAAGACCGTCATGACCGAATTCCTGGATCAGACTGCTTCGCGGAGTCGCAGCCAGCTTTTCGGCCAGCGTTGCTTAACGAGGCTGGCGCAAAAGATTCTGCCGCCAGGGCTGACCGCGAGGCTTGGGTGGGAGGTTTACCAGGAGCTTGACGCGATGTTTTATGTGGCGGAGCACGAATGGGAAACAGCCAAATATCTTTTCCGCGCAAACCCGGAGCGCGGGCATATCATACCACACGGGCTGGAGCCGGAAGCGATGGAGCAATTGGGCCGCGCGCAGGCGCCGCAGGATTATCTGGTTTTTATGGCGACCATTCACCCCAGGAAGAATCCATTATTGCTGGCACAGGCCGCCAGGCTGGCGGGGGTGCCGGTGGTGTTTTTGGGAAAACCGTACACCGAAGACAGCCCCTATTTTCTGGAATTCAAGCAGTGTGTGGACGGGCGGATCGTTCGGTATGCAGGACATGTGACAGGCGAAGACAAGAATGCCTGGCTGCGCGGGGCGCGCGGCTTCGTCTTGCTCAGCCAGTTTGAGAGCGGTTGCATCGCGGTTTATGAAGCGGCTGCCGCCGGGCTGCCGTTGCTGCTTTCGGATTTGCCGTGGGCCAGGAAGCCTTACGGCCAGGTGCCTGCGGCGAGATTTGTTGCCTTGAGGAGCCCGGAGGCGATAGCTCCCGTGTTGAAGGATTTTTATGCGCAGGCGCGCCGTCAGTCCGGCCACACTTTTCCACTGCTGACCTGGCGGCAAGTCGCGGAGAAATACCTGGAGGTTTATCAGAAGGTGTTGAATCAGCCATGAAGATCGCGATGCTGGTGCCAGACAATCGGGATGAATTGCGGCGTTATTCGGACCCTGAGCCGTATTTTGGTCCGGCTCCGAGCGCGCTTCTTGAGGGGTTGATGGAATGTCCGGAAATTGAAATTCACATCGTGTGTTGCACTCAGCGGCCGCTTCGCGCGCCCGCCCGGCTTGCCGGCAACATTTTTTATCATTCGCTGCTCGTTCCAAAATGGGGATGGTTGCGGGGAGGTTACCTGGGGTGCGTCCGCGCCGTAAGAAGGAAACTGCGCCAGATCAACCCGGATATTGTTCATGGCCAGGGGACCGAACGCTATTGTGCTCTGGCTGCGGTTTGTTCGGGTTTTCCAAACGTGCTGACTATTCATGGCAACATGCGACGGTTGGCTGGAGTCAACAGAGCGCGGCCCTTCTCTTTTCTCTGGCTGGCGGCGCGGCTGGAGGGATTTACCCTGCCGCGTTCCGGGGGTGTTATTTGCCTGAGCGGGCATACCAAAGGGCAGGTCGCGGGTTTGGCGCCGTTGAGCTGGGTGGTGCCCAACGCTGTGGACAGCCGCTTTTTTGAAGTGGAGCGCAAGCCTGCATCGCCCAGGCAAATCCTATGCGTGGCCAGCATTACGCCATCCAAGAATCAAGTCCAACTCATCCGGGCCTTGGACCCCCTCGCGCGGCAGGAAAAGTTCGATCTCATTTTTTACGGCAGTTCTGTGTGTGAAGTTCAATACGTTCAGGAGTTCTTACGCCTGGTTCAAGAGCGGGCATGGTGTCGTTTTGAAGGATTGGCGGACAGGGCCGGGGTGCAGGCGGCGTTGGCTCGCGCCGCGTTGCTGGTATTGCCAACCTTGGAAGACAATTGTCCCATGGTGATATTGGAAGCGATGGCGGCAGGGGTCCCGGTGGCGGCGGCGAAGGTCGGAGGACTGCCCGATCTAATCACGGATGGCGTCGATGGTGTTCTTTTTGATTTGGATCCGTCGGAAAACATCGGGCGCGCGGTGTCAGAGATTCTGTTGGACGACAAGAAGGCCTCCCAGTTGGCCTCGGCGGCAAGGAGCAAGGCATTGGCCTCTTTTCATCCGCGGAAAATTGCCGGCCGGCATCTGGAGATTTACCGGGAAATCGTGCGGGGCTGTCGCGGCAGCGGTTGAGCAAAATGGAATAGCGTTGCGACAGCGGACCTCTTTGCCTAAATTAGCCCTCGATGACGAAGCATGTTTAAACTGTCCCGACTTTTAATTGTTTATGCCATCGCTGCTCCTTTGGCGCTGATCCTCGGCTATCTGGTGTCGTCGCCGGGCAAGCTCACTTTCGAGGCGATAGGCGTGCTCCTGTTTTTTTTCGCGTTGCCCATTTTTTTTAAATGGCATCACGTCTTGCTGGTCGTCCTTTGGAATTCGGCGTTCAATGTCTCTTTCCTGCCTGGCTCGCCGGACGCCTGGCTTCCGTTGGCCGCCTTGAGTTTTGCGATTTCATTCCTGAACCATATCATGTTCCAAAAGCAATTCTTGCGCGCTCCGGAATTGACCGTTCCGATTCTCTTTTTGGCGGCAGTGGTGCTGGGCACGGCGTGGTGCCGCGGCGGGATTGGTATCCGGTCCCTGGGCGGAGCGACTTATGGGGGAAGGAATTATGTTTATGTGCTGGGCGCCATCATTGGCTATTTTGCCTTTACGGCCGAGCCGATTCCCATTCTCAAACGTTGGAAGATGGCCAATCTATATTTCCTTTCCGGGGCGACCTATGGTCTGGGCAATCTTGCTTATACACTGGGCCCGGCCTTTTACTTTTTGTATTATTTTGTGCCAACCAGCGGCGCCATCTATCAGGCTGCCGGCGATTCCGGGTCGACTAATATCACTCGCATTGGGGGTCTGGCGCCGGCTTGCACGGCTGCCTTCTGCTTTTTGCTGGCGCACTACGGCATCCGGGGACTTCTTGACTGGACCAAACCCTGGAGGTTCGTCTTCCTGTTTGTCACGGTTGGGGCAAGTTTCTTCTCCGGATTTCGCGGGACCATCGTGCTGCTCTTTCTTATTTTCGCTTTTCAATTCTATTTCGAAGGATTGATGCGCACGCATTATTTGCCGATTGTCGTTGGGCTGGCCATTTGGGGCATGGCCCCCATCTTGATCTTTTCCAATTCGATGCCGGGTTCCGTCCAGCGTGCCATCAGTTTTCTGCCCGTTAACGTGGATTCCGAGGTTCTTGTAAACGCGAGGGCCTCGTCCGAGTGGCGCTTTCAAATGTGGGCCTTGGTGTGGAAGGAAATACCCAAGTACCTGATCCTCGGCAAAGGGTATGGCATTGATCCAGCCGACATGGTTCTGTTGTATGACGCCGGGCGGACGGGAGCGATTTCCTCCGCTGAAGGGAGCATGTTGGCGGGGGACTACCATAACGGGCCTCTTTCCGTTATCATGCCATTTGGCATATTCGGAGTCATCGCCTTTCTCTGGGTTTTGATTGGCGGCTATCGGATACTTTCCTGGAACCGTCGTTTTGGCGATGCCAGGTTGCGCCGGATCAACAGCCTGATACTGTCGTTTTACCTCACCCATTGTATTTCTTTTTTCTTCATTTTTGGCGCTTTCAACAGCGACCTGTATGTCTTTTTGGGGATATGTGGATTAAGTGTGAGCCTGAACGGCGGGGTCAGGAGAAGAGCCGCGCCCAAACCCAAGCCCATCCCCGTGCCGCAAACCTTGGCGATGGAGCCGGGATGAATGAGGGTTTGATTGTGAATTATGTTTAATCGTTACAGGATATATGCCGCGTACGTCTTTGCCATTCCTTTGGCCTTGATCCTCGGCATTCTGGCGTCGTCGCCGGATGAGCTTTCTTTCATGCTGCTAGGCATGCTCTTGTTTTTTTTGGCGTTGCCCCTTTTTATCAAATGGCATCATGCCTTGTTGATCGTTGTTTGGAATTCGGCATTCAACGCCTTTTTCCTGCCTGGCCAGCCCGCTTTCTGGCTTTTGTTCGCCGTGTTGAGTTTTGGGCTGTCGGTCCTCAGCCATGTCATGGGGCGACGGCCGTTCTTGCCCGTTCCAGAAATGACCCGTCCGCTGCTTTTTATGGCGGCAGTGGTCCTGGGCACGGCGTGCTACCATGGTGGAATCGGCATTCGGTCTCTGGGAGGGGCAACCCATGGAGGCAGGTATTATATTTATATCCTGGGCGCTATCATCGGCTATTTTGCCTTGACCGCCGGGCCGATTCCGATTCTCAAGAGTCGGAGAATGGCCGGCCTGTTTTTCCTTTCCGGGACGACCTATGCTCTGGGCAACCTTGTTTATGCGCTGGGGCCGGCCTTTTACTTTTTGTTTTATATTGTGCCAACCAGTGGTGCCAGCTATCAGGCCTCAAGTGATTATGGTTTGACAGACATTGATCGCATTGCGGGTCTGGCGCCGGCTTGCGTCGCCGCCTGGTGCTTTTTGCTGGCGCACTACGGCATCCGGGGACTTTTTGACTGGGCCAAACCGTGGAGGCTTGTCTTCCTGTTTGTCACCATTGGGGCAAGTCTTTTGGCGGGATTTCGCGGGACCATTGTGATGCTCTTTCTTATTTTCGCTTTCCAATTCTATTTCGAAGGATTGTTGCGCACCCGTTTGTTTCCGATTACAGTTGGGCTTGCCATTGTCGGTTTTGTCCTGCTCTTGCTCTTTGCCAACAGAATGCCGTTTTCCGTGCAGCGCGCCGTAAGCTTTTTGCCCGTCAACGTGGATTCGGCGGTTCGGGCGGATGCGATGGGGTCGTCCGATTGGCGATTTCAGATGTGGGCGATCGTGTGGAAGGATGTGCCCAGGTACCTGGTCATCGGCAAAGGGTATTCCTTTGATCCAACCGAGATGGATTCGACGACACAGGCCATCCGGCAGGGAATAGTCCCAAGCTTTGAAGAAGCGATGCTGGCGGGGGACTATCATAGCGGGCCGCTTTCTGTTATAATCCCGTTCGGAATCATCGGATCGGTGGCGTTTCTCTGGGTATTGATCGCGGGCTTTCGTGTCCTTTACTCGAACTACCGTTTTGGCGATGCGAGATTGCGCCAGATCAACAGCATGTTACTGTCGTTTTACCTCACCCATTGTATTTCTTTTTTCTTCATTTTTGGCGCTTTTAACAGCGACCTGTATGTCTTTTTGGGGGGGTGCGGATTAAGTGTCAGCCTCAACGGCGGGGTCAAGAGAAAGCCCAAGCCCCTGCCGGAACGCGGGCGCACTTTTCTGCCGCAAGCCTATGCGGTGGAACTGGAATGATGTTCTGATGCGCTTTTCCATAATCACCCCAAGTTTCAGAAGCTCCTCCTGGCTCAAACTTTGCATCGCCTCGGTGGCGGATCAAAGAATTGAGTTGGAACACATTGTTCAGGACAGCCTTTCCGATGACGGCACTTTGGACTGGCTCATGTCGGACCAGCGAGTCAAGGCGTACGCTGAGAAAGACGCGGGGATGTATGATGCCGTGAACCGCGGATTAAAAAGGGCCAAAGGCAGCATTCTGGCCTATTTGAACTGCGATGAACAGTATTTGCCCGGGACCCTCCAAGCCGTGGCCGAACATTTCGACCGCCATCCTGGCACAGACGTGCTGTTTGCGGATTGCCTGGTGGTGGATGGGAAGGGCGAATGCATCTGTTACCGGAAGGTTCAGGTCCCTTTTAAATATCACACCCTGGTTTCGCATTTGCAAACATTCACCTGTTCCACGTTTTTCCGCCGAAAAATCATCGATGATCACGGTTTGTTTTTCGATGCGAAGTGGCGCGACCTAGGCGATGCCGATTGGGTGTTGCGCTTGCTGAACGCAAAGATTCGGATGGGAATTCTTCGCCGGTTCGCATCCGCTTTTACGGATACGGGCGTGAATATGAACCTGGGCGCCAACGCGAAGAGGGAAAAGCAGATTATGGTGAATTCCGCTCCTCTTTGGGCGCGGAAACTGGACTTTGCGCTGGTGTGGCAGCACCGGTTGCGCCGGCTTTTCGGCGGCATTTACCGCCAGGAAGCATTTGATTACGCGATTTACACGCTGGCTAGTCCGGACCGGCGGGTTGTGCATCATGTGGAGCATCCAACTTTCGTGTGGAAAAGCCGTCTGGATTCGCCTTTCATCTGATTTGTTTTTGATGTCTTCCATGCCTCCGGGGGTTCTCCAGGTTTTGAATGCGCTTGATTTAAAAAGAAACTTTTGCAAGGCTCGCTGACCATGATTGCAAGGTCATTGTTTCTATGAATTGATATGACGAGCCGCCGCCAATTTGGACTGATCCTGGCCAGCGTTCTTGCCTTGACGGCTTTGATCAGTCATGCCGTGGCCAGATGGGTGGGCATGGACTTGCAACCCAGCGGCCGCTCGGAATTTGGCCGGAATTTCCGCTCCCCCCCCGTTCTGATCGCCTGCTCCTCCATGCTGGGTGCCGCTCTGGATACTGATTTGGTGGCGGCGGATCTATCGCGGCACATCGAGGGGGTTTTTACTGCAGGGGCGTCGCCTTGCGAGTTGGAAATATTGACGCGGACAGTGCCGGACGCGGATTTGACGATTGTGGGCGTTTCCGTTTACGAACTCGACGAGCAATTCATAGCCGAGTTTCGGGCTGACATCGTGCCGATCAGCCAAACGGTGCGCGACCTTTTGGATTCCCATGTGGATTGGCCGTTTTTCAAGCGCACGATGAGCCTGTATCCATTACGCTATTTGCAGTGGTTATTTCCGACTGCGGGGAGAGGGGTGGGGATCATGGTTGGAGTGCGGTCAAAGCTGCGCCGGTTTGGGGGGGTGGCCGGAAGAGAGGCAACGGAAGCGCTGCCGATGGTGAAAACAGGCGCCACGATTTCGACAGTTCGAGTTGCAGACTGGCCCGCGGGCCGCGTCCTGCGCCAGCTTTCCGAGATGCGTTCCGAATGCCGCGATCTGCATGGCTTCAACGGGCCAAAGCATCTGGCCTTCAGGCGCATGGTTCGCCGCCTCGCAACGCAAGGGAAGGTGCTCATCGTGGTCCTGCCTCTTTCCCCTCCTTATGAAAACGACCTTCTCAAACCGCAGGACAGACAAGCCTTCGAGAAGTCGCTGGAGGACATCGCAAAGCAATCCCCGGAAGCGAAATGGATCAGGCTGGATCGGCTTCCGGAGTTGCATTCCACGGAGGTTTACTGGGATCTGCTTCATTTGAATTTGTACGGGCGGCGGATCGCGACGAAGGCTTTCCGCGCACAGTTGAGCAGCCTGGTGCGCGCGCCATGATTTTTACTTCGTTCGAATTCGTCTTCTTTTTCCTCCTGGTTTGGGGAATCCGCAGCCGCTTCACTAATTTCAGCGCGGAAAAATGGTTTTTGCTGCTGGCCAGCTACCTCTTCTATATGAGTTGGAGCGCCAGCTATGTTGTTCTCATTCTGGGCGCTTCTCTGATGGATTACGGCGTCGGCAGATTGCTGGGCGTAATTGAGGGGCCGGGGAGGCGGAAGGCCTTGCTCGCCGTCAGCCTGGTGCTCAATCTCGGCCTGCTCTGCTTCTTCAAGTACACCAACTTTCTTGCCGCGAACTTGTCCGTCATGTGCGGGGTCTTCGGCCTTCACGTCGCCCCGCATTATTATTCAATTGTGCTTCCGGTCGGGATTTCCTTTTTTACCTTCCAAAGCATGAGCTACACGATTGATGTTTACCGCCGTAAACTGCAGCCATGCCTAAGCATGCGGGATTTTCTGTTGTTCGTCGCCTTTTTCCCCCAACTGGAATCGGGCCCGATCGTGCGGGCGTCGTATTTCCTTCCGCAATTGCTGCAGCGGGCGCGCGCCACGCTTCAAGAAATCGAATCGGGCCTGGCGCAGATCGCGTTGGGCGCGGTAAAAAAAATGGTCCTTTCAGACCGAATCTCACCCCATGTGGACATGATTTTTGCGGATCCGGCGAGATTCGATGCCCTGAGCCTTTTGTTGGGGGCTGTCGGCTACGCCATCCAGATTTACTGCGATTTTTCCGGCTACACCGACATGGCCATCGGATGCGCGCGGATATTGGGCTTTCGCTTTGTGGAGAATTTTCAAATGCCGTACAGTTCGGTCAACATCACGGAGTTCTGGCACCGATGGCACATTTCGCTCTCGACATGGCTGCGGGACTATCTCTACATACCGCTGGGCGGGAACCGCCGCGGGACGGTTCGGACTTATGTCAATTTGATGATCACGATGGTGCTGGGTGGCCTCTGGCACGGCGCGGGGTGGAATTTCATCATCTGGGGAGGGCTTCATGGGGTGGGATTGGTCGCGCATAAGCTCTGGTCTTCGCGGTCTTCAGCGGCGCCGCCGGCAGGCCGGAACTTCCCGGCAGAAATAATATCCCGGCTTCTAACCCTCGGTCTGGTGGTGGGTGGGTGGATATTTTTCCGCACCCGATCCATGCATGACGCCCTGGATTTCTTGGGGCGAATTTTAACCTGGAACACTGCCGGAACGCGCTTTTTCTCGCCCCAGATTCTCACGGTCGCGGCAGCCGTTGTCCTGGTTCATGTGATGGTCCCAAAGGACTACAATTGGTCTTTGGAAATACCGCGGCACAAGGTTCCCGTCCGCATTCTCGCCTACGCCGTCCTGACAGTGTTGCTGGCGCTGTTCGCCGTGACAGAGGGCGCCCCGTTCATTTATTTCCAATTCTAGCCGGGCTTCTCTTTTGCTTGAAGCATGGATGCATAGACTGAACCAACGACCTTGCGATAGTGTCCTTCCGAAAAACCGGTGGCGATTCGCTCCGCCGCCGCGCAACCCTTTTTCAGGATGATCTCCCGCTGGCGATCGATCATTAAAATCGTGGAGGCCAGGTCGCTCACCATTTGCTCCGGGTTCGAAACGGCAATTTTATAACCACAATCATCCGTCACGATGCCCGCCGGTCCGCCGCAATCGGCCACGACGGGCACGCAACCCGCCAACATCGCTTCCATCATGGTCAGTCCGGAACTCTCCCGAAAACTCGGCAGCAGGAAGACATGGGCGGCGGCCAGTGCTTCCCGATAAGCCGGCCCGGATAGTGATTCCCCCAAAAGCACGTCATCTTGCAAGCCGAGGTTGGCAGCCAGATTGCGCACGGCCCCCAATTCCGGCCCCTCTCCGCCGAACTGGTAATGGAATTTCACTGCCCTGCTCTTGACTCGTGCCAGGGCCTGCAAGGCAAGAGCGACCCCTTTTCGGCCCTCCATATTTCCTCCGGCAATCAAGCGCAGCGGAGCGCGCAGGTTTTTGGCGGCAGTGGAAGCGGCAAACGCTTTGATCTTATCCTCGGTAAAAAAGGCTTGAGACAGACAAGTGACATTTGCGTCCGAGCCGCGCAATCGCGTTGCCAGAACGGCCGTATCGGGATTTGACGCCAGGACATGCGAGGATCGGCAAAGACACGATCGAACAGCAGGGGAAAGCCGGCTGATCATGTTGGATCCCATGCGGCAGAGTTCAAAAGCCCTGGCGGCGCCGCTGAGCATCGGCAGGAAGCGGAGAGGGAACTTTTCATTGCCTCCGACGGGCCCAAACACAAATGGAATGCCAAGCTGCCAAAGCGGTGAGGCGACTCTCCACGTCGCGATGGTCACATGATGGGCCAGATCAAACTGGATTCTTCGATGGAGATCCTCAGCAACCGGCAGGATCGCTCTGGAGTAACCCATGTACTCATTCCAGTCTTGGAACCGTGCCCGCATTCGGTTTGATGAATACTGTCCGAACGATCCGGTGTAGATAAAACGAACGTTTTTGGGGATCAATCCCTCCGAGTCCGCCCGCTCCAGATCCGCTTGATTGCGTTTGCCGGTGATCACCCACAAATCGTGATCCTTGGCCAGGCACCGCACCGCCGACCAGCCAACCTGGGATTCCGATCCCCAATAGGGGCTGCACGCTTTGGCGGAAATGAGAACTTTCATCTCTCGGCGTCTTACCCCAACTGCTTGAGATGATCCGCCAACCGCAGCGATAAAGCCACAATCGTCAACACCGGGTTTGCGAAGCTCGATGTCGGAAACGTTGAACTGGTGGCGATGAAAAGATTGTCTGTGCCATGCACGCGGCAATTGGCATCCACCACCCCGCGGGAGGGGTCGCCCGCCATGCGGGTGGTGCCGTAATGATGACTCCCAACACCCACCCGATTGGGCAGTTCCTCGGCGATGGCCGCCTCCTGAAGCATCATTGTTCCCACGCCCGAGTTTCGGAAGTCCCGGTCCAGAATGCGGAAGCACCGCAGGACGCTCTCGATATCCAGGTTTGTCATCCGCCAATCCACGCACAACCGGTTCATGCCCAACGCGTCCTTTTCTTCGCTCAAGCGCACGCGGCTTTCCGGGTTGGGGCACTGTTCCGAGTCGAAGTGCAGATTGTAAATGTTGTCCTTGTTGTGGAGGCAGATGGCTGGCAACTTTCGCCGCGCCAGAATCCGCTTGCGAAGCCATTTGAAGGAGAAGAGCACCAAACCGGGGGCGCCCATGACCAGGTTTCTCAGGTGCGGACCCGCCTGCTTGTAGGGCGTCATCCGGCCCGCCAGGGCCTTGTCATATTCCGGCGGGATCTTCTGAATCAGAAACCGCTTGACCAGGTAGCCCGCCGAGAGAATGGCGCTCCCGTGCGCCGGGTCTGCCATGGACGGATGGCTGATATAACAGCGAAAGTTCAGCAACTGCTCGCGCCGCTGTGTTTCTTCCCGGATGCGCAAAGCGCGCCGGCAATAGATTCCGTCGTGCGAGAGTTCATAGTCCCAGATGAGGGGGCCGCCTTTGGGCGTGAATTTCACCAGGCACAAGTCGCCAGTCACATGCCCGCAGTAGAAGCGGCCGACGAGGTCGTGGTCGTTGCCAACGCCGGCCGGGCAAACATCCCGCGACGACAGCAGGATGCGAGGCACCTCGAGGCCGCCGGCGGCCAGCACGTAATACTTTGCCCGGACGGTGAATTCATTGCCGCGCAACGAGGCCGCGCGCAGGCCCGCCACATGGTTCCCTTCCTTGTTCATCTGCACGCCGAGGCAATTGGCGTGAAGATAAACCCGCATCCGCGGCGAGGCCTTGAAAGCCGCCGGGGACAGCCTGGCGAAATTGGACGGAAGACTAAACTGCCAAATCCAGTCCTGCGCCACATCCCTGGACTCCAACCCCGGAATCAAGGGTTCATGGCCGCGGGGCAGCATCTCGGGCGCCTTGTAGTTGTAACGTCCCAAGTCGCAATACACATGCGCCCGCTCGTAATATGGATCCAAATCGCCCAAGCTGATCGGCCAGCCGCTGAATGGCACATGCCCCCGTTCCTCGAAGTCGATCGGGTCATGGGGCGCGCACCTTCCGCCCCAGACGGTCGTGGTGCCGCCATAGCGGCGCTGCCGGTAGGCATCCAGCGGCGAGTGGTGGAGCGGGTCGAGCACCGTGCCCCGGCAGAGGTTCTGCGTGTCCGTTTCATAGCCCAGCCCGCCGCTCTCCAGCAGGACTACTTCCAGGGAAGTGTTCAGCAATTCGTGCGCGACGGACACCCCGCCGGCACCGGCGCCGACGATGACAATGTCGCAATCCAATTTTGTTCCGGCTGGCAGGGCGCGGGCGTCGTAAAACATAATTTAAAGAGAAGGTGGCCGGCCATCAGCGGGCGGGGCGCCCAGGAGGGCCTGAATTCGCGCCAAGTGGTCCGGGGACAGTGGTGGCCCCGCCAGCGCGGCCAAGTGTTCCTGCAAATGCCCGGCGTTGGTCGTGCCGATCAGCACGCTCGAAATCTCGTCCAGTTGCCGCAGATATTGCACGGCCAGACGGGCCAGGCCGCCGCCGGTTTCCGCAGCCAGCTTTTCGAGCTGCGCCAACCGGGACTGCCCGGCTTCGAACTGCCCGCCTGAGGCATGAGCTTCCGGGTGTAACTCAGCGGCGGGGCACAGCAGCAGTCCGCCCGCCAGCGCCTGACGCGCAACCACCCCCAGGTCCCTGGCCCGGCTTGCCGGCAACGCCTGCGCGAGCGCGTCGGGCTTGAGCAGGTTGATCTCGAGTTGGACGGCGGCGACGCCCGGCTGCCTGGCACAGAGCAACGCATCCTCCGCCGCCAGGCAGGAAACACCATAATGGCGGAGCTTGCCCTGGCGCTTGAACGTTTCGAGCGCCTCAAAAACTTCCCCGCGCTCAAGCACGTCGGCCGGTGGGCTGTGCAAATAGAACAAATCCAACGCCTCGACCCGCAGCCGGCGCAAGCTCGCTTCGATGCGCCCGGTCAGATAAGGCGTCGAAAAATCCTGCCGCGCCTGGGCCGCGCGCACCTTTTGGATGGATTGGGAGAAGCCGGGCTTGACGCGGAGCAACCGCCGCAGCAGCGGCTTGAAGCGCTTGGCCAGGCCGCCCATGACCGACAGGCAATAGCCCGCCTTGGTGGCAAGCACCACCCTTTCACGATGCGCTTTGACCGCTTTTCCGAGCAAGATTTCGCTCGTCCCCTGACCGTAGATGTCCGCCGTGTCAAAGAAATTGATGCCGGCGTCCAGCGCGCAACCGATTACGCGGAACGCCGCCTGTTCTCCGCCCGCCTGCGTCACCGAGCCCAGCCGCGAGCAGCCCAGTCCAAGAACTGACACGTTCAGTTCGCTTTTACCCAGGCGCCGGTATTCCATTGGGACGGATTTCATTTATCAGGGTGGGCAATTTAAAGCCAGAGACCAGCGTCCGTCAATCCGAAGAGTAGTCCGGCGGAAACCCGCCGCGTGTCTTGGATTGGCTTGACAGGGCGGGAGGGGGGGGTCATTTTACCCCACACAATGACCATAGCCGACTACACCGCGATGGCCGACGAACTGGCGAAGGAGGCCGGCGTCGTGGATGGAATCCATGGGAATTTTCGCATTCATCGCAACCGGCTCTGGAAGACAATTTCTCATTTTAACTTGTGGGACCTGACGGGCAAGAACGTGCTGGAGATCGGCGCGTTTTACGGCTACACTCCCTTCGTGTTGCGGCAGAGTGGCAATACCGTAACCGTCGTGGAAGGCGATGATCCGGCCGTCTATCCGCTCAAACCCTTGTATGCCCGCCGGGGCATTGAAATCATCTTCACCGATTTGTTCGATTCGTTTGGAAATTCAGACATCCAGAAGCATAAACTGCCGTTTCCCGACAACCACTTCGATTTCATCACCTGCTGGGAAACGATGGAACACTTCAACTTCAACCCGGTTGGGTTCGTGAAGGAGGTGCGCCGGATTTTGAAGCCGGGAGGCATCGCCACCTTCACAGTGCCGAACTGCGCCAGTCTCGGCCATCGGCTCAAGATGGCCATTGGCCGCCCCATGGGCGTAGCCATCAGCTCGTATTACGAATTCTATGCTTACAAGGGCCGGTTTCTGGGCTGGCATTGGCGGGAATACACGCTGAAAGAGTTTGAGGAATTGTTCACCCGCGAGCAATTCCAGATCGTCTCAGCCAAACACTTGACCGTCTTTCTAAACCTTCCGCAAAAGAGTTTCATCCGGGAAGCGCGGCATTTCGTCATCCGGCTGGCGTGCGCGCTGATTCCTTCGCTCGGGACCAATTGCGCGTTGACGGTGCGGAAATGAGCGCGCTCGACCCGGCGAGTCAGGCGTCCAGGCTCCGCTGGGCTGGCCCGTTTGCCGGGCCGCCTGATTCCTTCAGCGCTCTTTCATAACACCGCATCAGCAGTGGATAGTTTTGCTCCGCGGTGTAACGGCTTTCGAACTCAAGACGGGCCGCCTGCCGCATCCGCTGCCGATCCGCTTGAGCCGATAGCAACACCCGCGCCTGCCGGGCCAGATCGTCGGGATTCCCCGGTTCAAAAAGCAGCCCTGTCCGGCCGCCCTCAACCATTTCGGGCATTGAACCCAGGCGCGAGGCCAGAATGGGCGTGCCCTTGGCCAGGGACTCAACAATGGTCCGCGGCTGGCCTTCATACCAGATGGATGGAAAAATCAAGGCTTGGGCCGCCCCCATCGTCGCATAAACCTCCTGCTGCGACTCCAGCCGGCCCAGATACTCAATGCCGGACGCCTTCCCGGACGCTGCTTCCGCGCTTGATCGCAAAGGCCCGTTGCCAATGATTTTGAGCTTGGTCCCGGTATCGGCATAAATCCGCGGCCATGCCGCCAGAAGTGTCGCAATCCCTTTTTCAGCGCTCAGCCGCCCTACAAAAAGGGCAAAATCCCCTTGACCCGCTCCCAGGCCGGGGTCGGGGTCCGAAAAAATGGGTTTGACCATCAGCTTGTCCGGCGGCAGGCCTCCTTCGATGAATTTTTTGCGGCCAAATTCCGACAAGGCGATATAGACATCCACTTCCCGGCGCCAGGTTCCCTTGAGCCGATGAAATGCCAGCATTGCCGCGACGGCGGCGCTGCCAGCCCGGCTGCCGCGATAACAACCATGGAAGATGCCCGGCCACGCCACTGCGCGGCCCAGACAATCCTCGCACAAGCGGCCGTTGCGGCAGAATGTCGCCGTCACGCACATCAGCCGGTAATTGTGCAGCGTCTGAACCACAGCCGCCCCTTCGTCGTGCGCGGCGTAATAACCAGCCGGGGAAATGAGCGGAAAGGTGTTGTGAAAATGCACGATCCGGGCGCCGGTTTCCCGGATCGCTTTGCGGAGCGACTGGCGGGCCGGGCCATTCCAGACGGTTTGTCGTGCGACGGTCAGCTTGCCGATCGTGTCCACCGCGTCGTTGTCCATGGTGAACCGCCCGACGACATGGCCGTGTTGTTCGAGCAGCCTGCCTTCGTCGGCAAAGGTCTGGTCTTCGCCGCCGGGTTGCTGATAGAAATTATGCGCGAGCAGCACGTTCATAATGTTTGACGCGGCCTGTGGAGCGGCCAGGCCACAATATGCACGGCTGCCGGGAACGACACAAGCTTCCCGGGCGGGAGGATTCACAGGATGATCCTCATAAAGGCTTGTGTTTGTGGCGCTCGTGCCGATATTGACAGGTAAACGCATGAGTGAATCCTCTTTGGTTACCGGGGCGGCGGGGTTTATTGGCAGTCATTTGGTGGACCGGCTCCTGGCGCTGGGCCATCGGGTCGTCGGCTTGGACAATCTGACGCTGGGCCGCCGCGCCAATCTGGCGCAGGCCCTGCGGAACAGGCAGTTCAGCTTTGCCGAACTGGATGTCAACGACGCGGAGGCCAGCCTCGCCTTTTTGCGGGAAGACGCGGCGCGGGGGCCAATCAAAACGGTCTGGCACATGGCGGCCAATTCCGACATTCAGGCGGGCGGGCGCGATCCGGATGTGGACCTCCGGTTGACTTTTCTGACCACATACAATGTCCTGAAAATGATGCATTCCCTGCATATCCCGCAACTGGTTTTTGCCTCCAGTTCGGCCATTTACGGCGACCATGACGGCCTCCTCAAGGAGGACACCGGGCCGCTGCTGCCCGTTTCCAGCTATGGCGCGATGAAACTGGCCTCCGAAGGCAGCATCACGGCGGCGCTGGAGAGGTTTTTGGAGCGCGCCTGGATTTGCCGGTTTCCCAATGTCACCGGCAGCCGCGCCACGCATGGCGTGATTTTTGATTTGCTGAAGAAACTGCGCGCCAACCCGGCGGAATTGGAGGTGCTGGGCGACGGCACGCAGGAAAAGCCTTACCTGCATGTGAGTGAATTGGTGGATGCGATGCTGTTCCTTTTCGAGCGCAGCCGGGAGCGGTTGAATTATTACAACATTGCTCCGGAGATTGGGGCGACCACCGTGCGCTTCATCGCCGAGGCCGTTGTGCGGGCGGCGGCGCCCGGGGCGATAATCCGTTATGCCGGAGGGTCGCGCGGCTGGGTGGGTGATGTGCCGAAGTTTCGTTATTCCACCGGGAAATTGAAATCCCTGGGCTGGTCGCCCAAGTTAAGCTCCAACCAAGCCGTTGAACTGGCCATCCGTGAGAATTTGTGAGGCCACGATGAAGCAACTCGTCATTCTTGCCGGGGGCATGGGCACGCGGCTCAAGACGCGACTGGGTGATTTGCCCAAGCCGATGATTCCCATTGGCGGCAAGCCGCTTCTGGAACATCAAGTGGAGCTGGCCCAACGCCACGGCTTTGATGACATCATCATCTTTGCCTGTCACCGGGCCGATCTCATCGAACGCCACTTTGGCGATGGCAGCCGCTGGGGGCTGCGGATTCGCACCGTGGTCGAGCGCGAACCGCTGGGCACGGCGGGCGCGGTGCTGGCGGGCTTTGACTTGCTGGCGGACGAGTTTGTGGTCATGTACGGCGACACCATGGTCAATGTGGACTTGGAACGAATGCGTCAAGCGCGCCTGGACAGCCGCGCGGATGCCGCCTTGCTGCTCCATCCCAACGATCATCCGCTGGACTCCGACTTGGTGGAGGCCGGCGCGGGGAATTGGATCACTGCCTTCCACAACCGCCCGCATCCCGGGGACAAATGGTTCCGAAACCTCGTCAACGCCGGTCTTTATGTCATCGGCAAGCCATCGCTCCGGCCGTGGATTCAGCCGCGGAAGCCGCTGGACTTCGGCAATGATTTGTTCCCGGCCATGCTTGGGCAAGGGGCAAAATTGCTCGCCTACAACAGCCCGGAATACATCAAGGACATCGGGACGCCGGAGCGTTATGACAAAATCTGCGCCCAATACGCCAGCGGGGTGGTGCAGCGCAGTTCGCTCTGCACCGCGCAACGGGCCGTCTTTTTGGACCGGGACGGCACGTTGGTCAAAGAGATCAACGGGTTGACCTCTCCGGAACAGTTGGAACTGCTGCCACAAGCGGCGGCGGCGGTCCGCGAACTCAACCGCCAGGGTTGGCTGGCGGTTGTGATTACCAACCAGCCTGTCGTGGCCAAGGGCCTTTGCACCGAGGCGGATGTGGCGGTGATCCATAACAAACTGGAAACGCTGCTCGGGCGCGAGCACGCCTACCTGGACCGGATTTACTGGTGCCCGCATCATCCCGAAAAGGGGTTTGCCGGCGAGCGTCCCGACTTGAAGATGGATTGCCAGTGCCGCAAACCCAAGCCCGGCATGGTCCTGCAGGCGGCCAAAGACCTGAACCTGGATCTCAACGCCTGCTGGCTCATCGGCGATTCGACCACGGACTTGCAAACAGCCAAAAATGCGGGCTTGAAATCCATCCTCCTGTCCACGGGCCACGGGGGCAAAGATGACAAATTCAAGGCCGCGCCGCATTTCAGGGCCGGGAACTTGCTCGATTCGGTGCGGCTTATGGCAAAAGGAGACTTGTGATCATCAGCCGGACACCCTTGCGGATGAGTTTTGTGGGCGGCGGCAGCGACCTGCCGGTCTTTTACCGCCGTTTTGGCGGGGCGGTCGTCTCCACCACCATCAACCAGTTTGTCTATGTTACTGTTAACAAGAAATTTGACCGCAGCATCCGTCTCAGCTATTCCCGCACCGAGGAGGCCTCCTCCGTCGCCCGGATCAGGCATCCGCTGGTGCGCGAGGCCCTGAAAATGCTCGGCATCCAGGGCGGCATTGAGATCACCTCCATCGCCGATGTCCCTTCCAAAGGCACCGGGCTGGGCAGTTCCAGTTCGTTCACCGTCGGCTTGCTCCATGCGCTGCACGCCTATGCGGAGCATCACGCCGGCGCGGAGCAACTGGCCAGGGAAGCCTGTCAAATCGAAATTGACCGCTGCGCCGAGCCGATCGGCAAGCAGGACCAGTATGCCGCGGCATTTGGCGGGCTGAATTTCATCCGGTTCAACCCCGATGACTCCGTGGTCGTCGAGCCCATCATTTGCAAGCGGCACACCATCGAGCAAATACAGGCCAATACCCTGACCTTTTACACGGGGATCACGCGCAACGCCTCCGGCATTCTCCAGCGTCAACAGAGCGCGGTGACTTCGGAGAAAAAGAAACAAACGGTGATGCGCCGCATGACGGAGCTGGCCGGCCAATTGCGGCGGGACCTGCAAGCCAACCGCGCTGAAACACTGGGAGAAATCATTCACGAAGGCTGGGTGCTCAAGAAGAGCCTCACCCCGGGCATCAGCACGGACGTCATCGACCAGTGGTATGCCAGGGCGCGCAAGGCGGGGGCGGTCGGCGGCAAGCTTTTGGGCGCCGGCGCCGGCGGCTTTTTAATGTTCCAGGCCCCGTGCGAGCGCCACGATGCTGTCGCTCACGCGCTGCGCGGCCTTCGCCGGGTGGATTTTCGCTTCGAAGCGCAAGGCAGCAGAATCATTTTCGTGCATCATTAATCATTCCAAGCCAGTCACTGCGGGTTGCAAAAGCGCAGCCCCATTGGTAGCCTTCCCTGATGAAACAGACGAATCCGCCGCTCAAAACAAGGAGTCAAGATGACCCCCGACGGCAATAAAACCCCCGCCATTCTCGATAATGCAGATGTGGCCCCCTGCCTGTCGGTGGTCATTCCCGTGTTCAACGAACAGGCGACGATTCAGGAGATCGTTCGGTGCGTGTGCGCGCAAAGGCCCGTGGAGGAGGTCATCATTGTGGACGACTGCTCAACCGATGGCTCTTCCAGCATGGTGGACCAAATCGCCGCCGGGAACCCGGCAATCCGCGTGATGCACCACGCAGTGAACTGCGGCAAGGGAGCGGCATTGAGAACGGGGTTCGCCCTGGCCAGAGCCAAATACGTCCTCGTGCAGGACGCGGACTTGGAGTATGACCCGGAAGAATACTACAAGCTTCTGGCGCCTCTCCTGGCCAACAAGGCGGATGTGGTGTTCGGGAGCCGCTTTGCCGGAGGAGGCCCCACGCGTATTCTTTATTTCTGGCACTCGCTTGGCAACCGCCTCCTAACCCTTGTTTCCAACATGTTCACCAATCTGAGCATGACCGACATGGAGACTTGCTACAAGGTCTTCCGGCGCGAGATCATCCAAAGTGTCAAGATACAGGAAAACCGCTTCGGTTTTGAGCCTGAGATAGTGGCAAAGGTCCGCCGCGTCCGCGGCGTTCGCATTTACGAAGTGCCCATTTCTTACTACGGAAGGACTTACGCGGACGGCAAAAAGATTTCGTGGCGGGACGGGGTTCACGCATTGTGGTGCATCGTCAAATACAATGCCCTCTCCTGATGCAGGCTCCCCCCCTCAGCGTCCCGCCATCAGCCCGTGTCAATATTCTGGGTGTCGGCGTCAGCGCCATTGATCTGGACATGGCGCTGTCCAGAATCACGCGAGCATTGGAGAAGAAGGAGAAGGGTTACATTTGTATTACAGGGGTGCATGGCGTCTCTGAAGCGCAGTCGGACCCGGAGTTTCGACAAATCCTCAACCGGGCCTTTCTCTGCACGCCCGATGGCATGCCGCTGGTCTGGGTGGGACGGCTGCAGGGGCGGAAACACATGGGCCGCGTTTACGGCCCGGACCTCATGCTCGCTGTGATGGCTCTGTCCGAGCAAACCGGCTGGCGTCACTTCCTTTACGGGGGGGCTGACGGGACGGCGCAGGCATTGCAGGAAAGACTGGTGGAGAGATTCCCAAAATTGCGGATAGTGGGGACGTATGAGCCTCCTTTTCGGCCATTAAATGCGGAGGAGCAGGCCGCGTTCGAGGAAGCCATCCGCCGCACCCGCCCGGATGTGATCTGGGTCGGATTGAGCACCCCCAAACAGGAGCGTTTCATGGCCGGGTATCTGCCAAAACTGGATGTGACGTTGATGTTCGGCGTGGGCGCGGCCTTTGATTTCCTTGCCGGGAAAGTCCGCCAGGCGCCCCGCTGGATGCAGCGCTCCGGTTTGGAATGGTTCTTCCGCCTTTGCTGCGAGCCGGGGCGGTTATGGAAACGCTATTTCAAAAACAACCCGCTCTTTGTCGCGCGGATTTTCTGCCAGCTTGCCGGCTTGAAAAAATTTCCCTTGCAGGACTGAAAGCGCCGCCGCTTTGGGGGCGTTGCGTGCGCCGAATAATGACGATGCGCTTCCCCTATCGAAAATGCACCACACACCACATGACAGGCTCCATGCTCGCCTTGGCGTCGATTAATTCCCGGTCAACCACGGTGCCGCCTGTTCTCTGGACCCAAGTATCCACAGACTCTCCGGTTTGCTTTTCGAGAGCAGGCTGCTGAATCACCACCCATTCCAAACCAGGAGGCCGCCCGCGATCCAGTCTTGTCAGATACCGCACCTGCCGCGTTCCATAAGGCTGCCACAATGAAGCATCCGCATCATCGCCCCCGCCGACCAGACCGAAGATCGGCACGGTGTCTGGAATATGACAGCGCAGGGAGGCCAACAGGCCGTTTCTGTTCTGGTAAACAGCATAAACCCTTTGCGCGCGCGCCAATTCCGCATTGTGCGGATACTCGGCGGCCAGCCAGTTACAGACGCGCCCGTGCGGCCAGAGCGGTCGCGATGGAGTCAGCACCAGAGCCAACAGCGCGCCAATCCCGCACATCACGCCGACGATTCTCCACCAGCGCCGCCTCACCAACTGCGCGCACGTTGGAAGCAGCAATATCGGAAGAATCAGCAACGGATAGTAGGACGACAGGAGGCGGCTCGCCGCCTCGTTGCCCAACTTGACCATATATGCCAACAAGGCGGTCCACGCCATGACGCCGATGAGAAGGCCCCGGCGTTGGCGCATGGCCCTCCAAGCTGCGCGAATGTCCAGCCGCGGAAAAAACGCCGCGCCCAAAAGCAGCGTGATGCCAAGGCCCAATCCTCCCGATTCCTCCTGCGGCAATTCCCCAAGCTGCCACGAGAATCGCGGGAAATCGCGGGCCAGCATGTCACGAAGCTGTTTGGGAATATGGTTTACAACCCACTCTGAAAAGTCGCGCGCGTAGGGGAAAATGTGCGGCGATATGGCTTGCGCCATCAACAGCAAACTATTTCCGATCACTCCGGCAACGGGGCTTTGAACCTGCTGTTTCTGCAAATTATGGGGGTCGCCCGCCCAGTGGCCGGTGTAAGCCTGATTGAGCAGCGCGAGCGGACAAAACGACACCCCCAGGCATAACAGGATCATTACTGCGCCCAAGACCAGACGGGAACGCAGCAACCCCAGGGCCGGCCACAGGGCAAAAAATATCGGGAGCAACAGCGGCAAATTTGAGGCCTTGACCCCGGTGGCCAGCGCCGCCGCCAGGAAGGCCAGTCCCAAATCTTCAACCCGGCCGGTTTTTCGCGCATGGAAAGAAAAACCAATCGCCGCCAAAACATAACTTGCGGCAATCGCGTCGTTTCCGATGCTGCCCGCCTCGGTGAAATAACAGTAGCCCATGGGCAGGAGCCACATCCAGGCCCAGGCGACCCTCGCCGCCACTCCTGCTTCGACCAGAACGCTGAACAACAGCCCCGGCATCAGAAGATAGCCGGCCAGGTTGATCAAAAAGAAAAAGCGGTCACTGTGAGTCCAGATCAGCATCGGCATCATCAGCCATTCAAAATTGGCCCCGCTGAAATTCATGCGCGAATTCGGTGTGTTGATCCAGTACCAGCCTGAATGGGCCCACCACATCAGGATGCGCGGCAGGCGATAACTCAGAGCATCATAATTGTTCGGCCGATACAGCGCTCCTCCCAGGAACGTCCCCAAGGCGGCCAACAGGAACAGCATGGGAAACACACGGCGGAAGCGGCGGACATAACGCTTCCAACATGGGCGCTTCATCCGCCACCCGCCAATCCCCCCTCCCGTCCACCATCGTTTTCCCCAAAGGGCAAAAGCCGCGCCCATCAGCACAAAAAAAACCAGATACCCCATCCCATTGACTTGTCCCAAAAGAGACAACGTCCACCCCGCGGCAACACACATCCCCTGCAATAAAATCCAAATTCTAATCAGATTTGCCATGTTCACTCCAGATTACTGCAAAACGCAGACCTGAAAACATCCATCCCAAAACCCATCAGGCGACCGCAAGATAATCAAAGCCCCTGACTATTCAATGGGCGTTTTTGCAGACCGGCGCGGCGGCATACCCCGTGAAGGGCAATCACAGAATTATCGGCTCGTTTGATGCCCAACTTGAGGCGCGGCGGATCGTCCCAGGAATGGCAATCACAACTGCACCTTCTCAATTTGGAACGGGCGGCAAGCCAGGCCCGCTTCCGCGTTCGGCGATAAATCCGGGTTCGGATTCTGATGCATCAGGCTGACCAGGCTGTCGCTGCGGAAATTCAACCTGAGCCCGCACGCCTCCGCGGATTTCAATCCCGCCCAAGCCAGCCGCCACGGCAGTGGAACGAATTTTATTTTTTTGCCCAGCCCGCGCGCGATTTCCAAAAGCAATTCCCGGAATGCCCACCGCCGTTCATGGGCCGCCGTCAATACAAACGGGAAAGTTTTTGTTTCGCCGCCGGCGTAACGCCTGATGAACGCCGACAAATCCTCGTCGTGAACCAGGTGGAGATGCGCGCCGCCGCAGATCATCGGGATCACGGAAGATTTGCGGATTTGCGCGGCCAGTTTGCCGAACATCCCGCCCGGCTTGTTGCCATAAACCAATCCGGGGCGGATGGCCAGCCCCCCATGATCGAGGGTGATTTCTTCGATCTCCAATTTTGCCCGGCCGTAAAGCGAACGGCAGCCTTGGTAGGCGCTGATGGTCGAGATGACGGCGGTTTTTTCGATGCCTGCCGCGCGCGCGGCTTGAAGGATTTTGCGCGTGCCGTCCACGTTCACGGCGCGGATTTCGTTCCAGCGCAGCGGCCTGAAATCATACGCGCAATGAACCAGCGCGTTCACGCCGGCGAGCGCCTGCGGGGAAATCTCCGCGCCGAGTTGGAACGGGATGGAGCGCGAATGCGGTCTTGGCTGGCGCGTCAGTTCCAGAATCTCCCATCCATTGGCACAGAGATGCCCTTTGATGGAACTGCCAACGTAGCCGTTGCTGCCCGTGATTGCGCAAATGGGCTTGTGGCTCATGGAACTTTCACAAACTGGCGCTTTCCCAACCGATGCGATGTGCGTTGGCCATGGCGCAGAAAGCCATTGTCGTGGGCGGGACGCTGGGCAGCACTGTTGCATCCACGGCGTGAATGTGCGTCCAGCCGTGAGGCCGGCCAAGGCAATCGCTTTCAAATTGTTTTGGCTGCCGCCGCATCGGGATGGAGCCGCCGCAGTGAAAGCCGCGTCCCGGTTCGGCGAACTGTAGCATCGGCGGCACAACCATTCCGCCGATGCGCCACGTTTGCCGGAGCATTTCGCGCAGAACACGGTTGACCGTGCGGCGGGTTTCAGGGTTGGGCAGCGCAGCCAGATGCAGGCAGTCTTTTGCGCCGTTCCGTTTCAAAGTCATGGCAATGGCCGACGACTCGTCCGAGTGGAGGAAACCTTGCACGATCAACAGCCGTTCCTCAATCTGCCGCGCCAGACTTTCCAAGGGCCGCGCCAGTGGCCCGAAAGTTTTTCGCACGGCCTGTCCGATCAAATCGTTGTAAGTGTAAATCTGCAAATGCACCGTTTTCCGGCTGATCCGCGGATTGCACAATTCGATGAACAACTGGCACAATGTGTAGAGCGCTTCGGTCTGCACCCCGCGGGTGCGCCGGGCGAGCATCAGCGGGAAAAGGAAATACTGGCTGTCCAGCAACTTCAGCGGCTGATCGTAGGCGGATCGGGAACGCAATATGATTTGTGCCGTCGGGATCACGCCCGCCGCCAGATAGGCGCGATCGGCCTCGAATGAAAGCGGCGCGCGCGTCCGGCGGTTGAACCCTTCGATAAAAACCCCGCGGCCGCTTTCGCGCAGGGAAGTGACGATGACATCGCCTTGGTACTGGAAGTTTTTCCCCTGGCGCAGCTCGCGCACGGTGTCAGCGCTGTTGTAAATGCAACCATAGGGGCAGCCATACATGCACAGTCCGCAATACTCGCAGTTGGCGGCGCGCACAGCGACTCGGGCGCGGCCAAAGTGCCAGCCGTGTGCCTGCAAATGGTCACGGTGTCGGTTTAGGTTGCGTAAAACCAAATCCGCCTGAAAGCTGGGACGAAGCGGGCCGGGGTTTGCGCAATACAATGGGAAAAGCTCCTCCAAGTCGTCGTGTTGCGCGGCCAGGCCGGTGATTTCCGTCACGGCGCGAAAATGTTCCGCCAAGTCCGCGTTTTTGACCGGCCAGTCCGCGACGTCCGCATCGCGATGCGGCAACATGGCCGCGCCCCAAGTGTTGGTCAATCCGCCGAGCGCCAGCGACGGGTACAAGTTGACGCCGTGGCCCTCCCAGGGGATTTGCTCCTTGGTCTCGCGATAAGGGAAATCCGATCCGAAGAGCAATTTGTGCGGAATCCCTTTGGCGCCCGCGGTCATGCCGCCCTTCAATGCGGCGACGTTGCCATCGGTCCACGCAGAAGGTTTTGTGCCGGCCAGTTGGCAGGCCAACCGGGCGCGCTCCGGCTCCAACTCCAACCCGGCATCGAGCATCAGCACCTGCCCGCCGCGGGCCAGGAGCGCTTTGCTACAGGCGACACCTGCCGCGCCGGAACCGATCACACAATGCATATTCTTTTCTTTGCTGAAAATATCCCGGCAAGACAGGTAACAAAGAAACGCCAGACTGCAAGCACATTTGAGGATTATCTGGCAGGTTTGCCGGTTCCCCTGTTGGAAATGGAGCGTGGTGCATTTTCCCGCGCCCCGAACTGAAACATTTCTCTTGAAGTATTGCCGCATTGCGCTATCTTGCGCCCCCTGTTCATGAATGCAGAAAAAGTCATCGTTTGCGGCGGAGGCGGTTTTATCGGCGGCCATTTGATCGCCGATTTGCGCCGCCAAGGTGCAAAGCAAATCCGGTCGGTGGACATCAAACCGCCGGCGGAGTGGTACCAGGTTTTTCCAGACGTGGAAAATCTCCAGCTCGATTTGCAAAAGCGCGACGCCTGCCATCAGGCCCTTCAGGGCGCGGCCATTGTTTATAACCTGGCCGCCGACATGGGGGGCATGGGTTTCATTGAAAACAACCGGGCGCTCTGCATGCTCTCCGTCCTCATCAACACCCATTTGCTCATGGAGGCAAAAGAAGCCGGTGTGCAACGCTATTTTTACTCCTCCTCGGCCTGCGTTTACAACGCGGACAAGCAGCGCGACACCAATGTCACCGCCTTGAAGGAAGCTGACGCCTATCCCGCCATGCCCGAAGACGGCTACGGATGGGAAAAATTGTTCAGTGAACGGATGTGCCGGCATTTCCGCGAAGATTTCGGCATTGTCACCCGGGTGGCGCGTTTTCACAATGTTTACGGGCCTTTGGGCACTTGGGATGGCGGACGCGAAAAGGCGCCCGCGGCCATTTGCCGCAAGGTCATCCAGGCCAAACTATCGGGCAAACATGAGATCGAAATCTGGGGGGATGGCAAACAAACCCGGAGTTTCATGTATATTGACGATTGTCTCAAAGGCATCCAGGCCATCCTCGCCAGCGACATTTTGGAACCGATCAATCTGGGCAGCAACGAGTTGGTTTCCATCAATCAACTGGTGGATATGGTGGAGGAGATTGCCGGGGTCAAGTTGAAGCGCCGGTATAATTTGAAGGCGCCCAAAGGGGTCAATGGCCGGAATTCCGACAACACGCTCATCAAAAAATATCTCGGATGGGAGCCGTGCATCCGTTTGCGCGACGGCATGGAAAAGACTTATCGCTGGATTTACGATCAGATCAAAAAGTGAGGATCTCTTATTTTCTCAAGAGAAGCTTTCAGTTTGCAACACCGTAAGCTTGTCAATTGTAATGCTGGGTTGATGAGATGCTCTTGGAAAAAACAGTGAAAATTTCGGCATTTTTAAAATAAGTAGTTGTCAGTGAGGCACTTAAAGCAATGGGCAATGGGCAGGTTTGACGCGAAGAACAGGAAGATATGGGTGATAGGTCTGGAAAACCCGAAACATCCGTTACAACGTTGATAGTCAACGGGTTAGCTGGCAACAAAATCGGCAACAGACCGGCAACATGTTGCTCCTTTTTGGGAAATATTTAACCACGGAGAGCACAAAGAGCACAAAAACTGACAGATCATTGAAAGCCGGGGAAACCGCGAACTACCCGAAACACGCGAACCCCGAAAGCAAGAAACGCCAGATGGATACATAGGTCTGGAAAATCGGCAACATCGGTTACATCGTTGATAGTCAACGGGTTAGCTGGCAACAAAATCGGCAACAGACCAGCAACAAGCCCGTTACATTAACGATAAAGCTGGCTTGGACTGGTTGGACGGTTTAATGACCATCGGTGGTTTAAAAACTTGACCACGGATTTCAGGGATTTCACGGATGCGTTGAAGGATTATGGAAAACCGAGTAAACCGCGAAATACGCGGAATACGCGAACCCCGAAAGCTCTGAAATGGATTGCCAAAATCAGACGATTCGGGCAAAACTCTGGTTGCCCCGATCGACGGAAGGCTTGAACGAGTGGAGAAGTTCGAAGAGTCGCCTCCTGTCCCTCGCCGCTGGCAGAAAAACAAATCCGGCCAGATGGGATCCAGCCGGATTTAATTAAGAAACGCTTTTAAACAGGTGTGATCCGCATGGCGGACAGTGAACCAGTTTGCGTTATCTAACTTTGTCTTGATTCCAATTTAGACGGCTGAACATTAGCAGCTCAGAAAATGAATGCCAAGAAAAAAATACAAACCGGCAAGAGCGCGAATGAAAGCGCCGATCTTCAACTCGCCTTTGACGTGGGACACAGTTCCATCGGTTGGTCTGTCCTTCAAAGGGATCCCAGTGCGGCCTTGCGGGACCAAACGTCTTGCGTGAACATTCTTGGCTGCGGCGTTGTGACATTTGGCGCGGATGATTGCCTTGCCAGCGAGCGGCGCGATTACCGCCGCCAACGTCGACACGCTCGCTCAACACGCCAGCGCATTGCGCGAATGGAAAAACTGCTCGCTCACTTAAAGATTCTCACCCCTGAAGAGCTTGCCGCCAAACACAAGCAAGCGGGCGGTCATTCCATGCCGTGGCTTTCAGCGGCAAGAGTTCTGGCGGCATGCACTCAAAAAGAAAGAGAAGAAGCCAAGCTGACTTGGGAAAAGCTTTGGGACGTGCTCCGTTGGTATGCCCACAATCGCGGTTATGATGCAAACATCCGGTATTCGGGGGAATACAAAGTTGAAGCTTTTTCAGAAATATCGCAACTCACTAGAGCGGACATCGAATCACAGGCAGAAGATTCGAGCGATAATGAGAAAGTGTTTGAAACAGTCGACGAAGCTGACGAGGACTCAGAAAAACTTCGCGCGGGGGCTGAATTGATGGAGCGCGATTTCGCAACGCCCACGTATGCCGAAACGGTGGCCAAAATTCTCCTTGGGCCAGATCGGAAAGTGAAACTCGGCCAGCCCGGAAAACCTGGAAAGCTGGAAGATGCCGGCGACAAACTGTCAGAAGCGGACTTCCGCAAGCTACTGTTTGAAACGTCACAAGAATTTACGAATCACCCGAAGCATTTGACCAACTACTTCAAAGGCATTCGTGCGGCGTTTCCACGCCGGGTCAACAAGGAAATTGAGGGATTGCGAACGCTCACTGGTGGCACAGAATGGGAAGTCCGGTACATCTTGCGGCAGCAGCGACATCTCAAATTCTGCGATGACCAATTTGAGCGCGCCATTTGCGGACAAATACCTGACTCAAACAAACCGGCAGAAAATTGGCGCATTTACGAAAGACAACAACCCAAACTCTATCTTCAAAAACAAGACATTGAAGCGCTGAAAAAACTTCGCATCCCGCGAAAGGCATCTAAAGAAGCAAAAGAGAGACTGCTCAAAGAGCGCACGAACATCCTTGAAAAAAAGATAACGCTGCCCAAACGATATGAAGGCGGATTGCTTTTTGGGCAACTTTCATTGCGCTTTGAAAACCGAGTCATTTCCAATTGCCGACTTAGTTACGCAAGAATCGTTGAAGCCATTTTGTCCCGCGACGACGAATCATTAAAGCCTTATGGAGTTTGCATGGCTCAAATTGAAAAATCCCGGCGGCGGCAAAGCGACGGGCTTGAGTCTGATTTTGTCCTCGCGCACCGCTGGGCGGCAAAATTGTCCAAAGTCCCAACCAAAAAATCTCGTGAATTTTTGAAATATCGTTGGGCAAGGAAGCTGGCCGATCTGACTGTAAAACGCAGCAACCCCAACTTGACTGCAACCGAGCGTCAAAAAATCCACGAGCAGATGAAAAGGAACGGGTTCCTCACAAAAGAAGAACTGCGAAAAGCAATCAGCGATGTCACAAACTGCGAGCATGGCAACTTTGAGCAGACTTTTGATGCCACGCCAGAAGCTGCGGACGCTCTCGTTATTCGCCCAGATTTAAAGTATTTCGCCACAAATGCCATTGCTGGAATTCTCCTGCCGTTTCTCGACAAAAAAATGCAAAAACGATTTTCCAATGAGCTTTGCAAGGGCAAAGCTATAAAATTTAAGGAAGTTGAAAACTGGTTGTCCGAGAAATGCAAATCGGAATTGCTACTTGCTCTTGAAAAATATGTGAAGCAGGAAAATACGAAGTCAAAAGGAGCGCAGAAAAAGAAAGCGGCCGCCGCTCCTGGGGGCGAAGCCGCAGAGGCGCAGGAAGGATCATTAAAGAAACGGCGCAAGAAGCAACCTCTGACAGTTGATATTATCCGCCAGAGTAGCCTGCAAGTAAATTATCCGGCAGGACGCGCTCCGTACCATCGTGTCATCCTGAAAACCGCTTTTGAAGAAATCATGCGCGGCGAGAACCCCACCAAACCGAGACGAGATGCCGCCAACCCCGACCAAGAAGAAAAAAATCGCAATGGTTGTCTTTTTCAAACTCCCGAATTAAATCGCAGTTTGTCAGGCGCACCGGCGACCGGTAATCAGCAAATTGAACAATTTGAGCGCTGGAAAAGCCATTGGCTCTCCCATTCGGAAAATCAAAGGCGTTTTGATGCCCGCGAAAAAAGGTCGCCCGGCAGCGGACAAGCTTTGCTTCACAGTGAATTTCTGACTGCACAAAGCCAAAGCTGGCTGGCGGGGCAGACCAACAACCACATCGTTCGTCATCGGCTCGTCATTCTGGAACGCCTTGTGCGCGACATTATCGCCGAACCAATTTTTTGCAACGGTCAAGCTGAACGAATTGGTCGCGTAGCAATCGAAGTTGCCCGCGACATTCTGACTTTTTCCGGCAAGCAGCGCACCGGGAAATCAGGAATCGTCTCCACTTTAGATTCAATGAGAAAACATCACGAACATGTGCGCCGGAAATTGGAAAAAGACTTAAGCGAGACCCAATGGAAGAACTCTATCAATGGTGAACTTATCAGGAAAGGCAAAATAGCCGATGATCTCGGCTGGAAGTGCCCTTACACTGGCCAGCCATTTTGCGCGTGTGATCTCGCAAGCGGCAAAATGGACGTTGACCATATCATTCCAAAATCCAAAAGGCTCACCGATGCGATGGAAGCTTTGATTGTCACCTACAAAGCAATTAACAACATCAAAGGAGACCTAACAGCACGTGAATTCGTTGAAAAATTCCAAAGACAAAGGATCAAGGGGGTCAACCAGCCAATCCGCCAACTTTGGGATTACGAGCGATTTGTAAAAAATCCAGATAACGAGAGTGACAAATTACGTTTGAGCGGAGAAACCGGGCATAAGGATTACCCGCGCTGGCCGCGATTCCTGCCGGGCACGAAAAAAGCACATCCTGATTATATCCGTCGTAAAAAGCGCCGAATGTATCTTCTCATCAAGCATTTTGAGAAAGACAAAGACGGTTTCCAACCACGCGATTTGACCATCACCTCGCATCTGAATCGTCTATCACAGCAAGTTTTACTTCGTTGCCTGCCGAGTTTGCCCGTTCACCAAATCACGTCCATTCCCGGCAGCGTCACAGGCGCGTTGCGCGATGCACGGGGATGGCATTTGCTCGGTAGTTTGGACGGTGCCGCCAGCATGGACGTGATGCGAATGAAAAAGTGGAAGAATCCACAAACGAAGAAGGTTGAAGAAATTCGCGTTGCCAAACCAAAGGGCGAAATCCGCGAACTGACGCACTTGCACCACGCTCTCGACGCTTGCGTCATCGGCATTGTTTCAAATCTTCTTCCCAAGGATGGAAAACTTTGGGAGCTGGTTGCAAAAGGTGAATTGAATGAGGCGGATGTAAAAGCCTTTGAGAATTTGCGCGATAAATATCTGAAGCAGTGGCCACCGCTTGATTTGCACAGATTGTTTCAGGTTGTGGACAATCGGGACAAAGATGGAAAACTACCAACCCACGATCATAAATGGCGGCTTGAACCGATGCCGCTCAAGTTGTCACTTCCCGCAATCAAAAATCAAATCCGCAGTCGTCTCGAGGAGCGGCGGGTGGTTCAGCATGTCTCATCAGACATGAGCGGACTTGCAGCACAAGAAACCGTTTATCGCATTTTTGATCCGACTGATCCACATCCTTCCGCCAAGAAACTTTTGGGGTGGTTTGAAGAAAAACTTAAAGCAGGCGAAATCAGTCACATCCCGAATCCGAATGACGAAAAGGAGGGAAATGTTTTCATCGTGTGCCGTAGGCGGCGCGATGAGACGGGTGGCGATAAAGGCGAAACGCTACATGACACTGGAAAAACTTGGCGTTGGATTTATGGTGAAGTCGCAAAGTCAAAATTGATTGGGCTGCACCCTGACGGCAAAAAAACAGCAAAACTCAAACAGGCAAAAGCAGTTAAAATCATCGGCGACAATTTTGGTGTTGCGATTCTCGACCATGCAAAAGATGGCGGAGCTAGATTTGTCATCATTCCGTGGCACAAGGTTTGGCCGCGAATATTCAAGGGGCATGGCGGAGAAAAAAGCTTTGTGGAACAAAATGCTGGCAAGCCACCGCGAATCCTGCGTAACGGAATGTTGATTCGTATTGGGAAGTTCCGCGTCCTTAAACCCACCAGAATTTTAGAGAATTCCATCTGGATGGTGGATTCGATTGGAGATTTCGATGGAACAATCAAAGTCGACCTCAAACCTTGTGACGTTGTGAACACTCGATACGAAGGAATTGATCCGACAGATCCAGCAGGAAAAAAGAAGAAGAGATTTACAACCGCAGGCTGCAAATTGAGCACGGATTTGGAGCGCGTTTATGAAGGAGGCTTGGAGATTCTTAAAACTCCACTGACGGGCATCGCCGCATGTCCTGTCACATCAGCTTAGTGCGGACAGCCAGTATAGTGCTGTCTTCTTCTGGTTAAGACAACCTTGTCAAATGCCGATAAAAAGGCGTGTCTTACCACATCGTCAGCATAGACTCGCCGCAATGCTCGCTGAGTTGCAAAGACGGCCAGTTGACCTGCAAGACGGCGGATGGAGCGGAGCGCAAGCTCCCCCTGGAGGATGTGGCGTCCATTATCATCACCAGTTTCTCGGCGTCCATTCACAGCCAGCTTTTTCTTGAAGCTGCCAAACATGGCGTCGCGCTGATCATTTGCGAATCTTTCAAGCCCGTCAGCCTCGTTCTGCCGGCCAATCGCTCAACGGATACGCTTCTCTCCCGCGCCCTCTTGTCGTTGACGGCCAAAACGCGGCGTCAACTCTGGCAGAAAACTGTTGATGCCAAATGCCAGAACCAATATTCGCTGGCTGAACACATCGCACCGGCGGATGAACGGTTGCCTTCCTTTCGCGAAACGGCCTTTGGTAAAAAAATCCATAAGGAATCCATTTGCGCCAAAGCCTTCTGGCAGGTTATGGGCCGCAGTCTGAACGATGAGGAATTTGTCCGGGACCGCGGGCGTGGCGGACTCAATAATCTGCTCAACTACGGCTATGCCGTCCTGCTTTCCACTGTTCTGCAAAAATTGTTCGGCGTGGGGCTGGACCCGACCTTTGGCATTTCCCATCTTCTGCGGGAGCGCAGCACGCCACTGGCCTACGATTTGATGGAGCCATTCCGCCCCTGCGTGGATTGGCGCGTGATTCAGTGGGCCAGGGAACACCCGGAGATCAAAGAATGGGAAGTGACAAAAGAGTTTCGCAAATGGGTGACCGGCTTCCCGCTGGAGCGGGTGGATTATCTGCAATTTACCTTGGAAATCCAAGGCGTCATCGAGGGCGTCGTGCGCGGCTTTCGGCGAGCCGTCATCGCAAACCAGCCGCGATATTACAAACCGTGGACACCGAAAAACTCAAAATGGGCTGGCTGATTGTAGCATTCGATCTTCCTGTGGGAACCCAGAAGCAGCGCAAGCAGGCGACTGGTTTCCGCAACTTCCTGATTGATGACGGTTATCAGATGATCCAGTTCAGCGTTTATGCCCGGGCCTGTGTTTCGTTTGCGCGGCAGGAAACCCATATTGACCGTCTCAGGAAAAATCTTCCGCCGGAAGGCAATGTCCGGGCGATTTTTGTGACCCGCGCTCAATGGGAACGCTCTTATGTCATTCAGGGTTCCCCCGCTTCCGAAGCGGAAGCGGAGGAATTACCTGAACAGATACAACTGTGGTAACCCGCGCTCTGCGAGCGGGTTACGACCACCGATTCTGCCCCCCCCGTATTTGGAATCAAGGCAAAGCTGACGACGCCACCT